>Ga0207433_10008960_pt1 | contig 16098 bp, 13 predicted proteins | sample YelNatPaOPGAMG01_FD_187559 | JGI IMG/M metagenome (GOLD analysis project Ga0207433, IMG submission 187559) | Hot spring thermophilic microbial communities from Obsidian Pool, Yellowstone National Park, USA - OP-RAMG-01 (SPAdes) (version 3) | ecosystem: Environmental > Aquatic > Thermal springs... | reverse complement strand
TTAATCATTTTGGAAAATGATTTCACGGAAGGAGGATACAAAAGTCTAAGTCTACAACCTGTTTTAATACTTGGAAAACACAGCGGTCATTTCAATAACGTTTATATAGAGAATTTAGGTGCGATAAAAATGATGAGACATCTCAAACTTCTTTTGGTCTTATTAATACTTGCTGCCTTGGTTGCATCTGTCTATATTCCTGTTGGAACTTCCTATGGGGCAACTGGAACTTCGGTAATAGAGGTCTCTTCTTCTTCCGTAACTATTGTCGAGGGTGGAAGTACAGCCATCAATTACACAGTAAAACTCAATTCAGGGACAACTTGGGGGACAGATTTAGCCTATAAATCCGCGTCTGGGATTTCAGCGGCATTTAGTGTTCCTTCGGGCGACCCCACATTTTCAGGAAAGATGACTGTCTCCGTTGCTTCGTCAGTCAAGGTAGGGACGTACACTCTCTCCCTTTATGCGACAGGAGACGACCCTGCAAATGATACCAACATATCAATCAACGTGACCGCGGCCACCGTATCCGGAACTTCGGTAATTGAAGTCTCTTCTCCCCTTAGCATCACTGCTGGAGGAAGCGCGTCTGAAAACTATACGGTCAAGTTGAACTCTGGAACCACCGGGACGACGAATCTGGATTATAAATCTGAATCAGGGATTACGGCTGTTTTTAGTACCCCCTCCGGAAATCCAACTTTTTCAGGAAAGATGACTGTCTCCGTTGCTTCGTCAGTCAAGGTAGGGACGTACACTCTCTCCCTTTATGCGACAGGAGACGACCCTGCCAACGATACCAACGTATCAATCAACGTCATCGCTTCATCAGTAAGTAAGGAGATTACCCTACACTCCGAAAAGACAATAGAGGTAAACGCGAACTCAACAAGTTCTTATTCAATAAGCGTGAGTACCCCTGGTTCTTACAATTTGACAGTGATAATATCTCCGGGAACATATGCTCTGATAAATAAGACGATGGAAAGTCGCTATAACTTCACCCTAGCAACTTTCAATCAAAATTCTAACTTCCCCTCACCCTCCACCAACTACACAGTCCTGTTCTTCTTCGTGTTTGAGGTCAATGGCGTAGTTTCAAAGGACATTATGTTCGTGAATTCAAGTGGGGATGCAAGGCCAGTTACCACAGAGATAAACTCGCCTTCCAATTGGACCAGCTGGACATTCCTTGGGGGGGAGCTGATAAACAATGGATCTGTGTATAATTATACCGGTGGTTCATACGTTTTCAGTAATTCGTGGACCTTTAATTCAACATCCCATGAGCTTGTAAACACTCAATTCTTCAGCCCAGTGCCTTGGGTGTTCGTTGAACCTGTAACCAAAAAAGTCACGAAGCCTACACAATCATATTTATCGCCGACAACTTATATAGTCATAATAGTTATTGTAATAATTCTAATAGGTGTGGGAGTGGCTGTAGGAATTCGTTCTGCCAGGAAGAAGGGTCAAAAATAGTTCTGCCTAGATACTTATACTTTTTTTCATTTTTTGTCTTTCTTTTACTATAACAAATGAAAGAAGGAAGTTTATGTGATCCAAAAGCTGAGGCAAAGGATGTTCACTTCTTTAAAACCCTCCTGACAATCATTAAATCGGAAGGATTTATTAGGCTTAGCAGGGGTTGTCGAGCTTGGTCAAAGGCACTAGATTCAGGGTCTAGTCTCGTAGGAGTTCGAGGGTTCAAATCCCTCCCCCTGCATCGGCGGGACAGAATTCGTATTATTCTCCCTTCTCATTGATTTGTAAAATCAATCTTCTTCTGCTGCAGGTAGGATAGATATTCAAATGTGTTTCGTTACATACTCCTTTAGAGCTACCGCGTTATTGATCTCCCTTTCCTTTGATGAAAACACAAATACAACGTCTTTCTTCTTGCAAAGCTCCAAAAGCTCCTTTGTCTCTGGATTTATATCCAGCTCAGAAAAATACTTTCTCCGGAACTCGTTCCACTTTTTTGGGTCATGAGAATACCACTTGATAAGTCGGTACGATGGAGCAATCTCCCGCATCCACTTATCAACATTTAGGCGTTCCTTTGAAATTCCCCTTGGCCAGAGCCTATCTACCAATATTCTAACTCCCTTGTCCTCCGCCGGAGGATCATATGCTCTGGAAATTGTAATCATAATGTCGAATGAATTTTCGAGAGAAAATAAGTTTTGTAATTTTTCTAGAGAAAGAACATTATCGTTCTAATGTTCTGATATAAAATAGTTTGACTAGAATTGAAACCAGCCAACGTAAAAGCTAAAAATGCGCTATTCTCCACAAAAAGCGACCTATCAGACCCTACTCCTTCCAAAACCTACGGGATGGACTGTGTGGTAAATATTGGAAAATTAAATAATAAAATATTCATTCGCCTTATGACACTACTACGCCTATGTAGGGTGTGAAAATCTTTGAAGTTATGTTTAAACATTGGTTCAAGTTGAACTCAAATATGAGGTTAGTAGTTGATCCGGCAGTAACTTTGAATGGATGATTCAGGAACCCAAAGTGAGAGGAGAGATTGAAGGATATGTTAACTCCGTTGATCATCACTGAAACCGCTGAAATGTAGACCCTGATCATCTGATAATTTCCTGCGGGAATTGAAACATTTCCAATGAAGGAAGAGTTATTTATAGTGACACCGTAAATGTTGATAGTAGTTGAGGACATCGTGTAATTGTTCCAGCCACTTGTATTATTGCTTGAGTTTCCTGATGAGCTTTTATGCAACGAGACGGCAGAGAATGTAATATAAACTGCAGTCACCCCACTCGCTACGGGAGCATCCGCTGCAGATAATCTTAATGTACCGTCGTTGTGCGAACCTATCAAGGCATAAAGTCCAACACTGGCAATTACGACAACTATTACTGCTACTATGGTGAGTGTAACTTTCCTTGACATAATCTTCTAACATAGACATGCGTATTAACAATTTTGGTACAAAAATTTAAAAAATTGAAATTCCAGAAGCTCAAGCAATCAATTTGCTTCGAAATCCCTTCTTTTCTTCCTAAAGATTTTATCGGCATCGGATTTGGCTTAATGGATGTCAGGGGATCGCCCAGACTTGGTCTTTGTCTCTTTCCCCCTCAGTATATATAGAATCATTGCAACTATCAACAGAAATATCGATGCAATAACCGTTTGCATCCCTGTAATGTAAGTGGAAGAGAGCTGTCAGTTTATCTTTCCTCTGTCAAGGAATGTTGAAATGCCATATTCTTGGCATGGATAATGACGCAATAGGCAAGGCTAGGGGGCAAAGCTGCTCGGTATTCGAATGTCTGCGGAGAGAGTCCTGAGAAATCCACTGGTCACCCCATACGCCCTTGGAGGCGCGCTCGTCATAGGCCACTAAGCAGCGATAATGCGGTAAAAATCGCAAATCCCAAGTTGTACTTCTACACTCTGCCAAACATGTTACCGAGTTTACCCAGCAGAGTAGGTGCAATTGTTAATACAAGAAGATAGGCATTCATAACCCACACAATGCTGATAAGGTCAGAATGAAAGTCAATTTTCATATACTGAAGTACATGGAGAAATGCAGTAATATCAATTGCGCTAATTGTTATTCTGCTCATAACTATTACAAGAGTGACGGCCGTTGTCTTCTATCCTCCTTGTCAAACACTGAAAAGCCGAAGGAGAATTTTTCACTACAGATCAGATTTAGCCCTGAATAAAAGTGTTTTCAGAAAGGCTTGACTGGAGATAGCAAATCTCTCTGGGTTTGGACGACATTTAAACGAGCTAATTAAATATAATTACGAAAATATAGAAATACGCTCCTTTAATAAAGTAAATAATGACAACATCGGAAGACTCTTCACAAGTTCGATCGTCCGGAAGAGTTCATTTTAATGGGCCAAGGAGAGGTAGACCCAAAAAGAGGGGCATACTTGCGAGAATCACCGATATCCTCTGTGATGTCTTCAAAACTGATTGAGCATAGATGGTTCCGCGCCCACGCATTTGCTCGAGAGGTTGAACCAAGAGATATTAACAAGTTTGCATTCCATCTCATGTAGAATAGATGATCATTACATCCTTAGCAAGTGGGAGCTCTGGCAATTCGACGCTGGTTTGCAGCGGCAGTACGTGCGTTCTAGTCGATATGGGTCTCTCAATAAGGAGAATGCAGGCGTCACTGATGTCAAAGGGATATGATCAAAGCAAAATATCAGCATTATTCATAACGCATGGTCACACAGATCATGCTTCTGGGGTTCATTCATTCAGGAAAAATTTTTCAATACCGGTATATGGTACATACGAAACATCTGATATTTATGTTGAGCAGAGGGGAGGGTACGGAGGGTATCAGGAAATGGGCGTAGAGCTTGACAATTTCATCAAGGAAGGAGAAGACATTCAGGTGGGAGATCTGACCATTGAAGCCGTGAGGATTTCTCACGATGCAAGGCATCCAGTTGCGTATTTCATTCACAACGGAAACAGGAGTGTTTCCGTTATTACTGACCTAGGAGAATCGAACCCTCTTCTTGAGAAACGGCTGGAAGAATGCAATGCAATCCTAATTGAGGCAAATCACGACCCACTGATGCTGCAGAAAGGTCCGTATCCAGAAATGCTCAAGAAACGGATTAGTGGAGCAAGGGGTCATTTATCAAATCAACAGACAGCAAAGATACTCAGAAGAGCCGTAGGTGAAGAAACCCCTGTTCTCCTCGCTCACCTTTCAAAGATCAACAATACCCCCCAACTTGCCATACAGAGCGTCCATGGCGCCCTCAGAGAGAGTGGAGTAAGGACGGAAAAGATACGTGCGCTTGCCCCCTACAACGATCCTACGGAGATAAGGATCTAATGAAAAGTTCACTTTCCTTTGCAGAAATTATGAGCTTAGTAAAATATCTTGGAAGGTACGAAGGAGGATTCATTGAAAAGAATTATTATGGAGAAGAAGGTTTCTCGTTTAAACTCAGAAAATCAGGGATCGACTCTACTTACCTGCATTTTGTCGATAACCGTTTCCTCTTCCTTTCATCTGAGAACAAAATAGAGGGGAAAAAGAACTTCCTCCCCCTTGAGAACATCTCAATTTCAAGAATAAAACAGGTTGGAACAGATAGAATATTGACCATTGAGGGACCCAGAACCCTGATAATAGAGCTTATGGGCGGAGGAAACATCTTTGTTCTCCAGGAAGGTGTGCTTCTTTATGTGAGAAAGCAGGTGAAAAGGAAAGGAATAATTTTAAGACCAGGGGAAAAGTATGATTTCCCCGATTACATAGATCTTAGATCGGCCCAATTCGATTTTATCTCCGAAATAAGCTCATCAACAAGTGACCCGATTAGAACGCTTGCAGTAAGGCTCGGTCTCTCCAAATATGCTGATGAGATAAATTGTTCCCTAGGCGGAACTTTCAAAAGCAATTCAGATGTCCTTAATAATATAGATGTACTCAAAAAGGAAATAAACAATATCTACAAGAGTGCAGAAGAGGGTAGACTTTTCCTCTACCCGGATGATTACTTCGTATGGAAAAGTTTTTGCCGAACTGACGAACCAGATGTTTTTCCTGTAGAAGACGCATTGGAAAGAATCTACGAAATCACCAGATCAGGAGGAGGCAGCAAAATAGAAGCGATGAGAAGAAACATCGAAGCAATGAAAGACGAGATGGAAAAATTGAGGGAAATAGGACAATATATAATGACGAATCTCGGAGAGATAGAAAGGCTTCTCGAAAAATGGAAGAACCTAGATACAGAGAAATACAAAGTAGATTACGAAAGGGAAACAATATCATTTAAAGAGGGGGATTTGGAGATTAAATTGAAGGTAGGAGAATCAGCCGGAGAAAACGCTGATGATTATTTCAGGATGAGTAAGAAAATTAGAGACAGACTATCAAGGGCAAAATTTGAGCCTACAGTGAAGGAAAAGAAGGATGTCACAAAAAAAGTTAAAAGAGTTTTTACCAATTACAGGTGGTTCATAAACAGTGATGGAAACCTAGTCATCTCAGGGAGAGATGCATCTTCAAACGACTCTGTTGTCAGGAAGTATCTTGGTGAGAGAGATATTTACTTCCACGCGGACATCCATGGGGCTCCATCTGTTGTGATGAAGGTAAAGAACCCTCCCACAGAAGTCGGAATTGAGGAGGCAGCATCATTTGCTTGGTGCATGTCCAAAGCATGGAATGCTGGGTTTGGAAATGGTGCAGTATATTACGTCACAAAGAGCCAGGTTAGCAAAACTCCAGAATCTGGGGAGTATCTTGCAAAGGGTGCGTGGGTGATAAGGGGGAGGAAAAATTTTGTCACTCATCTTGAACTTAAGATTGCTATAGGATTTCAATACTATGAGAACAGAGCGTATGTTGTTTCTGGTCCACCCTCATCCATAAAAGGAAAGAAAGTCATAATAATCCCAGGTGACGGGAAAGAAGAGATTGTAACAGAGATTTCAAGTTACCTAGGGGTGGATAAAGATTCCGTTTACCCCGTTCTTCCCCCTGGTGGATCGGCGATAGGAGAACTAGTTGATTCTTGAGTGATCCAAAGCTTTTTAGTTGCCATTATGGAAACTGCAAGAATAAGGCAGATTATGCCTATTATAAGCCATAGAAGAACAGGGTCTCTGAAAAGGTATGCAAGCATCGCTTCGTAAAAGAGAGGCGAAAATGGGCTCATAAAATTGTTCAGAAGTGAAAAGCCCCCATAGTATTCTCCCCTTTTTTCTGGGGGTGCTATCTTTCCGATTATTGAATTGGACGCAGGGGACATGGCGTTCTCTCCAATTGTTAGGAAAATTACATTGATTAACAGTAGTATTTCATTCCTGATAATCCCAAAAAAAGCAAAAGTCGCAGCATAAATAATCAGACCTATTGTTATTTTAGTCATGTCATTGAACTTGTAAAACAGCCTATTCACTGGAAGTTGTAAGATTACCACCGACAGTCCATTTGCCGCAAATAGAATTCCAATGACGCTATACTGTATGAGATCTACTCTTGAAAAGAACTGAGGCAGAATGTAAGCCCATGGACCGACTGAAAACCACGCAATGGAAACGAGTAAGGAAACGATGATAAACCTCTTATCTTTCCTGGGGAATGATAGGAGCTTCTTTCCTTCTTGATGAGGACCCTCGTTATAATTTATGTATTTGAAATATAGGAAGAATCCAAAAATTTCCAAAATCAGAGGGATCAAAGGAAGGATTGAGTAGTTGTATGTGACGGCAAACCCTGCGATGGCAGGACCTAGTGAAAATCCTACGTTTGCTCCAATCCTAGTCATGCTGAATGCATCTATTCTATCCATTTCGTCTGTTGAATCTGTTACGATGACACTATCTACGATGGATTGTAGAACTGCGCCCGGAGCAAACAGGACAAACGGTACAGTTATGAAAAGTGTTGAAAGTGAGAAATGAATTCCAAGAAATATCAGTAGAAATAGAAGAGCAAGAACGGGAGGCACAGTCAAAGCAATTTTTCTTCTTCCTATCTTATCAATGAGGTTCCCCCCAAAAATACTGATCGGAATCGAAGCAACAGCGGATAGAAGGAAAAGAATACCAATTTCTATGTAGCTAGCATCTTTTACCGCTAAAAGGTAAAGGGGTATGAAAACCCACACTCCGGACCTTCCAACGAGGCGTAGGAGCTCCGCTAATGATATGGTTTGTATTAACCTATTTCCTACTACTTTCTGAGATATTGGAAGTTTCACGGAGCAACTCAGTTATGTCGTGAGGAATAAATAGTTGACTAGTTCTTTGCTTTGTAAAAAGGGATATTATCTTTTTTCGAAGAAAAAATATTTAAAATGAAAAAATAAAATTATTTTTTGTCCGTTGATTCTGCTATTATTTTGGCCCCTTTCTTGTCTAGTCCTGACAGGCTCATAGACCTCGTTTCGAATCCTCTCCTTCTCCATAGGACTGTCATTCCCAGTGACAAGATGAATAGGATCATCACAAATGCAGCCGATTCGCTGAAAGGGAGTGAGAACAGTGTCAGAGAACCAATGATTATACCAGCACCCACCCAGACTGAGAAACGTACTAGTGACATATATGTTCCTCTCTTTTGCGTCGGGAAGAGTTCAGGTTCGAGCATACCTCTGGAAGCCCAGGTCAGTTCTCCGGGAATGAATAACAGCGTAACTATTGCAAGCAGCAGAAGACCAGATGTAGTTTTTGTTATTATCTCAAATCCCCAGAGGAGCGCCCAAAGTGCAACAAGAATTCCGTAGGAAAAAACGGTAAATGATTTTCTACTTATCTTTTCAACAAAAATAAGGCCGAAAACCACACCGACGACCGCCATTGTAAGACCCCCTATGACCGGAATCGACGAGGCGAGAGAGTATGTGAAATAGGTATATCCAACTCCGTAAGAGAAATAAACGAATGCAACATCCTGTGCAACTCCTATAATTATCAGTATGAGGAATCTCGTAGGGAGGCCGATGTTAACCTTTACAGGTTCTGCTTTGCCGTCCTGCTCCTGCCACGCGTCTTCAACATCCATCCTTCCATTTCCCTTCACTGCACTCCAAGGTTGCGACTCACCCATAAATCTCCATGAAATTGCTAAGGCTATCAAAGGAGCTATGAATAAAAGCACTATTCCCGTTTCAGTGGCTGCCTGAGAGAAATTCAATATCAGCGGGATAAAAGTTATTGCAACTCCTATGTTCCCAAAATTCTGGACAATTACGAGCGATCTCCCTCTCAGTCTGGCCGGGACCGCTTCTGCTATCATAGAAAGGACAGGAGTTTCTAAACCAATGGCTGCCATTCCAATGAGAATGAAAGATACAATTAGTGCCGGGAGATATTTAATTCCAAGTACGTAAATTATGATTCCCAGAAGGATCATAGCGACTGTTATCATGAACGCCCCTTTTCTCCCTATTCGGTCAGCAAGTGCTCCTGAGAACAATGCACCAACTCCGCCTGCTATATATGGAAGGCTCAATCCCAAGAATGCGTAATTTCTAGGTATAACTCCACCGATTGCTGAAACTGGGCCGTAACTTTCGGCGACACCATAAACAAGCATTCCCATTGCAAGGGCAACAAATACTGCCCAGGGGTATCTCTTTAAACCATTACCTTCGCTCTTTGAGTCATTTTGGTTAAGAACAGATTCAGATGGTTCCTTGATAAGTTCAGAACTTTTATCTTTATTCACTAGAACCACTATTTAATGTATAACTCTCGTTATAAATATTTTTCATGTAATGAAGCGAGTTATGATTTACCACGTAGATGATCTATCCTTTCTATTATTTTTATATGATTAGATTATTATTGTAAGGTCTCTTAATACCTCCTTAACAATTCTCACTTCCGTACATTTTTAATTTAGGTAAATATTGTCGGTCCACCTATGAGAAATGTCGTTGAAATTTCTGATTTTTATTGGCGATATCCTACTTTCACGGGAATTAGGAAAGAGTTTTCTTTGAAGAATATAAACTTAGTTATAAAAGAAGGGGAATTTTTCGGAATTACTGGCTCTACTGGCTCAGGTAAATCTTCTCTATGTTACGTCATTGCAGGATTGATTCCGCAACAGTTACAAATACCCCCGAAACAGGAAGAGGAACATGTTAGAGGAAAGGTGAAGATCCTAGGAAAAACCACAGTTGAACTTTCAGAATCCGGAAACAGGAAAATTATAAAAATTAAGAAAATAGAACCTGGGAGAATTGGTTTTGTGAGGGAAAATCCGGAAACGCACTTTTCAAGGGGTACAGTGATGGAAGGTTTGGAATCTGGCCTTGAAGCAATAGGTATTCCTAAGGAAGAAATCAGGAAGAGAATAAAGGAAGCTCTAGAAGCAGTCAGGATGGGTGAGATCTATAAGGTCGCTAGAAGAGTTTATCCTTCGGAACTCTCAATCGGTGAACTCCAGAGGCTGGTTATCGCTAGTTTTCTTGCTATGAGGCCAGACATCTTGATTCTAGACGAAGCCACCTCCGACTTAGACCCTGTTGGTAGACAGGAGATGATAGAGGCAATCCAAACCATGAAAAGGGAAAATAAGATCACAGTTATCATGGTCGAGCAGGACCCAGAGACTCTGATCAAGTTAGTCGACAGGCTAGCGGTGATGTATAAGGGAGAGATTGTTGCAACGGATAAACCAGAAAATATCTACTCGAGAAGTGAGATTAAAAAATTCATTGAGGTGCCTGAGGTAATGGAACTGATGGGACCGGCCGAAGAGATAGGAGATCGTTTCGCAACAGAAAAGATGAAAGACTTTAAAGTTAATAGGCACGTGCATGAGAAAGGCGAGGTTATCCTGGAGATAAAGGATCTGAATTTCTCCTATGATGACGGAACTAAGGCCATCAATAAGTTGAAACTTAACATTCACAAGGGCGAGTTTGTTTCTCTAGTGGGTGGAAATGGTTCCGGCAAAAGCACACTCAGCAAGATAATCTCAGGAAAGCTCAATGGATGGTCAGGGAATATACGATTAAACGGTGAGAAGATTTCAAGTCATGGATCTAATGACATCATTGGAAGGAAAATTGGCTATGTCTTCCAAAATCCAGACCAACAGATACTACTTGGAACTGTTCTGGATGAGATGTATTCGGGCCTTAAGGGAATAAACCTAACAGAAAAGGAGAGAGGAAAACTAGTGAGGGAAACCCTGAGAAAGGTGAATCTGACTGATAAGAGTAACGAGAATATCAATGCACTTAGCAGAGGGGAAAAACGCAGATTGGCAATAGCAAGCGTTCTGATAAAGGGACCAGAAATAATCATAGTGGATGAGCCGGCAACAGGCCAGGATTACAGGGGATCAACTGAAATAATGGATTTGCTAACTGAGGTGAACAACAATGGCGTTACCGTGTTGATAATAACCCACGATATGAGACTTGTTGCTGAATATACAAGAAGAGCTATTGTTATGAAAGATGGAAGCATAATATTTGACGGTACCCCTGAGGAGCTCTTTCAGAACGATAAAATCATGCAGGAATCATCTCTGACTGCACCACAGCTTGTCCGAATATCAAGAAGGTTGAAGGACTCCGGGGTATTGAACGACATCCTGCTAAATGCAAAAGAATGGCTTGACCTATTCAGGTTTGAAAGCGAGAAGAAGAATTTCGAAGCGATGAAATTCCTTGATCTTAAAAGGTATGCAAAGGATTTATCTGCTAAAATTCTTGACAGGTTCGGAAGACCGGAGAGTATTGTATACATAGAGAGGGGAGGGATGGTTATAGGCAGACTTCTGAGCGATTACCTTTCTGTTAGGGAGATATATCCTCTGAAAGCGAGTTATTACACAGATGATGGAATACCTATGACACATGTGCATGTCGGCAGATTTGAACACTCATTCTCCAACAGCGATGGATACATATTGTTGGTCGATGATATTGCTGATACTGGAAAAACACTGGAGGCTGCAATACAGTTGCTAAAGGGTAAAACATCAAAGAAGATAGTCACCGCAACAGTTGTTTATAAGCCACAATCTGTCGTGAAACCAGATGTTTTTGTATATACGGTTCAAAATGACACCTGGATAGTCTTCGATTATGAGGAAATGGAGACACTTTCAAGGTTCATGAGGAAAGATAATAGGGCAGGACTAAAATTCATGCAAGAAAATTTTGAGTCTGCAAGGGAATATAAAAGGTAAAAATAAGAGTATTACTTAATCCATATGGCAGAACTCAAGGGTATAATCACTCCCACGATCACCCCTATGAAGGGAGACAGCATCGATTACGATGCAGTGGACGCCCTAATGGATTTCCTTGGTAAAATAGGCGTCAACGGGGTGTTCGTTATGGGATCGACAGGAGCGACCCCGATTGTATCGGTGGAACAGCATGTGAAGATTCTGGAATATTTTATGGATAAGAAGAAAGAAAATATGTATTTCTTAGGGGGAATTGGACGCAATTCAGTGGACGAAACGCTCACGATGGGGCTCTACGCGAAAGAACTTGGCGTCGATGGTGTTTCAATCGTTACCCCTTACTATCTGAGAATGTCACAGGAATCTATCTACAGGTATTATGAAAAGTTACTGTCCCAAATTGACATTCAAACTACAATATATAACATTCCACAGAACACCAACAACAATATTGAACCGCAGACAGTCCTGAAACTAAAGAAACAGTTCAGCCAGGTCACTGCGATGAAAGACAGTAGCGGAAATTTCTCGAATTTTTCAACACTGATTGACGTGCTTGGGAAGGAAGTCAAATTATTCCAGGGGCAGGACGATCTCCTCCTCCCCTCATTGGTTATGGGTGCGGCGGGCGGTGTGCCAGGAACATCTAACTTTTCTGACCTTACCGTTAGGGTCTACAGAGAGTTTCAGAATTCAAACTTTGAATCTGCAAGAAAGATCCAGGCGGTCCTATCAGAGCTCAAAAAGCTCACAAATTCTTACGAATTCCCTCAAGGACCCCTTGGAGGTTTCATAGAGAGGGTCTATCACGGCGAAACTGGGAGCCCCTTCCCACTAAAAGACCTCGATCCCGAGATAAGGAAAGAATTTGGAACAAAAATTGAATCCATATTAAAAAAATTAGAAACATAAGTTATAAGTCATAGGTTAGGTATCCAAGTGCATGGAAAAATACGGCGAATCTGACAGGGTTGAGGACCTGAGGACACTAAATTGCGGAGAACCGTATATTTACATAAAAGGTGCGATAAGGTTGGCAGCAAGGGAACTAAAGCCTGGCCAGACACTTACGCTAATAGTTCCAAAGGAAAAGTGGGTTCTTCAGGATGAAACATTTAACACAATCTTGGAAACAAATGGTTTTGAAATATTGGAGAGTACTCACGATCTGAACGTGGTCCATAAATTGAGGAAGAAGTAAAGATGAGATGCTTTCTGTTCATGGTCAGTTTTACTACTTCCGATAGGTCCACGATATGCGTTCTAGAAGAGAATATGAACGCTGCCCTTGAGGAATTTATAAGCGTGGATCCTTCGGATAGATGGACGGTTGAAGACCTTATTTCAAGGTTTGCGAGAAAGGAAACGATAACGCAGGGTGATGTGACTGTTGGTTATGTTCTTCTTTCAATCCCAGAAAAAACAGTAGAAGTAAGCTTTAAAGAGGGGGGAAGTGCTGAAATCATGAACGGGCTGAAGGGGATAACAGAAAAGCAGGGATTCAAGTTTGTGAACTGAACATTTTCAGCAGTTCCTGGAAATTTCGAGCTATCAGGAAACGATTTTTAAAATCCAGTTCCGATTCTTTTCCCATCCCAAAGCTGACCCACACGGCATTCACTCCACTTTTTATTGCACTTCTCACATCTCCTGCCCTGTCACCTATGTAAAATATCTTTTCTGGAGGTTTACCTGACTCTTCTATTATCAATCTGAGTCCTTCCACTTTATCTGTAATGGGGCGGTCGCCGCATACCACGTACTTGAACTCTATTCCGTCAAAGAAACGCCTCGCAATTTCCTTGGTCAGTTTCAGATCCTTTAAGGTGAGTATTCCAAGTTCGTTTCCGGATTGCAGTTTCTTCAAGACTGTTGCAGAATCCTCCGTGGGTTTAGAGTCCTGTTCAAATGTGTTAAAGTAGCATTCCCTGTAACTCTCCATTATCACCTTTATATCGTCATCTTTGATTCCATTGTTCTTCAAAATCTGGGTTAATTTTAAAACACCTATGTACCTTGAGACGTTCCGTACTTTATATCCAAGCTTTCTGGAAGATTCGTCAATGCATCGGATTATTGATCGTTCTGAATCTATCAAAGTCCCGTCAACATCAAATACGAGTAGATTGCCCACTCCCCTGAATTGCCTCCCTTCATAAATTTATAATTGTATTTCTAGCTTGTACGGAAGGATTATTAACTTTACTATAATAACCTAAGAAGGTGAAAACAGATGCCACTACTAAAAGATAAGGACAAGGCATATCTTAGGGAAGAGTTCAAGAAGAATCTAAAGAACGAGGTCAAACTCTATATCTTTACATCGGACGATGATTGCCAGTATTGCGATCAAACAGTTCAGATTGCCCAGGAATTGGGGGAAACATCTGATCTGATTAAGATAGAGGAACTTGGGCTTGATTCCGAAAAGGCCAAGAGCTGGGGAATTGATAAAGCACCTACCACAGTTGTTACGTTAAATGGAAATGAGAATGCTAGGGTCAAATATATTGGCATACCGATGGGTTATGAATTTTCGTCATTAGTGGAGGACATAAGAAGGACTTCACGCAAAGATCCTGAACTTGAACCAGCCGTTCAGAAGAAACTTGACGAAGTGGATAAGCCAGTTAAGATTCAAGTTTTTGTGACACCTACATGCCCATATTGCCCAAGGGCTGTCGGGACGGCCCATAAATTCGCATTGGCAAACGAGAATATCACGGGGGAAATGGTTGAGGCAACAGAGTTCCCCGCATGGGCAGATGAAAACGGTGTTTCATCCGTACCGCACATAGTAATTAATGGAGATGTGACGTTTGTAGGCGCTTATCCTGATGAGAACTTCGTCGATTATGTTCTGGAAGCATACAAGAAACTTAACGATTCGCCTGCATAAGCCCGATACAGCAAATTTTTAATTCTCCTGAGCATGGAGAATCGGGGGCCGTAGCTTAGCCCGGTAGAGCGCCTGGCTCATAACCAGGTGGTCATCGGTTCAAACCCGATCGGCCCCATAAATCTCTCTCCAAACTGTTTTTCATCGTATTAAGATTAAAATTTTTAAATCATGATTGCTCTGGTACAGCTGTGCTTATGAATTAAATTGTTGATGAGAAGGTATGAAAGGTTTGTACCCCTAAGAAAAATCTGAAATGACAAGCTTGCTAGGATCACTGGACTTGTTGCGTGCGGAATAATTTCTAATAAGGCTATCTTTCTGTCTACATTCGGGGTCTTCGGCAGTAATTAATTCTGTGAGAGGAGTTCTGATCTCTCTGTTCGAATACTCTTCATTCTTTCTGATACAAGAGGTAATTTTAGGAGGATATTCCATCCTGATTTCTTCCTTGATGGCTATCTCAGCTGCCATACTAATAGACTCCCTATCATTGGCTGTTGTAATGAAGGGAAAACGTCCCGGTAAAAATAGAGGACAAAGACCAGGATTAAAACGAAATATTCAGTGAATGGTGTCACGTTTCTTTCTTGCTTTTTTGAAAACAAAGATGTATTCATGTTTGAATACATAAAATCCGCCTGCTAGCGCCCGATATCTCCAGAGCTCCTTCTGGCTCCTTTTGCCCCGGGTATCATCAAAATTTTTAGCAATTATTCCTATAAGTATGAAGCCACTTTCCAATGCGGCATTCATCATCCTGAACCCCAGAGGAATCCATTCCCTGTCCTGGTACTTGTCACCAGCAACCAAAACCATGAATCTTCCGTCTTGAAGGACGTCGTAAGTGTTCAATATGGCTAGCTTGAACATTTTCATGAACTGTTCGATTGAGCCAGCATTTGAAAGATCTCTGGGGTCATCGCTGAATTTTATTATATCAAAATATGGAGGGTGCATTAAAACGAGCTGTACTTTCTTTACGCCATTCCTCTCGCACAGTTTTTTAAAATCTATTTTGGTGCTATCTCCTCTCACATAAACTGATTTGGTGCCGGGGTTGTGAGGTTCCTTTGCGATCAGTTTTAAGGCCTTATTTATGGTCTTTTGGTTTATATCTACACCTATGGCATTCCTACCCAGGCGAATGCTTTCAATGAGTGTTGTGCCACTCCCTGCAAATGGATCCAGGACCCAATCCCCTCTCTTGGTGAATCTCAGTATGAACTGGTGGGGTATTTGCGGAATGAAGTTCCCCCAGTACCACCCAAGATGTGCACCCGACGTATCCCTCTTATCGAAAATCCACAAGCTGTCTGTTATTATGTCGTCGTATTCTTTCCACCTGTTAAGATTAATTTCGTTTATTGAATTTGTCTGGGTTTCAGTGAGTGATTTCAGGAGTCTTCGTACGTAGTACTTCGCCCTTTCAAGCGTTCGAGATTCCAATATCTGTATGAGGTCCTCTTTCAGAGGCGCATAACCATATGGATTTACTATG
>Ga0207433_10008958_pt1 | contig 16100 bp, 15 predicted proteins | sample YelNatPaOPGAMG01_FD_187559 | JGI IMG/M metagenome (GOLD analysis project Ga0207433, IMG submission 187559) | Hot spring thermophilic microbial communities from Obsidian Pool, Yellowstone National Park, USA - OP-RAMG-01 (SPAdes) (version 3) | ecosystem: Environmental > Aquatic > Thermal springs... | reverse complement strand
AGTAAGCGTCAGCGAAGAATCCCCAAAGGAGACCCTTCGGCTTCGCCTCAGGGTGACAAAAAGGGCCATTCTGACCCTCTTTTTTTCTGTCATCCTGAGCGCAGCGAAGGATCTCCATCCTTTTCACCAAAAGGGATTTTCAATTAGAGATTTCCTTCGCTTCGGCTTAGGACAGCGCTTCGGGGCAGGGCACCCCAAAAAGTCATTGACTTTTTTTGGAGCCCGCATTAAGTCCCTCAGAATGACGGATAAGCTCAAGACAGCTCTTTCCTATCGGCAAATTTAGGTATTTGCTTTATTGCTAATAGAAAGGAGATGTCATGAATGAAAAGGGAAAAATGAAGAAATCTCAGAATGGCGCAGGGCAATTATGATAAAATTAGAAATGTTAATCATTGATGGCTCTTATGGCGAAGGTGGTGGGCAGATTGTAAGAACATCTGTTGCACTGTCTGCACTTACAAAAATACCGATAAAAATAATAAACATAAGAAGCAAAAGAAAAAATCCCGGTTTAAGACCGCAACATTTAAATGCAATAAAAGCAATTGCAGATTTATGTAATGCAAAGGTAAAAAATTTAACCATAGGTTCACAACAGATTGAATTTATTCCAGAAGAAATCTCAGACAGAAAAATTTTTATAGATATTGAAACTGCAGGAAGCATTTCACTTGTATTTCAGTCCCTGTTTATTGCCTCTATATTTAACAATGTTGAAATTGAAATCAGAGGAGGAACAGATGTAAAAAATGCTCCAACAACTGATTACTTACAGTATGTTCTGTCTCCCATATTAAATCTTTCCGGAATAAAGATTCAGTTAGAAACACTACAGAGAGGATATTATCCTAAAGGAAATGGAGTTGCAAGGGCAAAAATGTATAAAACAGAAAAATTAAAACCTTTTAATTTAACTGAAAGAGGAAAGATTCTTGAAATTTATGGAATTTCCCATGCATCAGAAAAATTAAGAATAAGAAATGTTGCTGAAAGACAGAAAAAAGCCTGCGAAAAATTTTTAAGAGATTTTTTAAATTATAGATTCAATTATAAAATTCCTGTAAAAATAATTGAAGAATACAAAGAAACTCTTTCTAATGGAAGTGGAATGACTCTGATAGCGAGAACAGAGAACACATTCTTAGGGGCATCAGCTCTTGGAGAAATTGGGAAAACAAGTGAAGAGGTGGGAGAGGAATGTGCAAAAACATTAATTTCAGAAATTCAGAAAGAAGGTTGCGTTGATTCTTATATGTCAGATCAGATAATTCCTTATATTGCTATAGCAAAAGGGAAGGTTAAAATTAATGAACTAACAATGCATGCAAAAACAAATTTACATGTTGTGAATTTATTTAAATTTAAAGTTAAATGCGAAGGAGATTTAATTTACTGTAAAAATTAATTTTTCAATACTCCATCTATCATTTTAAGCCTTCTTGTGCATTTCTGAGCAAGTGATTCATTGTGAGTTACAATTATAAATGTGGTTCTGCTTTCTTCATTTATTTTCTTAAACAGTTCAAAAAGTTCATTAGCAGACCTTGAATCAAGATTTCCTGTTGGTTCATCAGCAAGCACAAGTGAAGGAGCTTTAAATAAAGCTCTTGCTACTGCTACCCTTTGTTGCTCTCCTCCTGATAATTCACCTGGTCTGTGAGTGATTCTCTGCTCTATGCCCAATTTTTTGAGTATCTCAAATGCCTTCTCCTTTAATGTTTGTTCATTTTTTCTTTTAATTACAAACCCTTTTGAAATCAACTCAGGCATAATTACATTTTCAAAAACATTAAACTCTGGTAAAAGATAATGAAATTGAAACACAAAACCAATATGTTTGTTACGAAATTTTGACAGAGCATCACTTGAAAGCTTAGCAGGATTTATTTCTTTTTCAAATTTATATATGATATCCCCTGATGTCGGTGATTCAAGAGTGCCTATGATATGAAGAAATGTGCTTTTACCAACTCCTGATGCTCCTGTTATTGCAAGAATTTCTCCCTCATAGGCTGTAAAATCAATACCTTTAAGAACCTCTATTTGTCCAGCTTTTGTTGAAAAAATTTTTTTAAGGTTTCTTGTTATCAATATCTCTTTCATCATCCCTGAAAGGTCTACCCAATTTATCTATTTTTTTTAATACTGACTTGTGAATATCATCAGCTTTGTCTGCTAAATAATGAAAAGATTTTTTAAAAACTCCTGTTGTTTTATCTCCAATCTGCCTGATTTTATCTCCTCCAAAAAGGAGTGCGACTATGAGAAATACAATAAAAGCAATAATTGTTAAACATCCCAAATTCCGTATAAATTTAAACATTACTCATACCTCAAAATTTCAACAGGATTTATTTTAGCTGCTCTATGAGCAGGATAAATTGTTGATATTAGGCTGATTATTAAAGCAGATGCTGATATAATCAAAATATCCAATAGATTAACTTTTACAGGCAACTTGCTTAAATAATAAACATCTGCTGGAAGTTTCACAATATCGTATGACTTTACAATTTCACATAAAATTAAACCGCCTGTTAGCCCTATAATTGTCCCAATTAATCCAATAAGAAATCCCTGTGACATAAAAATCCATTTTATTAAACTGTCCGTTGCACCCATTGATTTAAGTATTGCAATATCTCTTTGTTTTTCAGTAACATTGACCATGAGCATGCTTATTATGTTAAATGAAGCAACAAGGACAATCAATATCAATATAACAAACATTGCAAATTTTTCAAGCTTTAATGCTGAAAAAAGATTTCTGTTCATCTGCATCCAGTCTTTAACATAGTATTGTCCTCCAAGTTCTTTTGTAAGAGACTGGCTGATAATATTTGCTTTGTAAATATCTTTAAGTTTCAATTGAATACCAGTAACAGTGTTGCCATATTCAAAAAATTCCTGTGCAGTTTTAAGGTCAGTTATCACAAGATTCGCATCATATTCAAACATGCCTATTTCAAAAATGCCTGTAACAATAAACTTTTTAACTTTAGGAATAATACCTAAAGGACCCACTGTTCCCATTGGAGAAATAACAGTTACTGTATCTCCTGGTAAAATTCCAAGCTGGTTGGCAAGCTCCTTACCTATAATAATCCATGGCAAATCAGTATGATTTTCATATTTATATTTAACATGACTGAATACTTCTGTGGTATTTTTATCATACTCTGGAATAATCCCTCTAAGATAAACCCCATGAGACCTCTTACCTGAAGATATAAGTACCTGACCCATTACAAAAGGAGAGAATGCTTTAATTTCCTGTTTTTTTGATAAAAAATCTGTAAGACTTTCATAATCTTTTATTCCTCCTGAATAACTCAAAACAACAGCATGTGCTTGAGCGCCAAGAATTTTTTTCTGTAAATCTTCATGGAAGCCACTAATTACTGAAATGACAACAATCAAAGCCATAACTCCAACTGCTACTCCGCTTATAGAAATTACTGTTCCAAAGGAAAGCCCTTTTTTTTTGCTTTTTAAATACCTTAAGGCAATGAAAAAAGGTAGCTTCATTTTTGTTCTGGTCTTAATAGAGGGAAAAGTATAACATCTCTAATTGAGTAATTATCAGTCAAAAGCATTACTAATCTATCTATGCCTATGCCTTCACCTGCAGCAGGTGGCATTCCAATTTCAAGGGCTTTTACAAAATCTTCATCCATTTCAGGCACTTCCTCATCACCCTGCATTCTTTCTTCAAGTTGCTTGAGAAATCTTTCTTTCTGGTCAATTGGATCATTTAACTCAGAGAAAGCATTTGCCATTTCTCTACCTGCAATAAAAAGTTCAAATCTTTCAACAAGTTCTGGATTGTCTTTTTTTCTTTTTGCAAGAGGAGAAAGTTCAACAGGATAATCAATAATAAATGTTGGCTGAATTAATTCTGGTTCAACTACTTCTTTAAATATCTCATCAAGAATCTTACTTAAACTGCTTCCCTCAGGAAGCTCTATCCCCTTTGATTTAGCCCATTGGATTGCTAAATTATGGTCTTTTATTATTTCTTCAGGCACACCTTTTTCTTTTAAAGCATCATACATTGAGATTCTCTTAAAAGGTGGAGTAAAATCAAGTGTATAGTCTCCATATTTTACCTGAGAACTTCCACAAACTTTCTCAACAATGTAATTTAAAAGTTTTTCCGTAAAATCCATAAGCCAGTTATAGTCTTTATAAGCAATATAAAACTCTACCATTGTGAATTCTGGATTGTGCTTTGTTGATATTCCTTCATTTCTAAAGTTTTTACCTATCTCAAAAACTCTTTCAAATCCACCAACAAGAAGTCTTTTTAAATAAAGCTCTGGTGCAATCCTCAAGTAAAGCTCCATATCAAGGGCTTCGTGATATGTTTTAAAAGGTTTTGCCCTTGCACCTCCTGCTATTGTATGCATCATGGGTGTTTCAACTTCAAGAAATCCTTCATTTTCAAGAAAATTTCTTAAATATTTAATAATCTGCTGTCTTTTGATAAAGGTTTCTTTTACTGAAGGATTTACAATAAGGTCAACATATCTTTGTCTGTATCTTGCCTCTATGTCCTTAAGTCCATGCCACTTTTCGGGAAGAGGTCTAAGTGATTTGCTTAAAAATACAAATTTTTGAACTTCTATGGTAAGCTCATTTGTCTTTGTTCTGAAAAGTCTTCCTTCAACACCAATAATATCACCAATGTCAAGATTTTTTATAAGTGTGAATTCCTCAGCTAATATATCTTTTCTCAAATAAATCTGGATTCTCCCTTTTGAATCCTGAATATGAGCAAATGCAGCTTTACCAAAATTTCTCAAAAGAATAACTCTTCCTGCTACTGATACATTTATATTTTCAACTTCCAGTTTCTCTTTATCAAAGTTACCATATTTATTGATAACATCTTCAGTTGACTCTGAAGGCTGAAAAATACCATTGTATGGCTCTATGCCAAGACTTCTTAATGTTTCAAGCTTTTTAATCCTTTGCTGAATTAGTTCTGCTATAGGTGTTTCTTGCATAACCTTAAATTATACTCCTTCAATATTTTATCAGTCAATTAAAGATTATTTAAACTTAGTTAATAAAAAATCGGGGCGAGCCGATTTGAACGGCCGACCACTCGCACCCCAAGCGAGTGCGCTAACCAGGCTGCGCTACGCCCCGATTCAGGAAAGCATCTTCAAAATCTCTTTAAGCCTATATTTTACTTTATCTATTATATCTTCTTTTGTTATTGCTTCATTAGAAGTTAATTGAGACATTTTTCCTAATTTTTGCCTTACCCCTTCTATTGTAAACTTTTCTTCATAAAGCATTTTTTTTATAACCAAAAGCATTTCAATATCTTTTTTAGTATACAATCTTTGTCCAGTTTTTGTCTTCTTAGGCTTTAAAAAAGGAAATTCAGTTTCCCAGTATCTTAAAACATATGGTTTCACTCCAACAATCCTGCTTGTTTCTCCAATTTTATAAAAAAGCCTGAAGGGAAACTCTTGTTGCAGCGTATTCCCCATTTTAGTCTTTCTCTGAAGACTTCTGAACCTTTTCTTTTAATTGCTCACTTACCCTGAATGAAACAACTCTTCTTGGCTTAATTTCTACAGTTTGCATAGTTTTTGGGTTTCTGCCAATTCTTGAACCCTTTTTTCTTACTGTAAAAACTCCAAAACCTGAAATCTTGACAATTTCTTCCTCTGCCAAAGCCTGTTTCATTGTCTCAAAAACTGTTTCTACAATCTTCTGTATTTCCTTTTTGGGTAGTCCAACTTTTTCAAATATCTGGTTTATTAAATCGGATTTTGTCATGAACCCTCCCTTTTATATATAAATCAATGAATTTTATCCTATATCATTGCTAAATTGTCAAGAACATTTAAACTGCCATTAAAAATCTCAAATAATCAACCTGAAATTGCCATTAGAAAAAGGAGGTTTTTCTCTCATCCTGTCTTTCTGACGGGCTTAATGCGGGGTCCCCAAAAAGTCAATGACTTTTTGGGGTGCCCTGCCCCGAAGCCCTGAGCCAAAGCGAAGGAATGACACCATCTTTGTCACCCTGAGGCGTAGCCGAAGGGTCTCCTTTGGAGATTCTTCGCTGACTCTTACTCGGAAAAGGATGAGATTCTTCACTCCGCTTGCGCTCCGTTCAGAATGACCCCTTTTGTCACCCTGACCCTGAGCAAAGCCGAAGGGTCTCCTGTGGGGATTCTTCGCTGACGCTCAGAATGACAAGAAAGGGGGCAGACGCTGTCCTGAACCGACGCCCTGAGCTTATGCGAAGCCCTGAGCTTATGCGAAGAGTCAGCGAAGGGTCAGGGAAAGGGTTCACAAAATCACCCAAAAAGGGAGCTCTATCGGCAATTTTATTTTAGAGGTTAAAGTGAAATTTTTCATGGAGTAATTTTATAATTATAAATCAGAATGGAAAATTCAGAAACAAAATCCTATATCCTACAAAGAGAAGAAATTCTGAAATCAATTCTAAAAAATATAAAAAATTTAGACTTGAGCTTTATATTATGGATTGTTCCAGAAGAACGAATTTACACTTTTTTAAGAGCTCATATCCACAAAATAGTAAAAAAGAGCTTGAATACAGACTGTTATATACCTCCGAGAATTTTTACTCCAAAAAGACTTGCAAGAAATATATGCAGTCAAAAAAGAGTTCTTGCCGAATTTGCTGTAACAAGAATTATTCAAGCCCTCTCAGATAGATGCTCTTCTGGGTATGCAGTAATGTTGAGAGATTTTATGAGAGAGCTAAAAATGTGCATGCCTGATAAATCCTTTAATGAAATAAAAGAAATCGTCATGGATAAAATAAATCTTCTTTTAATTCCAGAGAGAACTTCTGCGGAGATATTAAAAGCCATTGAAATTTTTGAGAAATATCAGAGTCTTTTAAATGAAAAGGAATGGCTTGACCCTGAAGATGCTTTAATTTCTGCCTCAAAACTTAATTATAAATCTGAAACACTTATAATTGAAGGTTTTCAGGAGCCTTATAACGCAGAAAAAATACTACTAAAAAGTCTTGAAGAAAATGCAAAGAATAAATTTTCAATTTCTTATGATGGAAATGTTGTTAAAAACGCATTTTTACTTCCATTAAAAGATACAGAGCAGGAGATTGAAGAAATAGCCAAAAGGATTAAGCTAAAACTTATAAATGATGAACCATCAAAAAGGGAACTCTATAAATATGCTGTTGCAGTAGCAGGGATTAATAAATATCTACCTAAAATTATCAGAATTTTTAATAAATATAGCATTCCTGTTCAGATATATCACAAAAAACAAGCTGAAACAATATTCCCATGGAATGAACTGATATATCTTGTTGAAACTGTGTCTGAAAACTTCTCCAGATTAAAATTTTTAAGCTTTCTTCATTCAAAAAGCATGAAAAATATTCCCCTTTCAATAAAAAAATCTGTATCAAAACTCTGCCTTTCTCTTCCTGAAATTCGCGGTAAGGAAGACTGGCTTGACCCTGAATTATTAGAAGATGAAATATTAAGAAAAGATTTTGAAAATTCAATAAAACTTCTTGAGCCTCTATTTTCAATAAGGGAAAAGGCATCCATATCTGAGTACTCAGAAGCTTTAAAGAATATTCTAAATAAAGCTGGATTTTTAGATTACCTTAAATTTTCCAATGACCATGAAAATCTAAAGATTTTTAACAAAATTTTTGATTATCTTCAATTTCTTGATGAAATGCTTAAACCAGATTTTAATAAAATAAATCTGCTAACTTTCATAGACATCTTGAAGGATTTAATCAATTATTACTACAAAGAACAAGAAACCTGCGGTGTAAGGATTGTTGATATGCAAGAACTATATGGAATTGACGCTGAAACAGTCTTCATTGCCGGGGTTATAGATGAAGTTCTTCCATTAAAAGACAGAGGAATTCAGTTTGTACCAGAAAATCTCAAAAGAGAGCTTGGAATGAGAGACCTCACCAAAGAAGTTGAAATTGAAAAAAAATTATTCATATCAACTTTATCTGCAATAAAAGAAGTAATTATCACATATCCACTTCAGGAAGGAGATAAATATTTTCTTCCTTCACCTTATATTGCAGAATTACCAACAATTGAAAATCTGAAAAGGATTATTCTTTCTGATGAGGAATTACTATTGAAACACCCTGAACCAATTGAAAAACTTTTACGGGAAATAGAAATCACAAAAGAAAAACTTATTCTGCCAGAGGAAATAAGTGTTACCGAACTTGAAGCATATATAAAATGTCCAAGAAAATTTTTCATTGAAAAGTTATTAAAACTTGAACCACCAGCCTTAAGGCTATACAAAATAGATGACAGAGTTTTTGGAAAATATGCCCACAGATTTATGGAAGCTCTCTTCAAAGAAAAATCTAATAATTTTAATGAGTTTACAATAAAAGCTGAACTAATACTTGATGAAATTTTAAAAACCATTAGAAAACCCTGGAAAGAACTTTTAAGAGAAGAGTTCATAAATTCATTTGAAAAGATATGGGAACTTGAAGAATCACTTATTAATGAAGGTATGGTTTCCTCAGAAGTTGAATTTCCAGTTAAAGGAGTTCTATCTTCTTTAAAACTTAAAGGGAAAATTGACAGACTTATCAAAACTGAAGACAGTTACATATTAATAGACTATAAAACAGGGTCTCAAAAATTAAATTGTAAGCAGGCAATGGAAGGCAAAGATGGCATTCAGCTTTTCCTTTATGCTTATCTCTTATCACAGCTTTCATATAAAGTAAAAAGAGTTGGTATAATTTCCACAAAGGATTTCTCCCAACAATGGTGTCCTAATGTAAAAACAAAAGGAAATGTAGAGCAGGCAATTGATGCTGCCCAAAAATCAGCTGAATCAGCAATTGAAAACATAAAAAATGCTGTTTTTTATACTGAGTTATCCAGTGAAAGTTGTATGAGATGTTTAGATTATCTATGCCCAAAATTTCACAATTTAGAAAAATTAAAGGGATTACAGGATGTTTGATACAGGTAAAAGTATTTTTATATCATCACCAGCTGGCTCTGGAAAAACTGAAAGCCTTGCAAGGAGATATATTTCTCTTCTAAAAAATAATGTGCCTCTTGAAAGAATACTTGCAATTACATTTACTGACAAGGCAGCTGCTGAAATGAAAGAAAGAATTTTAAGAATTCTAAAGCAAGAAGAGCCTGAAATATACAGAGAAGTTTTTGAAAAAAGTTACAGAATGAGAATTTCAACAATACATTCTTTCTGCCTTAAACTCTTAAAAAGATTCGCACTTGACCTTGATATTGACCCATCTCTTAATGTCTGTGATGATTTCATAAGTAAAATTTTATGGGATGAGTCAATTTACAGTGTTTTATACAGTGAAGAGGGTCAGCAAATATTCAAAAAACTTCTATCGGAATTTAGTGAAGGAGTTAAAAATTTCGGAAAAGTTAAAGAACTTATTGATTCCCTGTTTTATAAAAGACCTCTTGTTGATTTAATTCTTGAGGATACTTTAGAAGGTGATGAAAATGAACTAATTTTAAGTGCCTTTAAGTTTTGTCTTGATGAATATAATAAAAGAAAAAAATCTCTTAGAATTATTGATTTTGCTGACATTGAATTATTTGCCTATAAATCCATAACACAAAATCCTGAGTGGTCAAACATTCTTTTTGCCTTTGATGAACAAACAGACCACATACTTGTAGATGAGTTTCAGGACACAAGTAGAATTCAGTGGATGATAATTTACAAACTTACTGAAGAATGGAGAGCAGGTCTTGGCAAAAAAAGGTCAGAAGGATTAAAGCCTACAATATTCCTCGTAGGAGATGATAAGCAGTCAATTTATGGGTTCAGAGGAGCAGATGTTGAAGTTTTCTCAGAAGCCAAAGAAGAGCTAAAAAATTGGCTGCAGGATGAATTCCAGTATATTGAGCTTGAGAAAAACTATAGAAGTGTTCCAGAAATTGTGAACTTTGTTAATGAGCTTTTTAGCAAAATAATGCAGGGAGATTTGATAAATAGATGGAAAACAAACTATATCCATTTTAAACCTGACAGAACAGCTAAAGGTAGCATTGAATTATCAATCCTGGAAGGTAATTTAAAAACAGAACAGGGAAGAAAATATGAAGCAGAGCTTATTGCAGATAAAATTCTTACAATAAAAGATAAACTTAAAATTCATGATAGTTCTGGAGACAGACTGTGCAATTTTTCTGATATTGCTATACTTTTAAGGTCAAGAACCCATCTTGAAAAGTTAGAGCATGCCCTTCGTAAAAGAAAAATTCCCTTTACTGTTGTTAAAGGCTCTGGTTTTTTCAAAACTCCTGAAGTAAATGTCTTGAAATATTTAGTTTTATGCCTTATAGAACCTGAAGATGAATATAGCCTCTGTATGGTTCTTTCAACAGTATTTAAACTCTCATGGGAGGATATATATGAACTCTATAAGCAAAAAAATAATAAAAACTTATGGAATGTTTTATCTGAAAAGCATAAGGGAATATACTCCACTATAAACAAATGGATTGAAACAGCTAAACAGAAATCTTTCAGCTCAACAATTGAGGAGATATTAACTGAAACTAAATTATGGTCATATTTTGCTGAACCTCAAAGATATATGAATGCAAAAAAATTCATCTCAATTATTGGAGAGATTGAGTCTAAAGGAGAACCTCCACTTATAATGAGAGAAAGAGTGCTCCGATTAACAGAAAAAGACGAAGCAAAAGCAAATGTTGACAGTTACGCTATTGATTCTGTAAAAATTCTTACAATTCATGCTGCAAAAGGTCTTCAATTCCCTGTAGTTTTTATACCCTACCTTGATGAAGAAAACTGGAAAACAAATAAAGTAATAATTCATCACAAAGAAGGCAGTTTTAAAATAAATTTTTCTGAAAATGAAGAAATAAGAGAGATTCAAAAACAAAAGGATATAGAAGAAGAAAAAAGACTCTTCTATGTAGCAACAACAAGAGCTATGGACCATCTTTTTATGTCGGGTTTCATAAAAAATGGTGATAAACTAAAGGGCAGATTAAAATTTATAAATGATGCTTTTAATCTGACTGAAAACATACATCTGCCTTTTAATTTAAAGAAAATATCAATTACTTCAGAAAATGATTTGAATGAAATCTTACAAAATCAAGATTTTATGAATAAATTTGCTTATACAAAAAAGTTTTCCCATTCTGAATATTTTATTTTCCCGCAGAAAGTGCCTGATTTAAAATGTATAAGCTGGCATGATGTCACAGAGGAGATTGAAGAAATAAAAAGAAAACACACTCTTGAATGGGATGAAGTAGGTCAAGTTTTACACAATACTTTTGATGCCATTTCAAAGTCTCAGGTTAGTTTAAATGAAATTGAACAGTTTATTGAAAGCATCACAACAAAAGAAATTCTATTACCTGAAAAACAAAAACAGATTAAAGCTCTTGCAATTCAAGAGATTGAAAAATTAAAAAAATCTCCATATTTTTATAAAATAATTGCACCCAGAGAAAACTCATTTTCCGAGATTCCTTTTATTATTGAAATAGAAGGTAAAGTTTACAGTGGAAGAATAGATAGAATTATAATTGAAAACAACATCGCACATCTATATGACTATAAAACCTATCCAGTAAGTGAAAAGGAAATAAAAAAACTTAAAGAAGCTTACAGTGAACAGCTCAATATTTACAGACTTGCAACTGAAAAGCTTTTCAGAATGCAGGTTAAAGCTTATATCCTATTCAGTTATATTCCTGTTATAATTGAAATAGACTAAAAAACCTGAGGGGATTATTATCTTTATGCTTAATTATGGTAGAATTTAATAAAAATTAGTACAGGGGGTTTTATGTTTTTTGAAACATCTCTTTTAACATTAATTGTAATTGTCTTTTTAGCAGTTTACATTCTTAGCAGTGCAATTAAAATCTTAAAAGAATACGAAAGAGGAGTTGTATTCAGACTTGGAAGGGTAATTCCTGTTAAAGGTCCAGGACTTGTTCTAATCTGGCCAGTCATTGACAAAATGGTTAAGGTAAGCCTAAGAATTGTAACAATGGATGTTCCAGCTCAGGATGTAATTACTAAGGATAATGTTTCAGTAAAAGTAAATGCAGTTGTTTATTTTAGACCAATTGACCCTGTCAAGGCAGTAACAGCAGTTGAAGATTTTTACTATGCTACAAGCCAGATTGCTCAGACAACACTTCGTAGTATTCTTGGACAGAGTGAACTTCAGGACCTTCTTACAAATCGTGAACAGATTAATGCAGAGCTTCAAAAAGTGATTGACTCTCAGACAGAGCCATGGGGAATCAAAGTTACTGCAGTTGAGGTTAAAAATGTTGACCTTCCACAGGAGATGCTCAGAGCAATGGCAAGACAGGCTGAGGCAGAAAGAGAGCGTAGAGCTAAAATAATCCATGCAGAAGGAGAGCTTCAGGCAGCTGAGAAACTTACTGAGGCAGCAAGAATAATTTCATCTGAACCAGCAGCGTTACAGCTTAGATATTTACAAACATTAAAAGAAATAGCATCAGAGAAAAATTCAACAATTCTTTTCCCTCTACCGATTGATTTAATAACTCCTTTTATGGAGCTTGTATCTCGTGATAAAAAATAAGGTTACTTTTAAAGCACTGCTAAGAGTTTTTCTTCTGGCAGTGCTTATTGCTTTATCTGTATTTTTAGCTTATAAATTTGGAATTATTGAATTATTTGTTAATGAAGAAAAGTTAAAAAATTTCATTCAATCTCTCGGTCCTTTTGGTGTTGTTGGTTTTGTTCTTTTGCAGGCTTTTCAAGTTGTTGTAGCTCCAATTCCAGGTGAGGTTACAGGACTACTTGGTGGATATCTCTATGGAACATTTGGTGGAATAATTCTTTCAACAGCAGGACTTACGCTTGGCTCAGTAGTTGCATTTATTCTTGGAAGAATTTTTGGGAAACCCTTTGTTGAAAGAGTTGTTGACCCTGTGGTGCTAAGTAAATTTGACTATCTTCTTCATCATAAAGGTGCGTTTTTAGTTTTTTTTCTTTTTTTAATTCCTGGTTTTCCTAAGGATTATTTAAGCTATTTTCTTGGATTAAGCAGATTGAGCTTGCTTGAATTTGCAGTAATTGCTGGAGCAGGAAGACTTCTTGGAACAGTTCTTTTATCCTTAGGTGGAGACTATCTCAGGCATCATGAGTATGAAAAATTTATTAGCCTTGCTGGTATCGCAGTTGTAGTTATGGGAATAGTATGGTTATTTAAAGAAAAAATTGAACGCCTCTTAAGAATCTGGCATGTAAAAAAATATAGAAAAAACAAAAATAAATAGTTACCACTTAATCAATGAAGCACCCCATGTTAATCCTCCTCCAAAGGCTGCAAGCATCACATAGTCACCTTTCTTTATTCTTCCTTCTTCTACAGCTTCATCAAGTGCTATTGGAATTGATGCTGCTGAGGTATTACCGTATCTGTTAATATTAACCATAACTTTTTCCATCGGAAGTTCAAGCCTTTTTGCCATTGCCTGAATTATTCTTATGTTTGCCTGATGAGGAACAAGCAAACTCAACTGGGAAGATGTAATTCCACCTTTTTTAAGGGTTGCATCAACAACTTCTTCAAGGGTTTTAACTGCCACTTTAAATGTTTCATTACCTCTCATTTTTATAAAATTAAGCCTCTTGTTAATTACATCCTCTGTAACAGGCATTTTTGAGCCACCAGCAGGCATGTGAATAAAATCCCACATTGTCCCATCAGAAAAAATATCAATTATCTGAATACCCTCATCTTTTTTTGTTGGCTCAAGTATAACTGCACCTGCTCCATCAGCAAGCAAAACACAGGTGCTTCTATCAGTCCAGTCTGTGAATCTTGAAAGTGTCTCAGCACCAACAACCAGAGCTTTTTTAGATGCACCGGTTTTAATAAATTTTTCTGCAACAGAAAGAGCATAAATAAAACCAGTGCAGGCAGCATTTATGTCAAAGGCTACTGCATTTGTAGCTCCAAGTTTCATTTGAAGAACGCAGGCACAAGATGGAATAAGCATGTCTGGTGTAACGGTTGCAACAATTATTAAGTCAATATCTTTTTCTGTTAAATTTGCATTTTTTATTGCTCTCAAGGATGCCTTATAGCAAAGGTCGCTTGTTGCCTCATCTTTTGATGCTATTCTTCTTTCTTTTATTCCTGTTCTTTCAGTAATCCATTCATCTGATGTATCCACCATTTTTTCAAGGTCAAAATTAGTTAAAACTTTCTCAGGAACATAAGAGCCTGTTGATAGTATTCTGGCTTTCATCAATATCCTCCATATTCTTTAAGCTTTCTGAAATTCTCTTATATATCTCTTTATTTGCCATTTCTAATGCAAGCTTTATTGCGTTTTTTATTGCTTTTGAGGATGACCTTCCATGGCATATAATACTTGTCCCGTTGATTCCAAGCAGAAGTGCACCTCCGTACTCAGAATAATCTACTTTCTTACGAAAACTTTTTATTGCTGGTTTTATCATCATATATCCGATTTTACCTGTTATTATGTCTGCAATCTCGCGTTTAAGCATTTTCATTAAAGTTTCAGCAAGCCCCTCGCCTACTTTTAAAACAATATTGCCTACAAAACCATCACAAACAACAACATCTGCTGAACCTAAAAATATATCCTTACCCTCAATATTACCAGCAAAATTAAGTTTTGTAGATTGAAGAAGTCTGAAAGCTTCTTTTGTAAGTTCATTTCCTTTTGAACCTTCTTCTCCGATACTTAAAAGGGCAATTCTTGGAGCTTGTGAATTAAAAAGTGCTCTATGATAGGCATCTCCCATAAATGCAAACTGAAGTAAATGCTCAGGCTTACAGTCAACATTTGCTCCTGCATCAAGCAAAATAAAGTGACCCTTCAGGCATGGCATAACAGTTGCGATGGCAGGTCGCTCAACATTAGGGAGTTTTCCAAGCAACATGTAACTTAAAGCCATCATTGCACCTGAATGACCTGCGCTAATAACAGCATCAGCTTTACCATCCCTTACAAGTTGAATTGCTTTTCGCATGGAAGTATCTCGTCTTCTAATGGCTGAAGATACATTCTCTTCCATCTTAATTGTATCTTCAGTATGAATGATTGAGATTGTGCCTTGTAATTGTTTTTTCTCAGGTAAAAAATCTCTTATTTTTTTTTCATCACCAACAAGTATAATCTCAACTTTTTTATCTATAGCTACTTCAAAGGCACCTAAAATATTAACTTCAGGGGCAAAATCGCCCCCCATTGCATCAACAGCAATTCTTAACATCTTTAAAATTACTCTTCAACCTCTAAAAATTTTTTGCCTTTATAAGTGCCGCAGTTAGGACATACCCTGTGTGGAAGTTTTGGTTCCTTACATTCAGGGCATAAAGCAAAATTTGGAGCCACTACTTTCCAGTTAGCTCTTCTTTTGTCTCTTCTTGATGGGGTATGACGATGTCTTGGATTAGCCATTACTCTTAATCCTCCTTAAAAATGTTTCTAAGACCGCAAGTCTTGGGTCTATTTCTTTTTTATTACATTCACAACTAAACTCATTTAAATCCGTACCGCATATAGGACAAAGTCCTTTGCAGTCTTCAGAACATAAAGGTTTCATTGGGATATTAAGAATTATCTGATTTCTTACAATATCTTCAGTATCTATTATCCCTTCTTTATAAAAATCAACTTCCATCTCGTCAGTTCTAAGTTCAATAAGCTCTTCCTTGTTTATCTCTTCTATAGGATGATAAACGAAATCCTCAATACTCCTTATAGGTAATTTATACATACGCAGGCATCTGCTACATTGAAGTTCAACCTCACCAAAAATAAGTCCTTTTACAAAGACCTCTCTCCCTCTTTTATCAATCCTTAATATCGCCTTAAAGGGTCTGCTTATTCTTATGCCCTCTATTAGCGGAGATTCTTCTACTTCAATGTTAAGTCCTTCTTCAGGTATTTCAAAGACCTCTATCTTCATTGCTAAAACCTCAAAAATAAAATGCTCCCACTTACGGGAGATATTTTATTCTAACAAAAAATAAAGCAAATTTGTAAAATTTTTTGGAATTT
>Ga0207433_10008942_pt1 | contig 16115 bp, 15 predicted proteins | sample YelNatPaOPGAMG01_FD_187559 | JGI IMG/M metagenome (GOLD analysis project Ga0207433, IMG submission 187559) | Hot spring thermophilic microbial communities from Obsidian Pool, Yellowstone National Park, USA - OP-RAMG-01 (SPAdes) (version 3) | ecosystem: Environmental > Aquatic > Thermal springs... | reverse complement strand
TTTGTGTATTCGAAGGTCCGGGCCAGACGCGTCCGGGTCTTTCTCCGGTTGTTCGACCCCTTCACCTGACGGGGGAGTTTCCGTTGCCACCGTCTCCGGCTCCGCTCCTTCTTCTCCATCCGGCTCTGTCCAGTTTTCGGGGTGGATCATACAATTCTTGGGCGCACATCCGACCAGTTGGTGTTCAGTGCTCAAAAAATCCTCATCTGAGAGAACACACCGGTGAATAGGTAAGTTCCCCCTGTTTTCTGCAGACGAGGCCATATACCCGTAAAAGCCTCTTCTTGACCCTCCCGCCGCAAAATCGTAACAAAATACAGACCTCTCCGTCACATGACGCGCCTATCCTCAGGGTCGATGACAATCATCCACCCTGTTTCGGGAGGTCGCCATGTCAACGTCCCTGTCCCCCGTCCTGACCCCGCACCGTTCCACTCCTCTTCGCGTCTCCTGGGCCCGAAGCGAGAAGGATCTCATCCGGGCGCAGAAGCTTCGTGCCCTGGCCTTCGGCTTCTGTCCGCCGGGGACCCCGGAGAATTTGATCATTCCCGAAACTGACCGGTTCGATCCCTTCGCCCGACATCTCATCGTCATCGATACCGACAGGGATCTCTGCGTGGGAACCTACCGCATTCTCGACATGCAGGGGGCACAGAAAGCCGGGGGCTTCTATACCGAAACAGAGTTCGAGATCGAATCCCTCTTCCCCTATCTCGCGAGTACGGCGGAACTCGGCCGTTCGGCAGTCCACCCCGACTACCGGAGCGGCGGGGTCATTACCCTGCTCTGGTCTGCCCTGGCCCGGATCCTTCAGAAGGAAAATCTTCACTATCTGATGGGATGCGCAAGTTGCGACCTGACCGATCCGGCATTCGACCCGGACCACATCTATACCTACCTCCGGGAGCATGCCTGGGATGAGGAGGGGCTGTTGGCAGTTCCGCGCCGTCCCTTCCCCTGTCTCTTCCGCCCCGGGGCTGAGAGCCGGTCCCCCGCACTTCCCCCCCTTCTCAAGGGCTACACAAGGCTCGGAGCCCGCTGTCTGGGAGAGCCCTCCCACGATCCCGTCTTCCAGACGGCCGACTTTCCGATATGGCTTTCGGTGAACAGGACCTCTGGTCGCTATGCCCGTCATTTCTTCCGGGCCGGAACTTCAAGACTTGCCAAAACAGGGAGACGCTCGTGAACACAGGAGTGCTTGCAGAACGATCCCTTCCCCCCCTTCCTGTTCCGGCCCGGAGCCTGAGAGGACTACGGGTGGCGGCGCATATGGCAAAATCACTTTTCGTTGAGATAGTTCCGTCCCGGATCTACGAAAGGAGCTCCGACCCCCTCTCCCGCTGGTGCAGAGACCTTCTGGAGCTTCTCGGCGTCGACATCAAGATCGAAGGCCGTCTCCCCGAAAGCGGCCCTTTCCTTCTCGTCGCCAACCACATCTCGTGGATGGACATCCTCCTTATCCGCTCCCTTTTTCCCGCGCGATTTGTCGCCAAGGAGGAGATCTCCCTCTGGCCCATGGTCGGTGCCGGGGCCCGAAGGGCAGGAACTCTTTTTATCGCAAGAAAACGCCTTTCCTCGCTTCGCGCAATCATTGATCAGATCTGTCAGAACCTCGAAGATGGTGCCCCGGTTGCCGTCTTTCCCGAAGGAACCACCACGACGGGGGATCGCCTTCTCCCCTTCAAAAGCGGCATCTTCGAGTCTTCGGTCAGGACCAGATTTCCCGTTCTCCCCCTGGCCATCCGCTACGAGAACGCTCCGGGAGCCCCCATCCGTTCAATTTCCTATACGGGGGGCGAGAGCTTCGGCGCCTCCTTCTGGAGAACATTAGGAGAGCGTCGCATCACCGCCCGGATCATCCTCTGCCCCCCCGTCCATCCGGAAGATCTGTCCCGAAAAGAGCTGGCCTCACACGCCCGGGAACTCCTCTCTGTCGCTCTTTCGCCCTCCTACGCCGGCCATTTCTGAAAGGGCGACAATGTCATTCTCCCTTATCCCCCTACCTTCGCGGGAGGCACCTTTATGAAATCCTTAGTCCAACCGAATCCTTACAGTCCGCCTTTCGGCCACGGCTTCCCCTTTATGCCTCCTTAGGGTATGATACAAATCATAGATAGTGATTATTGTTTAAATTAAAACATTTAAAAAAGGACCTATCCGTTGGCCCGTCTTCCGGCCGGACTCCGGATCGCCGCCTATCCCGTCGCGCTCATCCTTCGGCTTTTCCGCCTCTGTAACCGCTGCCATGTCATAGGATTTGAGGAGTACCGGGAAAGACTCGCAAGGGGAGGGCATGTCCTCATCGCCTTCTGGCACAACCAGGGGCTCTTCATGCCCTTCGTCTGGTTCGGAAAGCCCGGCAAGATCAAACTGATCGTCTCCCAGTCGAAGGACGGAGACCTCATCGCCTCCCTTCTTCTCTGGTTCGGCATCGAGAATATTCGGGGATCCTCGAGCCGGGGAAGCACCTCCGCCATGAAGGAACTCCTGCGGCTCGACCGGAAGAACACCGACTCGATCGTCTTCACGCCGGACGGCCCCAAAGGCCCCATCTACAAGGTCAAGGACGGAATCGGCTACCTCGCCCTCTCCTCGAAAAAACCCCTTTACCTTCAGAGCGTCTGCTGCTCTCGCGCAAAAGAGCTCGCGTCCTGGGACCGCTTCCGGATCCCTCTTCCCTTCGGCACTGCCACCTGGGTCTGCTCCCCCGCCATCCATCTTTCGAACCACAAGGAACTCTCTCTCGCGGAGGCCGGGGCGGTGGTCGAAGACTGCCTCAACACGACAAACCGCATCACCGAGGCCCTGTCGGCGGGACAGATCACAAGAAAAGAGGCCGGAGAGCTCCTCAGACCGGACAGGCTCCCGTGGTATCCCTATAGTGAGCCTGCCCCACTCGCGCTAGCAGCATCACCAAAAGGAGCGCCCTGACCCCTCGCCGGCCCGTACCAAACCCGGGATCTCCTCCGCAACGGGGACCGCTCCAGAAGGTTTAGCCCAACCCGTTCGACCACTTCGGATCACGGCTGTGCTCCGCCGGAAGGACAGGATCGCAACGGGATCGGGGATCGGCACCCCGACACTGCCGTGCCGACAAAAAATCAGATGAAATCTGATGAAACTTGGAGTATAATAAGAAGATCCCTGATACTCACAATCAAGGTTTCAGTACGAAAAGGCTTTGTCACCCGGGAGAGTCCGGGACAGGGTCGATCAGGACATTCATGAAAGGAACAGAGTGCAGCTTCCCCTCGCAAGACTCAGACAGCATGTCGACAACTATAACAGTCTCGCAGACGATGCGAACTGGAACCGCTTCAAGTCCCTTCACTGGAACGAGCTCAAGCCCGAGCTTCTCACCGAAGGACAGAAGAACGCGGTCGTCTTCGTCACCTATGTCGAAGACCATCTTCCCGGATATTTTTCCGAATACCAGTCCCTCTTCCCCATCGAGACCGACTCCATGAGCGACTCCCTCCACAACCGGGAGCTCTTTCACTTCACCGTCCGGTGGGGCCTCGAGGAGGACCGGCACGCCCAGGCCCTTGCGCTCTACCAGTACCACGCCGGCATCGAGCCCGACCGCGACCGCCTCGAGGAAAAGCTCATCGTGGAGAACCGCAAGCCCTTCAGTATAGGATTTTCGAAGCCGCCCCAAGTCTTCACCTACACACTCCTCCAGGAGAAGGCCACACAGCTCTACTACCAGAGCCTGTCCCGGGTCGTCAAAGAGCCCGTCCTCAACCGCCTCCTCGTCTACCTCACGAAGGACGAGTCCCGCCATTTCGGATTTTTCAGCGAGATGGTCGACTCCTTTGTCGAAAGCTACGGGGAAAAGGCTCTCTCCCTGATCGAGGAGGTGGCACTGAACTACAAGATGCCGCTCCACAACACCATGGTCGACTACCGGCGGAAGGCGATCCTCATGGCCCGCGAAGCCCCCGGATACGACCGCATGCTTCCCCAGAAGGTCCTCATGCGCCAGCTCAAGCGTCTCGGTGAACGTCTTCCCGATCTTTCGGGGGCGATCGATACCTCCGTGGCCCGCATGATGGAGGCCCTCCGCATCACGACGATCGAAGGAGTGGCCTGACAAAAGATATGGTCTTTCGGCAGGTCCGCCTGCCGAAGATCATTCTCTTCTCTTTGCCTTTGGCTCTTTGCCTTTGGCTCTTTGCCTTTGGGCCTTTGGTCCCATCCGGAAGACAAGCCTGACCACTTAAGGCTTATCCTGCTTAAGCCCCTCGACAATCTCAGAAATCAGCCCTGCAAAGCCTCCCGACCCCGATCAACCTTCGGCACTCCCCGCCATTCTCCTGACACTTTAAGCCAGATTGCGGGCAAGCCTTCAGGAGGATCCGGTATGGCCGAACCCCCCCGCCCCACGCGAGGTCTCCTCCTCGAAGCTCTCGACAAGAAGAAGGTCGGCACAGATCACCGGCAAAAAGAGCAGCTGGGCGATTCTGTCTCCGGGGCTCACGGTGTAGGGTTCCTTTCCGTCGTTGGCCAGGATGATCCCGATCTCTCCGTGGTAGTCCGAATCGATCACCCCTATCCCCTGCGCCACCCGGACTCCGTGCTTTAACGAAAGCCCGGATCGGGAGGCCACAATGGCCACCACACCCGGATCCCGGAGATCGACGGCGATACCCGATCCGATAAGCCTTCGCTCCCCGGGAGCAATCGGGAGGGGCGCCGGGATCGCCGCCCGGAGATCGAGCCCCGCCGAACCCGGTGTCGCGCGGGCGGGAAGGGTATCGGGAGTTCCTGCCCCGACGGTTCTGACCCGGATCGCCTTTCTGGAGATCTCTTCCCCCTCCGGCCTCATGGGGTTCCCGTCCCGGGGGAGGTCTTTCCCCCCGCCGCCGGAGGAGGGGCAGAGGCCTTTGCCAGGGAAAGATCGAGGGAGGCAAAGCGCCCGTAGACATCCCGAAGCGACAGGTGAATCCGGCCTTTCGTGTCGTTTGTCCGGAAGAAGACCCATCCCGGTGTGGTCGACCCCGCCGGAAATACGGTCGGTAGTCCCAGCCGGACAAGCCTTCCGAGCTTCGAGCGGCTCTCCTCGACGAGCCTCCGGTCCATCAGGGCCTCGGAGACAAGCCCCCCGGACGACTCGTACCGGTATCCCAGGAGCCGGACCTCCGCCCCGGGGTTTGCGATGGACAGGTGGACGGCAAGAACCGGAAGCGTCGTGGGGTGATGCGGATCGCCTCCGGCATCGATGGACAGGATCCGGGAAGAAAGGATCGCCCCCTGGACCGGGGAGGGATTCTTGTGGGGAGTGCAGGCCGCAAGCGCGGCAAAGAAGACGAGGGTGGCGGCCGTTCTTCCCGGGATCATCTTCACCTTACCTCGTCCCGACCCCGGACGATCTCCGTTCCCACCCCTTCGGGGGTAAAAATCTCGAGGAGGAGGGCATGGGCGATCCGCCCATCGATCACGTGGACCTTCCCGACCCCCTCCGAAAGCGCCCGGAGACAGCCCTGCATCTTGGGCACCATCCCCCCCGCGACGACCCCCCGCTCGATCAGGGAGAGGATCTCCTCCCGGTCGAGCGAGCCCAGAAGTTCCCCCTTCTCGTCGAGGACCCCCCGGGTATTGGTCATCATGATGAGCTTTTCGGCCTTCAGTGCCCCGGCAATGACGGCTGCCGCCTCATCGGCGTTGATGTTCAGGGGTTCCCCTTCCTCCGTCACGCCGACCGGGGCCACGATAGGAATGTACCGGTGGCGATCGAGGAGATCGAGGATCTCCGGGTTGACGGCGAGGATCTCCCCCACATGGCCGAGATCCCGTCCTTCGTGGATCTTCCTCCGTCCCGAGAGAAATCCCCCGTCCCGCCCCGAAAGCCCGACCGCCCGGCCGCCGTGGCGGTGGACCATGGTGACGATCTCCCGGTTGATCCGCCCGGTCAGAACCATCTCCACCACCTCCATGGCGTCGGCCCCGGTCACCCGGATTCCGTTTACGAACTCTGGAGCCATGCCGAGGCGGCCCATGAGCTGGGAGATCTGGGGACCTCCCCCGTGAACGACCACCGGCCGGATGCCGATGTGCTGAAGAAGGACCAGATCCTGGGCAAAGGAGAGACTCTCCTCCCCGCCTCCGTCGAGGGCCCCGCCCCCGAACTTGATGACGAAGGTCTTGCCGTGAAAGGTCCGAATGTAGGGAAGGGCGTCGATCAGGACTTGCGCCTTCTCCAGAATGCTCTCCATGATCGCTCCGGCTGTCTAGGGGGTGGAGGGGGGAGAGCCGTCGCGGATCTTGGCAAGCTTTCGCGCGATCTCTCCTAGTCCCGTGTGAAGGTATCGCTGGGTCGACCCGAGGGAGGCGTGGCCCAGAAGGGCCTGGATCTCCCGGAGGTCGGCCTCGCGGTCGAGAAGGTGTGTGGCGCAGGAATGGCGGAGGGCGTGGGGAGTCACCGTCTCCGGAAGCCCTGCCTCCTTCGCGTATTTTTTGACGATCCGGCCGACCTGCCAGGGAGAGAGCGGCCCGCCGTCAAGATCCGCAAAGAGCGGACCGGAGGGGGCAGCTCCCGTTTTTCCCGATAGCGTCCGAAGCGCTCTCAGCGCCTCCCGGGCCTCCCCGACCACCGGAACCCGCCGGTCCTTCCCTCCCTTGCCCCGGACCAGGAGGGCGGAAAGGTTGGAGTCGAGATCCTCCCAGCGGAGGCCGCAGAGTTCGGAGAGACGGACTCCCGTCTGATAGAAGAGCTCAAGGATCGCCCGGTCGCGGAGCTCCTTCGGGGAGTGTTCCGGCCCTTCCCGGTCGCAAGCTGCCACCAGGGCGGAAGCCTCTGCCTCGGAGAGAAGCGGGGGAAGCTTCCTCTCGGCCCGGGGGCCCGAGATTCTGCGAAAAGGATCCTCCGCCACATGGCCGGACGTGGTCAGAAAACCATAAAAACCCCGAAGTCCGGACAGGATTCGCGCAATGCTCGAAGGGGCATAGTCCCGGTCGCAGAGGCGCTTGACGAATTTGAGAGCCCGGGGGCGGTCGAGGCGCTCCCAGAGAAAGCCCTCCCCTCCCCAGAGGAGTCTCTCCTCCAGAGTTGCCAGAAGCGACAGATCGTCGAGGGCCGCCTCAACTGTCCGGGGAGAGCGTCCCGACCGGACAAGGATCTTTTTATAGGTCAGACAGAGGGGATCCCTGAGAAGCCGCTCGTGGCGCTCCCCGCCTGTCCTGTCCGCCCCGGAGGAGGAATCCGCCGCCTTTTCGTCCTCCTTTAGCAAGACGCCTGGAGAGCTGTCGCGTCGCCGTCTTCCCGAACCCGATCCCCCCACTGCCTGCCCTCCTGCTCTCCGGGGTCGACATCCACTCCTGAATGTCGTTTTCTCCCCGATTCTAGCCCCTGTGCCGAACCGACTCCCACCAACGATCGAACGCCTCCCGCGCCCGGACAACCTGGGCCTTCCGGCGCTCGGCCTTTCCTCCGCGAACCCGTCCGGGAAGGGGGGGGAAGAGACCGAAATGAAGGTTGACCGGAGAAAAACGCCCCGTCTCCTCGGGTCCGGGAGGCATGCCCTCCTCGCGGTAGGCCGCCGGAACGAGGGCCCGGACGAGGGCTCCCAAGGCCGAAGTCGGCGGAGGAAGGGAGACGGGAGGTCCGGGGGTGAGAAGAAGTGCCGTGAGACGACCTAGGGCCACCGATTCGGTATAGCCCTCCACCCCCATCATCTGCCCCGTCGGATAGACCCCGGCAAGGGCCAAAAGCGACAGGTCGGGGCCCAGGACGCGGGGAGCATCGAGAAAGGTGTTCCGGTGAAGGGAGCCGTAGCGGAGGAAGACCGCCCCGGAAAACCCCGGAAGCTTCCGGAAGATCCGGTCCTGCTCCGAATACTTGAGCTTTGTCTGGAAACCCACGAGGTTGTAGGCCGTCTCCTCCCGGTTCTCGGCCCGAAGCTGGAGCACCGCGCAGGGGATCTTGCCGGTCCCCGGGTCGACGAGCCCCACCGGGCGGAGGGGACCGAAGGCCAGGGTCTCGGGGCCGGTCTCGGCAAGAGACTCCACCGGCTGGCAGGCCTCGAAGGCCCGGAGGACCTCCGGACGGTCCTCGACCCCCTCGTGGGGCGGCACCCGCTCTCCGGCCAGAAGGTCGGCGCAGAGCGCCTCGTATTGTTCCCGGTCGAGGGGAACGTTGACGTAGTCCCCCACCCCGGGCTCGCCCCAGCGATCCCCCCTGAAAAGGGGGCCGAAGTCGAGGGAGGCCGCCTCCACGACAGGGCTGATGGCGTCGTAGAAGGAGAGGCGGTCGGAGCCGATGGCCTCCTCGAGAGCCCGGGCCAGGGCCGGATGGGTCAGGGGTCCGGTCGCAAGGACAAGGGGACGGTTCTCGGGGATCCGGTCGATCCGCTCTCGGACGACCGTAATGCGCGGGTCGTCTTCGACTCGCCGGGTCAGCCGCTCCGAAAAACGCTCCCGGTCGACGACGAGGGCCCCTCCCCCCGGGATCCGGCACTCCATGGCCGCCTCGAGGACACTCGATCCCATCTTCGCAAGCTCTTCCTTGAGAAGGCCGTGGGCCGTCCCGGGATCGACGCTCTTGAGGGAGTTCGAACAGACGAGCTCGGAGAGGGCGCCGGAGCGGTGGGCGCCGGTCATAGTCTCCGGGCGCATCTCGACGAGAAGGACCGGAACGTTCGCCGAAGCGAGCGAGAGCGCGACCTCGGTCCCGGCCAGCCCCCCGCCGACGACCATCACCGGACGAGCCGTCACGCCGTGATCCCCGCCTCCTCCCCTTCCGGGGCCTCGTACTCGCAATCCTTCTCCGGGCAGGCGAGAACGGTCTTCCCGGCGCTCTTTTTTTCCACCAGGAAGGCGTGGCCGCAGGAGGGACAGGCGCGGGCCACCGGGCGACCCGGATAGGTCCTGTCGCATTCGGGGTAGCGGCTGCAGCCGTAGAAGATCCCCCGCTTGCCCCGGCGGGGCAGGATCTCGCCGTCGCACCCGGGACGCGTGCAATGGATCCCGGTGGGGAGGGGACGGGTTGTCTTGCACTTGGGATAGTTGGCGCAGGAGAGGAATCGTCCGAAGCGGCCGGTCTTCACCACCATCGATCCCCCGCAGGCGGGACACGGAGGGATGTCGGCGGGAAGGGGGACGGGGGTCTCGTCCTTCTCCTTGGGGGGCCAGGGCCGGGTCGTCTTGCAGGCGGGATAGTCGCTGCACGCAAGAAAGGTCCCGAACCGTCCCTTCCGGACCACCATCGCCTTGCCGCAGGTGGCGCAGACCTCCCCCGGAGCCTCGGGAAGAACCTCGGGGGCCAGCCCGGATTCTGTCTGAACGATGTTCCGGGTCGTCTTGCATTCGGGATAGTTCCCGCAGGCCAGGTAGGCCCCGTGGCGTCCCCATTTTTTGACCATGAGGGTCTGGCAGACCGGGCAGGGGATCTCGGTCGGCTCGCTCTTGGCCTTGAGGTTGGTCATGCCACCGCCCTTGGCACGGCCGAGCTCTGCCGAAAAGGGACGGTAGAAGTCGTCCACGGCATCGCGGTAGACCTTGTCCCCCTCCTCCACGGCATCGAGCTCCTCCTCCATCCGGGCGGTAAAGGCCACGTTGAGAAGGTCGGGGAAGCTGTCCACGAGCAGGCGGTTGACCGTCTGGCCGAGCTCCGTGGGGTAGAAGCGGTTCTCCCGCTTTTCCACGTACTCCCGGTCGATGATGGTGGTCATGATCGTGGCATAGGTGCTGGGACGGCCTATCCCCTTTTCCTCGAGCTCCCGGATGAGGGAGGCCTCGTTGAATCGTGGCGGCGGCTGGGTAAAGTGCTGGGAGGCATCCGGAGGACCCGAGATCGCTACCCCCTCCCCTTCATGAAGAAGCGGCAGCTCCGACTCCTCCTCCTCGGCCCCTTCCGACTCATCTTCGTCGCCCTTCTTGGCCTTGGCCTGCCCCTCTCCCCGGACGGCGAGAAAGCCCGGATCGAGCATGCGCCTCCCCGTCGCCCGGAAGGTATCCTCCCGGTCTCCCTCTACCGTGACGGTCGTCTGGAGGTAGCGCGCCGGCAGCATCTGGCTCTCGACAAAGCTCTGCCAGACGAGCTGGTAGACCCGGAGAAGGTCCCGGTCGAGGACGGAGGCCAGGGAGGCGGGGGTCCGGCTGACATCGGTGGGACGGATCGCCTCGTGGGCGTCCTGGATCCCCTTCTTGTTCCGGTAGGCAGGGCTTTTCGGGGGGAGCCCATTCGGATAGTTGCGACGGATATAGTCGCGGGCCATCTCCTGGGCCTCGGGAGCGAGCCTCACCGAGTCGGTCCTCATATAGGTGATGAGACCGGTCTGTCCCTGGCCGGGAAGCTCGATCCCCTCGTAGAGCTTCTGGGCGAGCTGCATCGTCTTCTTCGCCGGGAAGCGGAACCGGCGGGCCCCATCCTGCTGGAGCCGGCTGGTGGTCAGGGGGGGCGATGGCTGGCGCTTCTTCTCGTCGGCGGCGAGGCTTCCGATTTTGAAGGTTTCTTCGGCAAGACGCCTAAGAACGGCGTCTGCCTCTTCCTGAGTTCCAATCTCGGCCTTCTTTCCCGCAATCCTGTCGAGCTTCGCCTCGAAATGGTCCCCCACGCGCCCGGACTCAAGCGGATGGAAGCTCTGAAGGATCGTCCAATACTCGACCGCCACGAAGGCATTGATCTCGTTTTCCCGGTCGCAGACGAGCCGGACGGCCACCGACTGGACCCGGCCAGCGGAGAGCCCCCGGCGGACCCGGTCCCAGAGAAGGGGGGAAAGTGAGTAGCCCACGATGCGGTCGAGGGCCCGGCGGGCCTTCTGCGCATCGACCTTGTGGAGGTCGATCTCCCCCGGATGCTCGAGAGCCTGGGCGATCCCCCGGGGGGTCAGCTCGTGGACGAGCACCCGGCGGATGGGTTTTTTAAGGCCTTCAAGCTCGCTTGCGATGTGGTAGGCGATCGCCTCCCCTTCCCTGTCAGGGTCGGAGGCCAGATAGATCTCCCGGGCCCCCCGGGCCGCCTGCCTGATCTCGTCGAGCACATTTTTCTTCCCCTTCGAAACCTCGAACTCGAGCTCATAGCCGTTCTCGAGATCGACCCCGATCCGCGAAGCCGGAAGGTCCTTCAGATGGCCGACGCTGGCCTTCACCTTGTAGCCGGGCCCCAGGATCCGGGTCAGCGTCCGGGCCTTCGTCGGGGACTCGACAACGATAAGCGTCCCTCCCCGGGAGGAGTCCTCGCCGGAGGTCATCTCTTCGGCCTTGCCCTTTTTGGAAGCCGCACCGGCCGGGCGGGATTTCGCGGACGAGGGAGATGTTTTGGGGGAGCTTTTCGTTTTGCCTGCCTTGCCTGCCTTCCCGGCTGGCTTCTTTGTCACCGTCACGAAGAGAACCCTTTCAGAATAAGGAGAATGGAGAAGGCGGGACTCCCGATGGAGAGTCCCGCGGAAAAACCATCAGTTCGGGACAGGACCATACCACAGTGGCTGCCACGAAGTCCCGGACAATCAGCCGGACATTCAGGTCAGACAATCAGGCCAGTCAGTCAGGAAAGAAGCGCCGCCACGACATCTTCCGCAGAAGCTATACGCCGGGCCCCCTCCTCTTCAAGGAGAGTGGGTCCGGAGCCTTCCCAGCCCCGGGCCCCCCGGTCGAAGACCAGAAGCTCCCGCCCCTCTTCGAGGGCGATGCGGGCGGTCACATAGGTTCCGGAACGACGCCGGTGAGGACCGGCGATGACCGCCAACGAGAGGCCCACCACCAGCCGGTTGCGATGGGGAAAGTGCCAGCCGTCCGGCCCCTCTCCAGGAAGAAACTCCGAAAGGAGGAGGCCCCCCTTTGCGACGATCTCCCGAGCCAGATCCCTATGCTCCGGAGGGTAGACCCGATCGAGACCGGTACCGACGACCGCCACCGTGGGCACTCCCGCCTGAAGGGCTCCCCGGTGGGCCGCCCCGTCGACACCCCGGGCCAGCCCCGAGACGATGCCAAATCCTGCATCCGAGAGCTCGCGAGCCAGGGCTGTGACCTCAAGAAGAGCCTCCTCGCCCGCCTCCCGAGCCCCGACGATCGCGATGGACGGCCGATCGAGGGCTCGGGGATCCCCCCGGGAAAACAGAAGAAAGGGGGGCGAGACGAGAGTCCCGAGCATCACGGGAAACTCCGGATCTCCCGGATGCATCATCTTAAGCCCAAGCCGTTCGGCCTTGTCAAGAAGAGAGGGCAGGCCGGCGTCGAGACGGGCGATCTCCCCGGAGGGGAGAGAGGACAGGATCCTGTCCCGGGCCGTCACGGCATCCTCTCCTGCCTCCTCCCGAAGGCGCCTCTTTTTTTTGAGGCTTTCAAGCTCGGCCAGATGGGCGATCGCCCAGAGCCGGAGATCGTCTTTTGTCGTTTCCGTCACCTTCGGGGACCTTGGGAAAGGGCTTCAAGGATTGAGAGATCAAAGGGGGAGCGGGTAGAATGGAGAAAAAGGGGAAGCCCTCGCCCCCCTTCGCTCCAGGGAGTCCCGGCCCGGCCGGGTCCCCCTCCCCCTTCCGGGCTCAAACGACAGGACCGTTCATGGATCAGTCTCTCTACCATCTTTTCCTCTACGCCACCATTGCCCTGACCGCGCTTACCGTCATCGGCATCCTGGTCTTTCTCTCCGACAGGAAGCGGCGCAAGGCCGAAAACCCCGACCCCGTCACACTCTCTCCGGTCGAGCGGATCGCCGAGATCGACGCCCAGATCGGGGCCTTCCGCCAGCGAGTCGCCGCTCTCGAAGAGGAGAAAAAGCGGCTTCTCCGGGCCGGGGATCCCCCTCATTCTCCCCGGTCGACATAGAGCTCTTCCCGGGCCGCATTGTATCCGAAAAGCTCCCCGTAGCGCCCCCAGTTCACAAGAAGGGAAAAGGAACCGTCCACGTCCTCCGAGGGGAAGGTCTCGCCCAGACGTTTTTTTAGATCCTCCTCCGGAAGGCTCTCGCCCTTCTCCTTTTCGAGCCAGGAGAGGACGGTGGAAAAGAGCGGCAGGGTGAGAAGGCGATCCCTGATGGCGGCCTTTCGCCCGTTGATATCCTTTTCGAGGAGCGCCTCCCCGAGCGGCGTCAGCGCGATATCGCTCTCCGGCGTGACGACAAAGCCCAGGGATTCGGCCGAGCGGACAATCTGGAGCTCCTCTCCCAGGTCGAGATGCAGGTCGATCCCCAGCTGGTAAAGATCGGAGGCCCCCCCTTTCTCCTTAAGGATCTTGAGAAGTCCGACGATCCGGCTGATCCCCGTATAAGGCTCAGGTTCGCCTTCCATCACCTTTCCTCCTTGGTTGTTTTTCCGTTCCGTGTCCGTCGGGGTCTGTCCCCGCAAGCGGACGGAACCTCCTTACGAAATGAGCGAGAATATCTCGTCCGAAAGACGCTCGAAGTCCGGATGTTTCCTGTTTCTGGGTCGCGCCAGCCCGACCGGAATCTCCCGGACCACCCGGGTGGGTCTGCGGGAGAGCACGACGACACGGTCGGCCATGAGAAGCGCCTCCTCGATGATATGGGTCACCATGACAATCGTGCGGACCGGCATCTCCGGGTCCTGCCAGAGCATCAGGACCTCGTCGCGAAGCGTCACCGAGGTCAGGGCGTCGAGGTTCGAGAAGGGCTCGTCCATCAGAAGGATCCGGGGCTCGATCGCCAGCGCCCGGGCGAGCCCCACGCGCTGCTTCATTCCCCCCGAAAGCTCCCGCGGATAGGCCTCTTCGTACCCCTCGAGCCCCACCTTGTCGATGTAGAAGGAGACGGTCCGGTCCACGACCTCCTTCGACCGGCCCCGGGCCACAAGCCCCAGGGCCACATTGTCGCGGACGGAAAGCCACGGCAAGAGGGCAAAGCCCTGGAAGACCATCGCCATGTCCGAGTTGATCCCGTCCTGGTGCTCCCCCTTGTAGAGGATCTCGCCCGTAGAAGGGGAAATCAGCCCCTGGAGGATCCTGAGGAGGGTGCTCTTGCCGCATCCCGACGGGCCGACGATCGCCACGAACTCCCCCTCCGAGACCGATAGGGAGAGGTTCTCGATGGCCCGGTAGGAGCGGCCGTCCCGGGAAAAGTCCCGGGAGACGTCGCGAAGGGAGAGAAAGGGATGCGGCTCAGGCGTCATAGCTGTACCTTCGCGTAACCCGCTCGTAGAGCGGAACCCAGAAGAGCCGGTTTGCCGCCACCACTGCGGCCGTCATGACGATCAGGGCCGCGACGATCAGGACCGGGTGCGACCCCTGGTAGGTCGCCCGGTCGAGAAAGGCGCCGAGGCCCTCGACTCCGTAGTCTTTCTTGGCATAGACCACGTACTCCGAGACGATCAGGGCATTCCAGCCCCCCCCGAAGGCGGTGATCGACCCGGTCACGAGCGAGGGAAGCAGGAAGGGAAGGAAGACCTTCCTGAAAAAGAGCCCGCTCCGGATCCCGAAGGTGAGGGAGACCTCCCGAAGCTCCGCCGGAAAGGTGCCGACCCCCGAGAGCAGGTTGAAGAGGAGGTACCACTGCATGCCCGACATAAGGAGAAGGACTGAGGCGATATTCATGCTGTGGAACCTGGAGACGACAAGGACGATGACAAAGGGGAAGAGGGCCGTCGCCGGCACGGAGGCCATGATCTCGGCAAGAGGAAAGACGATCCGGGACAGCCTCGGTGTCCGGAAGACCCAGTAGGCCAGGGGAAGCGTCCAGAAAAGGCTCAGGAGATAGGCCGCCATGAGGCGCAGCGAGGAGTAAAGGAGGTCGGCAGGGAGCTCCGCAAGGCTCTGCCAGGGGATCCCCTGGCGAAGCCATCCCTCCACGACGCGCCCCCCGGCATAGAGGCTCTCCGTGAGAAGGTACCCCCCCGAGAACCCCAGAAGAAGGAGGGCGGTGCCCCGGACAAACGAGGGAAGGGGGGGACGAGCTTTCCCTGAGGAATTCCCGGTCTTTCTAAGAAGCCGTCCAATGCCCTCCGCCAGGAAGCTCCGGAGGGAGGCGAGCCACTCCGATCCGGCGAGAAGATCGTAGACGGGGGAGGAGATCCGGGGCGTGTGGCTGTCCACCTCCCCGATCCGGAAGTTGTGGGACCAGGCCAGGAAGGGGCGAAAGACGAGAAGATCGAGGACCATGACGGTCACGACCAGGGCCCCGACTCCCAGGAGCGCCTCCCCGAAATGTCCCTTCTCGGTGCTCGACACAAGAAAGCTTCCCAGCCCCGGAAGCTCGTAGTGGATCGGCCCCAGGGCGATCATCTCGCAGGCGATGAGGAAGTACCAGCCCGCCGTCCAGGAGAGAACGGAGTTGTAGACCACCTTGGGAAGGGTGACGGGCACGAGGAAGCGGGCGGCCCAGAGCCAGGCCGGAGCCCGCACGCCCCGGAAGAGGTCGGTCAGATCCTTGGGGGCTGTCCGGACCGATTCGTAGACCGCGAAGGCCATGTTCCAGGCCATGCTCGTTGCGATCAAAACGATCGAGGCCGCCTCGACCCCCATCCGCATCGACGGAAAGAGGGGAACCATCACGAGAACGACCGCAGGAAAAAATCCCAGAACAGGGATCGACTGAAGAATGTCGAGGACGGGGATCAGGAGCCGGGGGCCGAGCCGGGTGAGGGCCGCGGCGAGGCCGTATGCATAGGCGAAGGCCAGCGAAAGGAGATAGGCCAACAAGAGCCGGAAAAGGGAATGGAGGATGTCCCCCGGGAGATCGCGCAGGTCCTCCCGCGGGATCACCGGAACCCCCGAGGGGGGCGTCCGGGAGAAGAGCAGGACCACGCCGGAGAAGATCATGAGCCCCATGAGCGTCGGCCAGAGGAAGGAGAGGCGTCGCAGAAAGGGAGCGCTCACAAGAAAATCCTTTTTGACATCTCCCGTTTGGCTTGAAAAATTCTGCCGTTGGCGTAGGATGAAAGAGCAGTCAATGTTCTCGGGAACCTCTCAAAATTTTCCGGACATTTATCGAAAAGCGCCGTAAAACTCCGGGGTTCAGCCGGAGATATAAGGCGTGTTCTTGCACTATTATGTAAGTAGCGTTATAATGCACAACATGAGAAAAACATTCAAGTATCGGCTATATCCGACCCGCAAACAGGAAACGCTCCTGAACCGGCAGATGGAAGAGTGCCGTTGGCTCTACAACCATTTTCTGGAGCATCGAAGAGACTCCTGGGACTGGTACGGCGTGGGTCTTTCCCTGTATG
>Ga0207433_10008941_pt1 | contig 16116 bp, 9 predicted proteins | sample YelNatPaOPGAMG01_FD_187559 | JGI IMG/M metagenome (GOLD analysis project Ga0207433, IMG submission 187559) | Hot spring thermophilic microbial communities from Obsidian Pool, Yellowstone National Park, USA - OP-RAMG-01 (SPAdes) (version 3) | ecosystem: Environmental > Aquatic > Thermal springs >... | reverse complement strand
AGTAATAAGGGTGGCGTTTGTTTGAAGAAAATTTTTTATTTTCTTTCCTTGTTTCTCCCATGTACGTTGAGCTTCCACTGCCTCGCGATAGAATTCCAGTCCAGCAAGCAAAGGTTCACCTCCGTGCCAGATAAATTCAATGTCGTCTTGATCGCGACAGAAGAAATTAATTACGGCTTTCAATGTTTTCGAAGACATACGATTTCTGACAATACATTTCTTGAGCCCAGAAGTATAACAATATGAGCAAGACAAATTACACATTCCGTTGACTGGTTTAACGATTGGAGTCGTAATCGATCGGCAAAACATGGTAATCACCTCCTTATTTATTTGGATATTGTAAAAGAACATTTCAGAAAATCACTATGATTTTCTTTACTATATTTAATCTAATTCACTATTAACTATTTGTCAAAATTGGAAAATAATTCGTTGACTTGTTAATAACGAATAAAAAGCCGAGTGGGTAAAAAATGGGGATGAAATAAATTTTCTTAAGAATTTTTTTGGCAAAATAGATTCGAACGTGATTGTGCCCTCGAGAGGAGTCGAACCCCTATTTGAAGCTCCGCAAGCTCCTGTCCTATCCATTGAACGACGAGGGCGAATAAAAAAAATTAAAGAGCATTAAAATCTTAATAATTTTGAAATTGAATCACTTAAAGAAACACCGTATTCTTCTTTCGGAATATAATTCATTAAAAAATTTTTAATTTTTTCTTCGTCTTCTATAAAAATATTAATTTTTATATAAGGCGAAAGTCGAGATTTGCGTTTTAAGATCAACTCTTTATAGCGATCGCTGTTTGGATGAATGTCAAATCCTTCAAGATCGGTGTAGGGATAAAACTTTTGACCTTCTTTGGTATTTGCTAAACTAATTTCAATTCCTTTATCATCAATTTTAAAATTCCAAACCGCAGGCAGACGATTGGCTGAATAAACAATTACCAACCAAGCAATAATGACAAAAACTGCAAATAAAAAGTTTTTTTGCCAAAAAGACAACGCGACTAAAATAATACTGATGATTAAGCTTAACCAATACCACGAAACATCTTTCTCGCGATACTCAAACTCGGGCGCCTGCCACTCTATATACGCGGACTCACGCGGACCCCGAAGCAGACACTCCGCGTCGCTACGGGGCAGGCTTAACGCGGACTTACGCGGACTTTTTTCTGCGTTGGTCTGCGTGTAGTCTATGTTCGTCTGCGCTTTATTAATTTTTGCGTTGGTCTGCGCTTGCCCGCCTAAATTTTTTTCAAAAATTTTGGCGGATGAATTTACGTTTGTCTGCGTCTTATTATTTTCTGTTTTTATATGTGTCTTTTCTATGCTTGTCTGTGCTTTATTTTTTTTAACCCGTATATGCTTTTGCTCAATCTTGTTTTTTTTCATAATTATGATTAAAATTATAATTTAAAAATCATGGAAGTTCAAGTAATCGTTAGGCGTCGTTCATTAAAAATTAGAAATTAAAAATTAAAAATTTCATGATGCCCCTGTAGCTCAATGGATAGAGCGACTCCGTTCTAAGGAGATGGTTGTGGGTTCAAATCCTACCAGGGGCGCAAACAGTTGACTTATTGTTGTATTTATGAAAAAATTTATTAAAATTAATTATTATTTTTTAAAATATTAAGGCTGAATACTAATCACTTTTGTAAAAATAAAATTACAAAAGTGAAAACTTAATAAAGCAATCCAAGAATGGAAAAAACTTGGGGTAAGCATTTAATTATAGATGCTTATGGTATTGAAGAAAAGAAATTAAAAGATTTAAAAATAATAAGAAATTTATTTAAAAATCTTCTTAAAACATTAAAAATGCGGCCCCTGAGTAATATTATTGTTAAAAAAGTAATAACCGATTATTACCCGGATTGGGGCGTTTCCGCTTTTGTGATGCTTTATGAGAGCCATATTTCAATTCACACCTGGCCAGAAAAAAATTATGCCGCCATGGATATTTATTCTTGTAAAGATTTCAATCACAAAGAAGTTACAAATTTCTTAAAAAAATATTTGGGATATAAAAAAATGAAGATAAAAGTGATAATAAGAGGATAATATTGCCGCGGTAGCTCAGTGGTAGAGCGAATGCCTGAATCTTCGGGCCTTTTCGCAGTAATGCGAACTGAAAAATTGGGTGAATTCGGGAGAAATCTTAAATAAAAATTAAGACGATCCCGAGCCAATCTTCGACACAGGGTCGGAGAAGGCGTAGAGACTATCTCGCGAGAGAGTACCTCCCTGATTTAGCGGGGCGGGAAGCGCCCAACTTCCAATATTTTTTAATTAATTGGAAGATGATATAGTCCAAATTTTACAAGGAAGAGCATTGCGTCGGGGGTTCGATTCCCTCCCGCGGCACAACTTTTGCTTTAAACTTTTATGGAGACATTGGTGTAGTAGCAGCACAACAGGTTGTGGCCCTGTTAGCGAGGGTGCAATTCCCTCATGTCTCCCTAAAAAATTTTTTATTAACAATAGAAGGGTCTTGACAAAATTAATAGCGCTACTATATTTAATAAGTAATATGATGAAATTAATAAACATACGAGGCGGCTGAAATTTTCCGGCATTTTTGTATTGAAAAAATTTCAGTCCGCCACCAAGGCGGATTTTTCGTTTGTTAGTAAATTAAATTTTTTAATAGAGAACAAAAGGTTTTACTATCGCTAACATAACCTCTCACCTATTTTGCTAAAGATACGGCTGATGTTTTTAGAAGAAAAATTATGTTAGAGATGAATGAATATCGTTAGTAAAATAGGGGTGAGGTTGTTGTATCTGAAAAATCAGATCTGCCGAATCTGCCGAATGGCTAGTTCGTTGAAAATTTAATATAAGGTAATTAGTTGAGTCCTCGACCCAACTTCATCTCGTCTACGACAAGATCGCGGATAAACGCAGATAGATACGCAGATTAACGCAGACAATCAAACGCAGATTAATACAGATTATACCGCAGATAAACGCAGATAATATCAGCGTGAATCTGCGTCTGAATCTGCGTAAATCAGCGTTCTCGCCGTAGGCGAGATGGAGAGCGATGGGTAGAGACAGTTTAATTAAGGGCGTATGGTGGATGCCTCGACACAAGATGGCGATGAAGGACGTGGCGTGGCTGCGATAAGCCTCGGGGAGGTGCTTAGCAACCTATGATCCGGGGATTTCCGAATGGGGAAACCCTGCCGTGCAAACCACGGCAAGCCGTGCTTTGCACTTTAACCGACAACTAACAACTTACAACTAACAATTTTTGTTGTTTGTTGTAGGTCGGAGGTTGTTTGTTAATGCGCAGAGCGCGGCGGCGCACCCGCTGAATTGAAACATCTTAGTAAGCGGAGGAAAAGAAAAAAATACCACCATGCCTCACTGCGTTCGGCCTGGAATTAATCAATTTTCAATTATCAATTTTCAATGATTTAATTTTCAATAAAGAGAGTTTTATTTGAAAATTTAAAAATTGAGATTTATTTGAAGATTGAAAATTTGTAAATTGAAAATTCCACCCGCCGAGCATAGCGAGGCGTGGTGGTCATTCCCCTAGTAGCGGCGAGTGAAAAGGGAGAAGCCTAAACCTATCTTGTGCTTCGCACAAGGACGATGACCTCTGACTATGACGATGACAATTAAAAATAACTTATCATGGTCATTGTTATTGTTATTGTCATTGTTCTCGCGCGGAGCGCGAGGTGGGGGTTGTAAGACAAGAAAACTTTACTATGACGATGACTATGACGATGACATTTTTGTCATTAGTCATTGTTATTGTCATGGTAAAAATTGGTTACAAATTGTTTTGTTAGCCGAAGAGTTCTGGAAAGGCTCATCAAAGAGGGTGATAATCCCGTAGGCGAAAACAAAACAACCAATTTTCTTGTTCTTGAGTACTCCGAGGACAGAAAACTTCGGAGGAAGCAACCGGAACTATCCGGTAAGGCTAAATACATCTTGTGATCGATAGCGAACAAGTACCGTGAGGGAAAGGTGAAAAGTAGGCCGGTGAGGCCGGTGAAATAGAACCTGAAACCATATGCCTACAAGGACGCGACGCCGTCACGCGCTCGAATAATGATCGAATGTTAACGAATGATAAACGAATTAATTTATTCGTTATAAATTCGGTTTCATTCGATTATCATTCGGGCGCGACACGGTTACGCGGTGCCTATTGAAGAATGAGCCAACGAGTTATTTTGCGTTGCGTGATTAATCCCTACGGGGAGAAGTCATAGGGAAACCGAGTCTGAATAGGGCGTTGCCTTTTTAACTTACAACCTACGACTTACGACTTACAACTTTTGTTGTTGGTTGTTTGTTGTAAGTTGTTAGTTAAATGGGCGCGTAGCGCGAAATAGACCCGAAACCAGGCGAGCTTACCTTGGCCAGGATGAACCTCGACGAAAGTCGAGGGGAGGTCCGTACCGGTTGATTGTGCAAAATCTTCGGATGAGCTGAGGTAAGGAGTGAAAAGCTAATCGAGCTTGGTAATAGCTGGTTCTCTCCGAAACAACTTTAGGGTTGGCGTCGAACAAAAACAGGCGTGGGGTAAAGCGACTGGTTCGAAGGTAAAGGGCGAAAGCTCGACTTTCGAGTCAAACTCTGAATACGCGCCTGAATCGGTTCGACAGTTAGAACGTGGGGGCTAAGCTCCATGCTCAAAAGGGAAACAGCCCAGACCGTCGTCTAAGGTCCCTAAATATTTGCTAAGTGTGAAAGGTAGTAATCCGCCAGAGACAGATAGGAGGTTGGCTTAGAGGTAGCCATCCTTTAAAGAGTGTGTAACAACTCACTATTCGAGTCTGTCAGTGCTTCGCACTGACACGCGGATAAACGCAGATTGGCGATTGCTTCGCAATCGAACGCGGATTAACGCGGATTTTATTATCAGCGTAAATCAGCGTAGCGAGCGAAGCGAGCCTTAATTAGCGTCAATCAGCGTGCCAATGCGGAGCATTGGCGGGTGGCGGGTTGCGCCGAAAATTTACCGGGGCTAAGCAAATTACCGAAGACACGGCGTTGCTCGCTCGAATAATGATCGAATGTGAACGAATGATAAACGAATAATGAATAAAAAAAGTTATTCGTTCAAAATTTGATTTCATTCGGTTATTATTCGGGCGAGTAACGGGTAGGAGAGCATTTCATACGCGTTGAAGATTGACACGTGAGGGCAATTGGAGTGTATGAAAGAGAGAATGTTGGCATGAGTAATCGCAATGTCGCTGAGAAAGCGGCACCCCGAAAATCCAAGGTTTCCTCCGCAATGGAAATCAACGGAGGGTTAGGCGGCCCTAAGGCAATGGCGAAAGCCGCAGCTGATGGACAACTGGTTAATATTCCAGTCCCTCCATCTTTTCCGATGGAATTACAAAGCGTAGTAAATCGAGCATCTTAATGGTTTGGTGTCTCCGATTCGAGTGCGGATACGAGGCAAATCCCGTGTCCTGAGTTAAATCTCAAGCATCAGATAAGGAGCGAGTTTGGGTTTTTACCTAAACAAGTCGGTTGAGCACGCTTTCAAGAAATCTTCCTAAGGTTAAAAAGATGGAGTCCGTACCGTAAACCGACACAGGTGGATGAGGCGAGGAGCCTCAGGGGAACGAGTGATTCCTCGTTAAGGAACTCGGCAAAAAAGCGGCCGTAAGTTCGCGATAAGGCCTCCCGCTCTTGTCTACGACAAGATCGCGGATAAACGCAGATAGATACGCAGATTAACGCAGACAATCAAACGCAGATTAATACAGATTATACCGAAGATAAACGTAGATAATATCAGCGTGAATCTGCGTCTGAATCTGCGTAAATCAGCGTTCTCGCCGTAGGCGAGAGCGGGCGCAGCGAAAGAACCCCTGGCGACTGTTTAACAAAAACACAGCTCCCTGCTAACTCGCAAGAGGATGTATAGGGGGTGACGCCTGACCGATGCGAGAAGGTTAACGTCCGCAGTCGCGGTGCGACCTGCGGAACAATTGACTTTTGACTTATGACTTTTGACTTATGGAATTTTTAAATTTCCTTATTGTCAATTGTCAATGGTCAATTGTCAATGGTTTCGGAGGCCGCATCGCGGCCGACGGGCCGAAGCCCTCGTCAATGTCAGCGGTAACTATAGAGTAACGGCTGTAGTTATAAAATCTGACTATTTGCGGGAAAATCTCGTTAATCTTAAGAGTACTCGATATGGCTAACGTCACCATATCAGTAAAAATCTCTTAAGTGAGACAATCCGCAGGAAAGTCTCTGATAGTAACTAAAATTATGCGCAAGAAAGATAATAAAGATAAATGGTTAAAACAAATCCCCGATAGGATTGGTTGGTATCTCGCAGGTTTCTGCGATGGCGAAGGTAGTTTTAATGTTTCTTTGCGAAAGAAAGATGATGACAGAATTGAATGGCAGGTTGTTTTAACCTTTAATGTCTCGCAAAGAGATATTACTAATTTATTTTTACTAAAGCGGTATCTAGGATGTGGCAGATTGCAGCATAGAAAAGATGGTGTTCATTATTTTGTGGTTAGCAATTACAAGTCAATTATAGAAAGAGTGATACCGTTTTTTAAGAAGTTTCATTTTCTTTCTTCATCAAAAAAGAAAAACTTCTCCCTCTTTAAGAGAATTGCAGAATTGGTTGAATCAAAAGAACACTTAAATCCGGAAGGATTTAAGAAGATTGTGGCTTTACGAGAAAAACTAAACGAAGGGAGAGGTAGCAAAAGAAAACATAATCAAAACGACGCAACAATTAACTATCAGAGATTCCTCAGAGACTATACGTCAGACCTGCCAAAATTTTTACGAAATAAAAACTTAGGCGGGAAGATATAGTCCGATCTCACGGGCGACCGTGAGGATCTCCAAATAAAAGGAGTGATAACGTAATGAACCGTTCTAAGGTAGCGCAATTCCTTTTCGGGTAAGTTCCGAAGCGCACGAAAGGCGTAACGACTGGGGGACTGTCTCAACGAGGAGCTCGATGAAAATGCGATTCCCGTGAAGACGCGGGATACCTGCAGCGGGACGAAAAGACCCCAGGAGCTTTACTGCAGCTTGATATTGATTTTAGAGTTTTAATGCGTAGCGTAGTGGGGAGGCTTTGAAGCCCTGTTTTCGGACAGGGTGGAGCCGCCAATGAAACACCCATCTTTAAAACTTTAAAATCTAACCGGTTGGGAACTCCGCAGAGTTCACAATGACAATAACGATGACAAATGACAAAATTGTCATAGTCATAGTTATCAGTCATCGTGGGCTTCGCGGAGAAGCCCAATTGGGACAGTGTCTGGCGGGCAGTTTTTCTGGGGCGGAACTCTCCCAAAAAGTAACGGAGAGGCCTATTAAGGTCGGCTTAGCCCGGATGGAAATCGGGCTGGACGTGTAAAGGCAAAAGCCGGCTTGACGGCAAGGCTGACAAGCCGCGCCGGTGCGAAAGCAGAGCTTAGTGACCCGACGGCCCTTTATAGGAAGGCCGGAGACAACGGATAAAAGCTACCCTGGGGATAGAGCCATACCATTGCGAAGCAGTGGAGTAGGCTTTGTTGTCCTCCTCTGCCGTAAGGCAGAGATATAATAGCGGTTTATAACGGTGAACTTAGAACGGTCTTTCCTCATCAAATAATGAGGTTTTTGATTCTAAGAACACCGTGGGAAGTTGAGAAGGATAAATCAACATGAATTTAACCAAAAAACAAAAATCGGCAATTATTGGAATGGTTTTAGGAGATGGTTATCTTCAAAAAACCGGGAAGAAAAATGCTCGACTTCGATTAGAACATAAAGCCGAACATTATGATTATCTTGTTTGGAAAACTAAAATTTTACCGCAACTTTTTCAAGGTAAACCAAAAATATTAAAAAGAATTAATCCAATAACGCATAAAACATACAGTTATGTGAGACATCAATCTAACGCATCGCCATATCTAGGAAAAATCCGCGCTTTATTTTATCTTAATAATAAAAAGCGCATTCCTGAAAATTTGGAAAAATGGTTGCGTGATGATATAGCTTTCGTTATTTGGTATTACGATGATGGTTATTATTACCGACGCGATCGATGCTGCTATCTCTATTTAGGAAGAGTTTCTAAAGAAGAAGCAAAAATCGCAAGCGCGGTAATCAAAAATAAATTTAATCTGCTTAATCGGATATTGGATAAAAAGCAAAAAGGTTTTGTTATTTATTTTTCTCCGTCTGAAAGAATAAAAATTAAAAAAATAGTCGAAAAATATTTCGTGCCAGTAATGGCATATAAAATTCCTTCTTAACCCCGTAACGACTTATTCGCGTTTTGCGAATGGAGCTCTGGTTTAAACCAGAGCTAATACACCGCTCCCGCCAAATTTTTGTGAAAACAAAAACTTAGGCGGGTAAAGATATAGTCTAATACATTAAAAGTATTGAACAGGCTGGTGAGGTCCGAGAGTCCACATCGACGACCTCGCTCGGCACCTTAAAAACGACATTGGGGTGCTATGACAGTAATGTCATACCAAGTCCCGCGTATAACTAATTTGAACCCAAACTGACTTATAACGGTGAACTCCAGTTTTACTTCGTAAGACACGCGGGTAAACGCAGATTAAAACGCGGATAATCGCAGATACATAAAAACTATCTGCGTGAATCTGCGTAGAAATCAGCGTAAATCAGCGTGCTCGCGAAGCGAACAGATGGACAACACCGTGGGAACCCAGCAACTTTTATAGGTGTTGGAGGCAGCATCTTTTGAGAAAATTTTCAAAAGGTGCTGGGCCCGTAGAGACTCTTTCTTAAAAGAAAGGAGCAGGGATTTTTATCTCTGCTAATACGTCAGCCCCACCGAAATTTCTATATAATTGAAAATTTAGTTAGGTGGGTGAAGATATAGTCCAAGCTATTAGTAATAATAGATTATTAGCGATGTCGGCTCACCCTAGCGCGGGGCTGGAGAAGGTCCCAAGCGTAAGGAACAAACGCCAAGCGCTTGTAAAACCGACTTATAACGGAGGAGCCTATATGGTAAATATAGGTAATTCCGTGGGAAGTTTATGGCAATAATACTTAATCAAGAAGAATACGATATTCTAATTGGCGCAATTCTCGGAGATGCACATCTTAGAAAATTAAAACAAGATGTCCGCGTAGAAATCGTTCATTCCATAAAACAAAGAAGGTATTTATTCTGGAAATATCAAAAATTAAAAAGATGGTGTCGGGCGGAACCTCATCTTGTAAAGTTTAAAGATGCAAGAAGCGACAAAGAATATTTACAATGGAGGTTCCAAACACTATCTAATAAAATTTTTACCGATTTATGGAGAATGTTTTACAAAAATGGAACGAAAATTGTGCCAAAAAATATCGTTGAAATATTAAAATCGCCATTAAGTTTAGCGGTATGGTTTATGGATGATGGCGGAAGAAGAAATGACAGCTATGGATTATTTCTAAATACATTGTCATTCTCTAAGTTAGAACAGAAAAGATTATCAGAATGCTTAAAGAAAAATTTTAAAATCAATTCACGCATTCATTGGATTACTGATGGCTATCGATTGTATATCCCTTCTTCAGAAGCAAAAAGATTTTGTACCATTATTCATCCGTATATCATTAATGAACTGCAGTATAAATTGCCATATAACCCCGTAACGACTTCGTTTGCTCGGCTTAATCGAGCGCGGGATAGAAACTTCTAAGTTTCTATAATACGTCGGCTCCGGCAATAAGTCGGAGAAGATATAGTCTAATATTTCTAGTAACAGAAATTATTGTTGGCTGTTCGCCAATTAAAAGGGTACGCGAGCTGGGTTCAAACCGTAGGCCGAAAGGCCAGGCGGCTACGTTGAGAAATTAACGTTAGCAAAACCGACTCATATCGGTGAAGTCCTAGCATTGAATAATAACCTGTCATATGTTAGGATAATACCGAGGGAAGTTGTATATGCCTTATTATCTTTCGCCAACTCAAAAAGCTTATCTGGCAGGATTTCTTGATGGTGATGGAAGTATATATGTCAGATTGAAGCCTAATCCAACCTATAAATATGGATTTCAAGTAGCAACTTATGCTGTGCTTTTTCAATCTGCGAAAAACAAAGATAATTTTAGGAAAATATGCAATCTTATTAAATTAGGTTATATCCGCAAGCGAAAAGATGGAATTCTAGAATATATAATCAATAGGAAAGATTCGCTTCATTTATTTCTTAAAATTATTAAACCATATTCAATCTTAAAGAAAAAACAGATAGAACTTATGATTAAAATTCTTGATAAAAAGGAGATGGTCAAGAACAAAAGAGATTTTAAAAATCTAGTAAAGATAATTAATAGGTTTAAAGATTTAAACTACTCAAAAAGATACACGAGGCATATATTAACCCCATAGAGACTATCCGGTAGCAATCGGATGAGTTAAGTCGATTTGGCTTAGCTAAAACGTCGGTCCCCCGACCGCGGTCGGGGCGGTGGTATAGTCCATGCCGTTAGTAATAACGGAGAAAACATGCGTGAGACAGGTTGGTCTCTATCTGCTGCAGGCGTTGACGCTTGAGGGAAGTTGGCCTTTGTACGAGAGGATCAGGCTGAACGAACCTCTGGTCTACCGGCTTTGGCACCAGCTGAAGCGCCGGGTAGCTATGTTCGGCAGGGATAAGCGCTGAAAGCATCTAAGCGCGAAGCCCCTCCCAAGATTAGGCGTCATGTCCTGTCGTAGACAGGACACACTAATAACCACTAATATAAGCGCTTCGCGCGACACGAATAGACACGAAATAGGATTAAGATAATTATTTATTTTTCGTGGCCATTAGTGTAGCGAGCGTAGCGAGCTTATATTCGTAGTATTTCGTGTGTCCCGCCTACGGCGGGACAAAGACTCGTGGAAGACTACCACGTTGATAGGCTTCAGGTGTAAGCACCGTAAGGTGTGTATCTGTCAGTGCTTCGCACTGACACGCGGATAAACACGGATAAAGGCGCCTTCGGCACAACACGGATTAACACGGATAAAAATAATATCCGCGTCAATCCGCGTAGCGAGCGAAGCGAGCCTAAATCCGCGTAAATCAGCGTGCCAATGCGAAGCATTGGCAGTAGCCGAGAAGTACTAATAAGTCGAAAATGTCTCTACCCATTGTTATGCGCTCGATTGAATATCAATAAACGAGCCAAACAAGGTTGGGTTGAGGACTCAATTAATTACTAAATATTTATAGCGATTTCCCGGTGATTTAGCCTGGCGGGAACTACCCGTTCCCATTCCGAACACGGAAGTAAAAACGTCAGGCGCTGATGATACTCTCTGGTTCGCCGGAGGGGAAAGTAAGCTTCGCCGGGATATCGGTATAAATATTTCAATATCTAAAATAACTAAAATTATAAATTAAATAAGTAGTAAACCTTCTTTCCGAAGGTTTTTATTTTTACCAAATCAATTTATAATATCTAAATCTAAAAAACTTATTAATTTATTAACGCTAAAATGTGCCTAAATAATCTAAAATTGCAAAATCAGATTTTTGAATTATAATAAAATATATTATGAATAAACGTTTAGTAAAACAAATCATTTATGGAAGTGGTTATTTAGCTATATTTTCCTCTATCGTTTTTATAATTTATCTTTTTTGGTTTAAACCAGCGCCTACCTGTTTTGATAATAAACAAAATCAAGGGGAATTAGGCGTGGACTGCGGAGGACCTTGCCCGCCATGTGAAATCAAAACTTTATCCCCTTTAGAATCTTTATGGATAAAATATTTTCCAGCAGACGACCAAACAATCATTGTAGCCGAAATTAGAAATGTTAATCAAAACTGGGGGGCAGATTATTTTAATTATACAATTGATATTTATGGAGAGGCGATGACTAAAATTAAAAGCTTAACAAAAAATTCTTTTATTTATAGCGGTGATATAAAATATATTTTTGAACCAATAGAAACTAATTTCAGCGATATCAAAGATGTAAAAATTTCTTTCTCGGATATTAATTGGAAACCAGCGCAAGAATTTTCAAAACCTATTACTCAAACAAGAGGGGTTAAAACCGAGTCAGCCACTCAAGATGGAAAAAATGTAATGATAAGCGGCATTGTAACTAATAATAACGCTTTTGACTTATCTAAAATTAGAATTATTGGTTTTTTATTCAATCAAAATGACATTCAGATTAGCGCTTCAAAAACCGAGCTAGAAAACATTAAGGCCTTTGAAGAAAAATCATTTAAAATTAATTTCCCAAAAAATATTTCTCTAATTGTAACCCCAACCACTACTCCTCTTTATAATTTTACTCGCGATTTAAAAGTTGGCTCAAAAGGAGAAGATGTTAAAAAATTACAGGAATTTCTTAAAGGAGAGGGATTATTAGATCAAGAACCAAAGGGTTATTTTGATAATTTTACTAAAAATGCTTTAATTCAATACCAAAAAAGGATTGGTATCTCCCCTGCTTCAGGTTATTTTGGAATAAAAACTAGAAATTATATTAATTCGATAAAACCACCTGCACCTCCAATTGATCTATCAAAAGTCGATCCAAATAAAACAAAAATTTATGTTGAGGCGCTTCGTTAAAATAAACCGCACGAATAAACGCGAAGAGCAACACAAATTTACAAATATGATGAACGGAAAATTTAACCAACCATATGACCCTAAGAAGGTTGAAGATAAAATTTATCGACTCTGGGAAAAGTCCGGCTATTTTAACCCAGACAAATTACCGAGCAGTAAAGTCAAGGGTCAGAGATCAAAAGTCAAAAGTTTTTGTATCACTGTCCCTCCACCAAACGTAACCGGCACGCTTCATTTAGGACACGCCTTAAACGCGACTATTCAAGATATTTTAATTCGTAAAAAAAGAATGGAGGGTTATAGAACTCTTTGGTTGCCAGGAACAGACCACGCTGGCATTGCCACCCAAAACGTCGTTGAAAAAGAATTAAAAAAAGAGGGGTTGACTCGTCATAATCTCGGCAAAGAAAAATTCTTAGAAAGAATTTGGCAATGGAAGAAAAAATATGGCCATATTATTTTAGATCAATTTAAAAAACTTGGCGCTTCAATGGATTGGTCGCGAACCCGATTCACTATGGATCCTGATTATCAAAAAGCAGTCAAAGAAGCATTCATAAAATATTATGAAAAAGGCTTAATTTATCGAGCGGAAAGAATGATTAACTGGTGCACTCGCTGCCATACTTCTCTTTCTGATTTAGAAGTGGAATATAAACCTACTGAAAGCAAGCTTTGGTTTATCAAATATTCTCCTCAAATTACGGTGGCCACAACGCGGCCCGAAACAATGTTGGGCGATACTGCGGTGGCTGTTCATCCTAATGATAAACGTTATAAACATTTAGTTGGAAGAAAAATTGTTTTACCAATTTCCTCCTGCGGAGGATCTCTGTCCCTTCGGGACATCTCACGTAGGGAGACCGAAGGGAGACAAAACCGAGAAATTCCGATTATTGCCGACAAAAGAGTTGATCCAAAATTCGGCACCGGCGCAGTTAAAGTTACGCCTGGTCATAGTTTTGTTGATTTTGAAATTAGCCAAGAACATCATCTTGAAATAATAAAAATAATTAATGATGACGGGAAAATGACTGAGCAAGCCGGCGAAGATTTTCAAGGATTAACCATTCTTCAGGCAAGAGAGAAAGTATTACAAGAATTAGAAAAACAAGGATTAATTGAAAAAGTTGAAGATTATAAAAATAATATTGGTCACTGCTATCGCTGCGGCACCATTATTGAACCAATGCTTAGTCAACAATGGTTTTTAAAAATGGATGGTTTGGCAAGAATGGCGATTAAAGCGGTTAGGTCATCTGAGATTAGGTTTCATCCTAAACGTTGGGAAAAAGTTTATTTTAATTGGTTGAATAATATTAAAGACTGGTGTATTTCTCGCCAAATTTGGTGGGGGCACCAATTACCTGTTTGGTTTTGTAAAAACCAAACAGGAATTTCTAAATCCAAATTTCTAATTTCTAAACAAATTTCTACAAACTACGTGGTTTCATTGACGAAGCCAAAAAAATGTCCAATTTGCGGCAATTGCGAAATGGAACAATCTACCGATGTTTTAGATACCTGGTTTTCATCAGCGCTTTGGCCCTTTGCGACATTAGGTTGGCCCATCGCTTGCGCTCAAAATAAAAAATCAAAAATAAAAAATAAAAAACGCTGTATCCCGAAAAAGGGTTCTGATTTAGAGAGATTTTATCCCACTCAAATTCTTGTTACAGGTCGCGATATCATTAATCTTTGGGTGGCACGGATGATTTTTTCTGGTTTTGAATTTATGGGGAAAAAGCCCTTCAAAGATGTCATTATCCACGCCACCATCTTAACTAAAGAAGGCAAAAGAATGTCTAAATCATTGGGTACAGGCATTGATCCAATAATCTTAATTGAAAATTATGGTGCTGATGCGACGCGTTTTGGTTTAATTTGGCAAGCCATAAAAAATCAAGATATTCGTTGGTCAGAAGAGCATGTCATTGCTGGCAAAAAGTTTTGTAATAAAATATGGAATGCCACTAGGTTTGTCCTAATAAACACACCTTCGCGGATTGACGCGGATCTTAAAATTATTAGAAACGGATCAACACGGATAAAGAAATTGACTTCGGCAGATAAAAAAATAATTGCTCAACTGGTAAAAATTAAAAAATCGGTTGAAAAAGATTTAGATAATTTTCATTTTGGTGAGGCACTCCATAAACTTTACCATTTTTTCTGGCATGATTTTTGCGATAAATACATTGAAACCAGTAAATCACAATTAGCAAATCCCAAATTAAAAAACAATACCCAACAAATTCTTTTCTATGTTCTTTTTGAATCACTAAAACTTATTCATCCTTTTATGCCTTTTATCACCGAAGAGATTTACCAAAACCTACCGATAAAAAATAAAAAGTTATTGATGATAGAAAGTTGGTAAAAACCATACAATAACAATGACGATAACAATAACAATGACAATGACAATGATAAATTAATTGTCATAGTCAATAGTCATAGTCAATGGTATTCCTTTTTATCTTTCTCGGTCTTCTACCTTCTTTTGCTTGGCTAATTTTTTTTCTTAGAGAAGATGTTCATCCTGAGCCAAAAAAAATAATTGCTCGAGTCTTTGTTGTCGGTACTTTAGCGGCTTTTGTAGCTGTTGGTTTTCAAATTTTACTAAAAAATATTCTTCAATCTTTTCAAATCAATGAATATCATCTTATCTCTTTTTGTTTTTTTGGCTTAACCGAGGAAGTCCTCAAATTTTTGGCTGCCTATTTGGTTGTTAGAAAAAATAAATTTTTTGACGAACCGATCGACGCCATGATTTATATGATTGCCGCGGCTTTAGGATTTGCTATGGTAGAAAATCTTGCTATAATGTTTAGTGTAAAAACATTAGATGAAGCCATTAGTACAATTACCCTTCGTTTTGTTGGCGCTACTCTACTTCATGCTTTAACTTCAGGTTTAGTTGGTTATTATTGGGCATGCAGTTTAGCTAAGATTAATGGTCAATTGTCAATAGTCAAAGGTCAATTGTTAATATTCGGTATTATTCTCGCCACCCTATTGCATACATTTTTTAATTATCTTATAATAATATCTAAGGAGGTATTTATTTATCCGATAATATTTTTAATTATAATAGCGTTATTTATTTTCTGGGATTTCGAGAAAGTAAAGACGTAGAAGCAGAACTACGCTGATGAGTACGCGGAAATACGCTGAAACTAAAAAAATCAGCGTAAATCAGCGCAGCAATCAGCGGTAATCAGCTTCTATATTTTATGGATAAAGATACAAAAAAATTTTTTGAAAAATTGGCCGGCATTAATTCTGATGATGATTTTAATAAAGAAGTTGAGGTGGAACCAAAAACGCTATCAAATCAGGAAGAAGAATTATTAACCGAAGAATCATCGCCAGATGAAATTTTTGAGGAAACAGAAGGAGAATTGGCCGTAGATGTTTATCAAACGCCCACTGCTTTCGTAATTGAATCAACGATTGCCGGAGTTAATCCTGAAGATATTGATATTGCTCTTTCTCCAGATTCAATCACTATCAAAGGAAAAAGAGAGAAAGAAG
>Ga0207433_10008936_pt1 | contig 16119 bp, 14 predicted proteins | sample YelNatPaOPGAMG01_FD_187559 | JGI IMG/M metagenome (GOLD analysis project Ga0207433, IMG submission 187559) | Hot spring thermophilic microbial communities from Obsidian Pool, Yellowstone National Park, USA - OP-RAMG-01 (SPAdes) (version 3) | ecosystem: Environmental > Aquatic > Thermal springs... | reverse complement strand
TCGACACTTTCAGCACCGATTTTTACCGGAGAAATTTCTGGCGGAGAATTAATATTGTCTTTTTCAATTTTTAAATTTTGCCAGCCGATTTTTGGTTCAGGAATAGATAAAGTAATTTTTAATTCTTGTGGATCTACTAATTTAAAATCGCTCTCTCGGCCAGAAAAAGTTACTTTAATTTCAGTGGGTGAGAATTTAGAGATGATATAGCCAGAAGGAAGATTTTTAAATTGAATTGGTACAATAAACTGTTTCTGAACAAAGGCGACTTGAGGGAAGAGTAATAACCAAAACAGAAACGATATTAACAGCGACATTAAAATTAATTTTAAATTTTCTCTCAATACCTTTTTATAAATTTTTATTTTTCTTTTCGGGAATTTTTCTTCTAAAAATTGATAAATAATTTTTTTTACTTCCTCGATATTATTATACGAAGTTAAATTTTTATTATAGGCAATAGAGACATTACCTTTTTCTTGAGAAACAATTACTACTAAGGCATCAGACACCTCGGCCAGTCCTAAGCCCGCTCGATGACGTGTGCCAAATTTTTTAACTACCTCAATATTTTCCGCTAACGGTAGATGGACAGCAAATTTTTTAACGAGATTGCCTTCAATAATAATTGCTCCATCGTGTCCTGGCGACGATTCATCAAAAATACTTAAAAGCAAAGGAAAAGAGATTTCGCCATTTAAAGTTACCCCGCCCTCTAAATGGCGTTCTAATGATTCCTGTCCCGGAAAAACAATTAAAGCGCCTATGCGGTGTTTGACAAAGTATTCTAAAGTTCGAATGATGGTTTTGATAGTTTGCTCTGTTGGCGGAAGAATAGTTTTTTTAAAACCAAAAACACCAATCGCGCTAAGAAATCTTCGTAATTCTTTTTGAAAAATTATTACCAAAATTATTAAAAAAATTTCCGCGAACGGCCTAAGAAGCGTTTTTGTTAAAGGAAAATCAAAATTAACGCTCGCCTCGTATATGAGAAATAAAATTAAAATACCTAAAATAATATATGTTAATTTTGTTTTTTTGATAAAAAGCAAAACAAAGTAAATAAAAAAAGTGATAATTAAAATATCGATAAGTTCTTTTAATGAGAGGCGCGAAAAAAACTCAGAGATATTAGCTAATTTATTTTGATAAAATTCTAACCACATAAATATTTTAAAAAATGTCCCCTTTTGTGTATTATATAAAAAATTATAAAATTAAACCAGATTTGATTATGAAAAAATATGAAATTTTAGAACATCCAGCGGAATTGCGATTTAAAGTTTATGGGAAAACCATAGAAGAATTGTTTATTAATGCCGCTGAAGCAATGGCCAATATTTTAAAACGCAGATTAACGCAGACTAAACGCAGACCGACGCGGATAAAAGAAAAAATTAAAATTCAATCAGTTGATCTAAATTCCCTTTTGGTTGATTTTTTGTCTGAAATTTTGGCTAAATCGCAAATAAATAAATGCGTTTACCACGTTTCAAAACTCAAAATTCAAAACTCAAAACTCATAGCTACGCTTATCGGCTATCCGGTTAAAAGATTTGATGAAGATATTAAAGCCGTTACCTACGAAGATTTAAACATCCAAAAAATAAACGGCATTTGGCAAACAAATTTGGTATTTGACATTTGAAAATTTTCTATTACTATTTTATTTGGTTTCCGATTTTATCGGTTTAAAAATTTTAAGAAAGGAGGTTTTTATGAAAAGGAAAAAATGGTTTCTAAGACCAATAGCCCATTGTAAAGAAGGCTGTTGATTTCCCCCCGCCTAGTTTGCTAGGCGGGGAATTTTATTTTTGGCTTAAATAAATTATAATTTTTATATCAAATTAATAAAACCATAAATTTTCTTGCAAAAATTTTTAATCATAAGATATGTTTACTAAAAAAGATTTCATTAGAATAAATGAATTTTTGTGGGAGATTCCAAAAACATTTCGTTCCGATATGCGGGTGCCGGCAAGAATTTATGCTGACGAAAAACTATTAGAAGAAGCAATGCGAGATAAATCAATTGAGCAATTAATCAATCTTTGCGCTTTACCGGGTATTCAAAAGTACGGTTTGGCAATGCCGGACATCCATGAGGGCTATGCCAGCCCTATTGGTGGGGTAGCAGCTATCTCTACAGCCCAAGGCATTATTTCGCCTGGAATGCAGGGTTATGATATTAATTGCGGGATGAAGCTTTTAAAATCTGATTATTTAGTAGAGGAAATACGACCGCATTTAGAAAAATTAGCCACTGAAATTCAAAAAGAAGTGCCTTCGGGTCTTGGTCAGGGCCGACAAATTAAATTAGATATTGCTTCTTTAGATAAAGTTTTGGAGGGTGGAGCGCAGGTCTTGGTGAATCAGGGTTATGGCGAAAAAGAAGATATTGAAAACTGTGAAGCCAATGGTCGGTTAGAATGGGCTGATGCCTCAACTGTTTCTTTAACAGCTAAAAATCGCGGCCGCGATCAAGTAGGTACGCTTGGGAGTGGTAATCATTTTTTAGAGATTCAAAAAGTAGCAGAAATTTTTGATGAAAAAGCGGCAAAAGCATTTGGTTTGTTTAAAAACCAGGTGGTTATTATGATTCATTGCGGTTCTCGGGGTTTAGGTCATCAGGTGGCAACGGATTACATTCGTGAATTTATGCCCCTAATGGGGAAATATAAAATTCAAGTGCCAGATCGAGAATTTGCCTGTGTGCCTTTTAATTCAAGCGAAGGGAAAAGGGGGTTGGCGGCTAGCGCTTGTGCGGCTAATTATGCTTGGGCAAATCGTCAAATGATTGCTTTTTATGTCAGAAAAGCCTGGCAAAAAGTTTTAGGCGAAAACGCCAGCCCGCTAAAAGTAGTTTATGATGTGGCTCACAATATTATTAAATTAGAAAAATATGACATCGATGGAAAAGAGGTAGAAGTGGCTGTTCACCGCAAAGGCGCGACTCGGGCTTTTCCGCCTAATCATCCGGAAATTCCGGAAAAATATCGTTCGGTTGGTCAGCCGGTTTTAATTCCTGGTTCCATGGGCACAGCTTCTTATGTTTTACGCGGCACTGAAGAAGCAAGAGGAAGTTTTTATTCCACGTGTCATGGCGCAGGCCGGACGATGTCGCGGCATGCCGCTATCCGCACTTTGTCTGGCAAAGAAATTGTGAAAAATTTAGAAGCGCAGGGCATTATTGTTAAATGTTATTCAATGAAAGGGATTGCCGAAGAAGCGCCGCAGGCGTATAAAAATATTGATGACGTGGTTGAGATAGTTCATCGAGCGGGCTTATCTAAAAAAGTAGCCAAGTTAGTGCCCTTAGCGGTGATTAAAGGAGAATAAATTAATAATTTTAAATGTATTGTTTTAATAAACTTAACGAATTTTAAGGAAGTTTTATGAAGTCAAAGGATTTTGGAGCTCTATGTCTTAGATAAACTTAATTAAAAAGATAGATTGGTTACTACTTTACAACATCAAAAACCACCCCATATTCTCAACAATATACCATTTTTAAAATACATCATTAACACTTTTTGATTTTCCACGATGTTGTGGACTTATACAAAGGGTTGACAAACCACTTTAATTTTCTACTATTCTTATTAGAAAATTAATAAGAAAGGAGGGTAATTAAAAATGCAAAAGATTATTAGGAAAATATGGAAAGGAGATTTATCTCCGGGTCAAGGATTAAACTTAATTCAAGACGAGATGATTAATATTAGGCACAAACTAAAGGGATTAAATGGAGAAAGAATTCTCTATATTTTAGAAGCAGCAAAAGAAAAGGTGATGAGGATCCAGGAAGCTCAGAAAGAAATAGAAGAGATATTAGACGAGATTAAATCGAAAATAAAGAGGAAATCGACGCCAATCTATTATAATTAAAAACCCAATTAAAAAGCCTGCTGAATTTAAAAGTAAGCAGGCTAATTTATTTTAGGAAGTATTTTTTTAATCAAAAATGTACTTACCAATCCGATTAAAGCGCCTACCAAAATATCGCTTGGCCAGTGAACGCCGGTAAAAATTCGCGCTACGCCTATTAATAAAGCAAAAATTAGGCATCGCCACCCCCATTTTCTATTAAAATAAAAAATTGCGAGAGCCAAGGCAAAAAATGCGGTCGCGTGACCAGAAGGAAAAGAGCTAGTTATTTCATAGCCAGCCAAAGGACTAAAGTGTAGAACCAAAAATGGTCTTGGTCGATGATAGAAAAATTTAATTATCTCTGTAATTAAACCGCGAGCTAAAATTACAGAAAGACTGGCTAAGGCAAAAAAGTAAACACGCTGACGCCAGTTTTTTTCTTTGATAAAGATAAAAATAGCGACAAGAACTATTAAATAACCAAGATACTCAGCCAAAAAAATACCTAACCAATCAAGGGGCCACCATTTGCCAGCTAAACCATGGATTAAATTGAAAATTGTTCGATCAATGGCCATTGGGTAATATATTTGGAAATTCGAAAATCGTTAAGCGAAAATAGAAAATCGTATAGATATTCGGAAATAGAAATTCGTTTTCGATTTCCCATTTTCGCTACTATTTTCGATTTTCGAATAACCATTTTCTAATTTTAGGGTTGATATATCACTTGTCTTATTACTTTTATTTCTTTGCCTAAAAATCTTTTTACTTTAAATTCAATAGTGTTAATATTGGTTTGTAGGCTGATTTCTTTTTCAAAATAGCCGGTTTTATCTGTTAATACTTCTTCGTTGTTAATCATTAATTTATCGCCTGGTTTAATCTTGCCCGATATTTTAATGGAAGGAGTATTAACAATAAGATTATCGGCGGCTGGGCTAATAATTTCAATCTGGGGATTTCCTAAAAAATGATTAGCCTGCCAACCAAGATAGACGATTAATAAAATTAAAACAAACCAAATAATAATTGTTTTCTTACGCGTTTTTTTAAAAGCGTAACGATTAGATGGTAATTTATCTTTCGGACCAGAAACCTTAAGCGATTGAACTTGAAGTTCTTGTTTATAAGCTCTTAAAAGAATATTATTATCGATTCTTAAAACTTGGGCGATTTTTAGCAAATAACCTCGCACATAAGGTGAGGGGGGCAACTTCGAAAAATTCCTTTCTATCAGGGCTGTTAGGTAATGAACAGGAATATCTGTTAGTTCTGATAATTTTTTAACATCTAATTTACGTAACTCTAAAGCCTCAGTAATTAATTCACCTAATCTTTTTGCTTGGTTATTAGTCATAATTAGCTTTTAGTTATCAGTTATTAGTTATTAGTTGTTAGTTGTTGGTTGTTAGTTGTTGGTTGTCTCATTAATGTATACTTCTCTTGGCTTAGCGCCTTCACCTGGGCCAATAATACCTTTAGCCTCCATTAAATCAAGAAGCCTGGCTGCTCTTGCGTAGCCAATTTTTAAGCGGCGCTGCAAAAGAGAAGCAGAGGCCTTTTTGGCTTGCACTACTACTTCTACTGCTTTATCAAATAATTCATCTTCTTCGTCTTCGGTATATTTTTCAATTATCTCTTCAGAAATCAAGCTGGGTGTGGCTCCGTTGTTTTCAAGAACTAAAGATTCCTCTTGCTCCCAAAAATTTTTATTGTTTTCTCTAATAAAATCGGTGACCTTTTTAACTTCTTCTTCGGAAATATAAGCGCCCTGAATTCTTTTTGGTTTAGGGAATTCTGGAGAAACATAAAGCATATCGCCGCTGCCTAATAACTTTTCTGCTCCAGCAGTGTCAAGTACCGTCCGGGAATCAACCTGGCTAGGCAACTGCAAAGCTACTCGACAGGTAATATTGGCTTTAATTAATCCAGTCACTACTTCTACTGAAGGCCGTTGCGTGGAAAGAATTAAATGAATCCCGGTGGCTCTTGCCATTTGCGCTAAACGTACAATCGCGCCCTCCACCTCTCTGCCATAATCAAACATTAAATCCGCTAATTCGTCAATCACAACCAAAATATAGGGTAATAATTCTTCAGGGCGTTTTTTGTTATAACTTTGAATATCTCTCGAACCCACCCTTAAAAGCATTTCATATCGCCGCTCCATTTCTTCAATCACCCAACGAAAAACTCCTAAAGCTTTTTTAGGTTCGGTAATAGCTGGCGAAATTAAATGAGGCAGACCGCTATAAAGCGAAAGCTCTACTTTTTTAGGATCTATTAAAATAAAACGGAGCGTCTCCGGCGAATTTTTGTAAAGTAAAGAAATTAAAAGTGAATGTATCATAATACTTTTACCACTACCTGTGGAGCCGGCAATTAATAAATGCGGCATCTTGGCAATATCAGCAAAAATTGGCTCTCCGTTAACATCTCTCCCCAAGATAAAACCCAGTGGTCCGGAACTGGCAAACTCAGGATAAACGATTAAATTCCCAAGCCTCACTAAGGCGCTGGCTTTATTAGGCACTTCAATACCTACCAAAGATTTGCCGGGAATCGGCGCTTCAATCCTAATTGGATGAGCGGCTAACGCTAAAGCCAAATCTTGATTTAAAGCGGTAATTCGCGATAGTTTTACGCCCTCAGCCGGTTTAAGAGTGTATCGGGTCACTTTTGGCCCGATATTAATTTCTCCCATCTCAACAGGGATACCAAAACTTTCTAGTGTTCTTTTAATAATATTAGCATTAGCCCGCAAATCTCCAGCTGTTGGTTTCTCAACCGAAGATTTTAGTAGATCTAATGGCGGCGCGATATAACCCTGAGCCTTTAATTTTGAATATTGAGATTTAAAGGTTGTCGGTTTAGCTGTTGGTTTGATTTCTTTTGTTTCATTAATCTTAACCACTTCTTCAATTTTTGATTCGGTTTGCGATTCGAATTTATTTTCTTCTGGTAATGGTTTTATGCCGCCAACCGGCAATATTTCTTGTGTTTCAACTGGTTTTTGTAGTTTTTTGATTTTAATAGGGAGATTAAAAGTGATGAGCAAAGAGACAATAGTTATGACTACGACGATGACTATTGAGGCAGTATAACCAAAAGGTATTTCTAAAAAACCAATCAGACGACCAACCACCCCTCCTTTGTCCGGAAAAATAATATCAATTAGACCTAAGCCAGCCAAAACAAAAAGAATCGCCCCTAAAAAAGTAATTTTATAAATTCGTCGGCGCTCTGAAGTTAAAAACACACCGCTTAAGACCAAAAAAATCAAAGGCAAAAGATAATATCCCCAGCCAAAAAGTTTTTCTAAGAGGCGGAAAATAAAATCACCGAAAGGTCCCGCGTTTTTAAAACTGGCCAAAATTAAAATGGTGGCCACACCTAAAAAAACTATGGCCCAAATACTTTTTTTGGTTTCTGGATGAAGCAGGGGCTCTTTCAACTCTTCATTAAGAAATTTTTGTTTAGAATTCTTGTGCCGATTTTTCTTTGGCATTTGTTTTAATTTTAGAGCGTTTTTTCTGATTAATCAATTTTTTAAACTTTCCAAATTAACACCTAACTCGTTTTGCCAAATAATTTCAGGATAACTCTTGAGCAAATTCTTAATATAGTTTTTTAGCTCGCTATATTTTTCTTGGGTTTTAGCTTCGAATTTAATCGTTAAATATGGTCCGTTTTGAGAATAGCGAATCACCAACATTGAATCATTTTCGTCAACACGTACTCCATCACCCGCTCTTTCATCATCAATAATTCTCGCCTGCGGAAAGTCGGCTTTTAATTTTTGACCAATTTTTTCTATTACGCCGACTTTTAATTCATCAGGACAACCGACTTTAATCTCTGGACTGGAAATATATTGAGGCAATAAACTAATGGCTTGGGAAAGCGATTGATTAGTTAAAGAAAGATATTGTAGTAAGCGCAGCGTTGAATAAATGCCATCATCATGATTATAAAAATCAGCGGAGAAGAAAAAGTGGCCCGAGAGTTCGCCAATAAAAGCCGCTTTGACTTCCTGGTTTTTTCTCTTTAAAAATGAGTGGCCGGTGCGCCACATAAATGGCTGGCCACCATATTTTAAAATCGTTTCTTCAACAAGTTTCGAACAAAGGGTGTTATACATAATTATGGCGCCAGGATGCTCTTTTAAAACCAAAATAGCAAAAAGCGCCACTAAAACATCGTTCCAAATAATATTTCCTTTATCATCAACTACGCCAAGACGATCACCGTCAGCATCATAAGAAAAACCAATATCTGCTTTTTCTTTTAAAACCACTTCTCTTAAACGCTGGGCAACAGAAATTTCTGTCGGATCAGGAGTGCCTATTGGAAAACTGGGATCTAAACAACAATTACTTTCAACCACATCACAACCCATTCTTCTTAATAAATCAGGAACAATCACGCCAGCGGTCGAGCAACTGGGATCAACCACGATTTTAAATTTCTTGTTTAACGGTACTCTTTTAATTAAATCATTAAAATACGCCTCGCGAATACTCCGGACCTCATTTTTGCCTAATATTTGAACCGGCTCAAAATCGTCTTTTTCTGCCATCTGCCTTAAAAGTTGCATTTCGTCAGCCACCAAGGTTTCGGAAAAATTTTTCGCAAATTTAAAACCATTATATTGAACTGGATTATGAGAGGCAGAAACATAAACACCCGCCGGACAATTTAAGTAATATTGGGCCCAATAAAAAGTGCCGATTAATTCCATGCCAATATCAATCGTGTCAATACCAACGAAATTTAAACCCTTAATTATGGCTTGGCTATAAATTGGGCTGGTTGCTCGGCAGTCGCGAGAAACTATAGCTTTTCCAATTTGCTGGCGTTTTAAGAAAGTGCCAAAAACCTTGCCCAAATGCTCAACGATTTCAGGATTTAAATCTTTATTCGTTTCGCCGCGCAAATCATAGCCGCGGAAGATATAGGGATTAATTTTCATATCTTATTTCCTCTTTAAAATATTAATCTGAGAATGATTAATAAGCAACTTAATTGTTCCATCTTGGTCAGTGCGAAAAACCTGCGCGCCCACGGAAGCTAATCTATTTAAAACTTCATTAGTGGGATGGCCATAAGAATTTTTACCCACTTCAATAACGGCTATTTTAGGCGAGGCATTAATTAAAAAATTTTCACTGGAAGAATATTTTGAGCCATGATGCGCCACCTTCAAAATATCAATATCTAAATTATCTTTTTTGCTCAACTCCTCTTCAATTTTGGAATCAATATCAGCGGTAAATAAAGCGCTCGTGCCTTGAGTGTTAAGCTTTATTGTCAAACCCGTATCATTGAGTTCATTGCTTAAAAGTAAATCTTTATTAGGCCAAAGAATATCTAAATAATTATCTTGATAGCTAATTTTATCGCCCTCGCCAAGAGTAATTGTTCTAATCTCATTTTCTTTAATTATTTTTTCTAGATCAGAAAAACTGCGCGTGTCCTCTTTTTGACCATTAGAAATAAAAAGGCCAGTCTGATATCTTTTTAAAACATCAATTAAGCCGGCGAAGTGATCTTTTTGCGGATGAGAGAGAATGACTAAATCAATATAGCGATTAAAGGGGCTAAAGATTGAACTCAACTGATTAAGAATCTGATTATTCGGCCCGCCATCAATTAAAATTTTTACTCCGCCTGGCAAAACCACCAATTCTGCATCTCCCTGACCCACATCAAGAAAATAAAGCTCGGCATTTTTATTGGGACCATTAAACAAAACCTGCCACCAAATAAAAACATCAAAAACCACCAAAATAAAAACTAATAAAATAATTTCTTTTTTGTCATCCATTTTTCTTTTTTATAAGAATTTTTGCCTTGGTTCAATTAACTGAACCAGAATTTTTGATTTATAATTCTAAACAATATATTTTTTATTTTCTTTTTTCTTAAGATTTTCGGTTCAATTGACTGAACCAAAATTTATTAACTAAATTAATAAAATTAAATTGAAATCATTAACAAAATTATCAATTCGTTTTCTGTCTAATAGGAAAACAAGAACTTGGTTCAGTTAAATGAACCAAATTATTCATAAAGAAAACTCCAACGTCCTCTACCGCGAGGAGGAAGTAAAGCGTTTTTTCTTTTTGAAAAAGATGTAGATGATGAGTGTGAAAAAGATTTTTTAATTCTTGCTTGTTTCTTTTTCTTCTTCAGGCCACCCTTTACAAAACTGATAGTTGCTCTAGAAACGTCTAATAATTGTTGAATTTCGCGATATTTTAAATTTTGTCTTAAAAGAAAATTAATACCGAGCCGTTTCTCTAAAACAATTATTTCGTTAGGAGTAAAATTTTCTAAAAGAATTGTTTGAAGATCGCTTCCTGAATGGGCAGTTTTAATTTTCTTAAGAAACTCTTCCCAAATTTCATTCTTTAGCGAACTATCTAAATATTTTTTATTAACATTAGTCATTATGATAATATTATAAATAATTTTTGGTTCAGTCAAATGAACCAGATTAATTCTTTTTTAAAGAATCTAATTTGTTAAGGCAAAATACTGCAATATATTAGAAATCTAAACGCTTTTTATAAAAAGAAAATTCTATCTGCAATGCTATAAATTAATTCTTGGTTCAGTTAAATGAACCAGGTTTTAACTTCTCATAAAGCTAGGGTTTAACTGAGCTAATGAATAAAATTTCTTCTCACTTAATTAAACACCCGAATTAACCAATGCTTCAGCGGCGCCCTGCTCTTTATTTTGTTTTTTATTTAACGATCTTTGATAACAAAAAACAGCGGCGGCTATCAAAAAATAATAAATAAAACCTATCGCCCAACTAAAGTGTTGAGTTTGCCAACCGGAAAATTGGCCGAAAAACTTTATGATAAAAATTTCGTAAGTTAAAAGCAGATTCAAAAGTAAAGCCAAAACTAACGAAAGATAAAAAGAAACAAATCCCACAAAGCCGACAATAAAACCCAAAGCCATTATTAAGGGCGTAAGGCCCAAAATTAAAACATTGGGAATAAAAGAAAAAAACGAAAATTTTCCGAAAGAAGAGATTAAAAGCGGCGCGGTCATTAATTGGGCAGCTAAGGTGGCGGATAAATTTTCTCGCCAATAAAGAAAACCCGGCTCTTCGCCTAAGTGGAAGAATTTCCGAATAACTGGCGCTAAATAAACAATGCCCAATAAAGCCAAAAATGATAATTGAAAACCAATATCAAATCTTAAAATTCTTGGATTAAAGAGAACCATCAAAAAAGCCGCAATCGTAATGGCGTTTCTAAAACTATAAACCCGGCCCACTTGCTCGGCTAAAATAAGAATTGTTCCCATAATCGCCGCTCTCACCACTGACGCCTCAGCGCCGGTCATTAAAACAAAACCCAAAATTGCCAAAATTGTCATAAAAAAAGCGCGACGCCGGCTTAAAAAATAAAGAAACAATCCCATTACTGCTTTAACTAAAATCGTAATATTATATCCAGAAAGCGCGATTAAATGCGTGGTGCCGGAATTACTCATCGCCTCTTTAAATTCTTTGGAAAATTCCGACCTCTCGCCTAAAGTGATACCAGCCAAAAAAGCCGCTTTTTCCGCTGGCAATGTTTTTTGAAAATTAACAATTATTTTTTCTTTTAATTTAAAAAGGCCGCGTTTGATAAAAGATCCCTGATTTTGGGCGATTAATTCAGTTTTAGGAAAATTACTTATTCCCCAAATTTGGTCTTTTTTTAAGTAATCAGCATAGCTTTGCGGCATTGGTTTTTTGATAATTCCCTTAAAATTAATCATATCTCCGTAATTAAAGCTCGGATATGGCTGAAGCTTAATTAATAAATTACCTGAATAAGGTGGCTGAAGTTTAACTATTAATTTTTGTTCATTGCCGCGCTCTGGATTCTTAATAACCAATCCTTGAAAATTAATTTCTTTATCAAAAACAATATTTACTTTTTTGGTCTGATAATTATCCCAGCAAAAATAATAAAAAGCGCCAAGTATTATAAACAGCGACAAACCGGCTAACCAATAAAATTTACGCGGGTTAATCTTGTAAGAGAAAAAATAGCTAACAAATAAAAATATAACTGCGATTAAAAAAACCGCTGTCAAAACAATTAAAAAATTTAATTTCAAGCTCGCGGCGACTACACCTAAAATAAAGAAAAGGGCCACATAAAAAGCAATATCGTAAATAGGCATATTAAATTAAATAAAATTTTTAATCACGCCGCCGCCCAAGAGTTCACCATTTTTATTATAAAAAACCGCTGATTGACCTGGGGCGGCTGCTTTTTGCGGTTTATTAAAAAGCACGTGGATTGAATATGGGTTTTTATCCGCCATTATCAAAGTGGCCGCAGCCAGCGGTTGACGATAACGTGTTCTCACTAAAATTTTTGCTGACTTCGGTGGTTGCCCAGAAAGCCAATTAACGTTTTTTAATATTGTCTCTTTACAAAAAAATTCTGGGCTATCTTTTTTTACAACCAATAACTGATTTTTCTTTAGATTCTTGCCAATCACATAATAAGGTCCAATGCCGCCTACTGGCGCTCTTTGGCCAATAGTATAAAAATAAACCCCTTGATGTTCGCCAATTTTCTTACCAGTTTTTAGCTCAATAATATCCCCTTTATCCGCATGAATCCGTGTCCTTAAAAATCCGTATAAATCCGCATTTTTAATAAAACAAATTTCTTGACTTTCTCTTGAAGCCACTGGTAATTTATATTTCCTCGCCAAACTCCTTACTTCTTCTTTGGTATAATCGCCAATCGGAAAAAGACAATGTTTCAATTGCTTTTGGGTTAAGGTCCAAAGAAAATAAGATTGATCCTTATTTTTGTCTACCGCGGTCATCAACGAATAACGAATCTGTTGCGAATTTACGAATTTACGAATACGCGAATTTATTGATTCGTTTATTCGTTTATTCGTACTAAATTCGCTATTCGTTGATTTTCTCACATAATGTCCCGTGGCGATATAATCTGCACCCATTTTTAATGCCCTTTTTAAAAATAGTCCTAATTTAATTTCTTTATTACAAACAACACAAGGGTTGGGCGTGATGCCCTTTTTATATCCTTTAATAAAATCATCAACCACTGCTTTTTTAAATTCTTTCCTAAAATCCCAAGTTAAAAATGGAATATTTAGTTTAGCGCAAACCCGCATCGCATCTCTTCTGGCTTCCAATGAACAACAACGATTTTCCCCGTGTCCGCGTGGGTCCGCGTCATGCCAAAATTTCATAAAAACACCCACTACCTCATAGCCCTGTTTTTTTAATAATAAAGCAGCGACGCTGGAATCAACGCCGCCACTCATTGCTACAAAAACTTTTTTAGCCTGCCGAGAGTAATTGTTTTTAACTTTTCTCAACTCTTTCCACATATTCTCCGGTTTGGGTATTTATTTTAATCACATCTCCTTCATTAATAAATAAAGGTACAGCGATTTTAGCGCCACTTTCAATTACGACGGTTTTATTGCCGCCTTGGGCGGTGTCACCACGAATCCCTGGCGGCGCTTCAACAACTTTGTAATCAACTTTTATTGGCAAATTGATATTGATAATTTTTCCGCCAAATTTTATTACCGAAACTTCTAAATTTGGTTTTAAAAATTGCGTTTTTTCGCCTAAAATTTCTGATTTTAGCATAAAACGATTTTTGGGGTTATTTAACTCACAAAACCAAAATTCATCGCGAAAAGAATACAAAAACTTTGCTTCAAATTTTTCCACTTCTGCTTCTTCGAATTGATCAGCCGGCTGAAAAGATTTTTCAATTATTTTACCAGAAATTAAATTCCTGATTTTTGTTTTCATCACTGGCTTACGCTGCTGCATTCTCACAAATTCAGATTCTAAAACTTCAAACGGTTGACCGTCTAAAATAAATAAAACACCAGGTTTTAATTCGTTGTAGGAAAGCATAGTTAAAAATTAGATTATAGATTGCTTCGTTTCATTCGCAATAGCAATAGGGCGGACCCGCAACAACTCTCTATTCGTCATTGCGAGGAGCGTAGCGACGCGGCAATCTCATTTACATCAAAGCAAGATTGCTTCGCCGGCTAGCGCCGGCTCGCAATGACAAATCCCACGCCTCATTGCAAAGTCATCTCTCTTTTATGTCATTGCAAGGGGACGAAGTCCCCGTGGCAATCTCTTCTCGTGTCATTGCGAGCGACCGCAGGGGGCGTGGCAATCATGTCATTGCGAGGAGCGTAGCGACGCGGCAACCTCATACATCAATGTAAGATTGCTTCCCGCCACGGACTTCGTCCTCGCGGCTAAAGGCTAGCGTTCGCAATGACAGTCCTATGTTCTATTGTAAGATTGCTTTGGCTGCGCCTCGCAATGACGGTCAATAGCCATCGTCATGGTCAATAGTCAGCGTGTTATTTGCCATCGCGAGGCCAAAAGGCCGTGGCGATCTTACAAGATTGTTTCGCTTCACTCGCGCTAACAAGACCGCCAAAGATATCTTTATTTTAAAATAATGTTTTTTGTGGTTCTATTTCTTTTCTCTCTACTTTGTTAAAAATAGCAATTTTACCATACTCACCATCATAACCCGGCTGAATTTTTAATCTTTTCTCGCGGACTGCCTTAATGCCCTGTCTAATTTTTTCATCAATTACACCTTTCATTTCTTCATCCTTTACTTCTAAAAGAATTTTTAATTCATTGCCAAAAATTTTAATTAAATTTTCATACTCCTCTTTAACTTTTCTCGCGTTTACATTTAAACCATAAACGTCAGCAATAATCTCGTCAAGAGGAATAAGATTATAATAAGGAACGCGATTATTATAACTTTGATAAAATCCTTTACTCTCGCTTTCTATCGGTGGCCGATCGGCTAATTCTTCTACTCGATTCATTACGCCAATAGTTAATTTTTTACCGCATTTGGGACAAATACCATTATGTTTTTTTGTTTCTTCTGGTGAAAAAACCACGCCACAAAGCCGATGGCCATCATAATGATATTTGCCTTCTTCAGGGAAAAATTCTATTGTGTATAAAAATTTAGAAGCTGATTGACGCTGATAAGTACGCTGATTAAAGCCGATAACTTCAGCGTCTTTCTGCGTACTCATCAGCGTTGTTCTGCTTCTATTTTCTGAACGAGCACCGTCTTTGATAGCAGCAATAATGCCGTCATAAGATAAATCTGTATCAAAGGCATTAGCTTCTCGACCGATACGCTGTAAAGAATGAGAGTCAGAATTAGAAATCAAAGCAATATTATCTAATTGAGAAAGCCGCCAATTCATTGCTGGGTCGCTGGATAAGCCCGTCTCGCCAGCAAAAATATACTTAGTATAATCGCCAAAACACTCCTCAATCGAATCAAAACCTGACATTGAGCCAAACAAACTAAACCACGGAGTCCAAATATGCGCCGGTACAACAGCCGCTCGTGAATCTATATTTAGAACAATTTTTGCCAGCTCTTGCGCGTCTAATCCTAAAATTGGCCGACCATCGGATTTTAAATTGCCAATCCAACCCAACTGAGTATTAATTTTTTCCACAGTTTCAATATCCGGCGCAAAAACCAAATTATGAATCCGATAAACCCTCTTCGTATCCGTGTCTATCCGTGTTCCTATCCGTGTCGATCCGTGTTTAGAATAAATGCTGGAAATCTCTGTGCTTAAAAAAAATCGCGTCTCTGCTAAAGTCCCTTTAATAGTTTTTTTCTTGTATTGAGGTTTTAATTTAAAAAGTCCAGGCTCGGCAGGCTCTAATTTTTCTTTAATTTCTTTAAACCAATCAGGGTGAGTAAAATCACCGGTGGCGATTACTAAAATTCCTTTATCATCCGCCCAACGGTCGAGCTCTTCTAAGGTCATATCCTTAGAAGTGGCGCGGGAATATTTTGAATGAATATGTAAATCAGCGATAAATTTCATATTGTAGAAGCGGATTAACGCGGATTAATACACTGATAAACGCAGATGGCTTAGTGAGGGCGCTTCCTAACTTGAACAGGAAATCTTCTACTTGCCCCGTTAAATTTTTCTTAGTGGACGGTGCTGGGATTGAACCAGCGGCCTCTTCGGTGTCCCGCACAAAGTGGGCGCACTCCGATTCGAACGGAGGACCTTCGCAGTGTAAATGCGACGCTCTAACCATCTGAGCTATGCGCCCACTTTAAGCGGGATTGCGATTTGTTCCTAAAAATTCTATGCGAGTTTGAATTTTTAGACAAATCGGGGATAAACTTGGCG
>Ga0207433_10008933_pt1 | contig 16122 bp, 18 predicted proteins | sample YelNatPaOPGAMG01_FD_187559 | JGI IMG/M metagenome (GOLD analysis project Ga0207433, IMG submission 187559) | Hot spring thermophilic microbial communities from Obsidian Pool, Yellowstone National Park, USA - OP-RAMG-01 (SPAdes) (version 3) | ecosystem: Environmental > Aquatic > Thermal springs... | reverse complement strand
TCTGGGCGAGCAGTCTGCGCCGGGGCACTGGGATTACATCTATGAACCGGATGCCAGGGAAGTGGTCGATGAGTTGCTGGTACGCTACATCGAATCGCTGGTTTATCAGGCGGTGACCGAGAACATGGCTTCCGAGCAGAGCGCGCGCATGGTGGCGATGAAGGCGGCTTCCGACAACGCGAAGAACGTCATTGGCGAGCTCAAACTGGTTTACAACAAGGCGCGGCAGGCGGCGATTACCAAGGAAATTTCCGAAATCGTCGGCGGCGCGGCGGCTGTTTAAGCCACGGCAAAACGAATTGAAATAGACTGGGGAACATCAAGATGAGTGAAGGAAAAATTGTTCAGTGTATCGGCGCCGTGGTAGACGTTGAGTTTCCGCGCGACCAGATGCCCAAGGTATACGACGCGCTGATGGTGAAGGACGACGCGACCTCCGTCGCCGAAAAAGGCCTGACCCTCGAAGTGCAGCAGCAGATCGGTGACGGTGTGGTGCGTACCATTGCGCTGGGCTCTTCCGACGGCCTGCGCCGCGGCATGGGCGTGGTGAACACCGGCAACCCGATCTCGGTGCCGGTCGGTCACGGCACGCTGGGCCGCATCATGGACGTGCTGGGTCGTCCGATCGACGAAGCCGGCGAAATCAAGTGCGACGAAAAGCGCTCGATTCACCAGAAGGCGCCGAAGTTCGACGAACTGTCGCCTTCCGTTGACCTGCTGGAAACCGGCATCAAGGTGATTGACCTGGTGTGCCCCTTTGCGAAGGGCGGCAAAGTCGGCCTGTTCGGCGGCGCCGGCGTGGGCAAGACCGTGAACATGATGGAGCTCATCAACAACATCGCCAAGCAACACTCCGGCCTGTCCGTGTTCGCCGGCGTAGGTGAGCGTACCCGTGAAGGTAACGACTTCTACCACGAAATGAAGGACTCCAACGTGCTGGACAAGGTGGCGATGGTGTTCGGCCAGATGAACGAGCCTCCCGGCAACCGTCTGCGCGTGGCACTGACCGGCCTGACCATGGCCGAGCGTTTCCGCGACGAAGGCCGTGACATCCTGTTCTTCGTGGACAACATTTACCGTTACACGCTGGCCGGTACCGAAGTGTCCGCGCTGCTGGGCCGTATGCCTTCCGCGGTGGGTTACCAGCCGACGCTGGCCGAAGAAATGGGCCGCCTGCAGGAGCGTATTACCTCGACCAAGGTGGGTTCGATTACTTCCATCCAGGCCGTGTACGTTCCCGCCGACGACTTGACCGACCCGTCGCCGGCGACCACCTTCCTGCACCTCGACTCCACCGTGGTGTTGAGCCGCGACATCGCTTCGCTGGGCATCTATCCCGCGGTTGACCCGCTGGATTCCACCAGCCGTCAGCTGGACCCGCTGGTGGTTGGCGAAGAGCATTACAGTGTTGCTCGTGGCGTACAGCAGACCCTGCAGCGCTACAAGGAACTGCGCGACATCATCGCGATTCTGGGCATGGACGAGCTGGCGCCGGAAGACAAGCTGGCCGTGGCCCGTGCGCGCAAGATCCAGCGCTTCCTGTCGCAGCCGTTCCATGTGGCCGAAGTGTTTACCGGTGCGCCTGGCAAGTACGTGCCGCTGAAGGAAACCATCAAGGGCTTCAAGGGCATCGTCAACGGCGAATACGATCACCTGCCGGAACAGGCATTCTACATGGTCGGCGGAATCGAAGAGGCCGTGGAAAAAGCCAAGACGCTGCAATAAGGGAAAGATATGGCCATGACCGTTCACGTCGATGTAGTGAGCGCCGAAGCATCCATCTATTCCGGTTTGGCGGAAATGGTGGCGGTACCCGGCGAAATGGGGGAACTGGGGATTTATCCCAGCCACGCTCCCTTGCTCACGCGCATCAAGCCTGGTTCGGTGCGCATCAAGCTGCCGAACCAGAGCGAAGAAGAGCTGATTTACGTTTCCGGCGGCTTTCTTGAAGTCCAGCCCGGCGTGATCACCGTACTGGCCGACACCGCGATCCGCGGCGTCGACCTGGACGAGGCGCGCGCACTGGAAGCCAAGCAAGCGGCCGAAGAGGCGATGAAAAACAAGACCGCCGATCTCGACTATGCCCAGGCCCAGGCCGAGCTGGCCGAAGCGATTGCCCAATTGCACGCGATCCAGAAGCTGCGCAAGCAAGCTGGACATTAATCGACAAGGCAACAATGAAGAAAGCGGCCCGGGCCGCTTTTTTTATTTATACTGCGCGCAAATGCAACCCAAATGACATTATGAACACGCTCAACATAGTCATCCTTGCGGCCGGCAAGGGCACTCGCATGTATTCCGACAAGCCCAAAGTGCTGCATGCGCTGGCCGGCCGGCCGCTGTTGCAACATGTGCTGGATTGCGCGGTATCGCTGCAGCCCGGAGATATCTGTGTGGTTTATGGCCATGGCGGCGAATCCGTGCCGCAGGCAATGTCGCAATATGAGGCGAATTTCGTGCTGCAGGAGCCCCAGCTGGGAACGGGTCATGCGGTACAACAGGCGATGGCATATGTGGCCGATGACAGCCGGACGCTGGTGCTGTACGGCGATGTGCCGCTGATCCAGCACGCCACGCTGCACCAGATGCAGCAGGCTGGCGAAGGCCTGGTGTTGCTCACGGTAAGCTTGAACAATCCGACCGGCTATGGGCGCATCGTACGCGACACGCAGGGCGACGTGCAGCGCATCGTGGAAGAAAAGGATGCTACGCCGGAGCAGCGCGAGATCTGCGAAGTGAACACCGGCATTCTGCTTGCGCCGACCCGCGAATTACGCACATGGCTGGGCAAATTGCAGAACAACAATGCCCAAGGTGAGTACTACCTCACCGACATCGTGGCCATGGCTGTAGCGCAAGGCATCAAAGTCCATACCGTGCAGCCCGCCCATGCCTGGGAAGTCGAGGGCATCAACAACAAAACGCAACTGGCTGCACTGGAGCGCACCTGGCAGCAGGTGCAGGCGCGCCGCCTGCTGGCACAAGGCGTGACATTGGCCGATCCGGAACGGATAGATATCCGCGGCAACTTGGTTTGCGGGTGCGACGTCGAGATAGACATCGGCTGCATATTCGAAGGTGAAGTAGAGCTGGGGAATAATGTACAAGTGGGCGCTTACAGTGTGCTGAGGAATACCAGCATTGCCGAAGGTACACAGATTGCGCCCTATAGCCATATCGACAGCAGCGTAGTGGGAGCTGACTGTCATATCGGCCCCTATGCGCGACTGCGTCCCGGGACTAGGCTGGAAAATAAAGTGCACATTGGCAATTTCGTCGAAGTGAAGAACAGCGAAATCGCCTCCGGCAGCAAGGCCAATCACCTGAGCTACATCGGCGACAGCACGGTGGGCAGCCGGGTCAACATCGGTGCCGGCACCATTACTTGCAATTACGATGGTGCCAACAAGCACCGTACCGTAATCGGCGATGATGCTTTCATCGGCTCCGATACCCAGCTGGTGGCGCCGGTAACCGTCGGCCGTGGTGCGACCATAGGTGCGGGCTCGACCATTACGCGCGACACGCCGGAAGACACGCTGACCTTATCGCGCAGCAAACAGACCAGCGTTTCCGGCTGGCAGCGCCCGGTCAAGAAAAAATAAGTCCGCTTCTTGCTACAATCCGAAATCTGAACCTGAATTACGGAACCCAATATGTGTGGAATCGTCGGTGCCATTGCGCAGCGTAATGTAGTGCCCATCGTCATCGAAGGCCTGAAGCGTCTCGAATACCGCGGCTATGATTCGGCCGGGGCGGCAGTGTTGAACGCTGCCGGCAGATTGGAACGGGTGCGGCGTGTCGGGCGGGTGGCTGAAATGGAGGCCGGCGCGCAGGCGCAGAATTTATCCGGTTTGGTCGGTATCGGCCATACGCGCTGGGCCACGCACGGCGGAGTCACCGAAAACAACGCACATCCCATCATTTCGAGCGATGAGCTGGCGGTGGTGCATAACGGCATCATCGAGAACTATGAGCAGCAGCGCGAACGACTTCAGGGCCTCGGCTACCGCTTCGAGTCGCAGACCGACACCGAGGTCATCGCCCATCTGATCCATCATTACTATACCCGATCGAACGACCTGTTCGATGCCACGCGCCGCGCCGTTGCCGAATTGACCGGTGCTTATGCGATTGGTGTGGTATCACAGCATGATCCGTCGCGCATCTGCTGTGCGCGCATGGGCTGCCCACTGCTGATCGGGGTGGGCCAAGGAGAAAACTTTTTTGCTTCCGATGTATCCGCCTTGCTGGCAGTAACGCGCAACGTCATCTATCTGGATGACGGTGATGTGGCTGCCGTGGCCGGCGACGGCATCAGCATCGTCGACCGTAATGGCAATGCGGCGCAGCGTCCGGTACGCATTTCCGAAGTATCGGCTGACGCTATCGACCTCGGCCCCTATGCGCATTACATGCAAAAGGAAATCCACGAACAACCACGCGCGATCTCCGATACGCTGGAAGGCATCATTGCCGATGGCGCCAGTACCGAACTGTTCGGGAAGGATGCCGCAGGGATATTTGCCGAGATCGACAGTATCTTAATTCTGGCTGCCGGCACCAGCTATTATGCCGGGCTGGTGGGCAGACAATGGCTGGAGTCGATAGCACGCATCCCCTGCAACGTCGAGCTTGGCCACGAATACCGTTACCGCGAGTCCATCCCCAATCCGCGCCAGCTGATCGTCACCATTTCGCAGTCCGGCGAGACGCTGGATACCATGGAGGCGCTCAAACGCGCCAAGGAACTTGGCCACCGGTACACGCTGTCTATCTGCAACGTGCAGGAAAGTGCCATTCCGCGCTCCTCGAAACTGGTGTTTTACACACGCGCCGGGGCCGAAATCGGTGTCGCTTCGACCAAGGCGTTCACCACACAGCTTGCCGCGCTGTTTATCCTGGCATTGGTACTGGCCAAGCAACGAGGCGTGCTGAGCAGCGAAACAGAACAAATGCATCTCGAAGCGCTACGCCAGCTGCCCGGCAGCGTGCAGCACGCACTCAACCTGGAGCCGCAAATCAAGGTGTGGGCCGAGCATTTTGCCGACAAGGAACATGCATTGTTCCTCGGTCGCGGCCTGCACTATCCGATTGCGCTGGAGGGAGCGCTCAAGCTCAAGGAAATTTCCTATATCCATGCCGAGGCGTATCCGGCTGGCGAACTCAAGCATGGCCCGCTCGCGCTGGTCGACAGCAACATGCCGGTGGTGGTGATTGCGCCCAATGACACATTGCTCGAAAAGGTAAAGTCCAACATGCAGGAAGTTCGCGCACGCGGCGGCCAGCTTTACGTGTTTGCCGATCTCGACAGCCACTTCGGCGAGGCCGCGGGGGTGCATGTGATCCGTGCGCCACGCCATGCCGGCGTGCTGTCCCCCATCGTGCATGCGATCCCGGTACAACTGTTGGCCTATCACGCGGCCCTGCAAAAGGGGACCGATGTGGACAAACCGCGCAATCTTGCAAAATCGGTCACGGTAGAATAGTCGCGGCCCTTCCCAATCCTGGCGATGTATTAATTCAAACACCTGAAAAATTAATATTGTATTAATGTGTGCCCAATATTATGCAATCACGGTTGATCGTCCCCTGATTGATCGTAAACCTCCTCTCTAATTCGGCACCCTTCCCTTTGGGTGCCATTTTTTTGTGCTCTGGCAGGAATGCGGCGCGCTGTACAGCCAGAAACCCTACTCCGGCCAGGTAAACCGGAAGCCGCGTCGGCCGTTACTCTGACATCATCCGCATGCGCGGTTAGCCTTCGCGGGAGGGTGCAGTATGGACAGAATGTACGCAGCCATATTGTTTCTGATGCTGATCGGGGCGGTCATCTATTCTGAAGAGCTGCTCCGCCTGGTCTACGCCATGGCTTCGTGAAACAAGCCTAGATTTTCTGCTTGATCGCAAGTACGGCCTGATTGCGCAAGGTCCGCAACATTGCCAGTTGCTGCTGGGTCAATTGCAGGCCATGGGCTTGCGCCATGTCGGCATATAACAGGCCGACCGCCTTCTGATTGATCATGATCGGCAGCAGTAGCAGGCTCTTGGCATCGGTTGCATTGCGATACCAGTCGGGAATTTTGCTTGCGATATTTTCCGCCTGCGTATTCTCGATCACGATATCCGTGCCTTTATCGATGGCCAGATGGAATACATCCGGCTCGAATTTCAGCGCAAACCGGAAGCGCGCGACGAGGTCATCGACGTTGTTGCCGAAGCCGAAGCGCGCAACCATCAGATTTTGCTTCGGGTCGCGAATGAAAATCAGCGTGCGGTTAAAGCCCAGGCTGCGATAAATGGTTTCCAGCACCATGCGCAGCACATCATTAAGGTTGAAATCCTGCACCAGCGTATTGGTCACATCCTGAATGCCCGCATTCAGGATGTCCTCTGGCTGAGTTAACTCTGCCGGTTCCTCCGCCGCTACCAGATTGTCCGCAGCGATCTCCTGTTCCAGGGATTTCTCCGCCGTCGCTGCGGTGGCCGGCGTCCTCGGTTCTGCATGCCCCACCCATTTGCCGATTTTCTTCAACAAAGGGCTCTTGCTGGTGCTGATGCCGAACAACGAGGCGCGTGCCGCCAGCTCTTTCAGGCCGTTATCCAGCGCCCTTTCCAGCGTGCGCTCGGAGACTGCGGATACGGCTTCATAGCGCTGTTTCAGCTGGCGCAAGGCATGTTCCTTGTCCGGCAGGCCGGTGAGGGCCGCCAGCTGGCTAAGTTCATTGGCAAGATTGACGGTAATGTTCAACTGGTCGAGGCCGCCGGCCGGTTTCTGGAGTTTGCCCTCCGGCAGCTTGCGCATGGCGGCAACCATTGGGTCGGGGAAATTCCAGTGTCTGGCCACGCCGATGCCCAGTTCGTTGTAGGTCAGCCCGAGAACTTTTACCGCCGCTTCATCCTCGGTGACTTCCGGATTTTCCAGCAGGCGCTCGATCTGCTGGCTTTCCTCGAAGAAATAGAAAGTGGTCAGCAGCTTACCGAGATGCTGGAACATCGAGCAGATCATGGCCTCCTCGGCGAAACCCGGCCGCTGCGCAGGCGCCAGTTCGGCGGCGACCACGCCGGCAAACAATGCGAAGACGATCTCGTCCTTGAGCTCCACCGCCTGCGCCCTGTTTTGCAGGAAGTCCAGCAGGATCAGCGTCATTGCGATGTTGCGCACGGTTTCGAAGCCGATGATCACCACGGCCTTGGAAATGGTGTTGATCTTGCCGCCGAACTGGCCGTAGGTGACCGTGTTCACCGCCTTCAGCAATTTGTTGGTGAGGGCAAAATCCTTGAGAATGATCCGTGCCAGCTTGCCGGAGCTCTCCGATTCCGAGGCGACGACTTTGTTGATCTCGCTGATGATGCCGGACAGCGCCGGGAAATCGCTCTTGCTGCGCATGCGGCGAATCAGGAATTCCAGCGTGGTATGTTTGTTCGAAGCGGCAGCGCCTCCACCCGGAATGTCCAGATATTGCTGCAGCGCCTGGCGCATGCCGGTGGCATCCGGATAGCGCTCGTCCGGGTTCTTGGCGATGGCCTTGAGGATGATCGCCTCCAGCTGTTCATCTACCCGGATATTGCGGCTGGAAGGAGCGTCGGTCTTGCCATGGGCGCTCTGGTGCAGCACCTGGTAGACATTGTCACCGCTGATGGCCGGCGAGCCGGTAACCATCTCATACAGCATCATGCCGACCGAATAGAGGTCGGAGCGCGCCTCCGAGCCGCGCGCGGAAATGCGTTCCGGTGCCATGTATTGCGGCGTGCCGCTGATTTCCGGTTCCTGCTCCGGTTGTTGCGAGATTGCGCGCGCGATGCCGAAATCCATCAGCATCGGGGTATCGTTGGCGGCGAGCATGACGTTGGCGGGCTTGATATCGAGATGCATTACCTTGTTCTGGTGGGCATAACCCAGGCCTTCCAGTACGCCGCAGGCGATCTGGGCGGCGCGCGCCAGCGACAGCATGGCTTCCTGTTTCAGCAGATCGGCCAGGCTATGGCCGTCGATGTAGGCATACACCAGGTACGGCACATCGTCGTGCACGATGGCATCGTACAGGGTGACGATATTGGGGTGCTGCAGTTTGCTGGCGATTTTCGCTTCGCGGATCAGGTTGGCCGCATCCTGGCTGGAACTCGCGCGCAATGTCTTGATGGCGACCTGGCGGTCGAGCTGGGTATCCTGTGCCAGATATACCGCGCCCTGCACGCCTCTGCCCAATTCGCGGATGATGTTGAAACGACCGATCACCTTGTGCCGCATCTGCACCTCAGAAAGACTGTAATAACATCAATATGAATACGGCCAGGGCGGCGGTCGCGATCAGCCCCAGCCAGCGGTTGCGTTGCTTGTGCTGCTCCACCAGTTCGTCCAGCAGTCGCTCGATCCCGGCATTGTCATCTTGCGCCAGGCGCTGGTGCACCAGCCGCGGCAATTGCGGCAACAGTGTGGCATAGCGCGGGGCCTCGGCCTTGAGCGCCTTGAGGAAACCGCGCCAGCCGACCTGCTCGTTCATCCAGCGCTCCAGCCAGGGCTTGGCGGTCTTCCACAAATCGAGATCGGGGTCGAGCTGCAGCCCCAGTCCCTCGATGTTGAGCAGCGTCTTCTGCAGCAACACCAGCTGCGGTTGCACCTCGATGCCGAAGCGGCGCGAGGTCTGGAACAGGCGCAACAACACGCGACCGAACGAGACCTCCTTCAGCGGCTTGTCGAATATTGGTTCACATACCGCGCGGATGGCAGCCTCCAGTTCATCCACGCGCGTGGCGGCGGGTGCCCAGCCGGACTCGATATGGATCTCCGCCACGCGCTTGTAGTCGCGGCGGAAAAAGGCGATAAAGTTCTGCGCCAGGTAATGTTTGTCGGTATCGGTAAGCGTGCCCATGATGCCGAAGTCGAGCGCGATGTAGCGACCATCGGCGGCCACCTGTACGTTGCCCGGATGCATGTCGGCATGGAAGAAGCCGTCGCGGAATACCTGGGTGTAGAAGATTTCCACGCCATCCTCGGCCAGTTTGCCAATGTTGATGCCGGTCTGGCGCAGCCTGTCCACCTGGCTCACCGGGATGCCGTACATGCGCTCCATCACCATCACTTCGGTGCTGCACCAGTCCCAATATACTTCAGGCACCATCAGCAATTTCGAACTGGCAAAATTGCGCTTGAGCTGGCTCGCGTTGGCCGACTCGCGCATCAGGTCGAGTTCGTTGTACAGATGTTTTTCGAATTCGGCGACCACTTCGCGTGGACGCAGCCGCCTGCCGTCCTCCCACCAGCGCTCCATCAGTCCGGCACCGATCTCCATCAGCGCGATGTCGTGCGCGATCACGCTGGCGATGCCGGGACGCAGGATTTTCACCGCCACCTCGCGCCCGTCCGGCAGCACGGCGAAATGCACCTGGGCCACCGAGGCGCTGGCCACCGGCGTTGCGTCGAAACTAAGAAAAACCTCGTCCAGTTTTTTCTTGTAGACACCCTCGAGCAGGGCGATCGCCTGCGCCGAGGGGAACGGCGGCACCTGGTCCTGCAGCCGCGCGAGTTCATCGGCAATGTCGGCCGGCATCAGGTCGCGGCGCGTGGACAGCATCTGTCCGAACTTGACGAAGATCGGCCCCAGGCTTTCCAGTGCGCGGCGCAGGCGCTCGGCGCGTGGCGCCGAAGTGTCGCGCCAGAACAGCAGGATGTTGATCGGTACCAGCATCCAGCGTGTACGCTGGTGCGCGAGCAGAAACTCGTCGAGCCCGAAACGCAGCATCACGAAAAAGATTTTGAGCACCCGCAACAAGCGCATCATTTGCCCTCGAGACGCTTGATGCGCTGTTCCAGCCGCGCCGTGTCGTCGCGCAGCCTGTCCACCTCTGCGGCGAAATCGGCGATCTGCTCCGGCTTGGCCAGCAGCGGGCGCTCTTCGGTCCAGTATTCGGTCAGCGCCTGCGACAGGTTGAGCGCGCTGTCGCGCAACTGCCTGCCGCCGGCACGTGCGGCTTGTACCATGCGTTCGGCGGTCACGTCGCCGATGATGCGGCTGAGATCTTCCGCCGCATCCCACTGCAGATTGCGGCTCAGGAAAAAAATCTCGTTAAGCAGCGCCGGATCACCCGAGCTCTCGATCTGGCTGTAGGCCTTCTCGTCATGCAGTGCCAGCCGCGGCAGCAGCGTAGGCGGGATGATGCAGGTCGCATCCGCGCCGGCATCGGCAGCCGCGTTGGTCAGCGTGCCGTCCGGCAGCACGGTGTAGGCAAAGAAAAACGGCGCGATGTGGAAGCGCGCCGTCTTGCCGTGGAAGCGTACCAGCCGCGGCAGCGCCCAGCCGCTCTGTTCGAGCAGGTGGTTGAGAAGGGCGGCGCTCGGCTGGTGCAGCACGATCAAACCACCTGCTGGATACCCGCCAGCAGCCACACCGACTGCGGGTCGTCGAGGTTCTTCTGCACGTTCCAGATTTCGTCGAAACCCTGGGGTGGGCCGCCGTTCTCGCACAACAGGCCGGTCATGCGCACGCTGGCGATGGCATAGCTGCCCTCGCTGGCGACCTCGATCAGCGCGGCCTCCAGCGCCAGCACATCGGTTTTCTGCGGCGCGTGGCCGCGCTCCTGCAGCTGCATCGAAATTTCTGCGAACATCTCGGGCGTGGTGTATTCGCGGATGTCGTCGAGATCCTTGCGATCGTTTGCGGCCTGCAGGCGGATGAACGAAGTCTTCGCGCTGCGCAGGAAGGCCTGCACCGGAAAATCCGCCGGGATGTAGTTGCGGGCGGCGCTGCCGCCCGCATGCTGCGGCGTCATCATGGCATCGGCTTCGCCATAGGGCATGCGGCCTGCATACTGTATCGCGGGTCGCGGCCGGCGCAACAGCGCGAGCAGGAGCATCACCGCCATGACGGCAAGCAGCGCCATCACGATACCGCCCATCGCGCCGCCCATGCCGAAATGCGCAAACATGGCGCCGAGCCCGGCGCCTATGGCCAGGCCGGCCAGCGGCCCCAGCCAGCGGTTGCCGGCAGATTGCGGCGCAGGCGGCTGGGCGGCTGTCGCCGGTGCGGCAGCGGGAGCGCGCTGCATTTGCTGCTGCGAGAACGTGCGTTGCTTGCCGAAACTGCCGCCGCCCCCGAAGCGCCTGGCTTCGGCCGAGGTGGAGAACAGACTCAGGCAGGTCAGGGCTATCGTCAATAATGTCAGAAAACGCTTCATGTATTCCTCATCGGCCGGTCGGGACAAACAAGGTGAAGTATAGCATTGCGGCGCGCTCTAGCCGTGGCCGGCAGGGGATTTATGTGGCGGATTCGCCGAGCACCTGGCGCAGCAGCATGTCCGCAGTCTGTTCGAGCTGGGTGGTGGTCAGGGTGCCGATGCACTGTTCGGCCATCTCGATGCCGCTCAGTATGGCGGGGCGCTCTTCTTCGGTGATTTCCCACACGTTGCTGCTGTCACCGCGCTGGCGGATATGCTGCAGGATGACCAGCGCCGCATCCAGTGTTTCCACGGCCTGCGGCATCCTGGTCTGGGCCATCTCGAGTGCCGAGCGCACCACCATCAGCGCGGCGGCCATGCGGCCGAAGCCGACTACCGAAAATTTGCCTGCGCAGGCCGCCTGGTAGGGCAGGTGCATGTCCATCGCATAGATATTCTTGAGGCCGTGCGTAACGGGAACGCGCGGCGTTCTTGGTTTCTTCATGTCGGGTTGGGGCGCCAGGTATCGTTATAGTGCATGCAGTATAGCATCGGCGATGTGCTGTGCACCTGCTCAGAAAGGGGGATTAGAGGCCAGTTTCAGCGTTTCGTCGCTCGATGGGTGCACGAAACTTAGCACACTGGCATGCAGCAGCAATCGCTCCGCACTGCTGCCGCCATACAGCGTGTCGCCGACGATGGGATGGCCGATTTCGGCCAGGTGCACGCGCAACTGGTGGCTGCGCCCGGTGACAGGCTCGAGCTCGGCGCGGCTGGTGTCGCGCGCAGCGTCATAGTGCAGCAGGCGGTAGCGCGTGAGCGAGCGCTTGCCGATTTCATGATCCACCTTCTGCTTCGGCCGGTTCGGCCAGTCCGCGATCAGCGGCAGCGCGATCTCGCCCGCTGCGTCGAGTCTGCCCGCCACCACGGCCACATAGCGTTTGCGCACCCTGCGGTCATGGAACAGCCGCGACAGCTTGCGCTGCATCTCGAGCCCGCGCGCGAACAGGATCAGGCCCGAGGTCGCCATGTCCAGCCGGTGCACGATCAGCGCGTCGGGGAACTCGGTCTGGATGCGCGCGGCAAGACAGCCCTGCTTGTCCGGTCCACGCCCTGGCACCGCCAGCAGGCCAGCGGGCTTATTCGCGACGAGCAGCGCAGCGTCGCAATAAACGAGTTCGATGTCGCCGACGTGCACGACGGCTTACGCCTTTTTGACAAACTCCGTCTTCAACTGCATCGGCCCTATGCCGTCGATCTTGCAGTCGATGTCGTGGTCGCCGTCGACCAGGCGGATGTTCTTGACCTTGGTGCCGACCTTCACCACCAGCGACGAACCCTTGACCTTGAGGTCCTTGATCACCGTCACCGTGTCGCCGTCCTGCAGCACGTTACCGTGCGCATCCTTGAACACCTTGGCTTCCTCGGTCGCCACGGCTGCCTCTTTCGGCCACTCGTGCGCGCACTCAGGGCAGACGAACATCGCGCCGTCCTCATAGGTGTATTCGGAACCGCATTGCGGACATTTGGGCAGGCTGCTCATAGGGGAAACTCCAATAACGCTCGCAACTATATTTTGTAACCGCGATGCACCGCCACCACGCCGCCGGTCAGGTTGAAGTATTCAACGTGTTCGAGTCCGGCGTCGATCATCATCTGCTTGAGCTCTTCCTGCCCCGGGTGCATGCGGATGGATTCGGCGAGGTAGCGGTAGCTGTCGGCGTCGTTGGCGATGAGCTCGCCCATCTTGGGCAGCAGCTTGAACGAGTAGAGGTCGTAGGCTTTTTCCAGCGGCTTGGCCACCTTGGAGAACTCCAGCACGATCACGCGGCCGCCCGGCTTGAGCACGCGGTGCATTTCGCGCAGCGCGGCATCCTTGTGCGTGACGTTGCGCAGGCCGAAGGCGATGCTGACGCAGTCGAAATAGTTGTCGGGGAAGGGCAGGTGCTCGGCATCGCACTGTGCAGTAGGCGTGGCGATGCCGGAGTCTAACAGGCGGTCGCGGCCCACGCGCAGCATGGCGTTGTTGATGTCGGTGAGCACCACCTGGCCACTGGGGCCCACCTTGTCGAGGAACAGGCGCGACAGGTCGGCCGAGCCGCCGGCCACGTCGAGCACGCGCTGGCCGGCGCGCACGCCGCTCACGCTGACCGCGAAGCGCTTCCACAGCCGGTGCAGCCCGGCCGACATCAGGTCGTTCATGATGTCGTATTTGCTGGCGACCGAGGTGAACACGCCCGCCACGCGCCTGGCCTTGTCCTGCTCGGCCACGGTCTCGAAACCGAAATGGGTGGTCTTGTTGTCGCTCATGGCTTGCCCCTTTAGTGCGGATCGCGGCTCTCGCCGGCCTCTTCCAGTTGGCGCAGGTAGTCCTGCCACAGTTGCTCCTGTTTGCTGCCGAGTTCGTGCAGGTATTCCCAGGTATACAGGCCGCTGTCGTGGCCGTCGTCGAAGGCCAGCTTGATCGCGTAACTGCCCACCGGCTCAATATCGGTCAGCAGCACGTTGCGCTTGCCGACCTGCAGCACTTCCTGCCCCGGGCCGTGGCCGCGCACTTCGGCCGAGGGCGACAGCACGCGCAGGAACTCAAACGGCAGCTGGTAACGCGCGCCATCGTCGAAGGCGATCTCCAGGGTTTTCGATTTCTGGTGCAGTGTAATTTCGGTCGGAATATGCATAATCAGCCAGTTCGTATCTTGTTCAGCAATGCGGTGGTGGAGCGCTCGTGCAGGAACGGGATGCTGTGCACCGCCCCCCCCCAACTCTGCACTTCGCGGCCGCCGACGATGTTGTCCGGCGTCCAGTCGCCGCCCTTCACCAGCACGTCGGGCTTGCAGGCGAGGATCAGCTGCAGCGGCGTGTCCTCGTCGAACGGCACCACCAGGCTCACCGCCTCCAGCGCGGCGAGCACTGCCATGCGGTCGGCTTGGTGGTTCACCGGGCGGTCGTCACCCTTGCCGAGACGCTTCACCGAGGCGTCGCTGTTGACGCCGACGACCAGAGCCGCACCCAGCGCACGCGCCTGTGCGAGGTAGGTGACGTGGCCGCGGTGCAACACGTCGAAGCAGCCGTTGGTGAATACCAGCGGCCGCAGCAGCGCCGCGGCACGTTGTGCGAATTCAGTGCGCGTGCAGATTTTGCGCTCGAAGTCGGGCGCCGTCATGCCGTGCTCAATCGAGATACTCGAACACCTTGACCACGCGCTGCACGCCCTTGGTGGTGCTGGCGATGCTGGCCGCGGCATCGGCTTCCTTGTGGAACACCAGGCCCATCAGGTAGACCGTGCCGTCCTCGGTGATCACCTTCACCTGTTCGGGGTTGAAGGCATTGTTGTTGTTGAGGAAGCGCAGCTTGACGTCGCCGGTGATCACGGTGTCGTTGGCGCGCGAGGACATGGAGCTCAGCGGGCCGACCACCAGTTCGTTGCTTACCGCCTTGACGTTGGCCACGCTGGCCACGATGCGTTCGATGCCGCTGCGGGTGGCGTCGTCCGGTACTTCGCCGGTGACCAGCACACGGCGGTTAAAGCTGGTGACGTTGAAGTGCACCTTGTCGTGGTACTGGGCGGTGATGCGGTTGGATGCCTTGTCTTCGATCGCCTCGTCCTCGATGTAGGCGCCTGTGGTGCGGCGGTCGGCCGCCATCATGGCGCCGGCGCCGACGCCGGTGGCCACCACCGGGAAGCAGCCCTGCAGTGCGCCGAGCAATGCAGCGAACAACAGGTAGTTGAGATAACGCATCATTCACCTCCTAGCAGTAAATGGTCGATGGCGTCGCACAGGAAATGCAGCGCAAGCAGGTGCACCTCCTGGATGCGTGCCGTGCTTTGGCCGTTGACGCAGATATGGATGTCGCCCGCGGCCAGCGCCGCCCCCATCGCGCCGCCATCGCGCCCGGTCAGCGCGATCACGCGCATGCCGCATTCGTGTGCCGCATGGATCGCCTCCACCACGTTGGGCGAATTGCCGCTGCTGGAGATCGCCAGCAACATGTCGCCGGCAAGGCCGAGTGCGCGCACCTGCTTGGAAAATATCAGGTTGAAGGCGTAATCGTTGGCGATCGAGGTGAGCACCGAGCTGTCGGTGGTCAGCGCCACGGCGGCCAGGCCGGGACGTTCCATCTCGAAGCGGTTGAGCAGTTCGGCGGCGAAGTGCTGGGCGTCGGCGGCCGAGCCTCCGTTGCCGCACGCCAGAACCTTGCCGTCGTCCATCAGGCATTCGACGATCGCCTGCGCGGCATCGGCGATCGGCTGCGCCAGCATGTCCCTGACATCGAGTTTGAGCTGCGCACTGTCGTCGAAATGTTTGCGGATGCGGTTGGTCAGGTCCATGTTGCGGTAAGCGTGTTGCGATAAGGGCGCATGATAACTGAATCAGGTTTCAAAAGCATTCCTGAGCCATTCGACGCCTCTGCCGCCATTCGGTTCCTGCAGCAGCAGCGCATCGAAGCGGCAGGGCGGGGTGTGCGGCAGGGTGGCCAGATAGTGTTGCGCGCTGCGCACCAGCTTCTGCCGTTTGGCATGGTCGATGCTGGACGCGGCACCGCCAAAGTCGCCGCGGCTGCGCAGGCGGACCTCGACGAACACCAGTGTGCTGCCATCCCGCAGGATGAGGTCGATCTCGCCGTAGCGGCAGCGGTAATTCTGTTGCAGCAGCTGCAGGCCATGCTGCTGCAGATAGCGCGCTGCGAACTGCTCGGCCTGGGCGCCGCGGGTGTTCACGGCCTGGCGGGCTTGCCCTGGACGGCTGCCGCCGCAGGCTGGCTGGCAGGAGCGGGTGACGCCGGGGATGTTGCCGGTACGCCGCTCGCGGCCGCTGCCTGTTCCGGGGTGAGGCCGCGGCCCTGTTTGAATTGTGCCTGGATCGCTTCGCGCACGAACTGGTGGTTGGCATTCAGGTGAATGTTGCCGGTCACGCCGTCCAGCGGCAGGGTGGCGGGCTCGCTGTTGGCGAGCATGATCTGCACCAG
>Ga0207433_10008930_pt1 | contig 16129 bp, 13 predicted proteins | sample YelNatPaOPGAMG01_FD_187559 | JGI IMG/M metagenome (GOLD analysis project Ga0207433, IMG submission 187559) | Hot spring thermophilic microbial communities from Obsidian Pool, Yellowstone National Park, USA - OP-RAMG-01 (SPAdes) (version 3) | ecosystem: Environmental > Aquatic > Thermal springs... | reverse complement strand
GCTGATGCCGCTAAAAGTTCAGCTGACTCCGCAGCATCTGGAATAGGCGACGCAAAGAACGCGGCTCAAGGACTAACAGTTCCAGTTTACTTGGCGGTAATATTCTCGCTGATAGCCGCCATCATAGCGGCAGCATGTGCAGTTCTAGTATATAGAAAAATAGCCTAAAAATATCGAGTCCCTAAAACCTCCCTCTTTTTATTTAGTCAACTAATAAATGGAATAATATCTTAATAAAAGGGTCAGATATGACTAGTAAAGCTTAATACTTGTTTATTTCGGAAACCTTAAGCATAAAGTTTTATATTTACATTACACTTTAAATTATTGCTTCGACGTTGGGAAGAAAATTGACAATCAGGCTACCAATAGTATGCATTGCACTTTTACTCTTGTCGACGGCGTGTATAAACTCAACTTGGGCTAGCACTGAGGGATGGATTACAGGATATCGAATTGAAGATTTAAGTACTGGACAGCTTGTACTTGAAAGAGATCTGCAAACTGGGAAAAACGCGTCATACGTGCCTATATTTGCGGGATCCGTGTACAATTTCACATTAACCATAGGGATCCAGTTAACTGCCCCAAACACATTTAGACTTTCAACAAACTTGTTGCCCGCCACTCCTTATGTTGACCGTTACTGGGAACTTCACTCTAAAGATTACCCTGTCGTCAACTATAATCCCAATAGCACTTACATCGAGTTTAATCAAACCAAAGGAACCCTTGTAATATCACTGTATGGAAAAACTCCGCCGGAAATAACAAAACAGGCAAGTAACGTGACGGGAGAGGTGATGCATAAACCCGTGATGTATACCGCGATAGTTTTGAACGGTCCACCTCCCGCAAATAACATGCTAGATGAAATAACCATAGAGATCATAGACGCTGATATAAACCAGTATCAAAAGCTTCTCAGCGAAAAAGAAAGCTTAATCGAAAAGTTTCGCAACGAAAGTGTCGACAAAAGTTACGTTCAGCTTTGCGAAAGCATAATAGCCCTAGCGAAAAATGAGGCGGAAAAAGGCTATGTGGGATCCGCCATGGATCTGCTTAAGACATTATCAGATAGTAATCCGCCAAGAGAGGCGTCTCCATCAATCATGGAGACTCTCTTCATACCGGTCACGGCAGCGTTTATAGTTGCACTTGTTGCGGTGGGAGTGATTTTGCTTAAAACAAGAGGTAAAATAGCTTACATGGTAAGCGTGATTGAAGATCAAATTAAAGATTTGGAAGGCATCGGGCTTAGGGCCTCCAAAATTGATAAAACCATTTCATCAAGCTTGGAAAACCTGAAAAACAAACTTAAAAGCTTAGTTGGAGCGTGAAAATATGGAAAGGGCATACTCAACAATAATGCAGCTGATAGGCCTAGGCTCAGCAGGAACCAACATCGTTGACACTTTTTTGGCAGACAGCAAAACATTGGAACTTTTAAAAAACGAAAATGTTCGCTTAGCCTTTTTGGCAATAGACATAGCTGACCCAGAAATCAAAAGCCTACAAAACACTTATGAAAGAATAACGAAAGCCATGAAGGCGAAGGGAGTGCCAAAAGAAAGGGTTAGGCTAATCGCCGAGTCAATAAAATTTCCAACAGCGGAGGCTATGTTCGACTTCATCAACCAAAAATACAAAGAACAGCTAATTGAGGAAGGGGTTAAACTTAAAGCGTACATTCCATGGCTGCCCTCAACGATGGCTATACCGCCGCTTGCGGGTGGTGCTGGGCGGAGAAGAGCCCTCGCAAAAGCGATTTACGCCCTCAACTATTACCAATTGGGCATAATAAGAAGCTTTCTAAACTCTTTTAAAGAACAAGCCCTCTCCTCAATAATCACGCCAACCGTTATAGTGATATTCGGGTTAGGTGGAGGAACCGGAAGCGGAATAGTATTCGATTTCGCTAGGCATCTTCGAAAAATTTTGGGGTCAGGCGTCCCCATAATAGGCTTAGTGATACTTCCATGCGTGGGAGATGACCCGCCTGCAAAGGGATGCTCAGCCTTTGCTTCACTTAAGGAGTTATCCCTTCTACTCAACGAAAAATATAATGAGTATGTCTGTAAATCGTTTGGCAACATATACCAGAATCCCTTTAACGCTTTAATCTGCCTGCCATTAATGCCAGCTTACAGCAAGGTAGGCAACATAGTGGCCGCCAGAAAAGAAATGGATGAAATGCTCATGGAAATGATCTACGTTTTGATGGACTTTGACCTCGCAGATCTTCTAGGCGGAATAGGAACCGAAGTTGGACTAACAGAAGACTTCGTCCACACAATGAGCATGGTTAAAGTAACATACCCAGTGGACGAGTACATATTAGCCTTCAAATCTTACCTTGAAAGATTACAATTGCTCTATGAGCTAAGGAAGGAAAAGCTTGAGATTTTAAAGGGAATCTACGACATCATCCAAGTAAAAAATGATTTTGCAAGAGACATTTACAAAAAATACCTTATAAAAACAGGCACCTACGTGGAAGAACAGTTTGAAGAAAAAATTAAAACAGTTGTCTACAGCAGCCCAAGGTTCGAAGAAGATTACACGTTACACCTTAAGGCTTTAGAAGAGCAAATAAGAAACTGGATTAACGAGCTTATGAAGTTTCTCTCATCAATCCGCATGGTATCCAAAACGGGAACAATAGAGGAAGCAATAGTAAACTTAACTCTCCATAAAGATGTTGTGACAACCGATAACCTTGAGGATCTCCTAACTCACATTACAAAAACGCACAGCGAATTCCCAGAGAAGAAGGCAGCTATTTTTGAAAGGCTGAAACAATTAATTCCCAGTTCACAGAGCCTCACGGTGAGACAGAAAAAGATTCTGGAGGACTTCATGAACTTGGCAGAGCTTGTGGAAAGGTCGCTGAACATTTTACGGTTTTACAATGAGACAAGGCACCTGACGGAGGCCCTTATCACCTACTACGGCGCTCTTCCCGAACAAGAATTTCAATCCACCTTAAAGAATTTGAAGGACATGAGGTCCGAACTGACATCAATATATCACATATTGCAGTTGATGCTTAAAACACCCTTCGACGAAGCCAAAATCATCGATGAGCACCTCACCTATATTCACGGGATCATAGCGAAGCTCAGAGATGAAAAAAGCGTTATCGATAATGAGCTTGTAAGGATACAGGAAATGAAGAAGAGGAAAGAATTTGATAAATCTAAAATTGAACGTGAGCTAGCAAAATTGTTCGGATTTCAAAGTAAAAAGTACTTAAAAGAGCAGCATACGCAAATTGAGAGAGACCTGAAAAAGTTAGGGGAGGAAGAAGTCTACACGGTTGAAGAGCTTAAAAAGATAGATTACATAACCAGCCTATATCAGCAATTAACAAAAAAGATTGAAGTTACATCGGACTATCGTAAAAGGCTGAATAAAATTTTAGACCTGTATAGGGAGTATCAAGAGCGGCTTTCCAACATTATTAAGCCAAAGAAATATTTTGAAAGGACAACGGAGCTTACAGAAGGCGAGCAAACAAGAATCATCTTCAAAATACTTGCTGAGCAGGAGGAAACTCTTTCCAGGGAGGGAATACTTAAAGAAATACTGGACATGGAGCATTTCAAAGAGTACATGAAGAGCGTTATAAGAGTTTTCAGGACGCCAAGCATTATGGGTTATAAGCCAACATACAAGTCCGACTACATATGGGTTACTGTGCAAACTCCCCAAGGATTATGGAGTGAAGATTTAACACAAGAAATCTACACAGCCCTAGCAGGATACGTGACAGGCGAAGTGTCAAGAACGGTGACGGTTCGTGTAATAGATTCCAGAGAGCCATGGATCATCAGAGTTTTGCTTGTCGGGGGAAGAGGGAAACCTGAAGACCTTGAAGCCTATGATGAAATGCGTTTACTATTCAGCAAAGCTACAGATTTTGAGAGGCACCTCTCCCACTCTTTCTTAATTGAGCATGGAATAACCGCGGGAGAAGTGGTTGAAGAAATAAACACGGCGAAACAAAAAACAAGGGAGATCCTTAAGAAAGTGGACTCTTAGCTTACAGCTAGACTATCCACAATATTGCGCCACAAGTCATCGCTCATAAAGCCCTTTTTTACAGCCTCATTCTTCAACTTAATCACCTTCTGGCTTACGGGTGCAAGCACTTCACTTAAATCAAATCCGCCAAAAAGCATTAAAGCGTCAATCCGATCGCTAGCGTCATCAACGTAAATTGGATCGCACACTTGAATAGACTTTAAGTTGGGTGAATCTTTAAACCAGTCAGCAATCACAAGCTCAACCTCCTCTTTAGTCAACCTGTCCCTTAAGTGAACTGGAATACGTAAAACCACATATAAAACTGAAACTTTTGAAATGTCAAACTTGACAAGCGGCCGCAGTAAAGCCGCACGAAAAATGTTCTCTAAAGAATCGTAAATCCTAAGGCTTGCCCCGGTTGATAATAAAGGTGCAAAAAATTTCAAATCAAAAGACCTGGATAGCGATATTAGCTCGTCAACCAAATTTTTTCTAACAAACAACAATTCTAAAATGTCGTTGACAACCGCTTTTCCCTTTACAATGGACCCTCTTCTACTAACTCCAACATAGTTTTCAAGGCATTCTCTGTCAATAAGCAAGATTGGAAATTCTCCTTCATAGGCCTCCAACCCGACAGAGGATAAAGCGTTAAAGTGGTCAACGGTTGGCTGAACCTTTGAGGGTAGAACGCCCAAAACAATTGATCTTACTCCCCAAGATTTTAATTTCGATGTCAGAAGTGGAAGCAAACCGCTTCCCAGGGCATCCCAAGTTGATGATAAGACCACGGCGTTATGCACTTTGTGAATGAAATAATTTTTCAATTGAATGTTAAATGACTCATTATTTTCAAGTTCATGGAAAACACTATACCAGAAATGTGTAGCGTCTTCTGTGTGAACGTCAATGGTTTTGCATAAATCAGCGGCGTGAGAATTCAGTTTAGCAATGTCCTCGGAGGTTTTGCCAATAAAAACCAAAATGAGATCCTTGCCTCCAAAAGTAATTCCGCCGCCTATAAGTGTTCCAATGGGATATTCGCCAACTCCTATGACAGCCACTTCAGGATACCACTGCTTTAATTGACTGATATGTTTCTGAATGTTCTTCATAACATCAAAGGGCGTCTCAGAATCGCTCATTACATCAACCCACAATTCTTATTAATTCGCAGATTTAAAATAAATTTTTAGGTTATTTCAATGAAACAAGAAGGCTTCACTGAGTTCCAAGCGAAACTGCTTAAACTCATCACGTTTATAATAACTTTTTCAAGCATGATGTTGGGGCTTTCGCTTATTCCACTACTTCCGCAACCATTGCCTTTAATCATATCCTTTCTGATTGCATTTGCCGCTTTTAAGAACCCAAAATATGGTATGTGCATTGGAAGTGTGCTTATCGGTTTAGGCTTGATCTACCACTTGTCAAGAATAAGTTTTATAGCCATTATTGGCGAACCGGATGTTCGAGTTCTCTCAATTCTCGTTCTGTTCTTAGCCTTTTTGATTCTTCCATTAAGCATTAATTACTATGAGGATGCAATAACAGTCAGCATAGGCATAATTGCCGCGTCAACCCTTTTCTTCCAAGAAACATACTTCCTAGCCATACCACTTATCCTAATTTTCGCAGTGCTGTATCGAAAGGCTAGATTAGGCTTAACCCTGTCCTACTACGTTCTTATATCTGTACCTCTCCAAGCGATGCAGTATGTCAAGTACATTTTTAAATCCGATCTAAAAACCTACCCTTTAATATACGGCCCCCTAACCGACATATATAAAGACATACAAGTTTCCATGAGTCAAGTGACCTTCAGCGAAATATTCAAAATCTTGGAAACTATAGCACAGCAGATCACCATAAAACCTGGACCTGAAACAGAAACTTTCAAGCTGGCCTTACTTACTTATGAAAATTCGCTTCCCGGGCTAATTCTTTTCCTAGTTATAGTTTCAGGGCTAGTTTCAGCTGTGGCTTTAATAACGTTGGGTGCTTCAAGGTTGTTTAAAGGAGTCGAATTAACAAAGAAATATGTAAAGTACGTCGAGATATTTTTGCCCGCCATGACTTCTGTTGTAACAATAGTTTTATTTTTCCTCCTAATTAACGGTTTGCAGGATCAGTTGGCTTTCACGGCGCAAATTGATTCAATGAAGATGGCTTTAAGTACATTAGCAAGCATAGTGATTACAGTTCCAGCATCCATAGTCGACTACAGGTTTAAGATAAGAACGGAAATTGAAAGGCGGTCAAAAATTCTTGCAAAAAAGGCCCAAGAACTTTTATCTAAACTTCAAGAATTCGAAGCACTGCTAATGAAGGTTAAAAACAGCATACCCGTAGCTGTCAGCTCCATAGAAGGAAAGATGACATTGATAAAGGACGAACTGAACGATATTCTTAACAAGGCAAAGGGCGAATTTTTTGACCTACCCGAATTAGATGAAAAGTCTGAAAAAATAGATAAGGAACTAGCAAACAGCGTCAACAACTTGACATTGGAGCTAAACGTGTTAGTTGAAGAATACCAGATGTATACCAACCTGGAATATTCAACTTGGGTTACAAAGTTTAAAGACCTTGGAATAGAAATTGGGGCTCCAACAGAAATAGTTTCTCAGGGGAATTTAACTTTAGATGCAAAATTGGACCTCATCAAAAAAGTTTTAGAGGATGGTCGAAGCCTCACCAACAACGTTATTAAAATGTTCGAGCGAATTTACACCATTATAAGGTCCCTTTTCGACCCGAACTTGCCGCAGGAGAGCCCAACAGTGTCTTTTGCGAAACAAAAACTTGATGAAACCAACACCCCATGGATCGCGTTGGATGCGCTGTTTGCCTCCTTTAACAACATGGAGAAGCAGTACGGTGACGAAATTGTTAAGTCGGTGGAACAACTTGAAAACTCGTTGAACCTGATAGTGAACCTAAGCGAACAGAATCAAAGACTAACCATATTGGCAAGCGGTTCTTCCGAACTCATGGATTATGCCAAAAAAGCTCAGGAAATTCAAGGGAAATTAAGAAAAAAAGCACCTAACGTCATGAAGAGCCTGATAATAGAGGAAGCATTTGAATCTTCGCTAAACCTGGCTGTGCATGTGCTCGGGGTCTTCTACAAGGAGTTAAAGCGCAAAGAGGAGCTAATTGAAGAATTATTACCCACAAAAGATTATGGATGGGAGAAAAACACTACTTTAACAGAGCGAATAGCCTCAGCGTTAGAAGTAATCACTAACCCATCAAACTATACACTAAATGTTGTCATGGAGAATCTACATAAATCCTTGTCATACGTGGAAGAGTGTATCGAAACGATAACATTTTACAATGAAAAATACGAACTTTTACTAAATTATCCAATAGCAGAGTTAGCAATAGAAGATTTGCTAAGACAGAGAAAGCGAATTTTCGCTCGCGATCTTCCCTTCGAATTGAAATTTGCTGAAGAATACCTCAAAATATATTACATGCAGAGACGGCAAGATTTCATCTTTAACGAGGCGGATAATGCCTTAACAAGGAGGTCTTAAATACGATTTCATGTAAAGCCACTCTTGAAAATTTTGGTAACGGCACCCTTGAACTTTCAGAGCACAAATTAACTTTCTGGATTGAAAAGGGCTTTTTTAAGAAAAAACAAGAAGTAATCAGAGAAATAGAATTAAACGACATAAAAAACGTTGAACTTGTAGAAAACGAGCTTAGAATCACATGGCTGCTGAAAGAAAACGAAAAAGTCACCGACGTTTTTCTAACAAATGAAATTGAACAAGTTAAACTAATATGCAGTAAAGTAACCGAGACGCTGAACGAACAAAAGAAATTATTTAAAGGTAAAGATGAGGCGATGCAAAAAAGTAAGGAAATCAAAATTTTGCTCACTCACACCTTAAATGTTGTGGATGGTTTATTCGATATCTTGAGGATGCTAAACGGACGCGTAGACTGGAACAAGCTTGAAACTATTGTTAACAGCATCGCAGAGGAAATTAAAATACTCGATGGCCAGATTCAAAAATTGCCGCAGGCAAATTTGGATTTGAACGCGCTTTCTTCAGCAATAAAGGAACGCCTGCCCGACCAAATATCAAAAGAAACATTCAACCTTCTATACGCGATACACAAATATTTTGAAGAATTAATTTCAAACGAGAATCACTTCATCAAAGAGCTTCATCCCAACTTTTACGATGCAAAAAACATACTTTTAGCGCATTACGCTTTGAATGACATAATTTTGGGCACAATACTCGAAGACAAAGAAGTCGCAAAAGAAAATCAAGAATTGGCGCGCATACTGAGCAACCTGGCAAAAAGCACTAAGCTTAAAATAGAAACAGATGAAATCGAAACAACTCTCAACAAATTATCTGTGGAAAGTGAAAAAGAAAACATTATTATGCAGCTTAAATCAGCTTTTAGGCAACAACTAAAAGAGATTATTGCACCATAGCCTTAGCACATAAATTGAAGGAAAAATAAACGTATCAAGCACGCGCCACCTTTTTATGTTAACAAATATCACAATTGAAGCGAACAGCAAAATTATAAGCTTAAACCTCAATATTATACGTAAAAAGTCGGAGTGTACAATAGCCCTTGCAGAAAACCACTTTTGTGAAAATTCTTAACGCTTCCTTGTCCCTGATGCTGTTTTTAGGTCCAATAATTTTCGTGCTAAATCAATATAACTGGAACATTTCGCCTCTCCTTCAACCTGAATACTCTCCTCCGAAAATGGGTTTCAACGTAAATGCTGGGGAAGTTAAAGCTGAGGCAGATAAGCTAATAATCATATGTGAACTCGAAAACTATGGGGAAATAAAGGCGGAACTGTACGAGGTTCAGGCAACAGCCTATACATTAAACCATGAAGCTCTAGCTCAAGTATGTTTGGAGTCGCCAGTCGTTTTGCAACCAAACTCAAGGAAGGATGCTGCTTTAACCATGCCGCTAAACGATTCTGTAAATCAAAAGATGCTTTCGCTTTTTCAAGAAGCAAACGAAACAACGATAAAAGTCACGGGACAGGCAGGCCTAAAGGTTATGGGCTCGAAGGTTACTGCTCCGTTTGAAGTTTCATTCCAGCTAAAAATGGAGGACCTAACAGGTTTGGCAAGGGATTAGAAAATGCAAATAGCCAACATTTTAACCATGGGCAAAAGGATAAACCTTCTAGGAGTAATAAGCGCTTCTCTGCTCCTTTATCTTTCACTCTCAAATGAGCCGTGGTGGACCCTGAAAGGAGGCTCAGAGACCGAATGCACGCTAATCGCTGAAATATCCCCATTCATGTTCAACATTCAAATTCTCGGAAAACCGCTAACCATACCAGCAATACCATACTTGAACTTGGCTGCAAAACTGGTAATGCTTCTAGCCGCCCTAACAACCCTCACCGGTTCGCTTTTGCCAACAAAACCTTGGACGAAACCTCTAATAAGCCTGAAAGGGCTAGCCCTTCCCATCATATTTATAGCCGGAACAATAGTTGCACTAAAAATTGCAGGCTCCCAAATCGGAATAGACTTGCCATTAGCCGGCAACTTTGCCATCAGCTACACGATAAACGAAGTTAACGCTGAAATACCCGCCGCAACGTGCATCACAGCTGAATACTGGATCGCATGCATAGCTGGAGTAACAAGCGTTTTAGCAAAGGTTCTTCAAGGAAAAGCGCTTGCTTTATCTCAAAAAGTGCAGCAACCTGCAAAACAGTGGTCAGTGATCTCTCTTTAAAACCTTAAATCCACCCTTACTCTCCGCGTCTTCACCTTGAAGAATCTCGCATAGCTCGATGAGTGCTCCGCAATGCTTACACTGCAAAAACTTTTTTTCAAGCTTCGTGGCCAGCCAGAAGCCTTCGCTTGAGCCGCAGTTTGGACACTTTTCCACAGCTTTGAAGAGCTCTTCAATCTCGTCTGAGCTCAAACCCTTAACCTCAAATGTGAGTTGAGCAGTTTGGTATTTATCCGTTATGTAGCTGTTTTCTCTATGTCGGAATATGGAATATTGCGAAGCGCGAAACAGACCTTTTTACGCCAAACACCACAATAAAACCTGATAAAAATGTCAAACATACAAAGGCACCCAACAATATCCTTCATCATACCAATCCAAAACGAAGACAACCTAATAATAGAAAGAATAAACATGACATTCCAATTCGCCCAACAATACAAAGGCGCATGTGAAATAATAGCCGTTGCAGACGGCGTAGACAACAAAACATGCAAACTCGCATGGCTAGCAATGAAACTCAACAAAATAAAAAAGCCGACCATAAGAACAGCAATTTCACGCCACACGAACCCCCTGGGACTAAAAGAAACAATAAAAACAGGCCTAGAAAGAGCCCTTGGAGAAAAAATAATCGTGCTAATAGACCCTACCCACAAAAACGGGTCAGCAAACATAAACCCAAAAGAAATACACGAAGACTTGGAAATAACCGAAAACCTAAACGCAATTGAACCACTAGAAGGCACATTAAACAAAAGATTCAACTAAACCGTAAACCAAAAGGCGCCGAAAATGCTTCTGAAAAGGCAAAATCTCAAACAGATAGAAGAATATTACATAGCTGGTTAAATATTCCGCTAAAACACATTTTACACGGAGGAGTGAAGGGGAGGGTAACGCCAAGAAAAGCGAACTTATGAAAACTGGCAAAGAGGATGAGGACGAAAAATTGGCAAAAAAGTTCCTCAAAACGCAGCTAGCAGCATTAACAATTTTAATCATGCTAGCTGCATCTTTGCTTCTTAGCGCTGAAATTCGACAATCAAAAGCCACGAGTGGAAGAGCCATAAGGCTTTCTTCATCAAGACCATTATATCAGCCACAACAACTTGTTACGCTGAACGTTCTAGTCACTTATAATGATGGTCCAGTGGCAAACAAGGATGTTGCCTTTCAAATAGAAGGACCACGAAACGCTTTTTATAATTTCACGGTGTTCGGTTACGGACGTACAAATGAGTCTGGATTGGCCACGTTCTCGTTTAGGGTTCCCTGGCCTGACATAAACCCAGAAGCGCAGGTGCTTGGTACATGGTCAGCCATAGCCACAGTTGACATTGCAGAACAAGTAGTCAACGACACAACATCATTCCAAGTTCTATGGATAATCGAATTGATCAATATAGAAACCCTAAACATCAATTTTGAACCTCAAACGTCCTTCCTAAGAACGGAAACCGTCGTATTCAAACTAACCGTGATAAACCATGCAACAACGGTACAAACAGCCACCATAACAATCCAAGTCCAAGACGCAGCAAACCAGCCAATAATGCTAATAGAACTTGACAACAACACATTTCAGCCTGGCGAAAACATCATAAACGGATCAGCTCAAATCCCAGTGAACGCGCGAATCGGCCTAGCCAAGGCCATTGCAGCCGCATTTACCACTTTACCAGAAACCGGAGGGGTCGCTTGCTGCCCAGCAATATCAACTACTTTCGAAATACTCACAAGAAACATATCAATAGTCGAAGTGACACCTTCAAAAAATGTAATAAACAGCGGAGAAAAAATCCAGATAACAGTACGCGTTAGAAACAATGGAAACGAAACAGAATCCCCATATATAACCGTATACTATGATGAGCTGGCAATAGACACAAAACAAGCGACTTCGATTCCGCCTTCCACAGAGAAAGAAGTAATTTTCGAATGGGACACCAGCGGTGTATCGCCAGGGAGCTACCTCATTTCAGCTACAGCCCAACCAGTTGAAGGTGAAATTGAAATAGACGATAACACGTTCATCGATGGAATGATCACGATTCTTCCCATAATTCTACCTTCAATTCGTGATGTTGCAGTTACATCAGTTCAAGCTCAACCGACACTGGTTGAAGCAGGCGAAATAGTCCAAATAGTAGTTCAAGTCAAAAACTTGGGATCATCACCAGAAAGTTTCAATGTGATAGTTTATTATGACGATTATCCAATCGCTGCGCAACATGTATCTTCGCTTCCACCCGATGCACAGAAAGAACTGACTTTCCAATGGAACACCACTGGCATGAGTGAAGGGAACTACACAATAAAAGCGTACATTCCGCCATTGCCAGGAGAAGTTAACATTGAAAACAATTTGTATGTCAACGGAAATGTAACTGTGAAGGCTCCCGCACCCGTCAAAATCCACGACGTAGCAATAACAAATGTAAATGTTTCCTCAACGGTTGCGTATGTGGGGGACGTCATCCAAATTTTGGTTAACGCCTCTAATTTTGGGGATTTCTACGAAACATTTAACGTATCAGCGTACTGCAACAGCTCAAAAATATCCACCGAAAAAATAAGCCTTAACCCGAAAGAGAGTATGAATCTAAACTTCTTTTGGAACACTTCCAGTTTGATGGCTGGCAACTATACAATATGGGCCTCTGCGGAAATAGTTCCCGGAGAAGTCAATTTAGAAAACAACCGTTTCGTTGATGGCACAGTAACGTTGCTGCCAAGGCCTCCAACGTTCATCCGTGACATAGCAGTTATGGAGATAACTGTAAACCCAACACTTGTTATGGCTGGCGAAAACGTAACAATTGAGTCTTTGGTTGCCAATTTAGGAGATTCTGAAGAAGCATTTAATCTAACAATATTTTACGGTGAAGCTTTGATCACTGAGTTTCCGTTGATTTTACCATCTCACGCACAGCAAACAGTAACTTACCAGTGGAACACGACTAACGTGACTGCAGGAATCTACAGAGTTTGGGGCAACATCACAATTCTTGAAAACGAAAACAACACTGAAAACAACCTTTTCGTAGACGGCACGGTAACAGTTAAAACCCTTTTCCCAATACAGACACTTCTAGAATTCCTAATTCCGTTAGCAATAGTTGCAGGCTTATCCATACTTGCAGTAATACTGTTCTACATCATCATAAGGCGCAGAAGAAGGAGAAAGAAGAAAACGCTTAAGCGTTCATATGCATTAATCGTCCATAAACACATCTAAAATAAATTCGAAAATAAAGGTTTAGTTATCGATCCCCTTCAACCTTCACTTTCAACTTTGTCGGATAACATGTGCCACACTGCAAGGAGCAAGTATATCGGAAGAGTCATAACTAGGAAAACCGCAAAGAACAGAATTATCGCCGTCTGCCATGTAAGAGTAAAGTATGGAAAGTACCCCAAACTCAACACAACAATCAATGAAACTACAACAGAAACCAATGTCCAAAGCAAAGCAAGCAGCTGCTTCGAGTTTGCCTTAAACACCAAACTAGACCTCCCCCTTTCAAGTTTGATTGTACCTAAAGCCACTAAATAAAGATATATGTAAAAATCTTCTATAAGATAATGCAGTTTCACAAGATTAGATGTTTCCTATAACTTCTCGAACAAAAGGGTTAGACCGCTTTTCATCTTTAATCGTTGATTCAGGGCCATGTCCAGGATAAATAACAAAATTTTCCGGCAAAAGCATAAGCTTCTTTAAAGAATTTTTCATGTCATGTTCAGAGCTTTCGGGAAAATCAGTTCGCCCAATGGAACCCATAAATAATGTGTCGCCAGTAAAAACTTCCTCACCGCCAAGAAGTGATATGCTTCCGCGGCTATGCCCAGGAGTATGAATAACCCTTAAGGCTACTTTTCCAAAAACTACAAGATCTCCCTCGTTTAGAAATTTGTCTGCTGGCGGTGAAAAGTTCTCAAACCCGAGGAATCGTGAAATAGCCTTCGAGGATTCGCCAAGCATATGTGCATCAAATCTGTGAATCAATATGGGAACATTAAACTTTTCTTTAGCTATGCCATTTCCGCAAGTGTGGTCAGGATGCCCGTGAGTGTTTATGATGCATCTTACATTTAGCTGATTATCTTCAATAAACTTCAAAACTTTTTTCGCTTCACCTTCATGGTCAAAGCCGGGGTCAACGATGACTGCATCCCTTGTTTGCTCGCAGCTTACAATGTAACAGTTTGTGTACAGTTTGCCAACGGTAAACATTTGAGTTATCATAATTTCCACGTAACAGCGCATTGATAAAAAATTTACGTGCATAACTATGCATCGCACACGATAAAATGCGAATTTCCAAAAGTAACATATTATTTCAGTCAATAGATTTTTATCTTTAAAACTTCCTATATAACGCAAAATTTAAGGAAACAACTTTATGAGCGAAACTCAAAAAGAAACAGGCGAGGCAATAGTGTCTCAAGAAAGTTTTGAACAGATAACAAATCTGGTTAAAGCAGAGTTTCAAATCGAAGACGCCTTCATGGAATATGGAGCTCCAACATATTATCTTAGGCAACCTCAAGAGACAAAGCAAGCATTCATTAAGCTCATTAAAAATCTGGAAACTGCAAATTTAACTGCAATCCTCCGCAGGGTAGATGGACGTGAAGTTTTAAAGGTAATCCCAAAGCCAGCCACCAAAAAAAGTAACCCCCTAATTAATCTGCTGCTGTTTTTTGCAACAATCGTAACGACATTTGTAACAGGATATTTCCTTTCCAATGGCTTGACGGACCCGATGCTAGGCGGAGGGGCATTTACCATCGCAATTATGGCGGTAATAGGGACTCACGAGATGGGTCACAAGTTAACTGCAGACAAAAGAGGAGTTAAAGCAACACTGCCCTACTTTATTCCAGGTCCACCGCCTTTCGGAACGTTTGGCGCCGTCATAATGCAGAAAGATCTGCCAATAAACAAAGATGCTTTATTTGACATTGGATCTAGCGGACCAATCGCAGGCTTCATCATCGCGGCAATAGTTACAGCCGTAGGTATGACGATGGCAATTCCAGCGAAACCTCCACCAGAGGGATACACAGTTTTACCAGTGCCCCTAATTTCTATACTTGCCAGTAATTTACTACAGTGGCTTAATCTTCTACCTTCTAATCCACCAGAGGGTTACCTCTTGTTTATGCATCCGGTTGAATTTGCTGGTTGGGTCGGTATGGTTGTTACGATGCTTAACTTGTTGCCTGTCGCTATGCTTGACGGTGGGCATGTCGCTAGGTCTCTAGCAGGCGAGAAGGTGCGGGCTGTTCTTTCAATTGCTTCATTAGCTTTGCTTATCTGGAGTGGCTTTTGGGTTATGGCTATATTTGTTCTCTTTTTGGCTATGCAGAGGCATCCTGGACCGTTGGATGACGTTTCAGGATTGTCGAAGGGAAGAAAACTCTTGACAGTTGCGCTGATTTTGATCTTCATACTATCTTTTCCGTTGCCGCTTGAGTGAATTGCATTTGTATTTGTGTTGTTCTTGTGAACAGTAACGTTTATTAAATCTTCCTATACAAGGTGCAATTTGGATGCAACCATCATAAAATGGCGAAACACCCATGAGAAGCGGAGCAATCCTACTAGTGTTCTTCCTACTATTTACACTGGCCTCTCTATTAATCTCGTCACCAATGTTTCCTGGAAACCTATTCTGCGCCTTGATAGGGGAAGCCGTAAGTCAATACGCCGTCTATTTAAGCGCCCTCTTCAACGGAATATTTTACGGTACACTTTTATGGCTTGTTTTTTCGATTATAAGTAGAAAATTTGAAGTAGAAAAATAGCCTTTTAAACATCCGATTGCTGCAAAAAACCTACAAGTCTAATTGTGCTGCTGCACTTTTTGCACATTATTATTAATTCTGATAAATCGTCACCCCTCATTTTCGTGTCAACAATCTGGTAGACCTCTTCGGTTTCATCGTCAGGCGATATTATTACCCCACACTTTGGGCATGGAAATGCTCCATCCCCATCAATTTTCGTCAAATCAACCGTGTATATTTCACTTTTTTTCATGGATGCTTTTTTCATCATGTTAACATCTTCTCAACGATTTTGTCTTCATGGTTAACTTGAAATATAATTAACAATTGTGAATTTTGAATATGTATGCGACATTCATCTTAAAATTTTTCTATAAACTTGCGGCTTTAAAGATTGCCTGGTCAAGATTTCTGAATTGCTTAAGCCACTCAATTCTTTCCATTTTAAGTTTGTTGACGTAAAATTCCATTTGTTCTTTGGTGTAAAATTTTGATGGATTAAACTTTGACATTTGTATTCCATTAACCCTTTTAGGCACCTGAGTGG
>Ga0207433_10008925_pt1 | contig 16137 bp, 12 predicted proteins | sample YelNatPaOPGAMG01_FD_187559 | JGI IMG/M metagenome (GOLD analysis project Ga0207433, IMG submission 187559) | Hot spring thermophilic microbial communities from Obsidian Pool, Yellowstone National Park, USA - OP-RAMG-01 (SPAdes) (version 3) | ecosystem: Environmental > Aquatic > Thermal springs... | reverse complement strand
GCGAGTTACTCGACGATCTTCGAAACGACGCCGGCGCCGACGGTACGGCCTCCTTCGCGCACTGCAAAACGCAGCCCATCTTCCATCGCGATCGGGGCAATCAGCGTGACCTTGAACTGTACGTTGTCTCCCGGCATCACCATCTCCACGCCTTCCGGAAGATCAACCGCTCCCGTCACGTCCGTGGTGCGGAAGTAAAACTGCGGACGATAGCCATTGAAAAACGGCGTGTGTCGCCCACCTTCTTCCTTCGACAGGACGTACACTTCGGCTTCAAACTTGGTGTGCGGCTTGATGGTGCCCGGCTTTGCCAGCACCTGCCCACGTTCCACTTCGTCCTTCTTGGTGCCGCGCAGCAAAACACCTACGTTGTCTCCCGCCTGCCCCTGGTCCAGAATCTTGCGGAACATCTCGACACCCGTCACCGTGGTCTTGCTCGTCGGACGAATACCCACAATCTCAACTTCCTCGCCAACCTTGACCACGCCGCGCTCAATACGCCCAGTCACTACCGTACCACGACCGGAAATACTGAAGACGTCTTCAATCGGCATCAGGAAGGTCTTGTCCACCGGACGCTCGGGCATCGGTATGTAGCTGTCCATCGCGTCCGCCAGCTTGAAAATGGCCGGCTCGCCAATGTCGCTCTGATCCCCTTCCAGAGCCTTCAGCGCCGAGCCAATCACCACCGGAATGTCATCACCCGGGAACTCGTACTTGGACAGCAGCTCGCGTACTTCCATCTCGACCAGTTCCAGCAACTCGGCGTCATCTACCATGTCAGCCTTGTTCAGAAACACAACGATGTATGGCACGCCCACCTGCCGCGCCAACAGAATGTGCTCACGGGTCTGCGGCATCGGGCCATCAGCCGCCGAGCAGACGAGAATCGCACCATCCATCTGTGCGGCGCCGGTGATCATGTTCTTGACGTAGTCGGCGTGCCCAGGACAGTCCACGTGCGCGTAGTGACGATTCGCCGTCTCATACTCCACATGCGAGGTCGCAATCGTGATGCCGCGCGCACGCTCTTCCGGCGCGTTGTCAATCTGATCATAGGCCCGAATCTCGCCACCAAACTTCGCCGACAACACCTTCGTCAGCGCCGCCGTCAGCGTGGTCTTGCCGTGATCCACGTGACCAATCGTTCCCACGTTTACGTGCGGCTTCGTCCGCTCAAACTTTCCCTTGGACATGACTACCTTCTCCCGTTACAACTCAGCGCTGACTTTTCTTGACAACGGCCTCGGCAACATGCCCAGGCACTTCCATATACTTCTCGAACTGCATACTGTAAGTGGCTCGCCCCTGCGACAGGGAACGGACCGTAGTGGCATACCCAAACATCTCTGCCAGCGGGACTTCAGCCTTGATGATCTTGGCCCCTGCCTCATCATCCATACCTTGGATCACTCCGCGGCGACTATTAATGTCGCCGATGATGTCGCCCATGTACTCTTCCGGTGTCACCACTTCCACCGCAAAGATGGGCTCGAGTAGCACCGGGTTTGCCTTGGCGGCACCCGCTTTGAAGCCCATGGATCCGGCGATCTTGAACGCCGCCTCGGAAGAGTCGACGTCATGATAGGAGCCATCGAAGATGGTAACCTTGACATCCACCACCGGAAAGCCGGCGACTATACCACTTTCCAAAGCCTCTTGCACACCCTTTTCGGTTGGCCCTATATATTCTTTGGGGACCACACCGCCGACTACGGCATTTTCGAACACGAAGCCTGAACCGGGTTCCAGTGGCTCAAGACGCAACCAGACGTGGCCGTACTGACCACGACCACCGGATTGCCGCACGAACTTACCCTCTGCCTCGACAGATTTACGAATCGTTTCGCGATAAGCCACCTGTGGCGCACCAACGGTCGCATCGACGTTGAATTCGCGCTTCATGCGGTCGACGATAATCTCCAGATGCAGCTCGCCCATACCGGAGATGATAGTCTGCCCGGATTCCTGATCGGTACGCACCCGGAAGGAGGGATCCTCCTGGGCCAACTTGCCCAGCGCGATACCCATCTTCTCCTGATCGCTCTTGGTCTTGGGCTCTACCGCCACGTGAATGACCGGCTCCGGGAATTCCATCTGCTCCAAGATGATGGGCTTATCCATATCACAGAGGGTATCGCCGGTGTATGCCGTTTTCAGACCCACAGCCGCCGCGATGTCGCCGGCCAGCACTTCCTTGATTTCCTGCCGTTCATTGGCATGCATCTGCAGGATGCGGCCGATGCGCTCGCGCTGTCCCCGCCCCGGGTTATACACCGTGGATCCTGCATTGAGAACGCCGGAATACACGCGGAAGAAGGTGAGCTGTCCGACGAAGGGATCCGTCATGATCTTGAAGGCCAACGCGGAGAACGGCTCCGTATCACTGGCAGCACGACTCATATCGGCGCCGGTATCGGGATCGACCCCCTTCACCGCTGGGATATCGACTGGCGAGGGCATGTAATCCAGAACCGCGTCCAACATGGCCTGCACGCCCTTGTTCTTGAAGGCGCTACCACAAAGCACCGGAACGATTTCGCTGGCAATTGTCGCCTTGCGCAGGGCAATCTTGAGCTCGTCAATGGAAATCTCCTCGCCCTCGAGGTATTTCATCATCAACTCTTCATCGGTGTCGCAAATCGCTTCGACCATCACATGATGCGCTGCCTCAGCAGCTTCCTGAAGATCGGCGGGAATCTCTTCTTCGACAAAGGTGGTGCCCTGCGTCGCATCGTCCCAGTTGATCGCCTTCATTTTCATCAGATCAATCACACCACGGAAGCGCTCTTCCTCACCGATCGGCAGCTGGATGGCCACAGCGTTGCCTTTCAGCTTGCCGCGGATCTGTTCAACCACGCGCTGAAAATTGGCACCCTGGCGGTCCATCTTGTTGACGAAGGCCATGCGTGGCACGCCGTATTTGTTGGCCTGCCGCCATACCGTTTCCGACTGCGGCTGCACACCGCCAACGGCACAGAATACGGCGACTGCGCCGTCGAGCACACGCAGAGAGCGCTCGACTTCGATGGTGAAATCGACGTGTCCGGGCGTATCGATGATGTTGATACGGTGCTCGGCACGCTTGGCATCCATACCCTTCCAGAAACAGGTGGTCGCCGCGGAGGTGATGGTGATACCACGCTCCTGCTCCTGCGCCATCCAGTCCATGACCGCTGTACCTTCGTGCACCTCACCGATCTTGTGGGAAACACCGGTATAGAACAGGATGCGTTCGGTAGTAGTGGTTTTACCAGCATCAATGTGGGCCATGATGCCGATGTTACGATAACGTTCGATGGGGGTTGTGCGCGCCACGAATGAGTCCTTGCGATTGCGAAGCGAAAAGAGTTACCAGCGGAAGTGCGAGAATGCCTTATTGGCCTCGGCCATGCGATGCGTTTCTTCCCGCTTGCGGACGGCGTTTCCACGATTTTCCGCCGCCTCGAGAATCTCCGCTGCCAGGCGATTGCCCATGGACTTCTCATTCCGCTTGCGGGCGGAGTCGCGCAGCCAGCGCATGGCTAGCGCCATTCGGCGATCGCTGCGGATTTCCACCGGCACCTGGTAAGTAGCGCCACCAACACGCCGGCTTTTGACTTCCACTACCGGACGCACGTTGTCCAAAGCCTTGCGGAAGATCTCAATGGCATCCGCCTTGCTCTTCTCGGCGACGATATCCAGGGCGCCATACACAATCTTTTCGGCGACACTCTTCTTGCCATCGCGCATGAGGACGTTGGCAAATTTGGCAAGGACTTCTTCCTTATACTTGGGATCCGGCAACACGATCCGCTTGGGCACTTCTCTACGTCTTGGCATCTCTCTACTCCTTGGAATCCGGAACCCTTACTTGGGCCGCTTGGCGCCGTATTTCGACCGCCGCTGCTTGCGATTCTTGACGCCAGCGGTGTCGAGGGTGCCACGAATGATGTGGTAGCGAACACCCGGCAGATCCTTCACGCGTCCGCCGCGGATCAGAACGACGGAGTGCTCCTGCAGGTTATGCCCCTCACCCGGTATGTAGCTACTGACTTCGTAGCCATTCGTCAGACGCACACGCGCGACTTTCCGCAACGCAGAATTGGGCTTTTTCGGCGTGGTGGTGTAAACGCGGGTACAGACACCCCGCTTCTGCGGATTGGCCTCTAGGGCGGGTACCTTGCTCTTGGCCACCGGAGCCTTGCGCGGCTTGCGGACCAACTGGTTCAGTGTGGGCATACCTTCTCCAAAAACGAAGGGCGGCTCGTCACCTGCCGCCAATGAGAGCGCGCATTTTATGGACGCGCGCTCGAACTGTCAAGAAAGATCAGGGCACTGCGAAGTCTCGTTCAGCTAGCAGCGACCGTTTCCGTCTCGCTCTCGCTGCCACCGTCGAACAAACTCTCGCCGCGATTGCGTCGACGGCGGTGCTCGTGATAGGCAAGCCCGGTGCCGGCAGGCACCAGACGGCCGACAATCACATTTTCCTTCAGGCCACGCAGATCATCGACGCGCCCGGAAACCGCCGCCTCGGTGAGAACGCGGGTGGTTTCCTGGAAGCTGGCCGCAGAGATGAAGGACTCCGTGGACAGACTCGCCTTGGTAATACCAAGCAGCATCGGCGTGAACCGCGCCGGCTCCTTGCCTGCTGCTTCGAGGGCGGAATTTTCTTCCTCTACCCGGGCGCGATCGACCTGATCGCCAGTGATGAAACTGCTGTCACCCGCGTGGGTGATCTCTACCTTACGCAACATCTGTCGCAGGATGACTTCGATATGCTTGTCGTTGATACGCACACCCTGGAGGCGATAGACATCCTGGACCTCGTCAACGATGTAATTGGCCAATGCCTGCACACCCAGAACACGAAGGATGTCGTGCGGTACCGGCTGCCCTTCCACCAGAGGTTCCCCGGGGCTGACTCGCTCACCTTCGTAGACGGTGACGTGACGTCCCTTGGGAATGAGATACTCGTGCGTATCACCATTTTCGTCGGTGATCAATAAGCGCTGCTTGCCCTTGGTGTCCTTGCCAAAACTGACGATACCATAATGCTCGGCAATGATGGCATAGTCCTTGGGACGCCGAGCTTCGAAAAGCTCGGCCACACGCGGCAAACCACCGGTGATGTCACGGGTCTTACTGGTGCCTACTGGCAGACGCGCCAGAGTGTCACCAGGCTGCACCTGCGTGCCATCCTGGACGGCGATGATCGCACGCGGTGGCAGGTAGTAACGCGCAGGAAGATCCGTCCCCGGCAACTTGAGATCCTTGCCCTTGGCATCCTGCAGAAGGACCACAGGACGCAGATCGCGGCCGCTGGTCGGACGCTGTTTGGGATCGATCACTGCCTGGGTGCTCAGGCCGGTGATGTCGTCGGTCTGGGAGATGACGCTCTGGCCCTCAATGGCATCCTGCAGCGAGATCGTACCCGCGATCTCGCTGACAATGGGGCGCGTATGCGGATCCCACTCGGCAATGCGCTTGCCAGGCGTTACTGCCTCGCCATCCTGGACCAGGATGGTGGCACCATAAGGCACTTTATAGCGTTCTTTTTCCCGACCTTGCTCGTCGGTGACGGCAATTTCGCCATTACGGCCGACGACCACGTGGCGCCCACTGGGGTGCTCCACCGACCGCAAGCTGCTGTGGTAGCGAATCAAGCCACCCTGCTTGATGTCGATGCTACTCTGCGCCGCAGCACGACTTGCCGCCCCACCGATGTGGAAGGTCCGCATGGTCAGCTGGGTGCCGGGCTCGCCAATGGACTGCGCAGCGATCACACCCACTGCTTCGCCTGCGTTGACCAGGTGACCGCGCGCCAGATCGCGCCCATAGCAAAGGGCACAGACACCATAACGCGATTTGCAGGTCAGGGGAGACCGCACCTTGAGGGAGTCCACGCCCAGTTCGTCGAGCTGCCCAAGCAACTGCTCAGTAAGCAAGGTATTCCGCGGAATGGCAACCTCACCGGTGTTCGGATGCAAAATATCCTCCGCCGTCACCCGCCCGAGCACGCGCTCGCGCAACGCTTCGACCACCTCACCGCCCTCCACCAGGGCCATCATCGGCAGACCATCCTCGGTGCCGCAGTCATGCTCGACCACCACCAGATCCTGGGTCACGTCTACCAGACGACGAGTGAGGTACCCGGAGTTGGCGGTTTTCAGGGCAGTGTCGGCGAGGCCTTTTCGCGCGCCGTGGGTGGAAATGAAGTACTGCAATACATTCAGCCCTTCGCGGAAATTTGCGGTGATCGGCGTTTCGATGATCGAGCCATCCGGCTTGGCCATCAGTCCGCGCATACCGGCCAGCTGGCGTAACTGCGCCGCCGATCCGCGCGCGCCGGAGTCGGCCATCATGTAGATGGAGTTGAAGGAGACCTGCTCGGTTTCCTTGCCATCGGGCAGGGTGACCTTTTCCTTGCTCACCCGGTCCATCATCGCCTTGGCGACCTCTTCGGTGGCGCGCGACCAGATATCGACCACCTTGTTATAGCGCTCGCCTTCGGTGACCAGACCAGAGGTGTACTGATCCTGGATGGTCTTCACCTCGTCCTCGGAGCGTGCCAGGATGACGTCCTTTTCTGGCGGCGTGACCATATCGCCGGCGCCGAAGGAGATGCCAGCACGGGTCGCCATGCGGTAACCGGTGTACATGAGTTGATCGGCAAAGACGACCGTGTCCTTGACACCGAGGGTGCGGTAACAGGTGTTGATCAGTTCGGCGATAGCCTTCTTTTTCAGCACCCGATCGATCACCGCAAACGGCAAGCCTTCGGGCAGGATGTCGCTGAGCAGGGCACGGCCCACCGTGGTCTCGATGCGTTCACCACGGAAACGCATGGTGATACGCGCGTGCATACCGACCTCGCCGTTGTCGTAGGCGCGGCGTACCTCGGCACTGTCGGCAAAGCGCATCCCCTGCCCCTTGGCGTCGAGGCGTTCCTGGGTCATGTAGTACAGACCCAATACGATGTCCTGGGATGGGACGATGATCGGATCGCCGTTGGCCGGGCTGAGGATGTTGTTGGTTGACATCATCAGCGTGCGTGCTTCGAGCTGCGCTTCGAGAGAAAGCGGGACGTGCACGGCCATCTGGTCACCGTCGAAGTCGGCGTTGTAGGCAGCACAGACCAAGGGATGCAACTGGATCGCCTTGCCCTCGATCAGCACCGGCTCAAATGCCTGGATACCCAGACGGTGCAGAGTGGGCGCGCGGTTGAGCATCACCGGGTGTTCGCGGATCACCTCTTCGAGAATATCCCAGACCTCCGGCTTTTCGGCCTCCACCAGGCGCTTCGCAGCCTTGATCGTGGTCGCCAGTCCGCGCTCTTCCAGCTTGTTGAAAATATAGGGCTTAAATAGTTCCAGCGCCATTTTTTTCGGCAGGCCGCACTGATGCAGACGTAACTCCGGACCCACGACAATCACCGAACGACCGGAGTAGTCGACCCGCTTGCCGAGCAGGTTCTGCCGAAAACGTCCCTGCTTGCCCTTGATCATGTCAGCCAGGGACTTGAGCGGGCGCTTGTTCGGACCGGCAATGGCGCGCCCGCGACGGCCATTGTCGAGCAGCGCATCCACCGCCTCCTGTAACATGCGTTTTTCGTTGCGCACGATGATGTCCGGAGCCTTCAGTTCGAGCAGGCGCTTAAGGCGGTTGTTACGGTTGATCACCCGCCGATAGAGATCGTTCAGGTCCGAGGTCGCAAAGCGGCCGCCATCCAGGGGTACCAGCGGACGCAGATCCGGTGGCAGCACCGGCAGGACTTCGAGAATCATCCATTCGGGTCGGTTACCGGAACTGACGAAGGACTCGAGGATCTTCAATCGCTTGGCCAGCTTCTTGGTCTTAGTGTCAGAGTTACTGGCGAGAAGCTCCTCGCGAATCTGTTCGATCTCGCTTTCCAACGGGATGCCCTTGAGCAGTTCCCGGATGCCCTCTGCGCCCATCATCGCGCGGAATTGATCACCATACGCTTCTAAGGCATCGAGATACTGATCCTCGCTGAGAATCTGTCCGCGCTGCAGATCCGTGACCCCGAGATCGACATCAATAACCACATAGGCCTCGAAGTACAGGACTCGCTCGATATCCCGCAAGGGCATATCCAGAATCATGCCCATGCGACTGGGCAGGGACTTCAGGAACCAGATGTGCGCCACGGGGCTGGCCAATTCGATGTGCCCCATGCGCTCACGACGCACGCGCGCCTGCGTGACTTCCACACCGCACTTTTCGCAGACCACGCCACGATGCTTGAGACGTTTGTACTTACCGCAAAGACACTCGTAGTCTTTGATTGGACCAAAGATCTTGGCACAGAACAGGCCTTCGCGCTCGGGTTTGAAGGTCCGATAGTTGATGGTCTCCGGCTTCTTGACTTCGCCGTAAGACCAGGAGCGGATCTTATCCGGCGACGCAATGCCAATGCGGATGGCATCGAATTCTTCCTGCCGATCGTTCTGCTTGAAAAGCTTGAGGAGGTTGTTCAAGTGACTCTTCCTTATCCGAAGCCTGCGGATACCTTAGACCGATTGTTCCAGTTCGATGTCGATGGACAGCGACCGCAGCTCCTTCAACAACACGTTGAAGGACTCCGGCATTCCCGCGTCCATGCGGAAATCGCCCTTGACGATGGATTCATACATTTTGCTGCGCCCGGAAACGTCATCGGATTTGACCGTGAGCATTTCTTGCAGTGTGTAGGCGGCGCCATAGGCCTCCAGGGCCCAGACCTCCATTTCCCCGAAGCGCTGACCGCCAAACTGCGCCTTGCCGCCCAGCGGCTGCTGGGTGACCAGGCTGTACGGCCCCGTGGAACGGGCATGCATCTTGTCGTCGACCAGATGGTGCAGCTTGAGCATATACATGTAGCCCACGGTGACGGGACGATCAAAGGCTTCACCGCTACGGCCATCATAGAGGGTGACCTGGCCACTCCGCGGCAGGCCGGCGAGTTCGAGCATATCGCGAATGTCTTCTTCGCTCGCCCCATCGAAGACCGGGGTCGCCATGGGTACACCATTGCGTAGATTCTGAGCTAGCGCCAGCACCTCGTCATCGCTCAGGCTGTCGATGTCTTCTATCTTGCCCGTGCGATTGTAGATTTCCGTAAGAAATCCGCGCAGCTCAGCCATAGCCCGCTGCTGGTCGAGCATTTCCGCAATACGTCGTCCCAGACCCTTGGCTGCCCAGCCCAGGTGGGTTTCGAGGATCTGCCCGACGTTCATACGCGATGGTACGCCGAGGGGATTAAGGACGATATCGACAGACGTTCCATCGGCTAGGTAGGGCATGTCTTCCACTGGTACGATCTTGGAGACCACACCCTTGTTGCCGTGGCGACCGGCCATCTTGTCGCCGGGCTGCAACTGCCGCTTCACGGCCACGTGCACCTTCACCATCTTCAGCACACCCGGGCTCAGGTCATCGCCCTGGGTCAGCTTCCGCCGCTTCTCTTCCAGAACCGCATCCAGACGTTCGCGCTGCTGCTCGAGCTGGGCGCGGATTTGCTCCAGCGCCTCGTTACTCTCCTCACTGCGCAGGCGAATATCGAACCAGCGGTCCCGCGCCAACTCCTTCAGATAGGTCTTGGTGACCTTTGCTCCGGCCGCAAGACCCGCGGGACCACCCTCAGCCACCTTGCCAAGCAACAGGCGTTCGATCCGCTGGTAGGTATCCGCCTCGAAAATGCGGTACTCATCCTGCACGTCTTTGCGAATTTTCTTGAGCTGTTCCTCTTCGATCGCCTTGGCCCGCGCGTCTTTGTCGATGCCATCGCGGGTGAAGACCTGCACGTCGATGACGGTACCATACATACCTGCCGGCATGCGCAGGGAATTGTCCTTCACGTCCGAGGCCTTCTCGCCAAAGATCGCGCGCAGGAGCTTCTCCTCGGGGGTGAGCTGCGTCTCACCTTTGGGGGTGACCTTGCCGACGAGGATGTCGCCCGGGCCAAGCTCCGCGCCGATCACGACAATACCGGAGTCATCCAGGTGGCGCAGGGCGCCTTCGGAGACGTTGGGAATGTCGCGGGTAATCTCTTCCGGCCCGAGTTTCGTATCCCGGGCATAGACCGGGAACTCCTCGATATGGATGGTGGTATAGCGATCTTCCGCCACCACGCGCTCGGAAATGAGGATGGAGTCCTCGAAGTTGTAGCCGTTCCAGGGGGTAAAAGCGACCAGAATGTTCTGTCCCAGGGCCAATTCCCCCAGTTCCGTACTCGGGCCATCTGCCAGAACGTCTCCCCGCGCAACCTCATCGCCAACGCGTACGATCGGCTTCTGGTTGAGGGTGGTATTCTGGTTGGAGCGCGAATACTTCACCAGGTTATAGATATCTACTCCCGGTTCCCCAGGCTGCGTTTCGTCGTCATTGACGCGCACAACGATACGCGCACCGTCGACACTATCCACGACGCCACCACGACGAGCGGTAATGGCCGCACCAGAGTCGATGGCGACGACCCGCTCCATACCCGTACCCACCATCGGGGCATCGGAACGCACGGTAGGTACCGCCTGCCGCTGCATGTTCGAACCCATGAGAGCCCGGTTGGCGTCGTCATGTTCCAGGAAGGGAATGAGGCTCGCCGCCACGGAAACGATCTGCCGCGGCGAGATATCCATGAGCTGTACCTGATCCGGCGCTACCAACAGTGTCTCGCCCTTGTTTCGGCAGGAGACGAGCTCATCCAGCAGGTGATTGTCCGGGCCCAGCGGCGAGTTCGCCTGGGCGATGACGTAGTCACCTTCGTCGATGGCAGACAGGTAGATCACCTCATCCGTGGCCTGCCCGTCGATCACCTTGCGATAAGGGGTCTCCAGAAAGCCGTAGGCGTTGGTACGGGCAAAACAAGCGAGACTGTTGATCAGGCCGATGTTAGGTCCTTCCGGCGTCTCGATCGGGCAAATTCGTCCGTAGTGGGTAGGATGCACGTCGCGCACTTCGAAGCCAGCGCGCTCACGCGTCAAACCGCCCGGTCCCAGCGCCGAGACACGGCGCTTGTGAGTGACTTCGGAGAGCGGGTTGGTCTGGTCCATAAACTGCGAAAGCTGGCTCGAGCCGAAAAATTCATTGACCACTGCCGCAATCGGTTTGGCATTGATCAGATCCTGCGGAGTCAGACCTTCGCTCTCGGCCAGCGCCAGACGATCCTTGACCGCCCGTTCAACGCGCACCAGTCCCAGACGGAACTGATTTTCCATGAGTTCGCCGACAGAGCGTACACGCCGGTTCCCCAGGTGGTCGATGTCATCAATCTCGCCGATACCATTGCGCAGATCCACCAAGACCTTCATCACCGCAATGATGTCCTCGTTGCTCAGCACCCCCGCGCCGGTAATTTCTTCCCGGCCGACACGGCGATTGAACTTCATCCGTCCCACCTGCGAGAGATCGTAACGCTCGGGGCTGAAGAACAATCCCTGGAACAGGGTCTGCGCCGAATCCTTGGACGGTGGCTCACCCGGACGCATCAAACGATAGATCTCGATCTGTGCCTCATGGGCATCCCGCGCGGTATCGATGCGCAGGGTCTCAGAAATGTACGGACCGCGATCAACTTCGTTGATGTACAGAGTTTGGATATGCAAGGGCGCAGCTTGGCGCAGCTTTTTCAACGCCTCGTCATCGATCAGATCGTTGGCCTGAAGCACAAGTTCGCCAGTAACTTCATCCACCAGATCGCGGGCGAGGACCTTGCCCAGCAAAAACACTTCCGGCACTTCCACCTCGATCGTCTCACCGATCTCCTGGAGTTGTCGTACATGACGGGCGGTAATGCGCTTACCCTTGGCGATGATGATCTCGCCGGTTTTGGGATGCGCCACATCGAATACGGCAATGTCGCCCTGCACACGGCTGGGACGCAGCTGGTAGAAGATCTGCGCGCCTTCGATGCGGAACTCCTCGGTATCGAAGAACATGCCCAAGATATCTTGCGTACCATAGCCAAGAGCACGCAACAGCGTCGTTGCCGGCAGCTTCCGGCGCCGGTCGATGCGTGCGTAGAGGTGATCCTTCGGATCAAACTCAAAATCGAGCCAGGAACCACGGTAGGGAATGATGCGCGCGTTGAAGAGCAATTTCCCGGACGAATGGGTCTTGCCGGCATCATGGGCAAAAAACACGCCCGGCGACCGATGCAGCTGCGACACGATCACCCGCTCGGTGCCATTGATGATGAAAGAGCCATGCTCAGTCATCAACGGCAGCTCACCCATGTACACGTCCTGTTCCTTGACGTCCTTGATGCGCTTCGCCCCTGTGCTGTCGTCCTTTTCATAGAGCGCCAGACGCAGGCGTACGCGCAGGCCGGCGCAATAGGTAGCGCCGCGCTGATGACACTCCATGACATCGAAGACCGGACGTTCGAGACGATAACTGACATAGTCCAGTCGCGCATTGCCAGAATAGCTCTCCATGGGGAAGAGCGAGCGGAATACCGCTTCGAGGCCCGTATCGCTGCGCGCCGCAGCGGGAGTTTCAGCCTGGAGAAACTCGCGATAAGAATCCATCTGGGTCGCCAACAGGTAAGGCACCGGAAGGATACTTTGGCTGTTACCAAAGTCTTTACGAATCCGTTTCTTTTCCGTAAAAGAGTAGGCCATGAGTGCTCCGCGCGATAGTCGCTAGATTACGAACCAAAAAGACGGCATGCCGCCAATAATGAGGGGCTGACGACCAAAGGTCGCCAGCCATGTAGGGTAGAGACAGAAAATCTTACTTGATCTCGGCCTCGGCACCCGCTTCCACCAACTGCTTCTTGATGTCTTCCGCTTCCGCCTTGGCAATACCTTCCTTGACCGGCTTCGGGGCGCCATCCACCAGGTCCTTGGCTTCTTTCAGACCCAGACCGGTAATGGCACGCACCACCTTGATGGTATTTACCTTGTTGGCACCAGCGCTGGTCAGGATGACGTCAAATTCTGTCTGCTCTTCCGCTGCAGCAGACGCTTCGCCCGCACCACCCGCAGCGGCACCCGGGGCAGCCACGGCAACCGCAGCGGCGGATACGCCAAACTTCTCTTCCATGTCCTTGATCAGCTCGGAGAGCTCGAGGACGGTCATGCCAGCAATGGCATCCAGAATTTCTGCTTTTGATAAGGCCATGATCTTGTTGCTCCTAAAAATGAATTACGCTGCTTGATCGCGCACAGCCGCGAGGGTGCGGACGAAACGCCCGGGAACCTCGTTGAGGGTACGCACAAAGGTAGAGATGGGTGCCTGCATGGTTCCCATGAGCTTGGCCAGCAATTCTTCCCGCGAGGGCATCTTGCTGAGCTGCTGGAGCGCCTTCGCATCCATCAACTTGGCTCCCAGGGCACCACCGGTAATGACGAATTTGTCGTTGCCCTTGGCAAAGTCGGTCAGGACCTTGGCCACGGCCACGGGATCTTCGCTGGCCGCGAAAACCAGGGGACCGCTGAGCAACGGATTCATCACCGCAAAGTCGGTGTCTGCCAATGCACGTTTGAGGAGGGTGTTCTTGACCACCTGCACATGCACTGACTGCTTGCGCGCCGCAACACGGAGCGCCGTCATCTGAGCGACGCTCAGACCCCGGTACTCGGCTACCGCCATCGCTTGCACATTCGCCAACTTTGCTTGCAGGGCAGCAACTACTTGCTCTTTATCAGCGAGTTTGAGACTCACGGTTTGCTACCTCCAGTTGGACAGAGGCGGCCAGAAATTCCTGGCGCGCCGTCGCCTACGCAGGGTATGGGTTTGAGGCAGAGGCCCCCTGCGGTCTTTGAACGCCGGCTTGCGCCGACACATCCCGCCAAAATGGCAGAATTCCTCTTACAACCCGGCAGGATCCACGGCGACGCCGGGGCCCATGGTCGGGTTGACACTGATCTTGCGAATATAAATACCTTTACTGGTGGCCGGCTTCGCCTTCTTCACGCTGTCGAGCAGTGCGAGGAAGTTGGCATGTAGGTCCTCTACCGAGAAAGATGCCTTGCCAATACTGCTGTGGACGATACCACCCTTGTCAGCGCGGTAACGGACCTGACCGCCCTTGGCGTTTTGCACCGCCGTGCGAACGTCGGCGGTTACCGTGCCGACCTTCGGATTGGGCATCAAACCACGCGGGCCCAGCACCGGACCCAGGGCGCCCACCACGCGCATGGCATCTGGGGTGGCGATGACCACATCGAAATCCATCTGCCCCGCCTTTACCTGCTCGGCGAGATCTTCCATACCCACCAGATCGGCACCCGCCTCTTTGGCTTCGCTGGCCTTTTCGCCGGTGGCGAAGACTGCTACACGCATCGTCTTGCCAGTACCCTTGGGGAGCACCACCGCGCCGCGGACCACCTGGTCCGACTTTCGCGGATCAATGCCGAGACCGATCGCGACATCCACCGATTCCGGAAATTTGGCGGTGGCCGTCTGCTTTACCAGAGCCAGCGCCTCTTCGAGATTATAGCGCTGACTGCGGTCGATCAGGGCGCGCGCCGCAATGATACGCTTCGATTTCTGTGCCATCGCTTATCCCTCCACCGTCAGACCCATACTGCGGGCCGTTCCACGAATGCTGCGCTTGGCCGCTTCCAGGTCCTCAGTATTCAGATCCGGCAACTTGGTCTTGGCAATTTCTTCTACCTGAGCTTCCGTCACCTTACCGACCTTGTTGGTGTTGGGACGTCCACTACCTGACTTGAGCCCAGCAGCTTTCAGCAGCAGCACCGGCGCTGGCGGCGTCTTGACGATGAAACTGAAGCTCTTGTCGGCAAACACCGTGATGACCACCGGCAGCGGCAATCCCGGCTCAATGCCTTGGGTTTGCGCATTGAATGCCTTGCAAAACTCCATGATGTTCAAGCCGCGCTGGCCCAAAGCCGGACCAATAGGTGGACTGGGGTTGGCCTGGGTGGCCTTCACCTGGAGCTTGATATAGCCCGTAATTTTCTTTGCCATGCTGACTCCTTGAGGTACAAGCGCCGTGCGGCTCCCTCAGATGATAAAATCAGATCTTTTCGACCTGACCGAAATCCAGCTCCACTGGAGTGGAGCGTCCAAAAATGGTTACCGAGACGCGCAGTTTGCTCTTCTCGAAATTCACCTCTTCCACCACGCCATTGAAGTCCTTGAAGGGACCTTCAATGACGCGAACCTGCTCACCTGGCTCAAAAGTGAACTTGGGACGCGGTTTCTCCACCCCTTCCTTGATCCGCTTGAGAATCGCGTCGGCCTCTGCCTCGGAGAGAGGATGCGGTTTACCGACACTCCCGCCCACGAACCCGGTAACCCGCGGCGTGTTTTTGACCAGATGCCAGGTCAGATCGTTCATCTCCATTTGCACCAGCACATACCCCGGGTAAAACATCCGCTGGGAGGTTGCCCGCTGCCCATTGCGCATCTCTACCACTTCCTCCACCGGGACCAGGATTTCACCAAACTGATCCGCCAAACCCTCGCGCCGAGCGCGCTCACGGATCTCTGCCTGCACCCGCTTTTCGAAACTGGAAAAGGCATGTACCACATACCAACGCATTGCCATGACTAGGCGCCTCCCAAGGCAAAACGCACGACCGCCAGCAAGGCCAGATCCACCAGCCACAAAAACAGAGCGATGACAATGATCAGCCCGAGAATGACTGCGGTGCTGCGCAGCAGTTCAGGGCGGCTGGGCCACACCACCTTGCGCAGCTCTACATAGGCCTCACGAAAGAACTGCAGCAGTGTAGACGCGCCCTCGCTCCAGGCAAAAAAGCCTAGCGCGAACAGGAGACCCACAATCAGAGCGATACTGGGTACGTACGTGCCGAAATGGAGCGGAATCAGAAAATAGGCGAGCACCCCCAAGGCAGCAAAAAATGCCGCAGCATAGAGTTTCACTTTTTCTGACATGAATGCCGCTTCCTAAAAAATGGCAGGGCAGGAGGGGCTCGAACCCCCAACCTGCGGTTTTGGAGACCGCTGCTCTACCAGTTGAGCTACTGCCCTGCAGAAACATAGGCGGCCACATCGGCCGCGCCGTCGATGGAGTCTAGCAAAGTAGACCCCAACCCGCGAGTTACTCGACGATCTTCGAAACGACGCCGGCGCCGACGGTACGGCCTCCTTCGCGCACTGCAAAACGCAGCCCATCTTCCATCGCGATCGGGGCAATCAGCGTGACCTTGAACTGTACGTTGT
>Ga0207433_10008923_pt1 | contig 16139 bp, 11 predicted proteins | sample YelNatPaOPGAMG01_FD_187559 | JGI IMG/M metagenome (GOLD analysis project Ga0207433, IMG submission 187559) | Hot spring thermophilic microbial communities from Obsidian Pool, Yellowstone National Park, USA - OP-RAMG-01 (SPAdes) (version 3) | ecosystem: Environmental > Aquatic > Thermal springs... | reverse complement strand
GACGCCACCCGGGTACGACGACTGGCGGCCGCCACACCGCATCGCGTTTCCCGCGACCGGACCGGTCAGGCCATCCCACCGCGCAGCTCGCGCACACGCCGCTCCAGTGCTGCGGCACTGACCGGCGACGACGGCACCGGAACGTCCACCACCAGCTCCACCCGCGCGCGGAAACGCCGCGGCAGCCGCGCACGGCGCAGTGCGGAATCGCGCCGGCTCCACATGCTGCCCCACAACCCCCGCAATGCCATCGGCACCACCGGCACCGGCCGACGCTCCAGGATCTTCTCCACGCCCGGACGGAACGGCGCGATGTCGCCATCGCGGGTCAGCCCGCCCTCGGGAAAAATGCACACCACCTCGCCGCCGGCCAGTGCCGCGTCGATCGTCTCGTAAGCGTCGTCGAGTATCCGCGGGTTCTCCTTCTGGCCGGCGATCGGGATCGCCCTGGCGGTACGGAACAGAAAGCGCAGCAGCGGTATGTTGAAGATGCGGTAATACATCACGAAGCGCGCTGGCCGGCGCAGGTTCGCCATCAGCAGCAGGGCGTCGACGTAGCTGACGTGATTGCACACCAGCAGCGCAGGCCCCTCATCAGGGATGTTGCGCAAGCCGTCCACGCGCACCCGGTACAGGGTGTTCACCAGGATCCAGGTGGTGAAGCGCAGCAGGAATTCCGGCACCAGGGTGAAGATGTATCCCGCCACCAGAATGTTCAGCACCGCCGCGGCGAGGAAGATCTGCGAAGCATCCAGGCCCAGTGCGCCGAGGCCGAGCCCGAAACCCGCCGCCGCCACGATCAGCAGTGCGTTCATGATGTTGTTGCCGGCGATGATGCGCGACAGCTTTTCGCGCGGTGCGCGCGCCTGCACGTAAGCGAACAGCGGCACCACGTAGAGCCCGGCGAACACGCCGATCAGGGTGAGATCCAGCACCAGCCGCACGCTGCCCGCCCCGTACAGGAAGGCCAGCCAGTCCTGTCCGTGCACGCGCGCCATGCCGTGCCGCGCCAGGTAAAGATCGACCCCGAACGCGGTCAACCCGAACGCACCCAGTGGTACCAGCCCGATTTCCACGTGCCGGCCCGACAGCTTCTCGCACAGCAGCGCGCCGATACCGCTCCCTACCGAGAACAGCGTGAGCACGAGCGTGTAGACGGAGCCATCCCCGCCCAGCGTCTCGCGCGTGTAGATCGGGAGCTGCGCGATCAGTACGGTGCCGAAGAACCAGAACCACGAAATGCCCAGCACCGCGTTCCACACCGCGCGATCGTGGTGGGTGATCCGCAGCACCCGCGCGGTCTCGCCGAACGGGTTCCAGTTGAACTTCAGCTCCGGTGCGGTAGCCGGTGCGGGCGGTATCGAGCGACAGGCCAGGTAACCCGCCACCGCCACCGCGATCGTCGCCCCCGACGCCAGCCACGGCCCGAAGCCGGCGATCCGCATCAGTGCGTTGCCCGCGATCATGCCGACCAGCATCGCCAGCTGCGTGCCCATCTCCACTAGGCCGTTGCCGCCCACCAACTCGTCCGGCTTCAGCACCTGCGGCAGGATCGCGTACTTGATCGGCCCGAACACGGTGGAGTGCACGCCCATCATGAACAGCACGATCAACAGCAGCGCGACATGATGGGTGACGAAACCGGCGGCAGCCACCGCCATCGCGGTGATCTCGAACAGCTTTACCCAGCGGATGATGCGCGTCTTCTCGAACTTCTCGGCCAGTTGTCCCGCCGAGGCCGAAAACAGGAAGAACGGCAGGATGAACAACGCCGGCGCGAAATTCGTGTAGATCGCCGCGGTATGGTCATCCAGCCCCATCTGGAACGCCACCAGCATCAGCAGCGCATTGCGAAACGCGTTGTCGTTGAAGGCACCTAGCGCCTGCGTCCAGAAGAACGGTGCAAAGCGGCGCTTGCCGAACAGGGCGAACTGGCTCATGCAAAGTCCGTGCGGTGGAGTCGACGGCTAGGGTAGCGTGAAAGCCCCGCTCCACCGCCAGCCTGCCGGCGAAGCACCACTGCACGGGCGATCGACACGCGACCGCCCCGACAGCCGCGCCATCAGGCCCGATGCAGCGCCCGGTGCGCGATGTCGCGCCGGCAGAAGGCTCCGTCGAAATGGATCTTCTCCACCACGGCGTAGGCACGCTCGCGCGCCGCGGCGATGTCGGCGCCCAGCGCGCAGACGGTGAGCACGCGACCACCAGCGGTGACCACGCGCCCCTGTGCATCCAGCTTCGTGCCGGCATGGAAGACCTTGGCGTCGGCCGCCGACACGCCGTCGAGCCCCTCGATCACATCGCCACTGCGCACCTTGCCCGGATAACCGCCCGCGGCCATCACCACGCCGAGCGAGGGGCGCGGATCCCATTGCGCGCGGGTGTGATGCAGCTCGCCGTCCAGCGCGGACTCGATCAGCTCGACCAGATCGGACTTCAGGCGCAGCATGATCGGCTGCGTTTCCGGGTCGCCGAAACGCACATTGAACTCGATCACCTTCGGGTTGCCCGCCTTGTCGATCATCAGGCCCGCATACAGGAAACCGATGAACGGCGCGCCCTCGGCCGCCATGCCGTGCAGGGTGGGCAGTATCACCTGTTCGAGAATGCGCTTCTCCACCTCCGGCGTGACCACCGGCGCAGGCGAGTACGCGCCCATGCCGCCGGTATTCGGACCCAGGTCGTTGTCGTCGCGGCGCTTGTGGTCCTGGCTGGATGCCATCGGCAGGGCATGGCTGCCATCGCTCATGACGATATAGCTGGCTTCCTCGCCGTCCAGGAATTCCTCGATCACCACCCGCGCCGACGCGTCGCCGAAGGCGTGCGCACCCAGCATGTCGTGCAGTGCCAGTTCGGCGTCGGCCAGGGTCAGCGCCACCACCACGCCCTTGCCGGCGGCCAGGCCGTCGGCCTTGATCACGATCGGCGCGCCATGCTCGCGCACGTAGGCCAGCGCGCGATTCAGATCGGTGAACACCGCGTAGCGCGCGGTGGGGATGTTGTGACGGAGCAGGAAATCCTTGGCGAACGCCTTGGAACCCTCCAGCTGCGCGGCCACCGCGCGCGGCCCGAAGATGCGCAGGCCGGCATTGCGGAAACGGTCGACCACGCCCGCCACCAGCGGCACTTCGGGACCGACCACGGTGAGCCCGACCTTCTCGTCCCTCGCCAGCTTCAGCAGGCCGTCCAGATCGGTCACCGCAACGTCGGCGTTGCGCACCCCGCGCTCGCGCGCGGTGCCGGCGTTGCCCGGCGCCACGATCACCTCGTCCACCCGCGCCGACTGCTTGAGCTTCCACGCCAGCGCGTGCTCGCGCCCGCCATTGCCGATGACCAGGACCTTCATGCCGTGCTCCGACCAAATAGACGCCTAGTGTAGCGGCTCGCCCGGCCGGCATGGCCGCAGACCTGTCCAGGCGGTATCCGGTCCGCGCGAAGTCGCCTGGTCTTCTGACTAGGCGCGACCTGAAAGCAGGGCGCGCAGCGCCGCGCGCGGCAGCTTGCCCGTCTCGTTGCGTGGCAAGGCGTCGACCAGACGCAGGCGGCGCGGCAGGAAAACCGGATCGATCGCCTCGCGCAGCGCGTCGAGGATCGCATGCTCGTCCAGCTGCGGCGCCACCGCCAGCGCGGCGATGCGGCGCACGCCGATGGCATCGGCCTCGTCGAGCTGGAATACCACGCCGTCGGTCACGCCCGGCACGGCCAGCAGGCGCCGGGTGAGGTCGCCCAGCGAAGCGCGCTTGCCGGCAATCTCCAACAGGTCCGCGTGGCGCCCGCAAAGACGGAAGCGGGCACCGTCGTCATGCAGGGTGACCAGATCGGCCAGGATCGCCGGCGTATCCAGCTGCGGCGCGTCGATCGCGGTGCCGTCCGGCTGCGGATGCAGGTGCACGCCCGGGAACAGTGTCCAGTGTTCGTCGGCGGTGAGGCGGCGACCGGCAAAGGCACAGGTCTCGGTGGAACCGAACACCTCGAGCACCGGCGCGCCGAAGCGCGCCTCGGCAATGTGCGCCAGCTCCGGCGGCAGCACCGCCGTGGCCGACAGCACCGCCGCCAGCGGCGGCAATGCGATGCCGGACTCGACCAGCGCGCGCAGGTGCACCGGAGTCGTGACCAGCACCCTCGGCGCCGGCACCTCGGCCAGCGTTGCAGCGACATCGGCGGGGAAGAACGGCCGTCCCGAATGCACCCCCACGCCGCCCAGCAAGGGCAACAACACGCTCATCTCGATGCCGTAGATATGCTGCGGCGGCACCGTGGCCACCACGGTGAATGCTCCGCCCGCCGCCGCACGCAGCATGGCCAGCGTGCCTGCGGTGCTGGCATGCAGGCTGCGCCAGGTCTTGGCGTGGGCGCGCGGGGTGCCGGTGGAGCCGGATGTGTAGCCGATCACCGCCACCTGTCCAGCCGAAATGGTCGGCACGTCGCCCACGACCGGCGCGATGTCGGCGACCAGCGTCGGCAGCCGGCGATAACCGGGGGGCGCGGGCTGCATGGCCTGCTCGCCCAGCGCATAGCAGCCGGGATGCGCGGCCATCACTTCTGCCACCGCCTGCGGCGCCCGCGAGGGCGGCAGCAGATTGGCCTGGCCACGGCGGACGATGGCGCAGAACGCTACCAGGAAGGCGTAGCGGTCCTCGCACAGGTTCACCGCGGCCGGCGCATGGGGCAACTGCGCGGCAACAAGCTCGACGTGCGCGACGAACTGCGCCACATCGATCGCGCTGCCGTCGCGCCACGCCAGCGCGCGATGCGGCGCCTGCGCATCCAGCAGTGGCAGGGTCTGCGCCAGCTCGTCGCGCCGGCAGGGTTCGTAGACGATCGCCACACCTTGCTCCTGTCGTGTTCATGGACGGCCGGCACCACGCCGGTTCGCCATCGGCGGCCGATGCCGAGTAGGAATCCAGTCCGCGAGGCTCCCCATCCTCGCCGTGGCCGCTGAACCGCAGCCGATGCCGCTGAAGGCGACGTTCAGATTCGGATGATAGCGCCGGTCAGTGCGTCACGGATGGTGGACGGCCGCTCCTGGCCACCCAGCGGCGCGTCGAGGAGGCCATCCAGGGTGTCACCGAAATACTCGCGCACGGTCTGCGCCGAACGGGCCGGTGGGTCGCCATGCGGGTTGGCACTGGTCGAGACCAGCGCGCCTCCCCAGGCACGGCACAATGCGGCGGACGGCGCATGCGAGGTGATGCGCAGGGCGATGCCCGCATGCGCACCGGCCACCCAGGCAGGCACCTCGGCGCTGCGCGGGAAGATCCAGGTGCTCGGGCCCGGCCAGCTCGCTCGGACCCGGGCCATTGCATCATCCGGTACGCTCGCCAGGTCGATGAAGCGCTCGACCTGGTCGAACCCGGCCGCGATCAGCAGCACCCCCTGGGTCGGCGGCCGCTGCTTGAACGCGAACAGCCGTTCGAAGGCGGTACGGTTGAACGGATCGCACCCGAGTCCGTAGACCGCCTCGGTGGGATAGGCCAGCACACCGCCTTCGCGGATCTGGGCGGCGGCGGCATCCAGCTGGTCGAGCGTGAAGGTGCGCGTCATTCAGACCGGCGTCTTCTTGGCCGCGGCCTTCTTCGTCGCGGTCTTCTTGGCCGTGGCTTTCTTCGCCGCGGCCTTCTTGCCCGTGGTCTTCTTCGCGGCAGCCTTCCTGGTGGCTGTCTTTCCGGCCGCCGGCTCCTTCTTCGCCGCGGCAGTCTTCTTGCCGAAACGCCCCTTCTTGACCGGCGCGGCGGCGAGCAGCTCGAGGCACTGCGCCTCGGTGAGGTCCTTCGGCTCGGTATCCTTCGGAATGCGCGCGTTCTTCTCGCCGTCGGTAATGTACGGTCCGTAGCGGCCGTTGAGCACCTGCACGCCGTTGCCGAAGTCCCTGATCACCCGGTTGGCGAGCATCTCCAGCTTGTCGGCGACCAGCTGCAGCGCGCGCGGCAGCTCGATCGTGTACGGGTCGTCCTCGGCCTTGAGCGAGGCGTAGGTCGAACCCTGCTTCACGAACGGCCCGAAGCGGCCGATGCCCACGCTGACCTCGTCGCCGTTCGGCGCCTGGCCCAGCTGGCGCGGCAGCTTGAACAGTTCCAGCGCCTCGTCCAGCGTGATGGTGTGCATGCTCTGGCCGGGACGCAGCGAGGCGAACTGCAGTTTCTCGTCGCTGTCCTTGTCGCCGATCGCCGCGTACGGCCCGAAGCGGCCCAGCCGCACGAACACCGGCTTGCCGCTCTTCGGATCGGTACCCAGCTCGCGCGCGCCGGTGGCTTCGCTGCGGTCCACCGTCTCGGTCTTCTCGTCCACCTGTTGCTTGAACGGCTGCCAGAAGCGCTGCATCAGCGGCACCCAGGCTTCCTCGCCACGGCTCACCGCATCCAGCTCGTCTTCCAGCTTGGCGGTGAAGTCGTAGTCGACGTAGCGGGTGAAATGCTGGGTCAGAAACTTGCTCACCGCGCGGCCCACATCGGTAGGCTTGAAGCGGCGGCTGTCGAGGAACACATATTCGCGGTTGAGCAGCACCTGGATGATGCTGGCGTAGGTCGACGGCCGGCCAATGCCGTATTCCTCCAGCGCCTTGACCAGGCTGGCTTCGGAGTAGCGCGGCGGCGGCTCGGTGAAGTGCTGGTCGGCGGCGATGTCCTTCAGCGGCACCTGCTCGCCCTTCTCCAGCCTCGGCAGGCGACGGCCCTCGTCGTCGTCGTCCGCATTCTTCTGGTCGCGGCCTTCCTCGTAGACGGCCAGGAAGCCAGGGTCGACCACGGTGGTGCCGGTGGCGCGGAACGCCGCGTCGCCGCCACGCACGTGCGGCAATGCGAAGTCCACCGAAACAGTGTTGAGCGTGGCGTGGATCATCTGGCAGGCGACGGTGCGCTTCCAGATCAGCTCGTACAGTTTGCGCTGTTCCTCGTTGAGGAACGCCGCCACTTCGCGCGGCGTGCGCATCGCCGACGTCGGGCGGATCGCCTCGTGCGCTTCCTGCGCATTCTTCGATTTGGTCTTGTAGAACTGCGGAGCGTCCGGCAACGCCTTGTCGCCGAAGTCACGGGCGATCAACGCGCGCAGCTCGCCGAGGGCGTCGTTGGACAGCGCGGTGGAATCGGTACGCATGTAGGTGATGAGGCCGACGTTGCCCTCGCTGCCCAGCGAAACGCCCTCGTACAGGCCCTGCGCCACCTTCATCGTGCGGCTGGTGGAAAAGCCCAGCTTGCGCGCGGCCTCCTGCTGCAGGGTGGACGTGGTGAACGGCGGCGCCGGGCGGCGCTTGCGCTCTTTCGAGCTGACCTCGCTGACCTCGAGGCGACCGTGCGCGGCCTCCTGCAGCGCCTCGCGGGCGGCCATCGCGTCGACCTCGTTGGTGAGGTCGAACTGTTCGAACTTCTTGCCGTTGAGACGAGTGAGCCTGGCGCTGAAATCGCCATCGGCATGGCGCAGCTGCGCCTCCACCGTCCAGTACTCGCGCGGAATGAAGGCTTCGATCTCCTCCTCGCGCTCGACGATCATGCGCAGCGCCGGCGACTGCACGCGGCCGGCCGACAGACCGCGCTGCACCTTGCGCCAGAGCACCGGCGACAGGTTGAAACCGACCAGGTAGTCCAGCGCCCGGCGTGCCTGCTGCGCATCCACCATGTCGTGCGACAGCTGGCGCGGTTCGGCCACCGCGGCCTTGATCGCCTTGGGCGTGATCTCGGAGAACACCACCCGGTGCATGCGCTTGCCGTCGACGAGGCCGCGCTCCTTCAGGATCTCGCTGATGTGCCAACTGATCGCCTCGCCTTCGCGATCCAAGTCGGTGGCGAGATAGATGTCGTCGGCCGCCTTGGCCGCCTTGGCGATCGCGTCGACGTGTTTCTCGTTGCGCTCGATCACCTCGTACTTCATCGCGAAGTCGTGCTCGGGATCGACCGCCCCCTCCTTCGGCTTCAGGTCGCGCACATGGCCATAGGACGCCAGGACCTGGAAGTCCTTGCCGAGGTATTTGTTGATCGTCTTGGCCTTGGCCGGCGACTCGACGATGAGCAGGTTCTTTGCCATGCAGCTGGGGTTTCCGGAGGTGATCGCCGTCGCACGGGACGGTCTGTCTATTTAGTGAGACCACGGCCCCGCGCCGGCTGTCAAGCCGGACGACGTGAAAACGCGGCAAAAAGGCGACACCGCACGGTTGCGTATGGTGGCGGGCTACCCCGGCAGACGCTGGTAGCGATTGCCCGGCAGCCCCTCGACCACACCTTCCAGCTCCAGCATCAGCAGCATCGAAGACAATGCCGCGGCCCCCTGGCCGGTCCGCCCGCTGAGTTCGTCCAGGCTGGCCGGATCGTGTCCAAGCGCATCGAGCAGGCCCTGATAATCCGGATCATCGTTCCATCCTGCCGGACCCGCGGCAACCGATAGGGTAGCGGACTTCGCCCCTTCCAGTCGCGAGGCCAGCTCCGTCCCCAGCTCCCGCGCCAGCGGCGCCAGCGCCTCGGCCACCTCCACCGGCGACTCCACCAGGCGGGCACCGTCGCGAATCAGCCGGTGGCAGCCATGCGCCAGCGGGTTGTGGATGGAGCCCGGCACGGCGCACACCTCGCGGCCCTGCTCGCCGGCCAGCCGCGCGGTGATCAGCGAACCCGACTGCAGGCCCGCCTCGATCACCACGGTACCCAGCGCCAGCCCGGCGATGATCCGGTTGCGTCTCGGAAAGTGGTCCGGCCGCGCCGGCGTGCCGGGCGGAAACTCGCTGACCAGCGCTCCCTGCGCCACGATGCGCCGCGCCAGGGCGTGATGCTTGCGCGGATAGACCCGGTCCGGCCCGGTGCCGACGACGGCGATCGTCGGTGCGCCGGAATCCAGCGCCGCCGCATGTGCCGCGCCGTCGATACCGTCGGCCATGCCGCTGGTCACCACGAATCCCCGCCGGGCCAGCGCCGCGGCGAAATCGCGTGCGTTCGCCTGCCCCGCCGCACTGGCCCGGCGCGCTCCCACGATGGCGACCTGCGGGTGCAGCAGCAGACCGGCATCACCCGCCACGAACAGCGCGGCAGGGGGCTGCGGAATGCTTTCCAGCAAGGGCGGGAAGTCTTCCTCGGTACAGCGCAGCAGACGACGGCCGGGCTCGCCCAGCCAGGCCAGATCCTGCGCCAGCAGGATGTCGTCCGGATGATCGAGCCACGCAAGCGCGTCGTCGCCCACCTTGCCGGCGCGGCGGCGCAGGTGCTCCAGTGCGGCACCGATGCGCCCCTCGGTCGCAGCCAATGCCTCGCGCAGCCCCCCAGGCCCCAGCCCGGGGGTTCGCAGCGCGATCAGCCAGGCGCGGAGGTCGTCGTCTGATCCATTCATGCCGGGCAGTCTACGTGAGGGCAGATACGACGACGGCGCGGATAGACCGCGCCGTCGTGTGGGTCGATGCCGATCGGCGGATCGCCGCCGTGCGCCTTACTCGGGCATGCGCAGCTTGTCGCCGATCTCGACCGGCCGCAGGCTATCCATCACCAGGCCATAGCTGACCCGGTCGAAGGTGCGGAACACCATCACGTGGCCGATGTATTCGTCGGGCAGCTTCACCTTGCGGCCGGTACCACGGTCCCAGCTGTCGTGGTTCACGTCGTCGAAGGTCCGCTCGCCCGGCTGCCAGACCGCGAAGGTGGTGCCGTTGTCCACGCCGTCCTTGCTGCCCACCGACAATGCCACCACCTGGCGCGGACCGACCGCGGCCATCGCGTCGGTGAAAGCGATCACGCGCCCGTTCGCCGGCAGCGTCTTGGGCGGGTGCGGGTAGTAGTACGGATCGTACTTCGGCCCGTTCAGCGGCAGCACGCGGTCGCCGGCACGGATCTCCCGCGACGCATTGAGCAGCAGCAGCGTGGACGGATCGCCGGTACGCAACGTCTCGGCCGTGCCGATCACGGTGACCTCGACGCCCAGATCATCGCCCCGGCCGTAGTGGCCGTCGTTGCGGAAATCCTCCGACCAGGGCGTGTTGACCAGCGCCACGTTGCTGTCGAGCATGTGACCGACGATGTCCTGGTCCCTCGAGTCTTTTTTGTCGTAGCCGCGGAACACGTGGGTGGGCCGCACGATCGCCCAGCGCTCGCCCGGCTGCGACACCAGCTTGCGCACGTAGATGTTCTGGCCCACGGTGCCGCGCAGCTGGTTCTCCTCGAAGCCCACCACGTAGGGCGCGGAGCGCACCACGTTGGAGTTCAGCACCCGCAGGTCCTTGAGGAACATCCTCAGGTTGTCCAGCGGGATCGCCGGCACCGGGTTGGCCTCGCGATGCACCGACGGCTGCAGGGTCAGGTGCGGGCCGCCGATGAACGACAAGTTGAGCACGTCACCCGGATAGATCAGGTGCGGGTTGTGCACCTGCGGGTTGGCCTGCCAGATTTCCGGCCAGAGCCACGGCTTGGAAAGGAAACGGGCGGAGATGTCCCACAGCGTGTCGCCGCGGCGCACCGTGTAGGTGTCCGGATGATTGGCGCGCAGCTGCACGCCGGCAGCATAGACGGCCACGGTGACCAGCATGCCGGCCAACAGTCCGATGGACTTTTTGATCATAAGCGGGAATCCCCCTCCCCCGGTGCTCGGGCGAGTGTAGCCTAACCACGACAGGCCGCAACCGGGAACAGTTGGCAAAACTGTCTGACCGGCGCGGGCTTGCCGACGTACAATGATGCATATTCTAGATGGCGTCCGGGCTTCGGTTTCAGCGATTCGCCCGCATTTCGACGTCAGGGCCGCGCCGTCCCGACCGGTGCCCCAGCCAAGGTGAACTCATGTCCGCGCTCTCCATTCTCGAATTTCCCGACCCCCGCCTGCGTACCCGCGCCGCTCCGGTCACCGTGTTCGACGAACCGCTCAGGCAGTTGGTCGCCGACATGTTCGAGACCATGTACGCCGCCAACGGCGTGGGCCTGGCCGCCACCCAGGTCAACGTGCACCAGCAGGTGCTGGTGATCGACATGAGCGAGGAACGCGACCAGCCGCTGGTGCTGATCAACGCCGAGATCGTCGAGAAGGAAGGCGCACAGGTGTACCAGGAAGGCTGCCTGTCCTTTCCCGGCATCTATGCCGACGTCACCCGCGCGCTGAAGGTGAAGGTGAAAGCGCAGGACGTGGACGGCAAGGCGTTCGTCTACGAGGCCGAGGGCCCGCTTGCCGTGGCCGTGCAGCACGAGCTGGACCACCTGGCCGGCAAGGTCTTCGTGGACTATCTCTCCTCGCTGAAGCGCTCGATGCTGCTCAAGCGACTGGAAAAGCAGCGCAAGGCCAGCGCTTGAGCGCGCCACTGAGGCTGGTCTTCGCCGGCACCCCCGACTTCGCCGTACCGTGCCTCGCCGCCTGCCGCGCCAGTGGCGCCGACGTGGTGGCCGTCTACACCCAGCCCGACCGCCCCGCCGGCCGTGGCCGCAAGCTCGCACCCAGCCCGGTGAAACAGGCCGCGCTGGACGCCGGCCTGCCAGTGGAACAGCCCGAATCGCTGAGGTCCGACGAAGCCCGCGCCCGGCTCGCCGCCCATGCGCCCGACCTGATGGTGGTGGTCGCCTACGGACTGATCCTGCCGCGCAAGGTGCTGGCCATTCCGCGCCTGGGCTGCTGGAACGTGCACGCCAGCCTGCTGCCGCGCTGGCGCGGCGCGGCACCGATCCAGCGCGCCATCCTCGCCGGCGATGCCGAGACCGGCGTCGACCTGATGCGCATGGAGGCCGGTCTCGACACCGGCCCGGTCCTGCTGGAAAGGCGCACCCCGATCAGCCGCGAGGATACCGGCGGCTCGCTGCACGACCGGCTCGCCGCGCTTGGCGCCGAAGCGCTGGCCGAGGGCCTTGCGCGGACTCTGGCCGGCGAGGTGCTGGCGGCGACGCCGCAACCTGACGAGGGCGTCGTCTACGCGCACAAGCTGGAGAAAGCCGAAAGCCAGCTCGACTTCGCCCGCCCCGCGATCGAGCTGGAGCGCCAGGTACGCGCCTTCGATCCGTGGCCCGGAAGCGACGCCGAAATTGCCGGCGAACGCCTGCGCATCTGGGCCGCGCGTGCGATCGACCTTCCGCATGCGGGACCGCCCGGCAGCGTACTGGCGGCCGGACGCGACGGCATCGACATCGCCTGTGGCGAGGGCATGCTGCGCATCACCGCCCTGCAACGCGCGGGCGGTCGCCGCATCAGCGCCGCCGATTACCTCAACGCACGGCCCGAGCTGCGGCAGCCTGACGCCCGCATCCGGCCAGCCTGAGGCACTACCGGTGCCAGCCACCGCTCGTAACTGGCTCGTCGCTTGCGACATGCCTCACTGCCCCGTCCTGCCGCAGATCGTCCGCCCATGACCGACACCCGCGCCGAAGCCGCCCGCGCCCTTGCCGACATCGCCCTGCGCGGCACCTCGCTGCGCGAGGCGATGGAGCGCCATGCGCCCAGGCTGGCGGATCCGCGCGACCGCGCCCTGTTGATGGCGCTGCTCAGCGACGGTGCGCGCTGGTGGCCACGTTTCGATGCGGCGCTGGATCAGCTGCTCGACCAGCCGCTGCGCAAGAAGGAGCCCGCGGTCCACGCGCTGCTGGTACTGGGCCTGGTGCAGCTGGAGATCCTGGAGCTGCAGGACTACGCCGCCGTCGCCGCCACCGTGGAAGCGGTCCGCGCGCTGAAGCGGCCACGGCTGGCCGGCCTGGTCAACGCGGTGCTGCGGCGCTGGCAACGCGAGCGCGTGCAGCGCCTCGCCGTACTCGATGCCGACCCGCGCACCCGTCACGCCCATCCGGCATGGCTGGCCGACGCCATCACCCGCGACTGGCCGGCACAGGCGGAAGCGGTGATGGCCGCCGACAACCGCGAGCCGCCGCTGATGCTGCGCGCCAACCGTCGCCGCACCAACCGCGAGGCCCTGCTCGACCAGCTGCGGGCCGACGGCCAGATGGCTGACGCGCACCCCTGGCTGGCCGACGCCATCGTGCTGCCGCACAGCACCGACGTCACCCGCCTGCCCGGTTTCGCCGAGGGCCTGTTCGCCGTGCAGGACGGTGCCGCCCAAGTCGCCGCCGACCTGGCCGACGTCCATGCTGGGCAGCGCGTGCTGGACGCCTGTGCCGCACCGGGCGGCAAGGCCTGCCACCTGCTCGAGCGCGCCGACGTCGCGCTGACCGCGCTGGAATTCGAGCCGAAGCGCGCCGAACGCATCGGCCAGAACCTGAGGCGCCTGCACCTGCACGCGGACGTCGTGGTGGGCGACGCCGGCGATCCGTCCGCCTGGTGGGACGGCCGCCCATTCGACCGGATCCAGATCGACGCGCCTTGCTCGGCCACCGGCGTGCTGCGGCGACGCCCCGACGTACGCCTGCATCGCCGCGCCGGCGACATCCCCGCGCTGGCCGCGCAGCAGCGACGTATCCTGGATGCGCTTTGGCCGCTGCTGGCGCCGGGCGGACGACTGCTCTACATCACCTGCTCACTGCTGCGCGCGGAGAACGAGGGCGTGCTGGCACCGTTCCTCGACGCGCGCGCCGACGCACGGGCCGTACCGTTCACGCTGCCGGTCGGCCAGGCCGCGGGACCGGGCTGGCAGATCCTGCCGGGCGACGGCGATCTCGACGGTATGTACTATGCCGCCATCGAAAAGGCCGACCGGTCCTGAGCCGGGCGCGCCGGCACCACGCCTCCGCAGGGACCCGTCCATGTCCGCACCTTCCCAGGCCACACCGCAGGAGCGCCGCCGTTTCTGGCTGCTGCTGCTGACCGCCCTGGTGATACTCGGTGCGGGCATCGGCCTGCGCGATCCCTGGCCGTCGGACGAACCGCGCTTCACCCTGGCCGCCGCGCAGATGGTGGCCAGCGGCGACTGGCTGTTTCCGCATCGCGGCATCGAACTCTACGCCGACAAGCCGCCGATGCTGATGTGGCTGGAGGCCGCCAGCTTCGAACTGGTGCGCAACTGGCGCATCGCCTTCATGCTGCCCTCGCTGCTGGCCGGGCTGGGCACGCTGTTGCTGGTCTACGACCTTGGCCGGCGACTGTGGAACCGCCGCACCGGCCTGTACGCGGCGGGCGGGCTGCTGCTGGCGTTCCAGTTCGTCTACCAGGACCAGCGCGCGCAGATCGATCCGCTGGTGACGTTCTTCATCACCGCGGCCAACTGGGGCCTGCTGCGTCACCTGCTGGCCCCGTCCGGCGGTGGCGGCGAGGCGCGCGCGACGAACTGGCCGATGTACTGGCTGGGCTGCTTCTGCGCCGGGCTGGGCGTGATCACCAAGGGCGTGGGCTTCCTCGCGCTGTTCATGCTGTTGCCGTACGCGTGGGCGGCGTGGCGCGGCTGGAACGGCGTAACGCGCCCGGACCGCGGCGCCTGGTGGCGCTGGCTGCTGGGGCTGGCGGCGGCCTTGGCGGCAATCGCGCTGTGGCTGGTGCCGATGCTGCTGGTGGCGCGTGCACGTGCCGACGACCCCGCCTACCCGGCCTATGTGCACGACATCCTGTTCCACCAGACGGCGCAGCGCTACGCCGACGCCTGGCACCATATTCACCCGTGGTGGTCGTACGTCCCGATCGTGCTGTTCAGCTGGCTGCCGCTGTCGCTGACCTACCCGGGCAGCGTGCCGCGCTGGGGCCACCGGCTGCGCGCAGGCGATGCGCGGATCCTGCTGCCGCTGGTCTGGATGGTGCTGGTGCTGCTGTTCTTCAGTGCCTCGCCGGGCAAGCGCGACGTCTATATCCTGCCGATACTGCCGATGCTCGCGCTGATCACCGCGCCCTTCCTCGACGAACTGCTGCCGCAGCGCTGGCTGCGCGCGCTGGGTCTGGGCTTCATTGCACTGATGGGCACCGGGCTGCTGCTGGTCGGCGGCTACGCCCTGCTGTCGCATGCGCCCGGAGTCGCCCGGTTCGCGGTGCGCCACGAACTGGCCGACGGCGGCGCCGCGCTGTGGTGGATGTGTGTGGCAGTGGGCGCCACACAATGGCTGCTGGTCGCGGCCCTGCGCATGCGCCGCGCGCTGCTCGCGGTGGGCGGCGGCATGGCCGCGCTGTGGCTGGGCTGGGGTTTCTGGGGCGTACCGCTGCTCAACGCATCGAGTTCGGCGTCCGGCCTGATGGCCGAGGTGCGCAGCCACCTGGCGTCAGGCGACCAGATCGGCCTGGTCGCGTGGAAGGAACAGAACCTGCTGATGCTCAGGCATGCCGCGGTCGATTTCGGTTTCAAGGTGCCCTGGCACATCCAGTTCGCCCTCGCCACCCGGTGGCAGGCACAGGCTCCGGCCACGCGCTGGCTGTTCGTGCAGCAACCGGCCATGGGCGATTGCGTGGACCGCACAAAGGCGATCTACCTGGGCCATGCCAACCGGCGCGACTGGTGGATGTTCAAGGCCGACGCCGTGGTGCCGGACTGCGTGCCCAGCGCTTCGGTGGACCCGTCGCCGGATCCCGTCGCCGCCGCCCGGGCACGCCGGGGCCCTGGCATGGTGCCGGCCGCCGAGAGGGTGACCAGCCGATGACCACGACCCGCATCCAGGTACTGGCACGCGACAACGGCGCAGGCCTCAGCCGCGACCTGCGACTGCTCGCCGATGCGCTGGGCGAAGCAGGCGCGCAGGTACAGACCACCGCCTTGCCGCATCGCGGACGCCTCGCCGAATGGCTGACCCGGGTGCGGCTGATCGGACGCGCCCCGGTATTCGATCTCAACCTGATGCTGGAACGGGTGCGCCCGGAATTCGCGCGCACCGCGTCGCACAATGTCCTGGTGCCCAACCCGGAGTATTTCCGCCAGCGCGATCGCGCTGCGCTGGACTGCATCGACGCGGTATGGGCAAAGACCCATCATGCCGAGCAGCTGTTCGCGGCACTGGGCGTACCGACCCGCTACATCGGTTTCGACAGCCCCGACCGGCTCGACCCGGAGGTACCGCGTCGACACGCGTTCTTCCACGGTCCCGGCCGCAGCAACAACAAGGGCACCGCGACGCTGCTGCGGTTATGGGCCGCGCATCCGGAATGGCCTACGCTCACCGTGGCCTGGCGTCGCAAGCGGGTGGAGCTCGACGCGTTGCCGGCCAACGTGACGCTGATCCGCGACCACCTCGACGACCGTGCCTACTGCGAGCTGCAGAACGCGCACCGCTTCCACCTGTGTCCCTCGCAGACCGAAGGCTTCGGCCATTACCTGGTCGAGGCGATGAGCTGCGGAGCGGTGG
>Ga0207433_10008919_pt1 | contig 16144 bp, 17 predicted proteins | sample YelNatPaOPGAMG01_FD_187559 | JGI IMG/M metagenome (GOLD analysis project Ga0207433, IMG submission 187559) | Hot spring thermophilic microbial communities from Obsidian Pool, Yellowstone National Park, USA - OP-RAMG-01 (SPAdes) (version 3) | ecosystem: Environmental > Aquatic > Thermal springs... | reverse complement strand
GGCATTTAGCTGATCGGGCTACCTGCGCTTCGGGTAGAGGCTTCATCAGCGCTTGTTTGCCCTTTCCACGTGCAGGACGGCCGTTTCACCGTTTCCACCCGGCATTCTCGACAACTTAGCATGCCTCATTGGCACTTGTCCGAGTGGACGTTTCGTTTCTGCTCCGTTGCCAAGGCTCTCGCCTTACGCCCTTGCGGGCGTTGCACTTCTACACGTGGGCGGAGTTTCCTCAGGCCTCATAAGTCAGCCCGAAAGCCGCACGCCAACTCGCCAGCCCTAAGATTTCATGCATCAAGCTTTGCAATAAAAGTTTTGGAAGATTTATTTCACTGCGCGGCATTTATGTTTGTGGATAACGGAGCAACTGCTGTTGAATAAGCTTGTAATCGTGATTACGGGTACGCCTTGCGTCGGGAAAACATCAGTGGCGCGATTACTCGCCTCAAAGCTTGATGCAGTTTATGTGAACTTAACGGAATTAGCGGTGAAAAATAAACTTGTCATAGGCGCGGATGACAAGAGAGGCGGCTCCCTAATAGTTGATGAAAACGGCTTAAAAAAGGCTGCAAGCAAGCTCATACACGAAACCGGAGAACAAAATGTTGTCTTTGATGGGCATTACGCTGCAAGTGTGGTCCCGAAAAAACTTGTAACACATACTTTTGTTTTAAGGCGTGACCCAGTCGAGTTGAGAAGTTTCATGGAGAAGGCTGGCTTTTCCGGCAACAAATTGTGGGAGAATTTGGCTTCTGAAATTTTGGACGTCTGCCTAGTCGACGCGTTAAATGCTTATGGAAAAGGGAAGGTTTGTGAAATTGATGCCACTGGCAAAGACGTTGAGGAGGTTGTTGAATATATCCTAGCCGTTTTAAATGGGTCTAAGAGGTGCCGCTTAGGAGTGGTTGATTGGCTTGGCAAATTGGAAAAAGATGGATTATTAGATGAATATTTGAGGATTTAAGAAAGCATGCAGCCTTTTCATCCTAAGTTTTTAGGCTTTGTAAAATCTGCCTTGTTGTCAAAATCATTATTTTTCTCCTGTTCGCGTAAGCCTTCGCGTGGTCACTGAATTTTTCTCCAACTATGACTGGGTTGGGCAATCCAACCTCTTCTGAGGCTTTGTCAAGGTTTATTATGACGTTTATGCCTATAGTCCTCTTCCAGTCTCTTATCCAAACGCCTTGGGTTATACGGCCTTTCTGAATTATTAAGTCGAAGTTTCGAAGTATCCCCCTGTAACCCTCTAGGCTGACGTTTTCCTCCACTTTATAGCCTTTCTTTCTAAAGTATTGTATTACCGATTGCCTTAAGTCTGACGATTTTTGTGGCTTTGCGTCTTCAGTGCTCATTGGAACCCTCTTGCATTAAGCGTTATTTAGTAGTTTAGTGAAAAGGTTTTCGGAAAAGGGAGACACATTGACAAACTACATAGTTGTTGTTTGCAGTGAATGCGGAGGCTACTTGCTGGCTAAAAGCAGTCAAAAATCAAGAACTTGCCCCTACTGTGGTTCAAGAATTCTTCTGGAAAAGGCTAAGAGAATCGCCTATGCTAAAAAGGCAGATGAAGCATTAGCAATACTGCGCAGATTAAAGGAGAAAGCCGCCCAAAAACATGGAAAAGTTAAGCCTCGAAGGCTATTTTAAGAAAAGTCATCAACCCTATTCCAAGAAGAATCATGAAAAGCTGAACAATTGACTCACCAGCATGCGATTTTTTATGAAGTTCAGGCATCAAGTCGGTAGCGGCTATATAGATGAAACCACCAGCTGCAAAAGGAACTAGTAGTGCTTCTATGCTTCTTAGGTAAGCCAGAAAATATGTTGCCAGCGCCCCCAAAATGGCTGTCACGGCTGAGATGAAATTATAGATTAACGCCTTTTTTCTGCTCAAGCCTCCATAGACCAGCACACCGAAGTCGCCTATTTCTTGGGGAACTTCGTGAAAAATCACGGCTAAAGTTGTGGCGAAACCCAGTTCAAAGCCTATCATAAAAGTGGCGGCTATGACCATTCCATCAATAAAGTTGTGGATTCCATCTCCGACAAGGTTTAGGTACACGAAGGTGTGGGTTGGACATTCCTTCTCGTGGCAGTGACGCCAATAAAGAAACTTTTCTAATGCGAAAAATGAAACTATTCCTGCTATCACATACCACAAGATAGCCATCTGGTCATTTTCAGGCGTTAGGGATTCTGGGAGTAGGTGGAGAAATGCGCCGCCTAAAAGGGTGCCTGAGGCGAAGCCTACCAAAATTGTTGTTAAGCGTTTTAGTTTATCCTCTTTCAATCCGATGAAGAGTACTCCTATGAAGGCGATGAGGCTCACGGCTGTTACGGAAGCCAAAATTGCGATTAAATTGTTCATCAATCTTCAATGGTTAAAGCCCTAAACTTATTAGAGTATCGGTTTCACTCCCTTAATTTCTGGAGCATTTCACACGCCTTGCATAGGGTTTGTGTTGTTGGTTCTCCGCATTCGCTGCATTCTCTTAAAGTTTCTGCTTTTTCGGCTTTTTCTATGGCTTGTCTGAGTTTTTCAGCCGCTTTAAAGATTGTGTATTTTATGCCCGTGTGCTTCTCCTCCATTCTGTTTAGGAAAACTCTCACGTCGTTTCTTAGGGCTTCTGGAGCGTATGGACATGGAGCGCTTTGGAATCGTATCCTCTTGACGTAGGCGTACAATGCTGTTTCTTTCTCTGGAATTTCGCAGAAAGGCTTCACCCGCCTAACAAGTTTTGGGTGAGTTTCGTCTGTCACTGGTTTTTCCCGCGCTATCCTGTAGGGGTCACCGTGAAGCATGTTAAGCAGAACTGTTTGCACTTCATCGTCTAAAGTGTGGGCTGTTGCAAGCTTGTCCGCTTCAACCTTCCTTGCAATTATGTTTAGCGCCTTCCTCCTCAGAACACCACAGTAGGCGCATGGCGTGAGCTCATTTTTGCCTTTGCTTTTTAGCTTTTCAACAATTTCGTCGAGGGTGAAGCCATAAAGCTCTTTAAAGGAGATTATTCTATGCTCCACGCCAAGCTTTTCACAGTTTTCCACAGCAATTTTTAAGGCTTCGTCTCTGTACCCAGCAATGCCCTCGTCTACAGAAACAGCAACAAGCGAAGCCTTCGGATAGCCACGCTCTATTTTGGATAAAATGTGCAAGAGGCTTACACTATCTTTTCCGCCAGAAACGGCTACGGCTATTCTATCGTCAAACTCAAACATGCCATACTTGGCTATGGTGGCTCTAACCTTATTTTCAATTGATTTAACAAAACAGCTTTTGCACAACCGCTCACCAGAGTAGGGTCTAAAGAAAAAGGCTTCCTTCCGCTTGCAAATGTTGCAAAGCTCCCCGCCTCTGATGTCTTCCACTCTAACCAGTCTTCCAAACACTGCAAACCGGCTAAGGAAATACTTTTCGAAGCAAAATTTAACACTTCTCAGATACGAAAGTTTTCTAGGCTGAATGCACACCATTATAGTTGAATGCCATGACTAAGAAACCTTCAAGGCTTCCAGAGGTTCTAGAAGTCATTTATAGCGCTGAGCATTGGGCGCTGCTTAAAAGGCTGAGGGCAAAGGCTTTGCAACTAATGGAGGCACTTGCAAAGTTCAACATAGAAGCCATAACCCACGGCAGCATCGCAAGAGGGGACGTGACGGAAAAAAGCGATGTTGACGCTTTCATACCAAATCCACCATCATCCTTTCTCATCGAAACAGCCCTTGAGCAGGCTGGCATACCAGTGAACAGACGACTCATTGTGCAAGCAACACCAACCTACGCGATGAAAGGCTACATAGAAATCGACGAAAATACTAGCGTCTCCTTCCCATTAATGAAAATGCGGAAAATTGAGAGGGAGTTTTACAAGTTCGGCGGCGAAATAACCATTGAAAATTTGAGAGCTGATGTACGTGTTGCTGGTGTGGATAAACGTTTAATGCTCATCGAGCCTACTGAAAAAGGACACAGGGAAAGCGGAATAGTTGGGCGAGAAGAGCACGTTGCCAAAATTTTGAAGATTTCTGTGGAAACAGTCCTAGACAGGGTTCATGCTCTCTTAAGGAGAGATGAGATCGGCAGAACAGGGGTTTTTATTGAAAGAGAATTAACCGATGGCGAGACTTTTGAGTTCGCTTTAAAGAAATTGGCGGAAGAAAATCCAGCTGTTCGAAGGAGACTGAAAACTGTTTCGGCTGGCTAAGATTGAGGGGCGAATCTTAAAAGGGCGGCAATACCACCCAAAGCCACAAGTTTTGCTCCAGCCTCGTGTTCTGTGCTTATAACGATGACTTTCCCGCCTTTCTGTTCCACGTCCTTCATTAACTGCTCCAAAAGTAAGCGTTCTTTATCATCTGCACCGCGAAGCACCGTGTCAGCCAAAACAAGCCTATCAATAGCCCCGTATTCTGAGACTTTTCGCACGTCATCTAAGCCGTAAACCACTGTGCGTTCGCCTTTGCCGAGCCTCTTCAAGATTTCCTCAACAACTTCTGTTTCCTCAACAATTCTCAAGTGCTTCATAGTCTTTGTAAGAACCCCAGAACGTAAAGCCTCATAGATGCCAGCAACGCCGCTATTGTTCACGCTTTTGACATCAGCAACGTTTTTGGCTATTTCTGGAGCCACCCTCTCCAAAAACTTTGCAAAATCGTTTTTTACGAAGCCGACACCAATTATCGCGATCGGGTTGTGACCTTCGCTCCATATTTGGCGTAAATTGTTTAACACGTTTTGGAAAAACTCTTTGACAGCCACCTCTCTTTTTTCAGCTTCAAGTTTTCCCGGAAGCCTTACTCGCTCCTCTACTTTCACTTCAACACCGTACTGGGTTGTTGTGGCTATTGCAAAGCCTTCATCATCTATTGCCACTATAATTACTGGTTTTTCCGAAGTTTTTCTGGCGGTCTCCAGTCTTTCAAGCTGGTGGCTTGCCCACTCCTCCTTCACAATTGTTACCGGTGAGTTTAATGCTATGCTCAGCGTGTGATGCGCGCCCGTTGGAATTATTTCTGGTGCATGGCATATTATTCCATGAACCCTAAGCCTTCCAAGGAGCTTGTCCCAAGAAACCTTTTCCACCTTAACACCCATAAAAACTGAAACCCTTTCGCCCCGCTTCGCCCTAGAGTATTTCTCGTCCTGTTTTATCTCCCGCGATGTATAGGCGTAAACCTCGTCGCCTTTATAAATAATGTTGTAGAGATGCCACAAATCATCAAATGTTTCTGGAACAACCTTAACAAAGCCCTTTTTAAGGTTCATCTCCAGAATCTTCAACAGCCCTTTCCTCTTTGCTAATCACGTCTAACATTAGTATTTGCGGCTGTGGGGTCTAACAAGCTCCTCCAATATGCTTAGCATGTCTGGAACCTTTGTTACAATGTCAGTAAAAGTGACAATGCCTACAAGTTCATCATTATTTCTTGTGACAAGAAGACGCTTAATCCCTTTCTTCGCCATTAACCTAGCAGCCTCATTTATGCTTGCATTCTCATCAATCGTTATCACGGGACTGGTCATAATCTGCCTAGCCGTTAAGGTTTCAGGCGCCAAGCAAGGCTCGACAATCCTCCTCAAAATATCCCGTTCAGTAATTATCCCAACCGGTCTTTCACCCTGAACAACCACCACAGAACCAATGTCAAATTTGTTCATAGTGGCGACAACCTCTTTAACACTTGAGTCAGGACGCACAACGCGAACATTTTTCGACATAACATCCCTAACAAGAACAATTCCAGCCAAGCAGGCAGCCTCCAACAAGACTAAAGGATTTGCTAAAGTATTAAACTATTCCGCCAGCAAAATCCTTAATAGATGTCTCGTAACGTTTACATTTTGGGCCGGTAGATCAGCCTGGAATGATCGCAGCGTTGGCATCGCTGAGGTCGCGGGTTCGAATCCCGCCCGGTCCACCACAAATTTTATATATCAATCGTATGGATTATCCATCCAACGAGAAAGGAGAGGCACGTTTTGAAAGGAAAAAACTCCATAATAATGTTAATTGCAGCCGCTTGCCTCTGTGCGGCATTGCTTTACCCACAATTCAAAACATGCAGTGCACAAAGTTCTACTTTAAAACTGGTGGATGTGATGCTTGATTATGGGAATGGGACACGCAGGTGGACTTCATGTATACTGCAGCCCGGCGACGATACGGTATATAACGCTACACAAATGGTTGCCACATCTTTAAATGTCACGTGGTATGATGGCTCAGCCTTTGTTGACGCTATAGACAATGTTTGGAATAGCTACCCCTATTATTGGATGTGGTGGTATTGGGATAGCTCCGAGTCCCAGTGGGTTATGGGTCCAGTTGCATGCAATCTATACATCCTCGAAGACTGCGACATCATAGCATGGTACTATGAGGACTGCAGCGTATGGCCTCCAAGTCCCCCGCCAAATCCGCCAGTCACACGGGTTGACATTTTGTTAGATTATGGAAACGGCACAAGAATATGGTGTGAAAACGTGGAAGTGTTAGGCTTTGCATCCGTTTTGAAGGCCACAAAAACGGTTGCCTCCGTTGAGTATTCTCTGTGGTGGGGCACCGATGCCTTCGTCGATGCTATAAACAACGTTTGGAACGACTATGTTTCATGGGTATACTTCTGGATTGGCTGGTATTGGAACCATACTGCTGAATGCTGGGAAATGATTCCAGTTGCGTGCAACAAATACCTTCTTACAAATGGAGACATTATAGCGTGGTATTACGAGGACTGTACTGTTTGGCCCATGGAACCGCCAGTCTTGACGCCGCATCCAGTGGCTAAGTTCACGTGGACGCCCGTAATACCGAAGGTGAATGAACCTGTTATTTTTGATGCTTCAGCTTCCACTCCCAACGGTGGCACAATAGTTAAGTACGCGTGGGACTTCGGAGACGGAAACACAGCCTATGGCAAAATTGTTTCCCACTATTATGCCAATCCAGGCACGTTTACTGTTACCTTAAACGTTTCAGACAGTAATGGTCTCTGGGATATTGAGCAAAAACAAATAACAGTGGTTAGGCCATCTGGTCCAAAAGCAGACTTCAAAGCAGTTCCAGAGACAGCCAAAGTTGGAGAAAAAATAAAGTTTGATGCTTCGGCTTCTCTTCCAGGATGGAATGGAACCCACTCCATGCCAATAACAGAGTACCGCTGGAACTTCGGCGACGGAAACATAACCGTCACCAGCCAGCCAATTGTGTACCACAGCTATGGCGCTGCTGGAAACTATTACGTGACTTTAACGGTTTATTCGCCGGGTGCAACTCCAGAAACAGACTCAGCAACTGTCAGAGTGACTGTGTTCGCAGTGCCCGTTGGGGGAGAATCAGCCTCCACAAAAACACCTGAAATCGAAAAGAGTTTAGAAACCTATGTAGTGTTAGTGGCGATCATCATTGCCACCTTTGCGGTTGTTAAGCGGAACTTTGCAAAGAGGTGATGCTTTATGAAAAGGGCTGGGAACATCCACTACACGGCGGTCTTCAGCATCCTACTTTTTCTACTGCTTATTACCCCTCTATTTTTAGCCAGAACAAATGAGGAACCAGTTTCAACTATTGAAGGGGAAACAGCCCCCGAGGTAGAAACACATGAAGGCAATGATAATAATATCAGTGACACTGGTGGCTATGTCTCTGGTTCTGAAACATTAACACCCCTTAGCGGCGACACTCCGTTGTCTAAAGCCTTAAACTACTTGAGAAATGCCCAGGGGACTGATGGTAAAATATCAGATTTTGCAACTTCTTGTTGGGCGGTTATGGCAATTGCAGCCGCAGGAGAAGACCCTCACAGCTGGAAAAAGCCTTCTGGAAAGTCCATAGTTGAATACTTAATCGAGAACAAAGGTCAGCTTAATTTGAATGTTCCAACAGATGTTGCACGTTTTGTTTTGGCGATGACGGCAGCTGGAGAAGACCCCAGAAACATAAGTGGCACAAATTATGTTGAGATCCTTAAAGGCTTCCTTAATAACAGCCAGATTGGAAGCCCATCACAGCTTAACGACGACTTCTGGGGTGTTATGGCACTAGTTTCGGCGGGCGAAAATGTTAGTTCGACAATTATCCGAGGGTCGGTTAACTTCATTAAAACACATCAGAATGCTGACGGCGGTTGGAGTTGGGCTGTTGGTGGAACAAGCGACGTGGACGACACCGCTGCGGCGGTTATGGCTTTAGTTTCCGTCGGTGAGGATGCCGAGTCGAACACTATTGCGAAGGCGTTACAGTATTTGAAGAGTCAACAACAGTCTAACGGTGGTTTTCCATGCTTCGGTGTTGTAAACAGTGCTTCTGATTCCTGGGCTATAGACGCTATATGCAGTGTTGGACAAAACCCAGAAGACTGGAAAGTGAACAACATAAGCGTAATTGACCATCTACTAACCCTTCAAAACGCTGACGGTTCTTTTAATTGGACGGCAAGCACTCCCGCCAATAAGGCGCTTATGACATCCTACGCCATTGTCGCCCTTTGCAAGAGGCATTATCCAACTAACGGCTTACACATCTACACAAGAATTGAGGGAAAACAGGTAACCATTTGGCGGCGCAGAGTCTTCGTGGCGGCATCCGTAATAATTGATGACACAGGGCAAACATGTTACCTGCCAAAACCCACAGTCTTAGGAGCCTTAGACAAAGCAGCAGAAATCGGCGGATTCACCTACAAAGTTAGACAGACAGCCTACGGCTTATACGTCTACTCAATAGCTGGCGAAGAAGCCGCTGGACTGATGGGGTGGATGTACCGTGTGGACTATTACATGCCTTATGTCGGCATGGCTGATTTCGAATGGAACATTACGTCACCTCCAAACCCACCTCACAAAGAACTTTTAATCTATTATGGCGACTGGACGTATCTGCCGCTGAAAGTATGGGTCGACAAGACGGAAGTGCATGTTGGAGAAAACATAACAGTGCTCGTCACATGTTACAACGACACTAGTGGCAGCTGGCAACCCGTCGAAGGAGCAACAGTCTACTTCCTATACAGAAGGTATACAACTAATACAACTGGCTATGTTATGATCACGGTTAGATATGACCCGCCCTTATGGGCTGAAAAGACAGGCTTCATCCGAAGCGACGTGATTGAAGTTAAAATAATCACTAATCAAACGAACAGCAACACGGTGAGCGGACAGCAGAATCCCGAAAACACGTCCCGAGAAAACGAGGCAAGCACCCCCATTTCTTCTGAGCTTCTTCAGAGACGGGCAGCTCGGCTGATATCCCTGTCCTATGAAATAATAATCCGCTAAAACTTAAACATGAACTGGTGGGCTGGGATGAATTGCAGACGCGCGGCACTGTTGGCTATAATGACAGCGCTTTGTGTTGGAATTCAGCTGGCCCCGAGACCACCAAACGTTGAGACTACATCGTTGATATGTTTCTTAACTGGATTCTTGTTCGGCGCTGGCTTTGGAGCCATTCTAGGGGCTATGACAATGTTTCTTAACGGATTCTTTTCGCCATGGGGCTTCGCTGGGATAATAATGCCCTTTCAAATGGCGGGAATGGCTTTAATAGGCTTTGTTGGAGGAGTTTACCGCAAACTTTTGGGCGGAAATCCCTCGAAAATGACTGGTACGAAAATTTTGAACCTTGAAGTTTCCCTTCTCGCAGCTTTTCTCACGCTGATTTATGACGTGCTAACCAACATTGGTTGGGCTTTACCTTCCAACACGCCCATTATTGCGGCGTTAATATCTGGAGCATGGTTCACCGTGGTTCACGTTATTTCAAACACATTGTTTTTCGGGGGAGCATTTTTTATCCTAGTCAGGGTTATAGGTAACTTTATAGGCGAGAATACATGGAGCTCTCGAAAAGAAGTCTCATAATCTTTGGCTTGGGGTGGCTAACCTCCCTCGCCCTTTTAGGATGCATCGCCGGATACTATCACATGGAATGTCAAAACCTTCTCGCAAAAATCAAGGAGTACGAAGGGTGTGTTATGCGCGTTAACATATGCATCAATAATGGAACGGCAGTCTGGTACAACGGCACACTTGTGCTTGCAGGATGTGATCTTTTAAGCGCAACCAAAAGAATAGCCATTGTAAACTACACCTATTGGCCTTCCTATAAAGCCAGCTTTGTAGACGCCATAAACAATGTCTGGAAAAATGGAACCCATTTTTGGATGTGGTACCGCTGGACAAGCAACGGTTGGGAGTACGGACCAGTCGGCGCCGACACATATATTCTATCTCCAAACGAGACGGTTATGTGGCGATACGAAAAACCCAACTACTCACCATAAGGTAGGCGGTTTTATTCTTGTAGTTTGAAGCGTAGGATGGCGGCTATTCCGCCAAAAGAATTCTTGAGCATCTGTCCTTCTTCAGTTTCATCCGAGATTATTTCAACTTCAGTGTTTGTGTATTCCGCCAGTTTAGCAAAGTCTTCAATAAGTTCTTGCTTATCAATTACGCTTAGGGATGGAGCCTTACAGTTTGGGCATGGTTTTCCAACTAGGCTTTGTTCAAAACTTGCCAGCATGGGGCCCTTAACAGTCTGTTGCCCTTCATAGCCGCATGCACTGCACTTAACCTTCACGCGGGCAACGTCAAGACCTTCAGAAAGCAGCAAAGTTTTAACGGCGCCTGCTTCCAAGGCTTTTCTTACGGCTTCTTCTCCATAAGTGGCAAGCCCCGTGTCATGCCCTATCTCATAAAGGAATTGCTGAACTATTTGGCGCTCTTCTATGTAGCGGATTTTCCTCATAATTTCAGGCGCCTTGTCCACAATTTCTTTTACTCCTTGCTCGTCGACATAAGCCGTGTCAACAGTGTCGATAATCTTCTCCTTTAACTGATAATTTAGGTAATCACCCTTCTCGAAGTCGTATTTGGTGGGGCCTGGTCCACCAATTATTATGCCCTTCAAGTTTTCTAGTGGAAGAAAAACCTCGTTTGCGTGCTCCCCTACACGCCTAAAATACTCTTGGAGGCGCATTTCCCTAAGCCTCTCGAACCTCCTGGCAGATTGCCCCCCGGCACGTGTTTTTCCCGGAACACCGGAGGTCACTTCCCTGACTATTTCGAGCCTTCGTCCTTGAAGAGTTGCGATGGTTGCTGCTGTCGCGTCTATGAGGAGTATGCCATAAGTCTCCTTTTCCCGCAAGAGCTCTTGTAGATGCTCTGTGTGAAATCGGGAATCGCATCTATAAAGGTATATGTGTATGGGCTCAGGCGGTATTATTACATATGTTTCAATTTTCTCGCTTCCAGCACCGTTTTGCGGAACTGCCCCGCAAAAAATTACAAGCCCGTTCTCAGGGGTTTCCTTGAAAAGTTTTAGGCGCTGTTGAACTTTAACGATGGCGTCTTGGACGTTTTTGCGGGTTGTTGTGGATTTTATGTTGGAGGCAGTGCCATATTCTTCCCTAAGCATGTTCATAACTTCGCTTATCTGCTTCCCAGGTGGAATGTAGAGCGAAATAAGCTCTGTTCCCCGTCCCTCTTTAACAGCTAGCGTGTTCAGTATCTTTTTTAAACGGAATAGTTCGAGAGATGTCCTCCTTTTTGGAGCGCTCAAATTTTTCACTCAATTTAATGGCTATAAAGCTACATGACAAGGAGCCAAATAAAAATATTGGATTAAATGGGTGTTAGGATAGCCCTAAAACTTCTTTCAAAAACGCCTTATAGGGCCCAAGTTTGCCGCCATAATTACCAGCAGAAATTCGCAGAACTCCGGGAACGTTTATGGCTGCTTTTATGCCTTCTCCCATGGCCTTTTTAACAGCCTCAACTGTTAAGCCATTAATGACAATTTCGTAGACAGAGTTAACGTCTTCTGGCAGTTGGGAGTCTGCCACAACCTTTTTCAGTGTTGGACAGAAGGGGTGGTTTGTTGAAGCCTTAAGCTTGTACTTCAAAGAACCAGCTTTAGAACCAGACCTACAAACCCCGCCTGGAAATGGCATTATAACTTCGTTTGCATTGTTTTTTATTGCTTTTACGGCTTCTTCTGCTGCTTGCAGTCCAGTGGTTTTGTCCTTTGCCAGTATGAGGAAGTTTCCTCCGGCAACAGCCTCTGCAACGCCAAACGAGTCTTCCACAATGAATTCGCCTTCCATAACTGGGATTCTCCAAACTTTTCTCCCGCCGACAATGCCCTTCTTTTGAAAGCCGTCCCCAAAATAGCGGAGGCTCCGTCCAACCTTCATTCTTCTTTTTGCGTTTGGAAGGGCGTCAAAAGCTGATGTTGTGGGGCAAGTCATTATGCACTGCCCAATGCGAAGTATCATCTGGTTTTTTAAGTCAAAACGGCTCCGATTGTAGATTTGGATTATCGCGCCCACCCTTCCGTCTGGAGTTTTTTCTTTTGGAACAAGTCCCTCAACTCCAGCTTCAGCAGGAGCCATAATGACGCTTGTGGCAAATCCCGTTGCCACTTCGGCAGCGGTTAAAGCCCATTTTTCGCTGTCCGCTGTGATGAGTATTCTTCCAGCCCACATGGGAAACATTTCGGCAAACGTGTCCGCGACCTTAATGGTATGTCCTTTCGTTGATTTTACCAAGAAGCATGGTCCAAACTTGTCCTTTTCATCATAGCCGACTATTTCAAGCTTTGCTTCGCTTTGCAGCATATTCAAACCTAGCTTTGAGGATAAGCACAATATCATTTAAGACTTTTCACCTTCTAGGCGCGAAATTTCATGGCAACTTCTGTATTTCACTAAGGCAGCCAATGCTTTTCAGTTTCAGTTTTCCCTTCTTCGCCCTTTAGCTTCTTAAGAACCGCTTCCTTAGCCAATTGGTAAGCGATCTTGTAATCGAATACGCCCTTAGGTGATTCAGCTGCCATTTTAATCAGTTTAGTCTCCACCGCGTTTTTAAGAGTGCCTATTACAAGCGCGCCTACGCCAAATACGTTTGGGATCACTTCTTTTCCATCCCATGTTGGTTTTAACCCTTCAACACCCAATGGTGGAACGGCGTTAATATCCGCCACAATCTTGCAGTTTTTCCCATATTCCTTAAGTGTGTTTAACGGGAGAAGCTGGACGCCCACGGCGCCAGCTGCCAGAACAATTTCGGCGTCTTTTATGGCGGTTCCGACTTCCTCTGGAGTTTTGGCTTCAACACCTTTTGCCCTTTCTTCTTTAAACTCTTCGTTTATTTTCCCAGCAACAGCTGTGGACCTCTTAAGATCACGGGAAGTCACAATAACTTTAGCTTTCTCAGAAGCGTAAAGCCTAGCAGCAGTTTGCCCAACTGGTCCTGTTCCAGCCAAGACGGTGACGGTTTTTCCTTCAAGACCTCCAAAACCTTTAACAATGGAGACTTCAAGGGTTTTTGCAACTGCGGCTGAAGCTGTTGTGTATGCGCCTCTTGGGTCTATCACTACGCTGAGTTCAAAGGGTGGAAACATACACTTTTTAATCTTCTCAAGAATCTCATTTGTAAGCTCAAAGTTACGCCCATTAATGAATATTTTCGTGTGCTTTGCACCTTCGGGTCCACGCGGGAACATGGCATCGTAAACTAGTTTTTCCGCATCCTCCACAGTCACGTTTTCATATTTTAGGATAACAGCTTCTGGGAGAACATCTACCGTTGTGAGAATATCAAAGGGGCTTGCATGCTTATCTGTGTCCAAGAAAATGAAAACGGTTTTAAACTGTTGCTTTGACAAAGTTTTCAACCTCTCTTCTCCGTAATGCATCGTAAGCGTTTAAAAAAATTGCTATTCAAACACACTCCATTATACATTGCAGTGACGGAATGAAAAAATATTTAACTCGCAAATTAAACTGTGCAATTAAATACGAGGTGAATGGAATTTGACAGAAGTTGTTGAGAAAGGGTTAAAGAAAATTGGCATAACAGTTTCAAAACCAGTGCTTGCCGTTATATGCATAATCTTCGGCATACTCATAATCGCTAAACCAGAGCTTGTTGGGATTATACTAGGCATATTCCTCATAATAGAGGGAGTGTTACTATTGACAGAATACTTAGAGCTTAGAAAACAGCAACCGCCACCGCCGCCACCAACACAATAACTCCGAAGTTCACGATATCGGTTGCCTGAGACCTAATACCCTTCGTAAACTAAGCATTAAAGGAACACCAGCAAGAAGGGTTACGATGCTTACTAGGCCGTCTTCAATATAAGAACCACTCGCTCCAAAAATAAATATGCTGGCTAATTTCTCGTATGAGGAAAAGCCTAGAAATTCGTAGAGTCGACATGGAATCAACAGGAAAACCCTTGCCATGGAGTCTGCAACCGTGCTTACAAAAGCTATCAATAACAGGGCTGCCGCAAACTTTTTTGTTTGTTCTGTCCAAACCCAAGTGCCGATTTTTGAAACTGGATAGACGAGTGCAAAAGCTACAAGTAAGTCTAAAACGGTCCATAGGGGAAGCATTCTTCCATAGGGGTGGAGGAAGTAGGCGCTAAGCATTACGCCGTATATAAGCTGTATTTCCTTCCACCTTCCTTTAGCTAATAGCCCCGCCGCTGCCACCCCTATTGGTTCGGCGATTATCCCAAATATCCAAAATATGTCCGGCTTAATCAACCGGGCAATGGTGCTGCCAATCAAGGCAGTTACAAACCCAACCGATGGACCCAGCACAATTCCTTCAATAGGCATCAAGTATATGACAAGACTTCGCCACGCGCCTCCGGGCAGAAACAAGACAGCATGCAAAGCAGCGAACACTGCTGTTAAGGCGATTTTCTGAGTGGTTCGCAACCATCTCAACTCTCAGTCGTAATCTTTTATAGACTTCTAAGAATTGCAGTTATTGCTAAATAAATTTTAAGCACCTAGGAAAAGTTGGATTAAGAATATTATCAAGGCTGTTAAGGCGCCAACCGCCACCATTGCCATGCCGTAAAGCCATCCGTTTTCCTTTGCCACTTTGCCTAGATATATGCCTAAAAGGAAGAGAACCGCCAAAGAAAGCGGTACTGAAATAAAGTAAGCACTTGATATAGAAATTATTTTCATCGCCGCCAATATGAAGGGTGCCAGCGCAATGGTGGCTGTTAGGGCTGGCGACAAGCCGTCTATTAGTGCCACATAAATCACTACAAAGCGGGCAGCCTCATAATGTATGGGGTCTACACGATTTTTTGTTGCCTCCTCCATGTCCTTTAAGTGGCGTTCTCTTTCAGCTTTTTCAGCCATGAACGCTCCGAAAAATCCTGAAACTCCCATGGCTAGGCATGCGCCGAAACCGGCAAGCAAAATAACTTCCGCCTTTGCCACACCAGCCATCCATGAGCCTAGGACTATGCCGAAGATGGTCATGGCGCCGTCAAAACCGTTCATTATAAAGTATCTTCTAGCTATTCCGCTAGCCTTAGTTATATGGAGGTAAACCTTAACCTTTCTAGAGAGGTTTTTGAGAGAATTACCCAACTGGCGAGTTTTCACCCTTTAAGGGGTTAAGAGCTAAAGCCATGTTTCAAATTCGGTTTTAATACCACAACTGTTTAATATAAAGGTTTGCGATTCTCACTCAACTCTTTAAAGGAGGAGAATATGTGACCCTTGCAGAAACTCTGGAAAAACTCTCAAACGCTTGTGGAGTGGCTGGAAGGGAGGAAGAAGTTAGAAGCCTAATGAAAAATATGCTAAAACCCTACGTGGACGAGGTTAAAGAGGATAAGCTTGGGAATGTGATAGGCGTTAAAAAGGGCAAGAAAGACGCTCCAAAAGTTATGCTGGCAGCCCACATGGATGAAATAGGACTTTTGGTCAAAACCATCTCCAAAGAAGGATTCCTACAGTTCACAAAAATTGGCGGCATAGACGACCGCATACTACTAGCCCAAAAAGTGATGGTGCACACGGAAAAAGGTCCCCTGCACGGCATAATCGGCTCTAAGCCTCCCCACATACAGAAGGAAGAAGAACGCAAAAAGGTCATAACCTACGACGAACTTTTCATAGACATTGGAGCGGAAAACCAAGAAGAGGCCAAAAAGATGGGCGTAAAAATCGGAGACCCGGTGAGCTTCGACATAAAATTTGCAAAAATAAGCAACGACATAGTCATCGGAAAAGCCTTCGACGACCGCGTCGGCTGCGCAGTAATGATTGAAGCAATGAAGCAGCTTAAGGAGACGGAATGCACGGTTTATGCTGTTGGAACAGT
>Ga0207433_10008917_pt1 | contig 16146 bp, 15 predicted proteins | sample YelNatPaOPGAMG01_FD_187559 | JGI IMG/M metagenome (GOLD analysis project Ga0207433, IMG submission 187559) | Hot spring thermophilic microbial communities from Obsidian Pool, Yellowstone National Park, USA - OP-RAMG-01 (SPAdes) (version 3) | ecosystem: Environmental > Aquatic > Thermal springs... | reverse complement strand
CTGGCTATGGCTACACGTTGTTGTTCTCCACCACTCAACTCGAAGGGCTTATGATTCATTCGAGCCTCCAAGCCTACAAGTCTCAACATTTCTTCAGCCTTTTCTAACGCTTCGCCTTCGGATGCGCCAGCAATAGTCAATGGCAACTGTACATTTTTCAAAGCCGTTAACCTTGGCAGCAGATTAAAAAATTGGAAGACAAAACCGATTTTTTTAAGGCGAAGTTCAGCCAATTCGTCATCGCTCATTTTGAGAACATTAGCGCCGTCGATTAGTATTTCTCCTTCATCCGGACGGTCCAAGCATCCTATTAAATGCAGCAAAGTGGATTTTCCGCTTCCCGAAGGCCCAAAAATTGTTACCAGCTCCCCTTCTTCAACTTCAAAGCTTACTCCACGCAGGGCTGGAACTAACACTTTGCCCATGCGATAGCTTTTTTTAACGTCTTTGACTCCGAGGATTATTGTCATATAGGGTTCCAACCATTGGAAACAACTTTATGGGATAATTTGCTTTTTTATAAACTTCACTTTTAATTTAGATTCCAAATATCATGCTTACTAGTAGTATGCTTGCAAAGTATGAAAAGGCTCCTATGAAAAAGCTTTTCATCCATGAAAACTGGGTTAGAAAACGAGTGGCAACTACACATAATCCCATAGTCCAGAGGTATGCGGCGATTTGGACATATCCATAAATTTGATTAACAAGCCCCACTTCATCCAATATTTTAGTGAGGGCAGACTCGCTTTCTCCACTAACGCCTCCCATAAAATCAAACCTGTAATAGAGTGTTGGTAAAGTCGAGAATGTGGCAGCATTTATGGCTGCTTGTATAAACATTGTTATAAGGGTAAATCCAATCACTATCAACACTGGTCTCCATAAGATTTTTGCTCCAAAAGCCTTAGTCATCATGTATAGTAATCCTCCAAGAATAACCCATTTAATAACAAACTGTGCGAAAGCATAAAGTGCGTAACTAAGTAGGTCACCGACAACATTTGTTAGTGAAGATTTAAAAATGCCTCCGAAAAACAATCCATCAATTAATATGGTTATGTTGGAGCTTTCAGGCCATGTGAAATCCAATTTTATGCCAGTTATGTTATACCAACTTGCAGTAAGGCTATTATTCAACCAGTTTTCCCTAAGCGGTATTGTTAAGTTGTTCCAAACGTTAACGGTGGAATTCGAGAAATTCTCTGTTAGGTTATAATAAAAGTAGTCGGAAGGAGTTGAAGAAAATAGGAAAATAGTTACATTTTCGGGCTCCTCCTCTGGGCGTGTCCATTTTATTCTTAAATATAGGCTACTGTAGCCGTCTGGTTCTGAACAGTTTACGGTTCCCATATCGTTTAGCTGCATCCAAACTTGATTGCTGTCATTAACTGTGAATTCGATGCTGCTGTTTCCGTAATAGGTTCCATTTATGAAATCGTCATAATTGTTCTTTGGAGTTTCTCCATTAGATGTCCATAAGGTGGAGTTTTCAGTCCATACGTCTAATTGTTGAGCGGTTGGCAAAGTCTGCTCAATGTATTGCCTAGATAATAAGGTGTAGGCAAACGCTGTGTTTGCTGCGATGAAAAGAATCATTATTAATATTGGTCCAAAATATTTTGGGTCTTGAATTATCTCTTTAAACGCTTTATGAGGTGCGTATATAACTTTGAATATTCCGTAGGCAAACAATTTTGTGCTCCGCCACTAAGTTTCTTTTAAGGGTTTATTAAGGGTTTGCTACATTCCAACCTTTAATCTTCTATAAGTTGTGTAGTCCACATAGCTTAAGAAGGGATTTTCAGCTTGATACTTAACTGTTAGTTTTTGGCGTTTTCGCTTTTCAAGTATTTGGCTTGTGGTAACAAGCGAGTAGGCGTCGCTTCCAGCGCCTGAACCATAACTTGCAATTAGGATGCGCTCATCTGGCTTAGCAATGTCAAGGATAGATGCTAATCCAAGTGGGGAAGAACCAGAATATGTGTTGCCAAATTTTGCCACTTGAATTGACGGCAAATACTGTTCTTCTTTGAACCCAAGTTCTTTGGCGACTTTCATTGGAAACTGCACATTAGGTTGATGGGCAACAAAATAATTGATGTCTTCAACTTTAAGGTTAAGCCTTTCCATAAGCTTCTTCGCAGCCTTACGAATATGCTTAAAATAGGCTGGTTCTCCAGTGAACCTTCCACCATGCATTGGATAAGGCTGCCCGTCTCTGCGCCAAAAGTCCGGCGTATCAGAAGTGCATGAGTACCATCCTTCAACCTCAGCAATAACATCATTTTTTCCAAAGATGTAGGCGCATGCGCCGAATCCAACGAATAGGTCTAATTCTCCGCCTGGGCAGTCTCTTGGAGCTGCTTGGGAATTGTCTGTGCCTATAACCATGGCGTATCGAATGCTTGATTTTGGATAATTAACGAGCGAGGCTGCATCCTTAAACATGCTTGTAGCGGCTTTACATGCGAATTCCGTATCTACAGCGTCCACTCCTTGAACGTCTTCGTCTTCTTCGCCGAGTTTCAGAACTTGGGCAACCTTTGAGGCTATGGGTTTTACAGCGTATGGGTTGGATTCTGAGCCCACGTAAACCTTTCCAACGAGAGTACTGTCAACCCCAGAATGAATCAGTGCGAGTTTTCCAGCCTCCACAGCCGCCGTTATAGAGTCCTCGTCAATGAACGGAACAGAACGCTCCATGCCGCCCTCTTTAATCCTAAATCTTGGAATGTAAACTCCATAACCGACTATTCCAGGCGTTTCATACTCTTTATTCGGCTTGACAACATTGTATTCTTGGTGAGGATAATATTCGTCGGCAAAGGTGAAGGCTAAGGAAATTGTTGGAATTACGTCGCTTTTATCAACAGAATAGCGTCTCCTAAATCTTGGAACAACCTCCCTTCCTTCAAAAACTGAAAAGTCAATTTCCTCATCCTCTTTCGTTATTTGGTCAGTCAGTCTTCCTGGAACTCGGATTTTGCCGTTGTGGAAGGAAACTATGCCGTAAATGTATTTTCCAAGCTTCGTGAACTTATTAGTCGGTTCATTGATAAGCGTGCATATTTCAAGCTTACCCTTCTCATAGAATAGGTCTATGTCAACCATTTTTCCGAAGCTTTTTCTTCCGCAAACTCCGCAGTAATCCCTAACCTCAAAATACTCTTTCCCGCAGATTCCGCAGCGCCTCCCCCTTAACCTATCGCCTAAATAGGAAACCCTTCTCTCTATTGGTTCACTGCTCACTTATGATTCCTCCCTAAAATGTAGACGTAACTCTTAGTTCCAAAACCCTCAAGCTCCATTACACAGCCATACTTTAGATTTTCATCACTTTTAGCTTGTCTTTCTCCAGCTTCGCCCCTCAACTGTTTAAAGACTTCAAAAATTTGGGCTCCGCCAGTGGCGCCTAACGGGTTTCCATCCGCTTTTAATCCACCATTAAGGTTTGTGAAAAGTTTCTTCCCGTCAATTTCATAATAGCCCTTATAATCTTGACAGCTCGCGTATATGCTTTGCCAAGCCTTCCCATGTTCACAAAACCCTAAATCCTCAAGCGAAATCATCTCCATAACTGTGGACTGATCGTAAAGTTCAACAACGCCTATATCCCAGAGGCTTATTCCAGCCATTTTCAAAGCATTTTTAATGGCGATTTTGCTTGCAAGAAAATGCGTTAGGTCTTCTCTCGCTGGAAACGTGAGATAATCTGTTGCTAAAGAAGAACCAAGAATGTAAACGGGCTTGTCAGTAAACTTTTCAGCAAAGTCTTCACTCGTGAGGATAAGCGCAGAAGCGCCATCAGATATCGGCGCATAATCGTAAAGTCCCAAAGGTTTTCGCGCTTCCTTTCTAGCATTTAAAACTTGCTCAACAGTTATTTTCCTCTGATACTGCGCATATTCATTTTTTGTTGCGTGCAGATGATTTTTGACGGAAATCTGCGCCAAAGCAGTATTTAATTTTTCAAGGTTATCACCGCTTATTCCATATTTTTTGATGTAAGCCCTAAGCATAAGCTCATGGTTTGCCTCAGGCGTGCAGCCAGCATAATAACTCCAAGGATCTTCAAGAAGCATAAGATCATCACGGATTTTGTCCCAGCGGTCAGTCATCTTCTCTATTCCGCCAACCAAAACCACATTGTATCTTCCAGCTTGGATGGCGTTGCAAGCATTAAACAAGGCTGAACTGAAAGAGCGGGTTACTTCCATCGGCACATGAAGCTCTGTAAGTTCTGAGAGAAAGCCTTCTTCCAGTCCAAGCTTGTTAGTTATTGGCAAGAAATAATCTGAGAGGTAACAGGCTTCAAGGTCTCTGCGTTCTATGTCCGCTTCCTGCGAAGCTTTAAGCCAAGCCTCTTCAATAAGCTTTTCAGGTTCCTTCTCGTAGTGTTCGCCGAATTTTGTTCTTCCAACCGCAACTATTGCCGGACGATTTCCCATTGTCATTTACACCTTTATCGTCAATTAGCAAATATCCCCTTCAAAATGACTTTTAAGTGTTTGCCATTTTCCAGCTTCCAAAAATTATAATCCAACAAAATCATATATGAAACGAGTGAGGCGAAACCTATGCAAAACGGAGATGATTACCGTTTAGTCATAACCGTTAAGGAGATTCGAGGAAAATGTCCAGTTTTCAAGGTTGGAGAAAAAATAACAGTAGAATCGCCGAAAATTGTTATTAGCAAAACAGATAACATCTGCGTTCACGCTTTTGGCTGCATGCTTTCAATGATTGTGCCGTTAAGCCACGGAATAAGCTTTAAACAGTTAGGCTTGTCAAAGGAAGATGATGAAAAGGGTTACGTCCAATGCTTGGATCCTGGAAAACCCTACACAAACGGCGGAACGGTGCTTTTCGAGATAAAGCGAGAAAGAATCTGAATAGAATGTCAGCAAAATTTTTATTCCATGAAGCTGAATATGGCTAACCATTAAGTGGTCAATATGGCGTTAACAAGTATGCTGCGAATTGTGCTGCTTACAAGCCTAATTGCAAAAAGAGAAGGATCTTGGTGGGATAACATTATCGGCGAACTCGGCAGGGAACTTGCAATAATCTTTTCCTTAGTGCTTTTCTTTGTCAGTTTACTTGTGTTAACGGTTGTTCTTTATCTTGCTGGATTAATTGTTGTTGGCGGAAAACGGGCTCGTTTAACAGACGCCCTAATAATTTCGCTTCTGGGAACTGTTTTGTCGACGCTTTTCCTCATGTTCATACCATACCCCCTCATAGCCGTAATACTCAGCATCATCACTTGGCTGCTTCTAATAAAAAGCCTCTACGAAACAGGTTGGCTCGGGTCGTTGGCGGTTGGCATATTGGCAATAGTCATTTACTTGGCTGTTATAATTTTACTGGCTTTGTTCTTCGGCATTCTCGCCATAATAATTGAACGCCTTCTTTCCTTCATGATTTTAATCCCTTAGAGGTTTAACAGTTGTTTGGTGAAAAAACCCGAACCGTGTTTTTAGGCTTGGCTTTTCTAATTTTTCTTTTGCTTTCTTATGTTGAGAATACAATTTTCTTTCAGAGTTTGAATATAATCCTTAGCAATCAGCTTGTAGCTATAGCCGTGCTTTTTATACATAACCTTATCGTGATTTCACTAATTCTTTTAGGGATGACCTTTTACGTCAATTTGGTGGTTTTAAATTTCTTCAAGAGGGAAAAGTATGGGAATATTGTGCTTGAGCATCCGAAAACCTTTGCCTTAATTTTCACGGTTATGATTGTTTTCTTGAGCATTTTGCGGGGAAGCACCCTCATTTATGGTGGGGTAACTGTTGAAGCTTTGCCCTTAATTCTGCTTATAAGCACGCCCATAGGAATTGTCGAAGGATACGGAATTTACTTGACAATAGAGAAAACTTTGAGGAGAACAATGTCCATGAAGGATTTAGCATATATTTACGGCATATTCCTCATTGCAGCCATCATGGAAGTTGGCTTTGTAAATGTGCTCATAATGGTTTTAAAAGCGTAAAACGTAAAACCCTAAAACGTTTATTCACATTTTAACTATATTTAAGCCATGTTTGGAGCGCTAAGCAAATGAGGCTATTTCATTATGCTTCAGATGAAGAAATAAAACGCGGCGAAACCACAGACATATACTTTGTGAGAACAAAACAAATCATAAAAACGAAAGGCTTAGAAAAAACACCAGTCATTGCAGATGTTACGCTTGGTAAGCTTCCCCACGGTTGGCCTTGGGGAATTTTATGCGGAATTGAAGAAGTCTCCCACCTATTTGAGGGTATAAATGCGGATGTTTATGCCATGCCAGAGGGAAGCGTTTTCCGCCACGAGGATTACAGGGGCATAAGAGAACCAGTAATGCGGATAGAGGGGCCTTATGGCGATTTTTGCCTGTATGAAACTCCCCTTCTTGGTTTAATCTGTCAAGCCTCTGGCGTGGCGACTCGTGCAGCAAGAATGCGCAAAGTTGTTGGAGATAAAACGTTAATATCCTTTGGAATTCGCCGCATGCACCCAGCCCTATCTCCAATGATTGACCGTGCCTCCTACATAGGCGGTTTTGACGGCGTATCAAGCCTGAGCGGAGCAAAAATTTTGGGAATAGAACCTTCTGGAACCATGCCCCATGCTTTGATAATAGTTTTCGGAGACCAGGTTAAGGCTTGGAAAGCCTTCGACGAAGTAATATCGCCAAAAGTTCCGAGAATCGCTTTAGTGGACACCTATTCTGATGAGAAGATGGAGGCTATAATGGCTGCCGAAGCCCTAAAAGAACGCTTATACGCTGTTCGCTTAGATACGCCTGCTTCTAGGAAGGGAGATTTTGCAGAGCTTATCCGCGAAGTAAGGTGGGAGCTTGACATAAGAGGGTTTAATCATGTGAAAATTTTCGTTTCAGGAGGATTAAACGAAGAGAATATGAAAGAGTTATGCGAGGCTGGGGCTGAAGGCTTCGGCGTTGGCACAGCCCTAAGCAATGCGCCTACGATTGATTTTGCCATGGACATTGTTGAAGTTGACGGCAAACTTTGTGCGAAGCGGGGTAAGATGGGTGGCAAAAAGCAGGTTTGGAGATGCCAAAAATGTTTGGCGGATTTGGTTTTACCCTTCGATGAGACACAGCCTATATGTCCAGTTTGTGGAGGCAAAACTGAGCCGATGCTTAAACCATTAATAAAGAATGGAAAAATGGTTGCTAAATTGCCAAAGCCTAAGGAAATTCGTCAGTATGTGCTAAAACAGTTGGAAAAGCTTCAACTTGAAGAAAAACTTGCTTAAAGAAGGTTTGTTCTAAACAATAGACTTAAAAGCGTTACAATAAAAAGAGAATGCGATGTTTAATGCCCATATTCTACGCTGTTAAGCATGTGTTTCGCTCATGGAAACTTTTCTTGGCATTGTTGATAGGAATAACTTTAGCTTCAGCGTTCTTTGCCGGCATAGACATTAAAGCAAATGCAACAGCAAAACAAGCCATGGAACAGCAGCTTAGATACGTTTATGTTGACATGCAAGCCAACATACAAAACCTTGGCAACTTGACAAAACTGCTAACTGCTCGAGATAAAGTGTTAGGCGTTAGTGGGGTTGTAGATGCTGAAATCATTTCCAGAGTTTATTGGGTTCAAATAACAATTTTCGGCGAAGACGGCTCAACAAAGGAGGACATGGTCAGAATCACGGCCATAACCAACCATTCACAAGTTTACAAGGGATGGTTGAACAAAAAGATAGAAGAAATAGGTGAAAACGAAACTTACATTCCAGAAAACACGGCTTTAGCAAACATGGTAAAAGTCAACGATGTTATCCAAGTAAACTTTTCCACATATGATACCCAAATTAACATACCTTTAAACCTCACAGTGAAAGGTTTTGCTCAGTTGGATGATAAGGCTTCTGCAATTGCTCTGGGCTCTCAGTATTGGTTGACGCCTTTCCAAACAGATGCCATATCCCCAACAACCCAGATGGATTTTCTCCTCCTCGTAAGTTGGGAGAAAACAATGCAGAAAATTTTGCCGTCACTGCCAGACGTATATCGGTCATATGGGTGGATGGAAACAAGCCTTCTCATTTACTTAGACCGAGATGCTTTGATAAATCCATGGGACATAGGCACATCCCTTAACAATCTTCAAGCGGTAGAAAACAGTATTACGAATGCTGTGACTCAAGATTTAGGCTCTATTGGTATCCAGAACAATTTGGAAGGGCCTTTGTACAGTTTCCAATTTTCATCCATAGTCATAAGATTCACATTTACCCTTGTTTCGCTTCCAATATTTTTCATGGCGTGGTACATGGGAACAACTGTTTCAGACGTTTCCTTCAACCTCAGAAGACGTGAAATTGGATTATTGCTAACAAAGGGCTTTTCAAGGGGTCAAATTCTACGTACATTCTTAACTGAAACTTTGCTGATAGGATTGGTTGGCGGAGCCCTCGGAGTATTTTTAGGCTTCATCTTAAACCCTTTATTCACTCAGTTCAGCACAAACACGCTATTTGACCTAAATCTGATTAGCCCCTTCACCGTAAGCTTCACCATAGCCTTCGGCGTTATCATGGCTTTACTCTCAACCTATAGCTCAGCAAGAAAGGCTTCACAACTTCCCACGGTGGAAGCGCTTAGGGAATACTTGCCCATGGAAATGGAGAAACCTTACAAGAAAAGGTGGCCTATGGTTGCTTTAATTTTGGGAACATACAAAATTGCAGTTTTTCTCCTAGGCGTAAACATGACTGCAGTGTTGACAAGAATAATGTTTAGTGGTGGAAACTTTATCCTAATACTACTTGTTCTAATCTTCTTGTCTGTGGATTCCATACTTAACTACATAGGACCACTGCTTTTCTTTTGGGGATTCACAAAAATGTTCATCCAAGGCTCGCTGGAATTTCAGCAATTAACAGCACGCGCAGCAAAGTTTTTCGGAGATTTAGGCGTTTTAGCAACCAAAAACGTTAGGAGAAACCCAGCCCGCTCCGCAGCAATAGCCTTCCTAATCGCTTTAATCGTCGGCTACAGCGTCCAAGTTAATGGACAATTAGCCAGCGAACAAGACTATGCCAGAAGACGCGTATATTATCAGGTTGGCGCAGACATCGCAGTAACTGTTCCAAACGCTGAAGACGCACCAGAAATATTGGATGCTATTATGACAAATGTTTCCGATCTTGTCAATAACGCGGCAATTGAATATTCATTTTCCCGAGGCAACATTCTCATGAAAGCGGTCGACCCAAATTCTTGGTTAAAAACGGCCTATTATGAAGACGAATGGTTCAGCGGAACAGATGTGATAACAGCATTTAACAACCTAGCCGTAGATAATCACACCATCATTTTAGAACGCTCCGTCGCCGAATCATACGCCAACCTCACAATCGGAGAAACTCTATACTTAAGTTTTGATTCGCAACCAATAGGGCTTAGGGTTGTCGGCTTTTTTGGTCCAAGCTCAGAATCCCAATCCCAAATTTACCCGCTCCCAGCATCCATAAACAGATACTGGTCATATGTTTCACAAGAGTTCTTAGAAGAAATCAGCACATACGTAAGTCCCTCAGCAAGAATACTGCTAAAACTAAAGGATGGAGCAGACGGAAAACTTGTTGCTAACAAAATTCGCAGCATGAACTTAGATATAATCCAGGTGCAATCCTTCGCTGAGGAGTGGGAAAAAGCCCAAGAAAACGTTATTACAATGGGCACATTAGACGTTCAAAGATTAGGCATAGTCTTCGCAGTTTTAGCAGCCTCAGTTGGAACAGCCCTCATAAGCATCGTCAGTTTAAAGGAGAGAAGCCGTGAAGCCACAATCATGAGCGTCAAAGGCTTATCATATAAACAGCTGGTTATAATGTTCTTGACAGAAAATCTCGCCCTCGTAACTTTTTCCGTCATATTGGGCATTTTCGTAGGCGTTGTTATTGTGTATGGAAACATTTCCTCTTCGAACGCCATGATTTTAGAACTTGTTAAAAGACGCCTCGTTTTTCCATTAGACACAACTTTAATGCTCACCTCTTGTTTAGCTCTCATTTTCGCAGCAACAATCCTCCCAATCCTAATCATGTCAAGAAGATATGTGACTAAACTGGAAAGGATGGTTCGCCTAAGATGAAAGGTTTAGACATAAAAATTAGAGATTTAGTGAAAGTCTACCGTTTGGGCAAAATTGAAGTGCAAGCCCTAAGAGGATTAAGCATGGAAGTCAAAGCCGGCGAACTAATATCCATAATAGGACCAAGCGGAAGCGGAAAAACAACACTGCTCAACATTGTAGGTGGTTTAGACCAAGCAACAGCTGGAAAAGTGCAAGTTGGCGAAACAGAAGTAACTGCCCTCACAACAACCCAACTAGTTGACTACCGAAGAAAAATTGTCGGTCACGTGTTTCAAACATTAAATCTAATCCCAACGTTAACAGCAGTGGAAAACATAGAGCTTCCAATGATTGCCTTAGGCATTCCAAGAAGCAAAAGAGCCGAACGCACCCAAGAACTACTAAAAATTGTTGGTTTAACAGACAGAGCCCACCACAAACCAGAAGAACTAAGCGGAGGGGAACAACAACGAGTAGCCATAGCAGCCGCCATGGCAAATGACGCTCCAATTCTATTGGCAGACGAGCCAACCGGCGAGTTAGACACTGTCAACGCAAAAATAGTTGTCGATTACTTGGTAAAAGTCAACAAGGAACTTGGCAAAACAATAATAATGGTAACCCATGACCCAAGCGTTGCAAGAGCAGCCGACAGAATCCTAAGAATAGAAGACGGCATAATAAAAATGGCATTAACGCCATCCGAAGTCATAGCAGAAGAAAAGGCAGTTTCCTACATTGACCAATTGAGGGCGAGAATAAAAGAAATAACCGTTCAGCTGCAGCAATTAGACGAAGACTTCAAGGCTGGCAAGGTAACTGGAGATGAATATGTGCAAAAAAGACAAAGCCTGAAACAGATTATGGACAGCCTCAAAGAAGAACTGCACAGGATGGGCGTCGTAACATAATTAGTTAATGTATAGTCTAATTATTGACGGAAAATTTGAAAATCTTATATACCCCCATAGCAATTTATGATTTGAGCGTCATGGCTGAGATTTGTCCAATATGCGGGCTTCCCAAGGATTTGTGCGTTTGCAGCGAAATCGAAAAGGAGCAACAAAGAATCCGCATAAGACTTGAAACACGAAAATTCGGCAGACCAACAACAATAGTGGACGGCATAAACGACAAAAACACAAACTTGGCAAACATAGCCCAAAAACTAAAAAGCTTCTGCGCCTGCGGAGGAACAGCAAAAAACGGTCAAATCATGCTCCAAGGAGACCAACGTGAAAAAGTTAGGCAGTACTTGATAAAGCTTGGATACCCAGAAGAAAACATTGAACTTCAGTAGCCTATCATGTGAAGGAGTAAGCCCAATTGAAACTGCTGAAAAACATACGTGAAGTATTCCGGATGCTGAAACATAGGGAGCCGTCAAAAATTTATTGTCCACGATGTGGAAGCCCAAAAATACATTTGTCCAGCAGCTTGGATTATTGGCTTACCCCAAAAAAGTATGTGTGCGAAAACTGCGGATACACTGGTCCAGTAGTTATGGAAATTGAAAAGGAGAAATAAAAGACTAATCGGGCAGTTCTAGGTTTAGCTGTTTCTTTAAAGTCTTATACCTATTCCTAACGGTTACTTCTGTAACGCCAGCAGCTTCAGCAATGTCCTTCTGCGTCTTCTTTTCGTCGCTTTGCAAACAAGCTATGTACAACGCAGCCGCAGCCAAGCCCATAGGGTCTTTCCCAGCAGCAGCCCGCCTCTTCCTTGCTTCCCTCAAAATCTGAACAGCCAAACCCTGAGTTCTGCCACTAATTCCAGTTCGCTCAGCAATCTTCGAAATGTATGTTAATGGGTCTGCAATTGGCATTTGCACATCCAACTCCCGTAAGAGCAGTCTATAACAGCGGGCTACATCCTTTCTATCAACCAAACTTGCCTCTGCAATCTCCCTAAGAGTTCTTGGCGTTCCGCTTCCACGACAAGCAGCGTATAAGGCAGCAGCTGCAATCGCAGCAATAGACCTTCCACGAACCAAACCCTTATCCAAAGCCTTACGATAAATAACAGCTGCCTTCTCCTTAATTGGCGGAGGAATATACACCTTATCAGAAAGCCTATCCAACTCAGCCATAGCCTGAGCCAAATTCCTATCAATCGAACTATGCACACGAGAGCGAATTTGCCATTTCCTCAAACGCCACATCTGCAACCGCGTAGAAAGCGGAAGTTTCCTTCCAAAGGCGTCGCGATCAACTTGACTTATCGCAGTTGACAAACCCTTATCATGAACAGAATATGAAGTTGGCACACCCACGCGGCTTCTTGAAGCCTTTTCCTCCTGAGTGAAAGCCCGCCACTCAGGACCCTTATCCATCATTTGCTCATACAAAACAAGTCCACAATCGCCGCACACAGTCTCCCCAGTGTCATAATCGTGAACAAGGTTTACACTGCCACATTCTGGGCATTTGTCGATTAGGCGTTGACGGGTTCCACTTTCCTTCTTACTCATTTTCCCTCACCTTAACGCTTACAGAACCGTCACCTTTCACATTCCTCATCTGGGACTTCGGAATTAGAAAACAGCACATCCGGCCCCGGTGAGCCTATTTAGATGAAATATTTCAATATATAAAGTTTGCGGTCTAGTTAAAAATATCTAGTTCACAAATTTTGAATACTTACACACGCTATAACTTCATTAAAGCAGAGAGTGAACCAAATGATAAGGCTTCCAGAGAAAATAAGAAGAACCTTAGAAAAAATAGTAGCGGAACTGAGAACTAGAGAAAACATTTATGGTATAGGATTATTTGGAAGTTGGAGCCGAGACGATGCCACATCCTCAAGCGACATCGACCTGTTCATCCTTGACAAAGGCAACTTCCCACACGAGTATGTTGAAAGAATAGAAATTAACGGGTTATTCATCGACTTGGATCATGTTCCCCAAAAATGGGTTCATGGACCTATCCCTCCAGAAATAGACCAGAAACTGTATGAAATGCAAATCCTTTACGACAGAGACTGGTCATTAACCAACACGAAACTTCTTATGACTAAATCGTATGCTTCACCTGAAAGGGTTGAGATTAGAACAGAAACTCACATTGTAGATGCGGACATTTACCTAAGCCGTGCAACTTCAGCCTTCTCCAGAGAAGACTTTTATAGTGCATATCTTTTTGCCAGTTCAGCCTTAGAGAACATTCTGAAAGTTTTGATTGAAATAGCCCTCAAACCCTTCTCAAACAGTCGATTTTTAGAAAACCTCGAAGCTTCAACGGCAGAATTTGGAATGCAAACCCTATTCAGCGGATTCTTGAAAGTAGCAAGGTTACAGGAAGCCAGTAATGAAGGCGTTAAGGAGAAACTGAGGCTTTTTAAAAATATCTGGGATGAAATGCAGATAACAACTAAACAAAACATGCAAACCTTTAATTCCTCTCATTTTACGGTCAAAACCAAACTTAACTATTATTTGAACCCCGCTTTTCTGCAAGGTACCATAATACGCACAAACTCTCTAATAGAAAATGGAAAATTTTCCGAAGCTTCACATTACTTAAGCGACATACTCCTCAACACTCTTGAGAACTATGTTTGGCTAAAATCCTCAATTAAAAAAATAAAAGTAGACTACACAACTCTGATTCGAACTCTAGAAAACTTGGAAGAGAAAAACCCAAAAAGCTATGACTGCATAATAAAATTTCTGAATCTAAACAACGTAAACAAAAGTAGCACAGAACACGCCATAAGTAAAACTCGAGAGATAATCCTCAAGATACGCAGAGATAGGAAAGTTTTAATCAAAAACCACCTAATAAAAACATAGTTTAGCAAACGCCAAAAAGGAAGCCCGGTGGTGTAGCGGACAAGCATAGCGGGCTTTGGACCCGCCGACGAGAGTTCGAATCTCTCCCGGGCTACCATTTTAAATGTTATTTTTAACATAAGTTATTTTGAGTGAAACGTATAAGTGGAGTGCGATAAGAGTCTAATATTGAGAATCCTTCAAGAATTTCCTTACTTACCAAGCCCGCTTTCGGTAGTTGATGTAGCCTTGGATTTGGCAGAATTCAAACCTAAAGATGTTTTTGTTGATTTGGGATGTGGCGATGGAACCGTGCTAATAAGGGCAGCTGAAAGGTTTAGCATTTTCAGTGTAGGTTTCGAAATCGACGGCAGACTTGTTAAAATAGCGCAAGTGAATGCAAAGGCTTCCAGGCTTAAAAATTTGATTGAAATAGTCCATGCGGACCTTTTTAAAGTCGACATTTCAAGGTTTAACGTGGTTTATGTTTATCCCTATCCGCCAGTTGTTGAGAGCCTTTCAGAAAAAATCGCTAGAGAATGCAAAAAGGGAAGCAGAATCATAGTTCACGATTACGCTTTAAAAAATCTTCAACCAACCAAAACACTACAAATACCAGGTGGCGCATTTCATACGCATACAATTTACCTTTACAAATTATGATAAGTTTATTTGGCGAATCGGTCGTTTTTCCAAACATCTGCAGAGTCACTATAACCACGGCTTTCCCAATAACCCAGCTCCTTCTTTGAAGTGAACTTTATTCTTATAAGCCACATGGCACTTTTGTATCCATACTTGTCAGGGACAACTAAACGCAATGGAGCGCCTAAACCCTCTTCAAGATATTTTCCGTCAAGTTTGTATGCTAAAAGAACATTGTCTTTCAAGAGTTCTTCTAATGAAAGAGAGGTTGTGTATCCATCTGCACATTGGAAGGAAACAAACTTTGCATTCTCCTTTGGTTTAGCCAAATCCACTATACGTTTGAAGCAGATTCCTTCCCATCTGCAGCTTAAAACGCTCCACCCCTCAACGCAATGAAAATCACTTACTGATTCAACTTTTGGAAGCTTTTGGATGTCACTCCAACTCAGCCTTAAAGGCTTCTCAACCTCCCCATCCACAACCAAAGCCCAACTTTCTAAATCAATTTTTGGGACTGAAACGCCTATCGTAGGGTGATCCTTTCCCCATCTTAAATGCTGTTTAATTGGCTTCTGGCCTGGGGGCAAACCATTGTTCTTATGCTTCTCTGGCGGCATGATAGTCCAATATGGAACTGCAAAAAATAAGGCTTGCTAAAGCCATAACATTTTCAACTTGAATATAGTAACCATGAGCCGTCACATGAAGCTGTATTTAAATGGTTTAACCCTTCTCTGCAGGTTCCAAATTTTACGCCGTATTTCTCAGCTGTTAAACGCATCTTTTCCATTATTTTAAGCCGCAAACTTTTCGGCAAATACGTATATCTGCCAATTTTCTCGCCTTTTTCAAAGTACAACTGTTCCAATTTTTCTGCTGCTTTGGGCAGTGCTGCGCTTAGTCTTTGCCAATTGTCTGGTTTAACCTTATAAGTTGAAACTGTTACGTGTTTTACGCCTATAGACACAAGTGTTTTGATGAGGCTTTCTTGATCGTCGTTTACGAATGGAATTATCGGATCTATGCGAATAGACGTCGGTATGCCTTTGTTAATCAAATTTTCAGCGGTCTTCAACCGCTTCGATGGTAACGGAGCATGCGGCTCAATAACCCTTGCGAGGTCATCGTCGATTGTGGTTATTGTTAAAGAAACCATTGAAGGCTTCTTCTTTAAAAGGTCAACATCCCTTAGGACAATGCTGGATTTTGTTATAATTTGAAGCTTACAGTCATGCTGCGTTAGAATTTCCAAGCATTTTCTTGTCAACCCCGTTTCAGCTTCCAAGTTCGGATATGGATCCGAAGAGTTGGCTATAGAAATCAGTTCACCCTTAAGCTTCACAGCTTCTCTTTCCAATTTCGGAATCAAACCCTTTTTGGGTCTGCAAAAGAAAAATTTCGGAATATAACTTGAAGCATAACAATAAACACACGCATGATCACAACCAGTATAAGGGTTAAAAGTCAATTTAGGCGGACAACTGCAAAGCTTTGAACGCCAAGGATCAAACCACGAAATCAAACCCAAGAAACTTCACTATTACATTATGAAACAAAAGGTTAACAAAAATCATTCGCTCCCATACATGTAGTTTACCAAGAACCCAGTAGACTTTT
>Ga0207433_10008916_pt1 | contig 16147 bp, 17 predicted proteins | sample YelNatPaOPGAMG01_FD_187559 | JGI IMG/M metagenome (GOLD analysis project Ga0207433, IMG submission 187559) | Hot spring thermophilic microbial communities from Obsidian Pool, Yellowstone National Park, USA - OP-RAMG-01 (SPAdes) (version 3) | ecosystem: Environmental > Aquatic > Thermal springs... | reverse complement strand
TATTGTTCTGACATATAAACTTCATCTGAAACAAAATGAATAATGTAGTTTTCTGTTTCACCATTTGATTGTTTTTGACGATCGGATACTTTATAAATGCGAAATAACTTATCAATTCTTACATTGATATTATCATCTTTACCAAATGTGATACGAATATATTCATTACCATGGAGATTCATTTGTTCTATCATACTTTGATTATCAGAAATTAATAAATCACCGCTGACGAAATTGTTAAAAATATCTTCATAATAAGACATTTCTATCATCATTGGTTTCATATCAATTGGTGGAAATCCTGATGTGAATAGAACAATACCAAGAATATTATAATCCTTGATAAATTTAATTGAGTTATCCGAATCTCCTACTGGATGAGTAGAAGCTCCATAATATTGTCCAGTTTGAATTGACATTAATTACTCATTAAAGATTTTAAAGATTGTTCCATATTTTGGGCATATTTTTTATCAATAATATTGACCAATCGTTTATTTTCATTGGTTTCAAGTTCATAATCGAAGATTGTTTGAATTTGTCTCGATGTTGTCACAGAAACAGAAGAACCATCAGGAAAATAATTTGTTGACACTACATTGACAGGAAGATTTGCATATGTATTATAATCAGTATTGTAAATTCTTTGAGTTGTTAATCCCGATGTTGAATCGGTTGTAGTTACAACTTTTTGATATTGATATGGCGTTGTTTGCGTATACGCTAAAACAGATTGTCCATTTGCATTTGCTGACGCACCATACTTATCATTGAGATAGACATTGAAATTATAATCAGTTAAAGGAAGATCCCAAAAAGGATCAATAATATTGTTGCCGTATAGAAAAATCCAATAACGATATGGATTATTGTAGTATTTTGTAGCAATAATATCTGGTCGATCACCTTCTTGAATGTTATATTGATAATAGATAGAAGGATTATTAATAAGGCTAGGAATCAAATTAACTCTTGCCATGATATTTGTGTATATCATGTAATTGTTATTTTGATCTTGAAGTGCTATTTGAGGAAAGACTTCAAAATATCTCATTATCTTACTCCTCCATTTTCCATTCTAGTTCTATCATTAATTGTAAGTTCTTTGAATGTTAGAGTTAAACGGGTTTGAACTGGTGCTCCATCATTAAATGCTGCCCATCCATTCGGTGCATAATCAACAGATACATCTTCAAGAACACATTGAGCAACTTTAAATAGACGGTCATTTTCAACCGATGCGTGAAGTCCATATTGATCGTTTCCAGAAAGTTTATTTTCAGCAATACTTCCTAATGGTAATCCATTAATTAGATTATTTCCTGCATTTTGTAAAGCTGATTTAACACCAGAAAATGTTCCTGTTTGTGCCATTCGAAAAGATATATTGAAAATAGACGGAGGAATAAAATACATGCCAGATTCGCTTGAAGGAATTGTTGGATGTGAAGCATAAACAAATGTATTAATAATAGCTGTTACTTGTGCAGCTTCATCTGCTGATTTTGGTGTAAAAAGAAATTCCATTGTAAAAGTACGAAATCCAAGTCCTTGATAAATTAATTGAAGTTGTGGATTAATAGCTTTACCAAATTTCTTTAATAACAATGGAGTAGCACTTCCACCATTATATTGATTTCCAAGAAATTCTAATCCTATATCTTGATTTTTTTCTAGAACAGATGCGGCAATGTTTTTAAATCCTTCTTTATTTTTTATACCATTCATCAAATCTTCTGTCATTGAACCGACGGCGCCGGCAACTCTATTCAATCCACCAGTAGCATCTATTAATGATAGTTCTGTATAATTTTGATTATAATTGATAGCTAATGTATCGGGCATATATAATACAATAGATGCTTTTGTTTTTGTTGTACCAGGTTGTATTTCTGTGTTAAGATTTGTTAAAATATTGGTAGATTGTTTTAATCCAGCAGATACATCATTTTGTATAGTATTCCAAAAACCATTTTGTTTGACTTGTTGGACTTGATTTTGAATTACTCCTCCTTCAGTAGTACCACCAATAACATTGCTAATATTTTTTTGAGTATAATGTAGTGGTTTAATGTCTGTAATTTCAAACATAACAAAGTGCATACGGGTAGGATCATTTCCAATATCTAAAGGATACGAAAATCTAGGTAGTCCTTTTGATTTGAAAAGACTGGATAATGGTCCTTCAGCTAAACCTACTAGAGAACCAGTTGAAATACCACCAATTTGATTGATTATAGCCATTTTTCTTTATTTTTATTAACTTATAGAATATTTATGTCTTATTCTGGAATATTTAAACCAAAAAATCCTGGAAAATATCAGGGCGATCCTACCAATATTATATGGCGCAGTTCATGGGAATTTCGGACAATGAAATGGTTAGACGAAAATCCAAATGTATTATCTTGGGCTTCAGAAGAAGTCAACATAAAGTATTTATCACCAATAGATGGAAGAATACATAGATATTTTCCTGATTTTATAGCTAAAATAAAAACAAATTCTGGAATAAAAACCTATATGATTGAAGTAAAACCATTCCATCAGACTAAAGAACCCGAAAAGAAAAAACGAGTTACTAAAAAATATCTACAGGAAGTTGCAACTTGGGGTATTAATGAAGCAAAATGGAAAGCAGCCAAAGAATATTGTGAAGAAAGAAAATGGAATTTTGTCATTCTGACCGAAAAAGAACTATTCAATAAGACAGATAAATAAACGTGAACTCATAAAATAACACTATGGAATCTAAATTAACATCATTATCAAGACAAGTTACACCTGGACAAGCTGAATTTCTTTCCAGAAAAAGTATTCAATGGCTACAAAATAGAGTCCGAGAAATCAAAGATCCTAATAGAATAGCAAAAAATATTGCGTCTGAAAGAAGTCGTCATACTTTAAGGGGAAATGTACGAAAAGGAGATTTGTATTTCTTTTTTTATGATCCAAAGTATGCAAATGAATTACCTTATTATGATATGTTTCCTTTGGTTCTAGTGCTTGAAAAATATTCAGATGGAATTTTAGGTTTAAATTTACATTATCTTCCCATTCAAATTCGTGCAGCATTTATGGATAAAATGATGAAGTATGCTCAAACAAATAGAGATAATGATCCTGAAAGGATCAGAGTTACTTACGATATTCTAACTTCCACAAGTAGACTTAAAGAATTTAAACCTTGTATTAAAAGATATTTGGATCATCAGATGCATTCAAATTACCTTAAGGTAGAACCGAACGAATGGGAAGTAGCTATGTTTCTTCCTGTTCATAATTTTCAAAAAGCTAAACCTTCCAAAGTTTGGAAAGAAAGCATGGAAACTATTAGAGAAGAATAAAAATGGCAGCAGATATTACAAGTTATATTGCAAGTATTAAGTCTGATATTGCAAGACCTTCACGATTTGAAGTGTCAATTCCTGTTCCTCTTAAATTGGTAAAATATAGAAATATGAGTGAACAGTTAATTATGCGTTGTGAAGCTGCACAATTACCAGCAGTTACATTAGCAACTGCTGAAAGAAAAATTTATGGTCCAACAGAAAAACAACCATTTAAAACATCTTATAATGATGCTATGTTCGTTTTCTTCCTTTCTGGAGATATGAGTGAAAAGTATTTCTTTGATGCATGGATCCAATTAATTAATCCTCAATCCACATATAATCAGAATTATAAAACAGATTATGCTGTTCCAATCACAGTTACACAATATGATGTTACTGGAAATAAAACATATTCTATTACCATGAATGATGCGTTTCCAATTTCAATTAATCAATTAGATTTAGATTGGTCAAACGAAACAATGTTCCACAAAATGTATGTTGATTTTGCATTTCATGATTGGCAACAAAATACAATTCAATCGGTTGTTAATAATCTTGAAAATACTGGTGTCGGTGCAGCAGTAGATTATGTCACACAAGCAATTTCACAAGGAAAACCCTTTAATCCATTTGGAACTAACACTCCATCAGCACAAAGTTATAGTATGCAAAATATTTCTAAAATTATAGGTTAATTAAGGAGAAAATAGAGAATGTTACCTAAAATTGAAAAACCAATATATGATTTGACACTTCCCCTAAGCGGCAAAACGATTCAATTTACACCATTTACAGTTAAAGAACAAAAAATTCTATTGATGGCTCTAGAAGCTAATGATGTTCAATCGATGGAAAGAAATATTTTTCAAGTTCTTTCTAATTGTACTATTACAGAAAATTTGGATATTAAATCACTTCCACTTGTTGATGTTGAATATTATTTCCTCCATCTTCGTGCCAGATCGGTTGGTGAAATTGTTGAAAACAAATATATTTGCAACAATATGGTTGACGGTAAAGAGTGTGGTAATGTCATGGACGTTAAAGTTAATTTACTTGAAATTCAACCAACAATTAAAGAAAACATTAGTGACAAGATTAAGTTAACCGATAGAATTCTTGTTAAACTGAATTATCCTGAATTTGGATTAATTCAAAGAGTTAAGAATGCAGATAATGTAACAGATTTTGCTTTTAATATGATGGTCGAAAGTATAGATTATATTCATGATGGAGAGCAATTTTATTATGCCAAAGAAATACCGCCAGAAGAATTAGTTGATTTCGTAGAGTCTTTAAATCAAGCACAATTTGCTAAAATTGAAGAATTCTTTGATAATTTACCAAGACTTGAAAAACAAATCAATATGAAATGTGGTAAATGTGGTTTTGAGCATAAGATTAATGTTGAAGGTATCGAAAGTTTTTTCGATTAACTTTTTGTCATGAGACCTTGAGTAATTACTATCAGACTAATTTTGCTTTGACATATCATCACAAATATAGTTTGACAGAATTGGAAGAAATGTTACCTTGGGAAAGAGATGTATACGTGAATCTTTTGATTATGCAAATAGAAGAAGAAAACGAAAAAGCTAAACAACAAAAATGATAATCAAAGAGGTAGATCAAAAATATTTTGGATGGGATCCTACTGCATATCGTGGTAAAGGATATTGGTTTGAACTGACCGCAAGTGGTCAGATGGGAAGAGCCGCTTCCAAAAAAGAAGCTTCTACTCTTGGTCATCCAAAAGAATATTCTACCAAATACACCGAAGCGCAAAAAACTATTAAATCAACGTTTAGTGAATCTGTTATCGATAAATTATTAACAGGTAAAGGTTTATTTCCTTCAGTTGGTTCTACAGTTTCAGAAAAAATAAAGGCTCGCCTGACAAATATCAAACGAGCCTTTGATCCTTTAAATGTGATTCACAAAATTTTTGGTGGTGGTTCTTTATCTAACGTAATGACTACATGGATAGGTAAAAAGTTTGGTCGTTCCGAAAAAGATATTCAATTCTTTACAAAACGAAATAAAATTCCAAATCAGGAATATTCAACAAATGAATTAAAAATTACTGGTTCTATATCTACAAATATTAAGAAAATTTACAAGTTACTAAGTAAAAAGTTTGAAAAAGATAATAAAGAATATATTCAAAAAAGAAACCAAGAAGAAAATTATGAAGAAGTTTTAGAACTTAGAAATCAAAAATTAATCAAGGCATTAATGGGTAAAGAAATTATACCTAAGAAAAAAATTAAAATTAATCTTAAAGCCGAGAGTGAAATTGGAAAAGATATTATGATTGGCGCTGGATTAGTTGCGATTGGAAAAGCTGCCGAAGATGAAATTGATTCTTTGATACCAAAAATAAAAATCAAAAACCTTAAAGACGTTGAGGTTCTAATCGAAAAAATTGAAAAATTTTTGACTGAAGGTGCAGCAAAAGAGGAACCTAAGGCTGTTGCTCCTCCAACGCCGAAAGAGATGCCTAGTTCACAACCTAGACCAGCTCCATCCGCTTCTCCAGAGGTTCCATCATCTAGTGTACCATTGGAAAAAGAACCAACTACAGCAAAACCAGCAGAAAATATAAGTAAAAAAGAATCATTTACTCCAGCGGAGCCAAAGAAAACAGGGAGTTTAAAACCTATGGAACAAGAAAAACCTATTGCTGAATTATCTGGTCCAGATTTAAAAATAGCAGATTTAATTAAGAAACATGAAGGACTTAGATTAACTCCCTATAAAGACACAAGAGGATTTTGGACCGTTGGATATGGTCATTATATAGGAAAGACTTTACCCCCTTCAATGAATAGAACTTTTACACAGGATGAAGTAGACAAATTATTTGCCACAGACTATTTGAAACATAAATTAGCAGCAGAACAAATTCCTAATTTTAATTTATTAAATGAGGACGGTAAAGCCGCAATGATCGATATGACATTCAATATGGGTCCAAATTGGTGGAAATCTTGGCCAAGATTTACGGCAGCTATGCAAAAAGGTGATATTAATTCAGCAATTCAAAGTTTAAAAAACAGTGCTTGGTTTAAACAGGTTGGAAACAGATCACTTGAAGATGTAGCATTATTGAAAACAAACGAAAATGTTGATGGTTTGACATTGTTAGCAAAAGCATCAGAATCTTCATCAGGAACAACTATAATACAAAACAACACAATTGTGGCACAAAATACAACAGAAAACAATTCAATGATTAAATCAACAGACGATTCTTCATCACTTGTTAATAAAGCAAAAGCATGATTACAAAGAAATTAAACGACCAATTATTTGCTTGGGATCCTACCGCATATCGTGGTAAAGGTTATTGGTTTGTTATGGGTAAAAATGGAACGTTTGCGAAGGCAGCATCGAAAACTGAAGCTAATCAATTAGGTATACCTTCTAATGAAGCTCCTGTTTCTCCGAAAGTTTATGAAAAATCCAATAAGGTCGAACAATACACAAAAGCTTCTGAGATAAGAAAATCAAAATTTTCTGAAAGTGTCGTTGAAAAACTTCTCGATGGACAAGGTTTAGGTAAATCAGTATTCAATACAATGGGTGAAAAATCCAAAGCTAGATTTACTGGAATCAAAGAATCATTAAATCCATTGAACCTATTATATCATGGACTGGGTGGTGGTTCTTTTGCAAAAGTTATAACTGCCGCCGTTGGTAGAAAAAATCCTGATTTAGTCAGACATTTCATTGGCAACAAATCTGGAAAAGATACAGCATCAAAAATTCATACTGAAAAAGAGGAAAGTCAAGACATTAAAAAAATTTATAATTTACTAACAGATCATTTTTCTCATCAGAAAAAATTAAAAGAAATGAACAAAAGTTTTCAAAGGGTTCATTTAGAAAATGAGAAAGAAAGATTTGAAAAATTATTAGCAGCAATTGAAGGATTTCATCCTTCTTTTGAGACTGCGGGTAAAGTTGAAACTAAAAAGAAATCTGGAATTCCATTATGGCTTTTGTCTGCGGTTGCTGGTATAATTCCATTTTTCAAAAAAATGTGGGACAAACTCAAGACCAGTATTATCAAAAGAATTGGTGGATTTTTCCTTGATTTTTTAAAGAAAGTCTATGATTTTGTAAGTCCTATTATCAAAGGTATTAAGGATGTAATTGAAAAGTTATTTTCAAAAATTATGAAAATTCCATTCGTAAAAGATGCTCTGGATGGAATTAAGAAATTTGCTGGTAAAGCTGGCAATGTTATTGAAGATGTTGCAGATAAACTAGGAATTAAGAGTGTCGCAGAGGGTGCAGGCAAAACTTTAACTAAGATTGCCGGTGGAGCTTTAGATGGTGCCAAAGGAGTTTTAAAATTATTTAAATACGCAGAAAAACTTCCTGTTGTTGGTTCTATTATAGCTGGTGGTCAAATCATTTATGAAGTTCGTGAAGCTATGAAACTTCGTCAAGAAGGTAAAATTACTGATTCTCAATTACATAAAAGAGTCGTTAAAATCCTTGGTAATGTTTTAGGCGGTTGGGGTGGTGCAGAATTAGGTGGAGCTATCGGATCATTAATTCCTATTCCTCTATTTGGAACATTAACTGGTGCGTTAGTTGGTGGTGTTGCAGGATCTTATGGTGGAGAATGGATTGCAAGCAAATTATATGATTATTTTAAAGCACATAATGGCATAATGCCAGCAGTTCAATATAAAAAACTTCCACTTAAAGAAAAGAAAGCATGGGCTAATGAATATGATGAATTTATTGGTGGAAATGATAATCCTTATAGATCAAAAACAAGAGGAATTCCTACACCAAATCCAGTAGCTAATAGAACATCATCTGGTACTATTAAACCATTACCGACTCCAAAGAATTCTGGTGTTGCAAAAATGTCCAGTAATTTAGCTGGAATTAAAACTATGTCATCAAGTTCTGGTAATAAGATCGTAACACAAACAAATGTTGTGCCAGCAAAAACAAAAACGACAGGCAATTCAACTGTTACCGGTAGTGCATCAGTTCGAAATACACAATTGAATAAGATTACGAAAAAAAATCACGATTTTGCAATGGCAATTTAACCAATGAAAAAGGCGCCGCAAGGCGCCTCTTTTTTCATACCTAGATTTTAATTATTCTTCGGCTGCAAGCTTTTTGAAGTATTCAAGATCATCATCTTCATCTACTGTACCACCAACGGCAGTATTAAGAGAACTTTCTTGTGTCATTCCAACTTCATCATCAATAGCATCTTCTTCAGCACGAAGCTTACGTGCAGCCATTTGTTCGGGCGTTTGAACCTTTGCACCAATAACATTACCAAGACCAAGAACCTTGTTTAGACGATCCTTAAGTTGGTCGTATGACTTGAAATTCTTACGATCAAGAAGTTCATTCAAAGAATTTTCTTGATTCCAAATCTTTTCAAGTTCGGCATCAGATTCCTTTAAAGGACCAGGTTTATCAAATTCAGACTTATCATAGTTTTGATAACCTTCAACCTTACGAATTTTTAGCTTGAAATTTGCACCATTCCAAAGATCAAATGGATTGATTGCTTGTTCATCTTCAAACTCAGGATTCATTGCTTGAGTAATCTTTTCAAAAATTTTCTTACCATACTTAAACAAAAATACCTTTCCGTTGTTTTCTGGATTCTTTGGATCATCCACAACATAGATATTCGAAATATAAGAAAGTTTACGCTTTTGCTTTCTTGCAATTTCCTTATTGGCTTCGATGCCAGAATTCCATAGTTGTGAATTGTACTCGCTAACTGGATCCTTCTCATTGAAGGTTGTTAGAGAATTTTCGATGTACCATCCGCCAGGACCCTGAAATCCGTGTGAGAATAGTTTTATCCAAGGTAAACCATCATCACCATCGATTGGACTTGCTGGAAGAAATCGAATGACTGCATAACCATTACCTGCCTTGTCTGTTTCACATTTCCAATACTTATCTTGATCGAAATTATTTGATTGATTTAGAGCCTCAACGGCTTTTGTTAGCTTCTCTAGATTAGAACTATTACGCTTTAAATTTTGAAATGACATATAAAACTCCTTATTTACGCTGTATAAACGACTTATTCACCTTTTTCATATTATATCATCTATTTAGATTAAGTGTCAAGGGAAATATTTAGTAAAGTTCCATTATTACACTTTTGATTCTAACACTTCTTTGAGTGTTTTCTTAATTTTTTCCATATCCAATCTATTGAAAAGAAAAGGACTATATTTTAGTATTCTCGTCTTAATAGAAGGATACAACAGATCATCTTTTATTTCTTGATCCCATTTGGTAATTAAATCAAAGAAATAACAAAAAAGACAAAGAGTTTCAAGTGTGATATTTCCTTGTTGATACTCTTTAATAATAGGTGGAAAATCATCAATAGATTTGAAAAGTTCATTAAGTCTATAGTTATCTAAAAGATATGCAACTTGTTCTTTAAAGTTGTATGTGAAAGACTGATGATACTTTTTCCATTTAATGTAATTTTCTTCACCTTTTTCTGATAATAATTCTCCGATCCAAGTTTTTTCATCCTCGATAAAATTAGATAAAAGAAAATCTTGTACATCCAGAATATTATTATATTTTCTACTTAAACGCAAACAATAATATTTGAGTTTACTTTTTTCGAAAGACTCTTTTTTAAGATTTGTTTTTCCGTTATATTTGAAGTAATTATAATTAGTTGTAAAGTGCATTTTTAGGGCACTATACATTTGATAAACTTCAAAAGCATTAGACATTTAGATAGGTAACCTCGATTGTTTCTTGAGTAAATTTAAATCTTCTGCTTGTTCTGCAATCTTCAACTTAAGTGGTGCAGAAAGTAAAGTCGCGGCTAGTTCAATTTCAAATCCTGTTTCCTCACAATAAAGAACGATTGCATCCATAATATCACAACGCTTTTCTCTTGCTAAATCATCAATAAGTTTACTGAATTTGAAAATCTCATCTTTTGTTGGCATTAAAAATCCTCAATTATGGTCTATAAAAAATATGTTTACCAATCACTGCTACAACTTTCATGCTATTAGCCCAATCTGGTGAAACATAGTTTGCATGATAATAGAGTGCGTCTGTCTTTGCTAGTTTAGCATAAACAACCTGTTCTGTCAATGCTCTCCTAGCTATTTCTACTGATTCTTGCCATTCATAATGATCGATTGGTTTATTATGTTTTTGACATACCCAAGAAAATTGGCATCCATTATTATTTCTTTGATAGACAACACCACAAACAGAATCGGGAAACAATCCAGATCTTACTCGATTTAAAACAACTTGTGTGACAGCAAGTTTACCTTGATAAGTTTCACCTCTAGCTTCATAGTAAATATTTTGAGCCATACAATTTACTTGTCGAATAAACTGTAATTTCACTTCTTTTTGGACCATTTGGTAATGAATATTGACATTTCTATTTTGTAAATATTCCGTCACATTTGGAGTATATAATTTGGAAAATGCGAACAATACCAGAATACCAATAACAATAAAGTAGATATGTTGAATATGCTTTAGTTTAATCATAGAAAAAGAAAGGGGCATTTCTGCCCCCCCTTTGGTTAGTTAAAACAATTATTTATGTGTTCGAATTGGCACGAACTTGTTCAAAATTAATTTGATTATATAGAATACCATTTTCATAAACTCTTTGAAGTTTTGAAATTCCTCTGATAGATCCTTCAATTTCTGTAAAGTAGCCGTTTAGATTATTATGATACAAATTCAAGCGTCCAGCTTTTGACTTCTTACCAGAATCGGTGATAGGATCTTTTTGAACATCGTGCCAAATTCCGTCAATTTGAACAGCAGAGCACTTCATAGCAAACTTTTGGGTATCACGATCAATACCTTGTAGGAGAGCACCTCCCATTCCAAATGCGATATTATCTGCACTATAACCATGTACCATAAAGTTACTTAAAATTGCATCGATAGTTTGATAGTTGATTCCATCACCTTGAATTAGACGAACATTATTGAGTACGCGAAATCCCTTTTCATTCTTAGTGCTTCCAAACCTTTGATCTAGAAGTTGAACTAGAACAGAACAAACATGTTCAGGATCACCAGAATCTGGACGAATAACAACCGTTGCACCAGATTCAATAACTTTTTGTTTGAGTTCATTTCCCCAAATATTCTTTACGGCATTGAAAATATCATAACTATCAGAAACAACAGCAACAATACTTCCAGGTCTTGCAAATTGTGTTAGCATATTTTCATATGCCTTGGCTTCATTTTCTCGTCTCCATGAAGTAATGGTGCTGTGTTCTGCCGCAGGAATACTAAAACCAGAAACATCTGCATCATAATATTCCATTGCACCTAGAACACCAGACATTGTATCAGTACCCATGAAGTTTACAAGATGCGCCATACCACCAAGAGTCGCACTTTCAAAACTTGAGACGCCACGAGCACCAAAATCATGTAGCTTAAATGAAAGACCTGCAGGATCGCCAGTCTTTTCAAGATAAGACTTGATTAGTTGCTTGATATTCCAGCTTTGAGTTGCCACAGTAGTTCCATACCAAACCGCACGAAGTAGAGCAGTTTCTACCCAAGTAGTAAGCCAAAAACAGTTTGGATCCGTATCTTCAACGGTTACTAGAACATTCTTAACTGGTACCACTGTACCCTCTGAGACTGCACGAATACGAAGTGGCAGATAACCATTATGTACCTTTAGAATATATTCCCAACCTTCCTTGTTGAATGGTTCTCCATGTAGGGTCCAAATCTTATTTGCAAGATTGATGTCTGCTTGTGTGATAGGCTTCGATAGATATTCACGAAGAAATGCTTGCAGTCCAAAAAAGACTGTTTCATCATAACGTCCACCACGAGATTCGATATAAGAAAATACACCGGTTGTTGCTACGGGATATTGCTTCCACATAGAAACCTTGTATGAGTCAGTATTAAGTAGAATAGACTTGTTAATTTTAAAAACTCCTTTTAAATAATGCCTCGATCTATTTCGAGGACTTTCTTTGAAAAATTAAAGATTGTTACTTACAACTGATAGATAAGGTAAAACTTCCCGATTTATCATATATTCTAAGTCAGTGTATACTGGCACTTTATAGCGATGACACATAATATCTACATTACCTTTGCGCCAAAACTCTTTTGGGCAACAAACAAAAAGATTTTGAAACCAAAGATTAGAACCTAAAATATGACCCAATTCAAGTAATGTAATAGGAGATTTTGTGTCAGGAAGAAAATTCATGATGACAATATCAGAGATTGAGATAGCATTCTGCTCCCAATTAACTTGTTTAAAGAATTGAGGATTATCAATAGACTGTTCCGAATTCCAATCCCAATCATCGCGGCGAGGATTAAAAATATTTACATCATAATTATCTAACATTGAAGCAACTTTTGCTTGCCAATCAATAGCTTTTCCCATTTCAATAGACCCAGCAAGGAAAATATTGGGTCTTTCTTCATCAAAATATGATTCAAGACTATTTGTTGGAAATACTAAATTCATAATAAGTTTAAACTCCAGTGAAATAGTTAATAATTTCGTAGTGGTCTTCAAAAAACTTAGATGAATTTAAATCACCAAGTGGCATCCAAAACGAATCCACAGCATCATCTGATGCACAAACACGAGGTAGTTTCTTTTCATTCTTTAGATCAATATGAAATGCGTGAGTAATTGTACGTCCACGGGCACTTCGATTAATAGCATCAAAAACTCGATTATTAACAATAGAACCACGGAGAACGGGAACGGGAATATTGATTTTTGTTTCTTCCTTTAGTTCACGAATCATACAATCTTCCATAGACTTATCACTATTCGCATTCAGAAATCCACCAGGAATAGCTAAAAGATTCATACCAGGATATGACTTACGCTTAACGACTAAAACGTGTCCAAGACAAGTAACAATTGCATCTGATGTAACAAATACAGGAGGATACTTTAGTCCCTCAAATTGTTTCTTGTAAAGGGAAATGAATTGTCGTTCCATAATAATTTGATTGAATTCTTCAAGATTTCTGAAATATCTCAAAAAAGACAATACAGTTTCAGGAACTACAGACTTAATAAAGTTTTCATTAAAATCATGACGAAAATATAAATCACGGATATCTGTAGCATTAAGTGGTTCAATCAAAGGAACAGATTCAAACGTCCATTGTGGAAACATCTTTAGATAAAAGGACGAATCATCTTTTTCATGACCAATAATGCAAACATTTTTGTTACCAAATGCATATGGACTTACAATATTTGTAATACGAACCGCCCACGCATTATCATTATAAATCGTGTCATAATTTGATTCAACAATAATACGAGAAGGATCTAATCTTAAATCCGAAATCATTCTTACACGTTCATCAGTGGAGAAAGGATTCTTATAGGTTCGTGGTAGATCGGCTGATCCAATAATAATAACCAAACGCTCTGCTAGATCGAGAGCGCGACGCATAATCTCAACATGTGCATTATGCACTGGTTGAAAACGTCCAATAAAAACTGCAACATCATACTTTTTAGACATAGAAAACTCCTTTCTATTTTCAATGGATGAGGTCTATCCTCATTTTAATTTATAAATCCAATTGCTTGGGTAATAAGGTGCAATTGGAAAAACCTCATCTAGAGCATTAAGCTGCTAGAGAATAAACGCTTTCATTTGCATTTAAAGTTTTGCTTACATTTACGGCGTTCGCCTGCCGGATTGTCCACTCGAATACTCTTTATCCCGTCGAAACCTGGTCAGCCCCATCAAAAGAATATCACCATCTGATCTGCAAGTGTAAATAACCCATTTTATTGATGTCCTTGTCATACAATAGGAATCGAACCTAATTCTTTTGGTGGAGCTGGGGGGAATCGAACCCCCGTCCGAAATACATTTCTTTTTGCTTCATACAATCATATAACTACATTATATATCAAATTTTTTATTTTGTCAAATATTTTGTTGTTTTTCTACAACAATTTCAAGAGATAAAACAATTTCAGAAAATAACATAGTTGACTAAATTGAATGGTGGACATTTTTCAGTTTCATTTAACGAATAATTCTCTGTCATAGTATAACCATTATATTAACATTGTGTCTCTATATTCTTTTCGAATAGAATTAATTTTTCTTTTGAATAACCTTGAATAGGAAAAATATTAAATTTTAAAAAGAATCATTACAAAAAGCAATATTCATTTCTCATCATGTAATTTTCGTTGCTTAAAAGATTTTTCCTGCATTGTTTCATCATTAAAAAACTTTCTAGGATTACCACACATAAAACAATTTGGATTACCACAATTAAATGCATGTCTTTTATGTAGCCGATGGGGTTCTTTTAAATCTGATACATCTTCTGGATTTTTATAACATGAAAGCTTTGTTAATTTTTTTTGTTTATTAATCTTAGTTTGTTTATCATGAATTCTTTTTGAATGTTTTTCTTTGGTTAGTTCATCACTCATTTAGATAAACTCCTATAATATTTGATAGATTCAACTAAAAATGGAATGTGATCTTTGACATTTTCAGTAAACAAAATAGGTTTAGAATCTTCTACAGCCATAATAATTCGAATTTTTCGAATAGGAATTCCGGTTAATTCTTGGTGGGAAAGAGCATAGAAAGCTCCTTGAGCAAAATAATTCTTAATCTGATCTTTTGTTTTTACTCGTCTTGAATTTTTATAGTCTAAGACAGATAATTCTCCATCAAAATGTGCAATTAAATCAGTTCTACCTGCAACCCCTATTGTTTTTGACCATAACACCTGTTCAATATAATAAACATTATCAATACGATCCAAAAATGGTTTAATAGAAAAAAACATACCTCTTGCATCTGGCATAGATCCCTCTAAATAGTTCTCATTATTTTTTATATAATTTTCACAAATTTTATGTAATGAGGTTCCTCTTGATGCTGAAATTCTTGTTATTCGATTCGCTTCTTCTTCACCGACACGTTTACGCCATTCATAAAGTTCAGGTTTTGGTTGAGCATTTAGAATAGTAGTAATAGATGGTAATCTAATTCCATCCTCTAAAGTATAAAATCTTCCACTAGAGAGAGTTTCTGATTTAATATCATTTAGGTTTACAGGAGGACAAATATTAAACATATAGTATAATAAATTTTTAACTTATAAGTGTAATAAACCAATTAAATGAAAACCCAAACTGCACCGATGTTACTGTTGTCACCATAAGCACCAAAAGCCAATGTATTTCCATCAGCACTTAGTGAGACAATGTTTCCCATCTGAATATAGTTTCCAGTGTATCCAGATCCTACTAATTTTGATCCTTGTTGTGTCCAAACACCATTTGCTCTAGTGAAAACCCAAACTGAACCGATGCTATTGTTGTCACCTGAACCACCAAAAGCCAATGTATTTCCATCAGCACTTAGTGAGACACTGATTCCCATGTAAACAGTGGTTCCAATATATCCAGATCCTACTAATTTTGATCCTTGTTGTGTCCAAACACCATTTGCTCTAGTGAAAACCCAAACTGCACCGATGTTACTGTTGTCACCATAAGCACCAAAAGCCAATGTATTTCCATCAGCACTTAGTGAAACACTTGTTCCCATCAGAGTCCGAGTTCCAGTGTATCCAGATCCTACTAATTTTGATCCTTGTTGTGTCCAAACACCATTTGCTCTAGTGAAAACCCAAACTGCACCGATGTTACTGTTGTCAATGTTACCACCAAAAGCCAATGTATTTCCATCAGCACTTAGTGAAACACTTGTTCCCATCTGCGCAGAGTTTCCAGT
>Ga0207433_10008904_pt1 | contig 16160 bp, 19 predicted proteins | sample YelNatPaOPGAMG01_FD_187559 | JGI IMG/M metagenome (GOLD analysis project Ga0207433, IMG submission 187559) | Hot spring thermophilic microbial communities from Obsidian Pool, Yellowstone National Park, USA - OP-RAMG-01 (SPAdes) (version 3) | ecosystem: Environmental > Aquatic > Thermal springs... | reverse complement strand
ACAAAGAAGTCCAGAAATACGCTACGCTAAAGACTTGGCAAAAGGTCTGCACATACCTCCAAGCCGAAACGAAGAAAGAAGAAAAACCATCATACGTCCTCTGACGAGGAAAAGCTACTCGCCAACCACACTTTTAACGTGGTCTATTATGACCTTTTTAGCATATTCAGCAACGTCCATACCCCTCTCTTGAGCAAGCCTCTGCAATGCCTCATAGTACTTGAGTTCCTCTTCGCTTCTCTTGTCAAAAATCGACCTAATCACAATGTACACGCCGGCGGGGATTCCCCTCTTACCCTTACCAGCCATAAGCCTCGCCAAAGCCCGCTTGAACGCTTCAACGCCCTGCTTTTCCGCAGTTTCAGCCAGCTCAGCCTGCTCTTCCATTTTAAGCCCAAGCCTAGCAACCGCAAGCGCGTCCCTGAAGGGAATCACGCCCTTTTGGATGGCTTTCTGCATTTCTGGGCTGAGCTCGAGAATTTTTAGGTATTCGCTTAAAGTGCTGTGGGAAATGCCCCAAGCCCTCGCTAATCCGCGCAGCCCAGTTGGCAGCCTATCCAAGTAAGCCTTTATGGCTTTAGCGCGCGTCACCGGGTCAGGCGTCTTATGGAACTCTTCAAGGTTCTCCTTTAAGCTGGCGTCTAAGGCTTCTTCGTCGCTCATCTCCTCAATCCAAACATGCTGCCCAACAACAACCTCCTTCACGCCAGCCTCTTTCAGGGCTAAGAAGCGTCTTCTGCCGACAACGACGCCGTAGCCGTCGCCCTCAGGCCTAGCTTTGAAAGGTTGTACGACGGAGGAGTGGCGGAGGTGCTCAACAAGCAATCTGTCCTCCTCGGTTTCTCCGAAGGGTTCGTCAACCCTCATGTTCATCTTGCTGACGAAGAACTTCTCTATGGGGATTTTATCGCCCACCTTAGGCAGTTTACGCCTTTCCAACATTCCACCCGAACAGTATTATTGAAACCAGACTATAAAAATTTTGTGTCAAAAAAGCACAGGAAGTGTTCGACAGTCGACCACCATGACAGGCGCGAAGAATAAATTTTATATGGCTAAAAGCCACAAAATGTTGCTTTAAGTGGAAAAATTTATGCCGCAGAAAACAGGCGCAGTCCAAAACAAACTCGAGGAGGAGCTTCAAAGAATACTTACAAAGCTAGGGCTTAACTTAGACCTGCGGGTTGTTTGGACTCCTGACCCGCCCAACAGCCTATCCGGCGAAGTTAAGGGCAACACCATATACATATACGAAGTTGAAGAGGAAAAAGCCATACAAGCCCTAAGGCATGAAGTAGTAGACCACCTCATAACATCAAGAATAGTCAAACCTTTAGTAGACCTAATCAACCTACTGATCAAGGCAAGAGAAGCCGAAATATACAAAGAAAAGGAGAAAATAGTCGAAACCCTCTCAAAAATTATTTAAGCGATATGCCTTTTCGCTTACACATTATTAATAGAAGAATGGAGTGTGCAGAAAAATAGGGTAGGGGATGATTGTTGGTTGATTGGTGAAGGATTTTATTGGCAGCATGTTGTTTTGCTTTCTTCAGTTTTCTTTTCTTCAACTTTCTCTTCAGCCTTCTTCTTTCCCTTCTTGGGCATATAGTTTTCCCCCATTTACCTTAAACGGAGCTAAACCGCTTTAGCTCCAAAATCGCGCTACACTCACATACCTAAAAACTTTGCTACATAAAGATGTTGCTACTAACGAACTCAAGACCTTTTACGCGTAAAAACCCTTCTATTAGTGTCTTAATGGAACGTCGAAGATTAATGCGTGTTCTCTTTGGGGCTGTGTTTACTTGTTTTTGCGTTGTTTCTTTTTGCAGCCCATTTTAGGAGGGGAATTATTGATTTTCTAAGTTCTACACCATCTTCTGTAAGTGAATATTCTACCCGTGGAGGTATTTCGGCGAAGGATTCTCTTTTGATTAGGCCTTCGGCCTGAAGCTCCTTTAGTGTGTCAGACAGAGTTTTAGGGCTGATCCGTCCTAAGTACTGCATGAGATTGTTAAACCTAAGTTTTCCCTTGTTTCCGAGTGCGTTAATTATGAGAAGTGCCCATTTCTTGCTTATGACGTCAATAATGCCTTCAAGCGGGCAGACGCAAATGTGTTCTTCCTCTTCACTCATGCCAAGCACTTTCGTTAGGCATAATTACTATTTCGCTATAAAGTTAATAGTTTAAATACTTTACTTTCTATAGTTTTTAATTGACGATTTGAAGGCTGTGTATGATGGCTGAAAAATACGACCTTTATGTTTACTCTGCGGGTGCCGTTTCTCCGCCTCTTAGGGATGCAATTGGCGTTTTCGAGAAAAAGTTTGGGGTTCGCTGCAACTTGAAGGTGGGCAAGCCCGGTGATCTTTTGGCTGAAATAGCCGAATCTAAAAAGGGTGATGTTATCTGCTGTGGCGCCGAATATATTTTGGATGAGGCGGAGGATCGCGGGTTGATTGTTAAGGGTTCGAGGAGAAGCTTAGGCTTCAGAAGATCCGTCATTATTGTTCCACTTGGAAACCCAGCGGGAATCCATTCTTTAAACGATCTATGTCGAGATGGTGTTCGCATAGGAATAGCTGTTGACGGATGCTTGAAGGGCGTTTGGGATGATGTTGCAAGCAAGGCCGGATTAACAGACCAGATTAGGCGGAACATTACACATCATGCGGACGCCTGCGGCTCCCTCATGGGCTTGATCCACAGCGACAAAGTTGACGCCATATTCGGTTGGAACGCATTCCAAAATGTTTGGCCAGACACATGCGAAGTCATCGAGCTGCCTCCAGAGCTGCAAGTCTTCAGAAGCACAGTAGTCGCCATGATTTCTTACACCAAAAACGCTGAATTATCTCAAAAATTCATAGATTTCCTAACATCAAAAGAGGTCAGAAAAATTTATTCTGACTGGGGCTGGATTCATAAATAAACAACAGTATTATACAAAGTGGCCTCATATCAGTGTTACAAATGGAGATAATAAATGAACGCAATTGTTAAAGCGAAGGGCTTGACCAAGCAGTATGGGCACATTTTAGCTGTGGACCACGTAGACCTGGAAGTGTTTGAAGGTGAGATTTTTGGATTATTGGGTCCTAACGGAGCTGGCAAGACAACCACGATACGCATGCTCACTGGACAGACAAAGCCAACGTCTGGTGAAGCCCTGATCGCTGGCCACGACATCATCCATGAACCTATAAAGGCAAAGGAATCTGTAGGGGTCGTGCCAGAAGTCTCTAACGTTTATGATGAGATGAGCGCCTGGGACAACCTCGTTTTTGCGGCTGAACTCTACGGTGTGCCCAGAAGTGAGCGTGGTGAAAGGGCGGCTGAACTTCTTAAACTCTTCGGGCTTTATGAACGACGAGAAGACAAAGTGGGCAAATTTTCAAAAGGCATGAAAAGGCGCCTAACCATAGCGGCAGCCTTAATCCATAAACCCCGCATAGTTTTCCTAGATGAACCCACCACCGGCCTTGATGTTCAAAGCTCAAGAGTGATTCGCGCTCTTTTAAAGCAGCTTAACGAGAGCGGCGTAACCATTTTTCTCACGACACACTACATTGAAGAGGCTGACCAGCTCTGTCAACGCATCGCCATAATTAATCAAGGAAAAATAGTTGCCTTGGACAGTCCAGAAAAGCTTAAGGCAAAGGCTGAGGAGCAACACGTCGTAGAAGTGTCTTTCAGCCCAGCTAAAGACATGGAACACCAGCTGAAAGATTTGAAATATGTGAGTGGCGTTTCACGGGTTGGAGACAAGTTTAGGCTTTACGTTGAGGATGCCTCTGAAGCTATTCCAATGCTCATTGATTTCTGCAGGGAAAACAACCTGAAAATTGTTTCCATCAACACCTTGAAACCAAGCTTGGAGGATACCTTTGTTAAAATTACAGGTTTAAGCCCAGAAGTTATGGCGATCGAAAAAGAACATGCAAAGAAGGGGGAAAGCCTTGGCTAGAACATGGATCCAAAGTCTAATTAAAGCATTTTACATAGCAAAGAAAGACGCCAAGGTTTACTATTTTAAAGCCCCAAACTTTACCTATGGTCTTTTAATGCCCGTTTCATTGTTTATCGCATTCTCAATCGCCGGACAAATAAACTCCTCATTAGTTGTTTCAGGGTTAACATCCCTCGTAATTTTGTTCGGAACAACCTCAATCGAAGCGGTGGCAGTGGTTCTTGAAAAGCAGACCGGAACGTTTGAAAGGCTGCTTGCAGCGCCAGTCTCATTCTTCACCATACTCTTTGGAAAAGCTTTAGCAGGCTTATTCTTTGGGCTCGTCCTTGCAGCCGCAGTTCTTGTTCCGTTAACCGTTATCTCTGGAACAGTTGTAGCGAATCCCCTGCTGGTTTTTATCGCCATTGCATTCTCTTCATTGACTTTTTCAGCGCTTGGTGTCCTGATTTCTGCCTATGCAAAGTGGGTTCCTGAAGCTCAAATGCTTTCTAACTTTCTCAGATTTCCAATGGCTTTCCTTTCCGGAACATTTTTGCCACTAGAACTCCTTCCACCCCAACTTGTAATCATAGCCCGTTTCTTGCCCCTCACCTATTCCGTCGAGGCACTAAGAATTTCAATAAACGACTCGGCACCCACGATCACTTACCTAGTGGACATTCTGATTCTGGCCCTATTCTCCTTCATCCTATTGGTTGCAGGATCGAAAGTCCTTCAACGAAGGCTTGAATGATCTATTAAACCACCGTCTTCAAGCTAATATTCAAAGCTATTTTCTTTTAGTCACCGTTAATGGAAGAATTTTTAGGTTTAAAACTTCTATAGGTTGGTTGGTGTGTGTTATGTCGGATAGGAGGCTTGTTTGTCATGTTTGTGGTCGAAAGCTTTCGGAAAGCGATGCTGTTCCTGTTTATAAGAAGGTTTTGGATCGTGAGACTGGTGAGTTTAAACTTGTTGTTGACTATTATGTTTGCAGGTCTTGTGATGCTGCTATGAGGATGAGGGCGAAGGGCGTCTAAAAGCTTATTATTTTTGTTTTAAAGTTTCTCTGATTTTTTCGATGGTTTCTTCTGGTGTTTTTGCTTCTATTAGGCTGATTTTGTAGTGGTTTGCGAGTTTTCTCCCGTTTTCGCTTATTTTTGGTATGGTTATTAGGATTGCCTTTTCAATGTTTGAGTCGTAGGCTTTGGCGAACATGTCGATTATGGCGTGATCTGGAACTGGTTTTCCGTCGGGTGATGTGGATATGTTTATGGCCAATTTTTCCGGTTTTCTTCCGTTGTTGTAGGCTATTATGTCGAACATGTGTTTTACGCCTGATCTGCCCTCCATGAAGCCTGGAGTTTCCACCTTGAAGCCCTTGTCTTCCAACAGTTTCCTTATAGGCGCTAATATGGCCCATTCTGAGGCTGCTGTTTTAATGACATCCTCATTTAGGCGGTATTTGTATGCGTCTTTTATTTTGGCGTTTTCGAATGTGAAGTTTGTTTGGCAGTTTCTGCAGAAATGCCTTGGAACTGGTATGTCGAAGCTTCTTCCGCATTTGTTGCATGTGCACCATAGGCCAGCCCTCCTATAATCCACATCCTCCACATTCAGCTGGCGTTTACATTTTGGGCAGATCAGCCCATCACCGCTGACGAACTTCTCTTCAATGTCCATATATCCGCATTTAATATGCTCAATAAGTGAGCTCTTTTTGATGTTAAAGGATAGGCAGAATGGGCAACAATATTGAATTGAAACGTTTGCTGACCCACATTTTGGGCAATAAACAGTTTTGTCGTAGAGTTCCCGCTTAAAAATGCCAGCCTCAACAAGCATTGCTAAAAACTCTTCAGGATCCTCGGATTCGCCAATTATCTCCTCAACATCAGGATAAACAAAGCCTCTCTTTAAATCAAAAATTGGTTTTAAGGCATCAATGCTTCCGCTCATAAACTTGTTCAGTAAAGCCTGAACACGTCTATCGTCAAGTGGGCTTTTAACGGTCATCGCCCTTTACTCACCGTTGCCAACCACTTGAAACTCAAACTCACATACCTTGCCTTCCCAAGAGGCGCATCTCCGCTCTTTAACAGCCACATTATTACCAAAAAGCTCTGAAAGGAATCCAGCCATAAAATTTGAGAGAAAATGACAGCCAAAATTGTTGCCAGCTTTTCTAACGCGAGTTTCAAGGGAGTTTTTAACCGAAAACTTCCCCATTCCAAGCTCTATATCAATGTTTGAAAAGGTGAGTTCTCCCCAATTCCATCCGCCCAAAGTTTCACAAAGCTTTTCCAATGCCTCTTCAACGCTAATATTCTTTCGGATTTTTTGGCATAGCTTTTTTCCGCAGGACTTCGCCATGGTAGCGATGATGACTATAGCGCCTGATGCAAAAAGCTGTTGTAGTGCGTTCTCCATTTCCGCCAGCATTTCAAACTCTATGAAGAATCCGCCATTCTGTTCAAGAATGCTCCTCATTTATGAAGCCTCTCCATTATTTTGGAATTGTCCAGTTCTTGTATTCGAGGTAGATGCCGATCAACGCCAAAACTCCGCCCAGAAGCATTATTAAGCCGCCTGCAGCATGAACCTCAAAACGGCCAACATCCAAAATATACTTGAAAGAAAATATGGATGATCCTATAGCCAAAGCTAAAACGCCAAGGCAAACGAAAAGCCACGGCCTACTCATGGCACCGCCCTTAAACACAGACAGCAACTTGCAGGCGAAGTATACTAAGCAAATGTTCACGGCTAAAGCCACAATATTCAAGATGACATGGAACAACTCCATTAACAACCCAACCTTAAAACTCAACAATACACGCTTAACAAATTAAAATTGCGAATCACAAATACATACACAGAATCCGCAACTTAAGCACCAAGATTCTCACGGGGTGGGGCATCCTGCCGAAGGGGAAAGCTTTCAACTCTCCCTCAGAAGTCGACAAAGGACACCCCACACCCGATTGCTCCATACGATTTTATTTTAATATCTTTTTCTCTTTTTAATATCCAAAAGCGTGCGATATATATAAGAATAGAATAATTAAGAAGCAAAATCATTAAATTAAAAACAAAAAATTAAAATACAAAGAAGTTAAGTTGAGATTTATGGTTAGTGAAGGAAAGGGACGCTTGTTTAAGAGAAAGGATGGTAAGTTTCTAATTTACTTGCCGAAGGATTTGGCTGAGGATAGCATGTTTCCGTTTAAAGGCTCAGATTCAATTTTTGTAAAAATAAGCTTCAAACTTGGAGATAATAAGTTAACAGTAGAAAAATGGGAAGAGCCAAAACAATAAAAGAAGCTTTAAATAAACAACAAACAACGTTATGTTAAAGGGTTTTTCAAGTTTAGAAGCGTCTTAAGGGTGATAAGTATTGGAACTCCGGCTATGATGGATGTTATGACTACCAGTATATCTTCAATGTAGGAGCTGGCAGCCCCCTCTATAAAGGCGTAGTATACAACTTCTGGGGGCCATCCGAGGACGGCGTATAACCCTGCGGGAATCAGCAGAAACACCCGTGTCAGCGAGTCGGTTACCGTAGCTACAAAAGATAAAAGGACTAGGGATAGGGGTAAGAGCTTAACATTTTCCCCAAAAAGGTTTTTGCTTAACTTTGCAGCGGGATATATAAGTGCTAGAGCAAGCAAAATGTCCAGTATAGTCCAGAGTGGAAGCCGCGTTCCAAAAGGATGTATAAAGTAGGCTGCAAGCATAAGCGCATAAATCGCCATAACTGGCTTCCATCTTCCCTTAGCGAGAAAACCGGCAGCCAAAACCCCAATTGGTTCCGCAACTATTCCAAACATCCACAAATCAATAGGCTTGATGGCTCTGGCCAAAACACTACCAATAAAAGCAGCGAAAAACCCTGCCCAAGGCCCAAGAATAACCCCCTCAACAGGCTCCAAATATATAGCCCAATTACGCCACAAACCAAAAGACAAAAAATACAATATCACATGCAAAGCTGCAAAAACCCCAATAAAGGAGGCACGTTTCGCAGATAAGTGCAACATTTTTCAATCGAATGTAATTTTTTACACCACGTTTATAAAATTTGCCTTAAAAGTTTCTTCCTCACAGAACCATGTAACTGTGTTTTTCGACTTCTTCTTTTCTTAGCTGTTAAAGTCGATGACTGTGACTTTCTCTATTTTTGCCGCATATGGGATGGGCCCTATTTCCTCCAAAATCTCCTTTTCTATATCGGCGTTTGTTTTGCCCTCATAGGGCTCTGGATCCTCGATAAGTATAACAGTTATAAAGGCCACTTTCTTGATGGCATGCGCATATTTACGCCTTGCTTTAGACATTACGCTCACCATGGTGGAAGTTAAAGGAAACAAAGGATTCTATTTTCTCTTTTCTTATATAACGTTTGCTTACAATTGCTTATAATTACAGATAAGCGCTAAACAAAGCCAAACTCATATGTGTTGAAGGGCTAATATGGTGAAGGTAAAGCTAACAGTCAGCATCTTACCTGAGCTTGTCAGATGGATTGACGAACAGGTAGAGAAGGGATATTTCGCCGACAGAAGCCACGCAGTCCAATACTCTATACTTAAGGTTAAAGAACTCATAGAAAAAGGCGAAATTAGATTTTAAAAATTTTTGGCAGCAGCAATTTGTCCAGCTCTATTTGAAAAGTCTCAGCTTTAAGCAGAGCTCTTTTAATAGCCAAGGTAAATATACACGCTAAAAGTATAACTATGCCGAAAGTGAAAAATGCCGTGGCCAAAACCAGAAGCTGCAGCCTAACCTCGTCATCAAGATTTCCAAAAAGCCAATCAAAAACTCGGAATGTGGGTAAAGCCAGATAAACCGAAATGGCAAAGCAGATAATCGAAATTATTAATACAGACGAACCCCACCTCAACACAACCACACAGCGCAATAACTAACCACTTTTCGAATACTCAGCAGTAAAAATTTTATGTATCCTAAATTATGTCCCATTAGTCGCTGATAACAGAAATTTTCCCATTTTCTAATACTTCCGACTGTGCAAGTATTGAAAATTTTGGGCAGGCGAATTTAAGCATGACTCCTTATAATTGATTTTCTAAGGCATTCGTATAATGATGTTATTAAGCGGAGTGTGGATTCATGGCAGTTCACCGCCCCGCATATGTCTGCTGCCACGATCTTGCTTTTTTGACTTATTTGATTTATAATTTTTATAACATCTGCCACTGATAAGTCGCTGGAGTTATCCTGCCAATCACGTTCTACATAGCCTACTTTCAGAACATCCAAATCTACACTTACATAGATCTCATTGAGAAATAGATTAGCAAAGTTATACCCTCTCCATTTTAGGATAAAGGCGGGATATAATTCAGGAAAGTTCGGGTTCCATTGTAAATCATCTCTCCGATAAAGTTCAATTTTATTAGAAAGCGGAACTTTTGAAGCACACTCATCCAACAAAAATATTCTTTGGATGTTGAACGAGGAGAGAGCGTCCGTAATAACTGAACAGCTCTGATCAAAGGCACTCATTGGACAAAATACCAGAGATCCATATCTACTTAGAAAGTATATGTTGCGTAAGGGTTTATATCGACATAAATTATTCCTGAGCAGCATTCTTTGTTTTTCACCTCGAAATAATACTTCATGTGACCAGTAGTTCTGCCCCACGAAGATTACGACTTTCCCTAGAGCAAGTATGGATTCAACAAAGTTCGCGGGACCTAACTTTGATCCACCGCTTAATATAGCAATATCATCATGATTATCGATGTGAACATATCCATCAACATGAATTAGGGGTCTAACAAATTCAAGAGTTCTATTATGATGATTATTGGAGCCGTTAATGAAGATGAATGGCTTAGAATAATCAATAGAGAAATGTGGCTTAGCGTCTACTCTAAAAGTCTTGTTAAGGTATTTTGCGATCCTCTCAGAAAGTTTATCCCCCTCATAGAAGCACGTTTGCACGTCCATCAAATAGACCTAACATCTAATTAATAAGGTGAGAATGAAAAACTTTACCTGAAGTCTTTTTAGCAATTAAAAGAGAAAAGCGAGAAGGTCGCTTAATGTTTTTTGATTAGTATTTTTCTTGATGGTAGTACGCTTACGAACTGCCATCCTTCCGCCAAGTACTTTTCAAGCTCGTTTTCATGTATTATTCTTTGCGGGTTGTGCTTTCCGTTTCGCAACCTTTTTAATTCTTTTTCATAAAGCTCGAGTTCCTCGTCTTTGTTTAGTTCTCTTCCAAGCTGTTTTTCCCTTGCAACCTTAACGTCAACCAAATCTATCCCTAAAAGGCTTTTAGCCATACTTTTTAAAGCTTCTATCTTTGCTTCTTTAACTATGCTCGCCTGTTCTAGGGGTTGCGTTGCGGTGCTGAGGAAGGGTTCGCATTCCTTGTAGGCTTTTCGCATGTCCTCAATCATGGTAGGCGGTAGCACGCCTTTGTTTGTGCTATATCTGGCTTCTATGTCGCCCTTATGCCCCATGATAAACTGGAGGTATGGATGCGATATTTTGCCCTTGGACTCGGCTATTATCATGTTTGTGTCGCAGTAAGCCCTCAGCACGTAAGGTCTCCAGTCGAAACCGGCCCGCAGAATGGCTTCTTTAACGTCCCTCGTCACAAGTGTTGTCCTCAAGAACTTGTTCTTTTTAACGCCTCTGGGATCAAAACCCAGCAGTGGAGAGTCTTTGCTAAGTCTTTCGCCCTGCTTAACCCTCTCTTCCAAATACTCCTGAATGTAGGTTATGGTTTGCTGAGGGACGAAGGTGAAGTATTGGTGCCTAGCCTTGCTTAGGCTTTTGCGCACCACAAGAATTGTGGGCACTTTGGCGAATTCCATACCATCTTCACGGATTTCAGCTTCAACGAAGTCTCCAAGCCTAATGCCATCGCTACCATCATAGTTTCCAAGGCTTTCAGGCCTGAGCCCGCTGAAAGCCATCAAGGCAATTGAAACTCTTCCCCTCGGTGTAGCCATCCTAAGGATTCTGTCAAGCTCCTCCTTATTTGGAACCCTCTCGCCGTCTATTCGTGGCGTGTCAGACTCACCTCTAATGTTAACCTTGAGCTTCACGTTGACGCCGTTATAGGAAAGCCAGGAGTTGAGTACCTTCTTAAACCTAGACAGGTAGGAGCCAGCTTTGCCTTCCTTCTCCATCCTCCTAATGAAATCAGTGAAGCCATCCCTGAAAGCCTTTGTCCTGGCAGCCTTAAGAATCGCTTTAGGATCAGTCATGTTAAGCTCGCAATAAAATCCTAAAGTTCTAAGATAGACTGTGGCGGTTACGACGGACTTAGCAGCCAAATTATCAAACCAGCGCCGCACATCCGCATCCTCAAGAAGACGCGCATACTTAGCCCGCATACTCCATCAATAAGACGGGAAGAATGTTCCAATATTTAAGGATTCACTTAAAAAATTAAGTGGGCCGGGCCGGAGTTGAACCGGCGACCTCAGCCTCGTAAGGGCTGCGTCCTAACCAGCTAGACGACCGGCCCTCGAAATTATGTTAATGTTTTATATGCCATTTCCCTTCTATGCTTTCGCCCTTTTTTATCTAATGCTAATTAATAGTGATTCTAACCGCTATCTTCTAAAGCTTTTGGAAATCGTTGAGCTGGAAGCTTCTATCTCCTTTTTCTTTATATCTGTGCCTTGACACTAAAAAAATTGTTACGCTTATAACCAGAGGTGTAACAACAAGAATTACGATGATCAGATAAAACGGTAAGACAGTCACGGTTATTATTGGGCTGTCTGTTCCTGCGTAATTGTTGTTTCCAGACCAGCTGGTGCGGACGTAACATATGCCCACCTCTTTAAGGTTTAGAGCATATTTGAATTTGCCCTCGGAGTCTGTAGTTATTATATTCACTGCAGTCCATGGAGAGTTGGCAGTTTTAATGTAAATGGTTATTTTTTCATCTGGCAAGTTTGGTGTAAGCTGCCCGGATAGTGTTACTGTACTTCCCTGCATAACGAATGTTGGTGAAACTGTTAAGAATATTGATGAGGGTGCCAACGTCTTGTAGCTTGCTGACACATGTCCGGGAGACCACTGTTCACAATTTTCAAGTGTGATCACGATGGGTTTTTCCCCGATAAGGTCAGGTGGGCATTCTCCAACTCTCCATCCTGTTCTCCAGTTTCCACCCGTACACTCAGCAATGTAGTATTTGACGCCATTATAATTCACATAATAGACTTGTGTCCTTGCGTAGTGTGGCACGTCTGGAAGACTAACACCAACATTCATATGAGCCTTATCCTGGTAGTATAGGAGAACAGCGTTAAGACCTCCAGCCTTCATTACTGAAGCTGCTATGTAACTGAGTAAGTCGCAGTCTCCTTGATTCTCCACAAGCGTCTCTATGGGATATTTGGCCGGTTCAGTCACTTTGTAGGGTATCTGGTGAACAATCATTAAAACTCCGTTTGCGAAGTTTTCATAATCATCTCGGTATATGTCCCAAAGTCTGTCTGCAACTGGCTTTAGTGCGTTTGGTGTGACAAATTTTGGAAAATCTGTTTCTGAAATCTGCCTATGATCTTGTTCAACGTAGTAATAATAAAGTGATTGTGTAACAACGACATTTAACGTGTATTCTTTTGTCCCACCTGGCTGGTCCAAAAGGATGTATGTTCGAGTATAATTTTTTGATGAACATAAGGGGATCATGTAGGAAAACGTAAAAAGTAAAAGTAACATGACTATGATTCCTGAAGTTTTTTGTTTCATTACCTTAATCGTTATTTTAGGCTTGTTTATCACTTTTATGAACATAAAATCAACAAGGCTGTGTGGTTGCTTCGGGAACCCGGATTTTCAATCATCTAGCATATGTATCAGCGTCTAGCCTGCCCATCATCGCAACCAATAAAACCGTTAATTTCATTCTTTGAGTTTAACTTTTCCGCCTTTTTCCTTTATTAGTTCCGAAAGCTGAATTATGACTTTTCCAATGCGGTCCTTTGCGGTTTTAGAGTCCTTAGCTGTTGTTGACAAGTGAATTTCTATATGGGGCTTTTCTTCAGCTCCTCTTGGATGGGATTTTATGTAAACGTATGGGTTGTCGTGCATTGCGATGTCAATCAGCGGGGCTAAGGCTGACTCCATAATGTTGTCTGCATATATGCTGGTTTCAAAGAATATCATGTCTCCAGCTTCTTTCCTAAGCAAATTGGCTACGTACCCATCAAAAATGGCTTCCATCTCGGATGGGACGCCTGGCAAAGCAATCAAATCAGTTTCACCTATTTTTACTAGAACTCCTGGTGCTGTGCCAACGGGGTTGGGTAGAGGCTTTGCACCTTCTGGGAGTTTTGCCATTTTAACTCTGTGGGGGGTCATTTCAACCGTGTCAATTTTTCCAGCTTTGGCATATTCCTCATACTTTTTTCTAACCATTTCTAAGGCTTTTTCGTTAAGTTCTAACTTGCGGTTTATGGCTTTGGCTATTCCTTCTAATGTTTTGTCGTCGAAAGTTGGCCCTAATCCACCTGTTGTAATTATGAAGCGGGGATTCCGCTCCAATGCCTCACGCACCGCACAGGCAATTTCGTCGACGTCATCGCCCACAACTGTTATTCTTCTAACAACTATCCCCAGTGAGGTTGCGCGTTTGGCAAGCCACTGAGCGTTTGTGTTTAGAGTTTTCCCAATCAATAATTCGTTGCCAACGCAGATAATCTCCATTTGTACATTCATATTCACACCTCATGCTGGTATGATTTTAAGAATAACGCATTTTTATGTTGTTTGCTAACAAACCTAAAAGCATGGGAAGTTTTCTTGACTATTTCTTCTTGCTACTGAGCCACCATTTCAAGTATTCTTTTCTTCGCCTTTCTTTCTCATCCTCTTCGCTCTCAATAGGGGGCCTCATTTTCTCCTTTAATTCTATTAGTTCTTGTTGTGTTACTGAGAGTCCGCAGCTTTGGCAGACATAGTGTTTGGTGGCTATTATGTAGCGCATTTCCCCACCGCATTCTGGGCAGTATGGCATTCCAAACCACTTTCCGCATTAAGAAAGGGTAGGCCTTAAGAAATAGCTTTCGATTAAAGCGTTCATGTTATAAAGTTAATTAGTCCCGCTTCTTTCGCCAGCTTAATGGCCTTGTCCATCTCATCCCTTGTTAGCCTTCTCCGCAATTCTGGGATTTCGTATGCTCGCCACTCTGGTCTATACTGGAACATGACGTTCACTCTTGTTTCTTTGCCTAGGTTTTCGGCTATCCAATTCAGTATAGGCTTTGTGCAACATTCAAGGTGATTGGGCAAAACCAGAACACGTATTATGAGCTCGCCATACTTTTTGGCAGTCAAATGATTTTGAGTGCACACTTTCCAATAGTTTGGAGCCTCTGAAATTCTTTCCGCACAGTCTCCCGGTCCATACTTGAAGTCAAGAAGGTACACATCTGCAAAACCCGCTAGGAGCTGGGCTGTTTCTTGGCTGTAATATGTGTTTGAGTTCCAAACAACTGGTATGTTCACATTCACATGCTTAAATGTTTCAAGCCACTGCTCCAACCATGGTGTTGGCTCTCCACCAACGAGGTTTGCATTTCTACAACCGCCCCTACGTAGGCCTTCAACTTCGCTTGCCAACCTTTCTGGCTTATAGAGCTCTCCGTTTTCAATCCATTGGGATATTGTCCAGTTTTGGCAGTGCTTACAGCGCATAGTACATCCCATAGTAAATATTGTTCCAGAAGGCACGAGCTCCGGCTCTTCACCCATGTGCTCAAAAATGCTTGAAACAGTAATCTCCGTTCCACACTTACAAAAGCCCAACGCGCCTTCAAGCCTATTCACCCCGCATCTTCGGACGCAGAAGTGGCACTTTTCAAGTACGCGCCTTGCAATGGCAATTTTGAGATCTAAATAGGATTTTTCAGGTTTCGGCATTTTGTCCAATTCGTTTCTTTTTGAATCTATTTCCAGTTCAAGTTCGCAGAACTGCTTCGTAAGTTCAGCGTGAATTCGCCAAAGTTCCTCCAATGTTGCTTCGTCCGGAAAGTCAGCTGGAAGCTTTTTGGCTATTAAAAACTTTGCTGGCTTCTCATTTTGCATAACGGCGAAATATCTAGCTAGACTTTTCCTTGCCATCTTATCATTCAATACAGCCACAGCGTCTGGACGAAGGACTCTCCACATTGCGCTCAACCAAATCTAGACAAGAAAACTATTAGAAAAGCGCATATGGATAAGCATAACCACTAGCATGCAGTTTCCCCTTAATTGGGATTTCCCGCCCACAAACTGGACAGCGCATATCCTTAGTTAAATTCCACTTTGTGATTTCAAAACTGAAGCGTTTAATTAAGAGTTCATTGCAGCTTGGGCAATAAGTGTTTTCAGCTGGATGCCCAGGTACGTTTCCAATGTAAACATAGTTTAAGCCGGCGTTTTTAGCGGCGGCGTAAGCCTTCTCCAAAGTTTCGATAGGTGTTGACGGAATATTCGTAAGCTGATAGTCCGGATGGAAACGCAGCAGGTGAAAAGGTGTATCTTCTCCAAGATTTCCCCTTATCCATGCTGCTAATTCCCTTATTCTTTCTATAGAATCCCCTATTTTTGGCACAACCAAATTTGTAATTTCAATATGGATGCCGTTTCTCTTCATCTCCTTCAAAGACTCGTAGATAGGCTCGACGGACGGAACAGCGGAAAAGACCCTGTAAAAGTCTGGGTCACCTCCACCCTTGAAATCCACAGTGGCAGCGTCAAGGTACGGTGCTATCGTTTTAACAGCTTCGGGCGTCATGTATCCGTTTGTGACAAAGGTGTTGAAGAAGCCCAATTGATGGGCAAGTTTAGCCGTATCATAGGCGTATTCAAAAAATATTGTTGGCTCGGTGTAAGTGTAGCTTATCCCTTGACATCCATTATCCCTAGTAGCCTTAACCACCTCTTCTGGTGGGAAATCTCTCCCTGCAATTTTCTTTTCTTGGCTTATCATCCAATTGTCGCAGAACTGACAGCGGAAGTTGCAGCCAACAGTGGCGATGGACATGACGGAGGCTCCGGGATGGAAATGTGAAAGGGGTTTTTTGCCAATTGGGTCTATGCATGCGGATATAGCCTTTCCATAGACAAGCGAGTAGAGGGTCCCCTCTCTGTTCTTTCTAACAAGGCAGAACCCAGTTCCACCGTTGTTGATTGTGCATCTTCTGCCACAAAGAT
>Ga0207433_10008901_pt1 | contig 16165 bp, 12 predicted proteins | sample YelNatPaOPGAMG01_FD_187559 | JGI IMG/M metagenome (GOLD analysis project Ga0207433, IMG submission 187559) | Hot spring thermophilic microbial communities from Obsidian Pool, Yellowstone National Park, USA - OP-RAMG-01 (SPAdes) (version 3) | ecosystem: Environmental > Aquatic > Thermal springs... | reverse complement strand
CCGTAGCTTTCTGAAATCAAGCTGTAAAATTCTTCGGCGGAAATTTCCTGAAACAATGGTGCCTCATAAGTCTTTTTCATGAACTTTCACCTCCCTTTTATTAAAATTATTTATTTAAATAATCGAAATATATTTTTTATCTAAAAGCATATTTACCAGCGCATTAAAATCGCAGGAGATTTTTTCGCCTGAAGCGTCAAACCTTTCGTGTATCAGGCATAAAATTCTTTCCTCGCTGTTTTTTCCGTCGCATAAAGATAAAATCTCGAACGACAATTCGTTTAATCTAAAAATATTTCCGTTTATATTATCAAAAAGTAAATATTTGCCGCCTTCATGCCTTATGCTTACAAAATCCGAAATTTTAAATATCCTTGATAAAATATCCATAATAGCTATATAAAATATATCATAAAATTAAACTAAATCCAGCACTGCGGGTCTTTAGAATTTATATCTTTATTAATATAATAGCTGACTGCTTTGCATCCTCCGCATCTATCCGAATGAGAACAATTTGCGCATTCGTTTCCGTCGCTTTTCTTCCTTAGCTTCCATAAAATATCCGAGTTGTACCATGCTTTAAAAAGACCGTCCGTTAATATATTGCCTATGGGCAAATAAAGCCTCCTGCATGGAAGCATAACGCCGTCATGAAGTATGCATAATGAAGATAAGCCTATGGGGCAATAGCCTCCTGCGTCATTGTCAATCAGGTTCCATAAAGGTCTTGAAGTTGCAAGTTTAGTGTTTTTATTTATAAATTCGGTTTTTGCCGCATTATAGACATCGGAATAAACTTTTTTTAATTCCTCGGCTTCTATGAAAAATTTGTCTTTTTCGTCGTCGCTCATTGTCGTCATTCTTTCAACCGTCAGGGCATCAATATTTAACGAAACGGCAAGTTTCGGCATTTTAGCGGCAGAATCGATATTTTTTTTATGAAGCGTAAACATTGCAACGGTTTTAATTCCGTAATCTTTTAATATTTTCACTGCTTCGACAGTCTTAGAAAAAGTTCCCGCACCCCTTACCGCATCGTGCGATTCTTCGTCATGTCCGTCTAAAGATACCTGCACCTCCGCTAATTTTTTATAATTTTTAATCTTTTTTACCAAACCGACGTCTAAGAGAGTCCCGTTAGTAAGTATTGCCGTGCTTTTAAAATTCTTCGAGTTTTCTATCATATCCATTAAATAAAAAAGCCCTTCCGGCTGCAAAAAAGGTTCTCCGCCGGTAAGCGAAACAAAACATTTCATTTTCCACTTTGCCATAGCCTCGTCTAATTTTAAAAAAATAGCTTTCAGCTGATTAAAATCTAAATCCTTGCGATTGTAATCGCTCTGATAGCAATGGATACACCTTAAGTTGCATGAATCTATAAAATGCCACTGAACGTAAAATTCCAAATTATGATTTTCTTTGCCGTAAGCATCCATGAATTTATCCTTAGGTTTGCATCTCAAGCTTGCTTAAACAATGCTATTATGCATATGTATAAAGTATAGCACGCTTTTAATATTATTCAATTTGATGTATAGGCTGACAGGCAGACAATAATAGGCACGAACATACTTACCAGGCTTTAAATACCGTTAATATGAAAGACTTTAATTTATAAAGTTTTCTATAACTTTTTTTATAACGGCTTTAAAATTGCCTTCGTCGGCGCCGTAAATTTCAAACAATTTTGCGCGTAAAAACGGTTCCCAGTATTTGTCAATGTGGCTTTGAATCTCTTCAGCCGCTGTATCCGGCGGGTATGGCGAAAAAATTCTGCAAATATCCAAAAACATAGATTTGATTTCTTCGTTTCCTTGAAATAACGGCTTAAACTCTCTTGAAGCGAACGGGACGTCGGCTTTGCTTATAGATACAGCCGTTACCTTATATTCCGGGGTTTCGGTTGACCAGTCTGCATACTCGCTTGTTAAGACGTTGGTTTTAAACTCAGGAAAATGAAAAGTAGTCGCTGTTACTCCTTTCATAACCCTTTCGCTGATTTTTGCATTAAGCGTAATCGAACCTTTCTTGCTTTTGACCGTTACAAGAGCGCCGTCTGCGATAGACAATTTTTCGGCATCTTCCTTGGAAATTTCCAAAACATCTTGTCCATACCATAAACTGTTAAAACTTTTTCTGGTATTATTCGAACAGTTATACTGATAAAGATTCCTTACGGTCGTTAAAATAAAAGGATACTCTTCCGACACAGAATCTTTGGAACCTATAAATTTAGTAATAGTAAATCTGCCTTTGCCTCGGGCAAATTTATCTTTATGGAGAATCGGCGTACCGTTAGGATTATCGGCATTAACCGGCCACTGAGCAGAACCGTTTTTATCTAATAAATCATAACTTAGCCCCGAAAACTGTGTAACGGTTTGAGCAATTTCATCCATTATTTCGGAAGGATGTCCGTAAAGCATCCTGTAATCCATAGCATCGGAGAGACCGGCGATTATCTGCCAATCTTGTAAACGCGCAACAGGGTCTATAACCTTTCTTACTCTCTGCACACGTCTTTCCCAGTTGGTAAATGTCCCGTCTTTTTCCAAAAAAGACGAGCCCGGGAGTATGACATGGGCGTATTCTGCGGTTGACGTTTTAAATAAATCATGGACTACTACCATTTCCATATTTTTCAAAGATTCTATTATTCTGTTAGAGTCCGGGTCAGTTTGGACTATATCTTCCCCCATAATATATATCCCTTTAAATCTGCCTTCTAACCCTCCCCTTAACATATCCGGAAGCCTCATGCCCGGCATTGCTTCTAATTTTACTCCCCATATTTTTTCAAATACCGCTCTAGACTTTTCATCGGAAATGTGTCTGTACCCCGGCAGTGAAGAAGGCTCCGCACCCATATCGGCTGCACCCTGAACGTTATTCTGCCCTCTGAGCGGACTGACGCCGACGCCTTTTCTGCCGATATTTCCGGTCGCCATAGCCAAATTAGCTATGGATAGAACTCCTGTAGAGCCCTGCAAATGTTCGGTTACGCCCAGACCGTAAAATATCGAAGCGTTGTCCGCTTCGGCATACAGACGGGCTGCTCCCTCAATATCTTCCTTCGGAACTCCGCTTATTTTAGACGCCGTATTAGGCGAATTAGATTCATTCAGTATAAAATCTGCCCATAGCCTGAAAGATTCTTCATCGCATCTCGTTTTTACGAAATCTGTTTCAATTAAATTTTCATTTAAAATATAATGCGCCATTGCATTAAGCAGTATTACGTTAGTACCTGGAAGCGGTCTTAAGTGATAACGCGCGGCTATATGAGGCGACTTTGCAACTTCGGTCTTTCTGGGGTCTATTACTATAAGATCTGCCCAATTACGTGCCGCTTTTCTAATAAAAGAACCTACTACCGGATGTGCTTCGGTAGGGTTTGAACCTATGACCATTATAACATCGGACTTAAACAGCGAACTTAAATCCTGCGTTCCGGCTCCCGCGCCGAATGCAACACCAAGTCCGTAACCTGTCGGTTGATGGCAGACCCTTGCGCAGGTATCTATGTTATTATTGTGAAAAACCGCCCTTACAAGTTTCTGCATTAAATAATTTTCTTCATTCGTACACCTTGAGGAACTTATTGCGCCTATGGCATTAATTCCGTAATCTTTTTGAATTTTTTTAAATCTGCCGGCAATAAAAGCGAAAGCTTCTTCCCACGAAACCTGCCGGAAAGGCAAATCAGCATTTTCTCTTATGAGCGGGTGTTTAAGCCTCTCTTCGCTTTTGGCATAGCCGAACGAAAACCTGCCTTTGATACAGGAATGACCGTAATTAGACAAGCTTTCGTCAACGGGAACTGCCCTTATAATGTTTTCCCCTTTTGTTTCTACGTTAAACGAACATCCTACTCCGCAGTAGCCGCATGTCGTCCTTGTTGTTCTAAAAGGTTTGCCGTAATCCGCAACGCCTTTTTCTATAAGCGCGCCTGTAGGGCAAGCTTTTACGCATGCGCCGCATGAAACGCATTCGGAGTTAAAAAAGCTGCTTTCTTTGCTCCAGCCTGCTTTTATTGCTGAATTAAACCCTCTTCCGGCAACCGTAAGCGCGAAATTGCCCTGAATTTCTGCACATGCCCTTACACACCTTGCACAGACTATGCATCTTTTCGGGTCAAATAAAAAATACGGATTGGAATCGTCAACGGGCAGATTTAAATGGCTTTTTCCCCTGAACCTTATGCCGCTTAAACCAAAATAAGAAGCCGCTGTCTGAAGTTCGCATATACCGTTTTTCAAGCAGGTAAGGCAGTCGTTCGGATGGTCGGAAAGGTACAGCTCCATTAAAGTTTTTTTCAAAGAAAAAAGTTCATCGGAAACGGTTTTTATTTTCATGCCGTTTTCTGCGTATAAAGAACAGGCGGGCAAATATCCTTTTCTTTCTTCGACTATAACGCCGCAAAGCCTGCAAGAGCCGTATGGTAGCAAGTCCTTATAATCGCAAAGCGCCGGAATATAGATGCCGTTTTGCCGAGCCGCGCGCAGTACCGTAATTCCTTTATCGGCGATAACGGTTTTACCGTCGATTTCTATAGTTATTTTTTCCGTAAAGTTTTCTTTTTCGCCGTTCATTTTAATTTTAATAAATAATTTTTCAGACTTCTATGATTTCATTCTTATAATGAGTTAAGAGACTTCTTACAGGCATATAAACGCCTGCTCCAAAACCGCATAACGATAAATATTTCATAGATTCAAGAATCTCGTCTATTATTTTTAAATTTTCTTCGATATTCTGTTTTTTAAAAATTCTTTCGAATAATTCTTTGAGCCTTACCGTTCCAATTCTGCAAGGGGCGCATTTGCCGCAGGATTCATCTATAAAAAAATCTAAAGAGTTCAAAAGCCTGTATTTCATATCAGTCCCTTGTCCGAAAACTACGATGCCTCCGTGACCCAGCATTCCGCCTTTTTCCGATACGCCTTCATAAGAAAGCTTTAAATTAAGAAACTCGGCTCTTAACGGAAAATAAGCGCCGAGCGGTCCGCCTATCTGAACCGTTTCGGCATTTTCGACCGCTCCGGCAAGCTTTAAAAGTTCTCTCAGTGTAACTCCGAAGGGCAATTCAAAAATTCCGGGATTATTAACGGCTCCTGAAACCTGAAAAGGCATCGTGCCTTTAGAATTTTCCGTGCCTAAAGACAGAAAATATTCTAAATTGGAATTATCGCTAAGAATATAAACGGCATAAGCAAACGTCAGCACGTTATTAAGAACTGTGGGCTTTCCGTATAAGCCGCTGACCGCAGGAACAGGCGGTCTCTGTCTTACCGTTCCTCTTTTATTTTCTATGCTTTCCATAAGAGCGGTTTCTTCCCCGCAGACATAACTTCCCGCTCCGGTTATCAAATCAATATTAAATTTAAAGCCGGAGCCTAAAATATCGTTGCCGAGATAGCCGCCGTCTTTCAATGAACCGAGGACGCTTTCAATTACCTGCTTAGCCCCGGCATATTCCGCCCTCAAATATACACAGCCGTATTCGGCGCCTGTTATTAATCCGGCGATAATCATACCTTCTATGACCGACACGGGGTCGTTTTCAAGAATAATCCTGTCGGCATAAGCGCCGGAATCCCCTTCATCGGCATTGCATATTATATATTTAACTGCGGATTTTTCTTTAAACACCGTTTCCCATTTAATGCCTGCCGGAAACCCCGCGCCCCCTCTGCCTTTAAGTTTCGACTGCTTCAGTTCGTTTATAAATAATAATTTCCCTTCGTCCCCTTTGGATTTAATTTCCCCAATAACTCTTCTTAACGCGTTAAATCCGCCATTATCTGCGTAATCGGAGACAGACAAGGGATTTATATTGCCGCACCTTTTGAATATAAGAGATTTGGATTTAAGTTCGACCGGTTTTTCTAAATTATTAAAATCTAAGTTTTTAATAATTTTATCAAAAACCTCCGGCGTTACTTTATCGTACAGTATGCCGTCCACTGCAACAGCGGGAGAGGAGGCGCAATGCCCAAAACAATAAACATAGTCCAAAAAATACTTTCCGTCCGGACTGTATTTTCCAAAATCAAGATTTAAACTTATTTTTATATGTTCCAATAATTGTTTTGAACCGGAAGCTTCACAGCTTTCCGACCGGCAGACGACGATTTTATGGTATGCGCCGCCGGCTGCGGCATCCGTTTTATAATTTCTGAAAAAACTAAGAAAACCGTAAACTTCCGCTTTAGAGATATTGAGATTCTCTGCCGTCGGCAAAACCGCCTCGTCCGGTATATAACCCAGCTCTTCGTTTATACCGTTCAATATATAAAACAAAGAGCCCTGTCTGCCTTCAGCTTCTTCGGTTAAACGTAAAACCAGCTTGTCGAGCGCTTTCATTTTATATCTTTCTCAATATTCATGATTAAGCCTCAAATTTGCAAATAGAAATTATGAAGATTTCATCATATCCATAAATTTTAAAAATCCCGATACGATAGTTTCCGGTTCGGGAGGACATCCGCTAATGTGCACGGCGACGTTTAAATATTTTGAAACCGGACCGCATACCGAATATGAATCTTTAAACGGTCCTCCCGATTCGGGACAGTCCCCCGCCGTAATCACGAACTTAGGCGACGGTATATTCTCATAAGTCTTTAACATAGGATTAAGCATATTTCTCGTTACGCATCCGGTTATTATAAGAACATCCGCATGCTTGGGCGATGCCACAAACTTTATGCCGAATCTTTCCAAATCGTAATAAGGGTTGGAAAGAGCGGCGAGCTCGTTTTCACAGGCATTGCAGGAACCGCTGTCCACAAGCCTCACGAATAAACTTCTCCCGAATACTTCGTTGACCGAACGCTTTAACTCTTCCCCTTTAATTAAAATCGAACCGCTTTCGGCGGCGGTTATTTCCTGCGTCTTATTTTTAAATAATAATTTGCTTAGAAAGCTCATGGATTATCACCTTAATTATACTACATATCGTTGCCGGAATAAGATAAATTGAGACTTTTATTTATCAAAGGAAAATCGGCAATTATATTTCCCAATACCCCGTACTGAATGGAGGGCCATATTCTAAACGATGGGTCTATATATTTGAGTCTGAAAATCTTTCCGTTATCGTCCGCCATTATATAGAAAAAAGCGTTACCCCTTGAAGTTTCAGAATTTCCGATTGCATACTTATAAGCTTCGGGCTTATTTCCGCAAGCAACGGCAATATCCCCTTCGGGCAGATTAAACAATAAATCTTCGATTATTTTTTTGGAAACATAAATTTCTTTAATTCTTAAAACAGTCCTTGCGAAAACATCTCCGCCGTCATGCAAAACAGGTTTTAAGTTAAACTTATCGTATATAAGATAAGGAAATTCAATTCTGGAATCGCGGGATAATCCGGACGCTCTTGCGCTTATACCGCACAGCGAAAGTTCTTCCGCCGTTTTATGATTAATTTTTCCCGTAAATTCGAGCCTGTCTAAAACGGTAGAAGAATTTAAAATAAATTCTTCGCAATCTTTTATAATATTTTCGACTTTCTTGACTGTATTCTCTATTGTCTTAAGTTTCGCAGAATCAAGGTCTGAATTTACGCCGCCTATGGTTAAAGAATTAAACAAAAACCTGTGCCCGGTTAAAATTTTATTGAGCCTCATTAATTCTTCCTGCAAAGCAAACAGGCTCTGCGCCGGTAAAGCAAAACCGATATCCATAAAAATCCATGCAATATCTCTTACATAGTTCCAAATGCGCTCAAGCTCCGCAAGTATTACCCTGATATATTCGGCTCTTTTAGGTATTTCGATATTTAAAAGATTTTCAACCGCTTCAAGATAGCTTATCGTTATATTGACATTATTGTCGCCGGAAATTTTGGAAACTAAATCTAAGCCCTCTTTAAAATCTTTCCCTTCACAAACTTTTTCGATACCCCGGTGCTTCCAAAAATGCCTTACCTCAAGCTGTAAGACCGGTTCTCCGGCAAGCGAAAACCTGAAATGCCCCGGTTCTATAATTCCGGCATGCACCGGTCCTACAAGAATTTCAAAAATACCTTCCCCCAAAATCTCTTTAAACTTATATTCGCCGTATTTCTTCATCTCGGGAGTTAAATTATTATAATCCTTTCTTAACGGATGGACGGAGGAATCCCAGTTTTCGGGATACAACATTAAAGGTCTTAGATCGGGGTGCCCTGTCGGTAAAAGTCCGAATAAATCGTATATCTCGCGCTCGTACATTTTTGCAGCGGGACAGATTTTAGATATAGATTGAAAACTTTCGTCCGCGTTGACGCAATACTCATCAATATTGCCGCCTCCCCCTCCAAAAAAATATCTGACGGCGTATTTAGAATTTAAGCTCCTCTCGTCCGCCGCCGCAATGCCGAGCAGATATTTTCCGGACGCTTTGATATTATCTGTCAAGTTTATAAAATCGCTTGATTCTATATTATGTTTATTTAGCATAATCTTATTCATTTAAAAATTATTCTGCCTCCAAATTCAGCCGATGCAGATTGAACGATATTTAAAAAAGGGGATGGTATATAAAATAATAATAAAGAGGAGAGCAGTAAAAGAATTAAAGGAACATACACCATAAACGGATGGATAACGCTCTCGTCAACCCCTTTATGCGCCGTTTTGCTGTTTTTAAATTCGTCGCCAGCTTCTTCATTCTCTGTATTTCCTGTGTACATTTTAAGAATTTTGACGAAAAGCCCTATGAAAATAAAAACCAGCAGAATAAAAACTAGAAACCCCAGCAAAATATTGCTCCTGAATACCCCCGTCATAATATAAATTTCTCCCAGAAACATTGCAAACGGAGGCATTCCGCTAATTCCCATGACTCCGAAAAGAAGAACTAATGCCGTAACCGGGAAATTCTTGGATAAATTCCTTATTTTATCTATTCTTCTTTCATGCGTTGCCGCAAGAACATTGCCGGAAGATAAAAACAGTAATCCCTTATTCAAAGCATGAAAAAAAATCTGGAGCAGGCTTCCTATAACGGCAATTCCGCCTATGCCGAAACCGAGCGCGATAATGCCCATGTTTTCCATAGAAGAAAATGCGAACAGGCGCTTATAGTCGGTCTGCTTTATTACCGAAAAAGCCGAAACTAAAATAGTAAAGAAACCGAAGCCTATCAAAAAATATCTCGGATAATATATGCCCGACGCACCGTTAATCTGATAAAATCTTAAAATTCCCAAAAGAGCCGTATTAAGCAAAACTCCCGAAAGCAAAGCGCTGACTGGACTCGGCCCCTGCGAATGCGCATCGGGAAGCCAGTTGTGCATTGGGGCAAATCCTACTTTCGTTCCGAATCCGACAAGGGCAAGAAGAAAAGCAAGCATAAGAAAATTCTTGTCTAATTTTGCGCCTGCCTGCATGATATTAATAAAAGATAACGACTGCAGGCTTTCTCCGTAAACCTGAGAAGTCGTAAAATACAGAATAACTATTGCGAAAAGCCCAATCGCTATGCCTACCGAACACATAATGACATACTTCCATGTAGCTTCAAAAGATTCTTTGGTTCTGTTAAAAGAAACCAATAAGGCTGTAGCCAAAGTGGTTGCCTCAAGGCCTGTCCAGTAAATACCGAGATTATTAGACAATATCGAAACCATCATGCTGAAAATAAATAAATTTTTCCAAAAATAATAAAATTTAAATTTTCTTTTCGATACGCCTCCGGCAATTTCGGTTCTGACATATCCGAACGAATAAAATGCCACGAAAAGCTCAAGGGTCGAAACCGTTATAAGAATTACTAAATTAATATAATCTACAAAGAAAAAGCCGCCTAAAAAAACCGTAATAGAATTAAACGACATGGCTATTGCAATAACGATGGAAAATACCAGAATCGATATTCCGAGCTGAAGATAAGACATCAATAGAACGTCCGCAAAAACCGAAACAATTAAAGCAATTGCCGGAAGCGCCAATACTAATTCATACATTTTTTTTAATCCCGTTTAAAATTTATACGGCTATGTTTCTTCTTAGATTTAATATGAGAATAGATAATATAAGTATGCTTACAAAAAGATCGAAAAGAACGCCTAATTCGACAAGAAGAGGCATTCCGTGCGTAATGCTGTTAGCCGCCAAAAAAATTGCGTTGTCTATCGTCAAAAATCCTATAATCTGCGAAAATAAAGTTTTTCTTGTTATCATAAGCATTGCTCCTATTAAAAACGTTGCAAGGGATATAGTAAAAACAAAAGAGCCGAAAGTAATGCCCGTTTTAATAATTTTTTGAGCTATCAAATTAGAAAGCAAAGTCAAAGAACCTGCAAAAACGACCGCTTCCGGTATCCCTATGAACATATCTATTTCTTTGTCCATTTTTACCTTCTTAAGCGTTTTAAATAAAAAATAAGGTATTAAAATGACTTTAAAAATTATCGTAATAATAAAAGACCCGTATAAATTTATCGAGTTAAAATGAACCGCACCCATTAAAATATAAAATGCCAGCATAAGAGATTGAAAAGAATAAAGCTTTATCGCAAATTTTATAAAAGGCGAACTTACGTTTAATACTACCGAAACGAGTATTAAAATAATAAAAAGCTCGGCTATTTTTCCCATAAGCATTTTTAAAATCCTCTTATCGATAAAATCATCGCTATTAAAGACAGTATAAAAGAAACTGAAAGCACGTTCGGCACCCTGAATACCCTCATTTTAGGATTAACGATTTCCACCCCCGCAATAAGAATACACAAAATGAGCATTTTTAAAACGTAAATTATTAATGCCAGCGGTATTTGATAAATATTTACCGCCATATAAGGGAACAATATAAGGGACATTACCGTTAAAAAAACGGTAAGCTTTAAATAGCTTCCGTATTCGTAAATTCCCAAATGTTTTCCGCTCGTCTCCAAAATATTAGCTTCATGAAACATGGTAAGTTCAAGATGGGTTTCGGGATTGTCTATAGGAATCCTTGCGTTTTCGGATATGCTTACGATAAAAAGCGAAATAAAAAGCAAAAACGGAATAGCTATGGATACCGCACCCGAATGGATGCCGGATAAAAAAGCGTTTGCGGCTCCTTTCTGAACAAAATAAAATATATCGGTTATTCTGCCATGCTTTGTATAAATGGCAAGGGATATAAACACAAATATTAAAGAAGGCTCCGAAAGAACGGTTAAAAACCATTCCCTGCTCGCTCCAAGCCCTCCGAAAGCGCTACCCTGGTCCATTGCGTAAAGAGTCATAAAAAAGGTTGCAAGGGCAAGGGAATATGCGATTAATATTACGTCGGAAGATACGCCAAGCAAAGAATATCTGTAAAATGCCGGCATCATTAATAAAATAACGAGATAGTCGGCAAAAACGATATAGGGCGCTATATTGGATACAAAAGATGCGTCTTTGGACAAAACAATCTCTTTTTTTAACAATTTATTGAAATTTAAATAAAACTGAAATATGTTAATTCCTTTCTGTCCTCTTGCCCTCTGCTTCAATTTATGAATAAATCCGGCAAAAAAAGGCGCAAGGATGACTATTATAAAAAATTGAACTGTTCCGAATATCAAATGCTGTCCGTTAAAATTCATAATTTTCTTTTTTATCTTATTATAAATATATATATAATGAAGCAGATTATTAAAGATAAAAATAAATACCCCAATGAAATGTTTATATTGGCTGAATTAGCCGCTTTGTCAAAAATTTCCGATATTTTTAAATATATTTTACCTGCCGGAATATAAATATATTTTTCGAAAATATCGTTAACTTCTTCTGTATAAACCGATTTAGACCTGAAATACTTTTTTACGTCTTTTTCAAAGTTAATCTCCGAAACGGAGGAATAAAAAGAAGAAAAAACCTTCATTATGCTAGACGAAAATCCGCTGCCGGAATACTGCGCTTTTGAATTTTTTTCGTCAAGCCCGCATGCCCATGTCTCGAATATCCTTTTTTTATCGGAAGAGAACGCTTTTAAATATAAAAGCGCTATTAATAAAACTGTCGCAAAAGCAATTGCTATTAAAGCCGGCGCATATAAAGAAAACGGGCGGGCGCTTATAACATGGACTGCCGAAAACGGATTTGCGCTTACCGTTCCGCCGGTAAGATAAAATATAACGGCATCTAAGCTTGATATTATTTGATAAGGATAAACTCCGATATAAATACACAAAAGAACCGGTATAGCAATTCCTATCCTTTCGATAATGTGGGATTCCACTGCATTTTCCGCATTAGCCGTCCTCGGTTTGCCCAAGAAAGTAATTCCGAACAGTTTCGTAAAAGCTGCACCCGCCGCCGCTCCGCTTAACGACAGAAGCGCAACGGCTATAATTGAAAAATATACCATATACAGGTTGCCGGTAAATACTGAACCTATCAACGAAATATATAAATACCACTCGCTCAAAAAACCGTTTAACGGTGGCATAGCGGAAATAGACATTATGCCTATAAGAAACAAGACGGACAGCTGTCCCATTTTTTTTGAAAGACCGCCGAGTTTTTCCATATTTCTGGTATGCGTATATTTGTCTATCAACCCCGAACCCATAAACAGCGAACTTTTGCTTAAGCCGTGATTGACTATATGGAGCAGAACCGCCAGCATTGCAAGATATTCTATGGATTTAAAGTCCTCGGCTTTCGCCCAGTATGAAATGCCTGTCCCCATAAAAATTATGCCCATATTTTCAATAGTGGAAAACGCAAGCAGTTTTTTTATATCCTTCTGAGCCATTGCATACATAATGCCGAGAAGCGCAGATAAAGCCCCGATAATTAGAAGTATAATTCCAAGAAATGAATTCGACCCGGAACTGAATACGAACAAGAATTTTAAAATACCGTATATGGCCATATTTACCATAACGCCGGACATAATGGCGGATATATTGGCGGGCGCTACCGGATGGGCATAAGGAAGCCACGTATGAAAAGGCATAATACCGGCTTTAATCGAAAATCCCGTTATTGCCGCCGCCAGAACCATAATCCCCGCCGCGCCTTTATAATAATCGAAAGAAAAAGACGATGTTTTTAAATACAGCATTATAAAGGCGGCCGTTATGAGGATTGTCCCTATATGCGTCATTAAAAAATATAAAAATCCCGCCTTCCTCGATTCCTCGCTTCCTTCATAAATAACCAATAGAAAAGAAAATACCGACATTAATTCCCAAAATATTAAAAAAGTCAGCATATCATTGCTTATAACAAGGATTATCATAGACATTATAAATAAAAAAGAATAGATAAAAAGGGATGGTTTTTTATCGTATTTCTCCCCGTATTTTATTGAAAAAATAGAAATAAATATGGAGATAGACGATATAAATATTACAAAAAAAAGGGAAAGAGTGTTAAATCTGAAAGAAAAATGTATAAAAGAAGATTGTATAATGAATTCGCTTTTAAAACAATAAATGCTTAAGACAGTAAAGAACCCTGCGGATAAAATAGTCAGACAATTAAAAAAATATCTGAATATCCCTTTATGTTTAAGGTTATCCATTTAATATCAAAACTTACCCTCCGTATTAATAATAAAAAATGCTTGGACAAATAAAGCCAAAACTTTTTGATTATAACAAATGCTTAAAAAATAGCAAGAGAAATTTTTAAATTTTTTTAACTTCGACCTGCGAGGAAAAAAAAGTGGCGCCGCCGCCGATATCCGATAAATCGTCCGGCGTAAGAGCATTTACTCCCGAACCGTTCGTGTAATCGTCTTTCCACCATAGACCTGCGGAAACGACTACCCCGGGAAGCGCCGAATCGACGACTTTTGCTTTTATAACAACACTGCCGCGCCCGTTTTCAACTCTTACTAAATCTCCATCGCATATTTTTCTCTCGTCCGCATCTTTAGGATTAATTTCAAGAAACGGCTCCTTTGCTTTAATTTTTAGAGAAGAAACTCCTGCAAATGAAGAATTTAAAAAGAAATGGTTTGGCGGCGTAATAAGAATTAACGGAAAATCCAATCTCTGCTTAGAAACCGGAACTCCGTTTCCTTTTTCATTATCGCCGTTTAATATATATTCTTTAATGGGCGAGTATTCCGGTATATTTAAGAGTCCGTATGCAGCTGTTTTTTTGCTCTTAAACTCGATTTTGCCTGAATGGGTTAACAGCCTGTTCAATTCAAACGGGTATTCTTCGGTATCAACCATAATAAACCTTTCTTTTTTGAGCCTTTCTAACGTTATGCCCATTTCCTTCCAGTAAGGAATATCCAGCGCCTGCTTTGCGATATCTTCCTCGGTATCCAAAAAACATTCGTCGTTAAAGCCTAAAGAACGGGCGATAAGCTTAAATACGTCTATATTCGGCTTGGCTTCGCCTTCTCTCGGTATTACGGGGCCTGCCCACTGAAGCGATGTATGCCAGTAGCTTACGTAAAGGTCGGCATGTTCAAAACTCGTAGTGGCGGGAAGTATAATATCCGCCCATTTTGCCGTATCGGTCATAGCCTGTTCATGAACGACGGTAAAAAGGTCTTCCCTTGCAAGCCCTTTAATAACGAGATTCTGATTCGGGGCTACGACTGCCGGATTGCTGTTGTAAACATATAAAGACATTACAGGCGGGTCAAGTTCGCATAAAGCTTTTCCGAGCTGAACCATGTTTACCGTTCTGCTTTGATTTTTAATTAAATCCGGTCTTTTTAAAGCGTCCTCGTTTAGCGGAAAATAACCGGAATTAGACTTTAACGCCCCGCCGCCTTTATAAAGCCATGCGCCTGTCAATGCCGGCAGAAGGGAAATTGCCCAAGTATTTATACCGCCGTTTTTATGGTGCTGTAGTCCGTTTCCGATTCTTATAAAACTCGGTTTTGTTCCGGCATAAACTTTTGCCAGACTTTCAATGCGTTCTTTTGAAATACCCGTAAGACCGGCAACTCTTTCGGGAGGATACTCCATTGCTTTTTTATGAAATTCGTCAAACCCGTATGAATATTTATCTAAAAATGATTTATCCGCCAGTTTATCTCTTAGTATTATATGGGCTATGCCCAAAGCCAGCGCGCCGTCAGAACCGGGCAGGAGCATATAGAAATCGTCCGCCCATTTTGCGGTTTTGTTTCTGTGGACATCTATAGCTATAATTTTAGCCCCGTTTTTGCGGGCGGTATCCGCCAGGATTGCCTGATGCATATTAGTTTCTAATGCGTTAATGCCCCAGAATATTATTAATTTAGAATTAACCGAGTCTAACGGATTTAAGCCTTTAGATACGCCGTAAGACAGCTGATAGCCTAAACTTCCGGCTACGGAACATATTGTGCGGTCGAGAGCCGTAGCGCCGATTTTATTAAAAAGACGCCTGTCCATACTCGATTTGTTAATTATTCCTTCGGTTCCGCCGTAAGAATAGGGCAAAATACTTTCGGGTCCGCATTTAGAAATAAGCTCTCTCCAGCGTCCGGCAATTTCATCTATAGCATCGTTCCAGCTTATTGTCTCGAATTCTCCGGCGCCTTTTTTTCCGGTTCTGCGCATAGGATGAAGTATCCGGTTTTTGTAAATACGCTCGGGATAAGCCCTGACTTTTTCGCAAATAACCCCTTTGGTTACAGGATGGGACGGATCTCCCGCTACTTTTACTATTTTTCCGCGGTCTATTTCTAACTTTAATGCGCAGGTATCCGGGCAGTCATGCGGGCAGACGGAATATTTTATTTCCATAATTTCATACCGTTTTTAATTCTAATGAATTCTTGAAAACCCGATAATTACCAATATAATCATTGCAAGTATATAAATTCTTAAAAACCAGAAAGCAATTTGAACCCAGCCCTTAACAACGGCTCTTTCTACCGGAATTTTGTTATAATCCACCAATCCTTCTTCTTTAATAAAATCTTCCCAGTCTTCGTCAAGATTGACTTTCTTTGAAACCTTGTCTTCTATTTTCATTTTTATACCTCGTATAATTTTTTAATTATTACACTATCCGAATATATGGGGGAAAATCACCGTTAATCCGTATATTCCGTTCATAATTATCAAAAATCCAACTATTGCGAATGCGGATATATTCTGCCAAGGTTTATTTACATGCTCGCCCATTATATCTTTATCGTTTAAAAGCAAAAGTAAAAACATCATTGCCGCAGGCATAAAAATCGTGGCGACAACCTGAACGGTTAAGTTTAAAAATCCGAG
>Ga0207433_10008898_pt1 | contig 16166 bp, 17 predicted proteins | sample YelNatPaOPGAMG01_FD_187559 | JGI IMG/M metagenome (GOLD analysis project Ga0207433, IMG submission 187559) | Hot spring thermophilic microbial communities from Obsidian Pool, Yellowstone National Park, USA - OP-RAMG-01 (SPAdes) (version 3) | ecosystem: Environmental > Aquatic > Thermal springs... | reverse complement strand
CTAAGTTTATAGAAGTAGCTACTACACCTGCTTGTCCTGGTAATAAAAACCTTCCAACCATAAACCAAAAAATAAGGCCTAACAAATTGACAGCAAACAAATCTAGGAATAGGTAGACTGAATTTGAGAGTAGTTTCCTTCTTATACTCATTTTATCATGGTTTGGTATTCGTTAAAGATTTAACCTTTACTATATCTTCCTCCATCGTATTTTAAATAGTTTTATGGGTCGAGATTAATTTTTCTTACTTTCGTATCTTGTTAGTGTTAAAACAATTTAACCCACGCTCAATACCTTAATGCTTCCTCATAGACTTGTTCTAACTTCTTGTTTCTTTCTTTTATTGAAAACTTCCCTTTTTCTACTAGTTTTCTTCCTTCTCTTCCCATCCTTTTTCTTAAAGAAGAATCTTCTATTAATAAAGAAACTCTATCGACCAATTGTTTTATCGTTTTTTTACGAGAAGCTTCAGATACTTTTATACTTCTTTTAGGTAAATATTTCTCATTGTACCACACGTATGGTGGGTCGATTAAAAATCCATTTTTCCCATCTTCTATAACCTCAGGTATAGCAAAAGTTCTGGTTGTAACTACCGGCAACCCTGCAGCCATAGCATCCAACAAACTCAAGCCAAAAAGGTCGCCAAACGTAGGATATACAAATATATCAGAGTTCATGTAAAACTTTCTTATCAACTCATCTCTAGGCAATAAATGGGATTTATACGGAAAGTATTTTATTTCCTCGAAATTGTACTCTGTTCTTATATTTTCTGGTTTATCGCACTTAAAAACCAACTCAATGTTATCGTATTTCTTCAATAAAATTTTGAATGCTTCTAGCAATTCTTTCCCACCCTTTGCAAAGGAACTTGAAACGTATAGAAGCCTGACTTTATTCCTTTTTCTTTTTTTGATTTTAATAGCTGGTATTGCTGGGTATAGCACTTCTGTTTTGTTACCAATTTTAGCTGATTTAAACACGTTAACTACCGAAAGCTTAGCTACGTTAGACCAGCAAACAATCTTTCTACAATAGTCTGAAGCTAAAAATCTAAACACTAAATTTTTAAGTCGGTAATCTATAGCTTTGTCTAAAATGTTCGATCCGAAAAAATAACTGACGTAGTCTACGTCTATCACCCAAGGCTTTCTGTTTAGAATTAATATACCCCTGTTAGAATGGATTAAGTCCGACGAATTGTTAAAAACGTAAGTCATTCTTGGTAGCTTAAATTTTTCTAACATAATCGAAGATATTTTTCTCTTTATCCTATGAGTTGAAGAAGTGTAATATGTTGAAATATCTTGAGCATAGCTATAAATCTTCTTTGGTAAATATTCTACACCTTTTGGTGGGTAGTTGATTAAGTCTTTATAGAAAGGTGACTTCCCTACCAATAAATAAACTCTTATCATAAATTAATTTATGACTGATAAAAGAAATTTAAAAATTGCTATTCTAGGAAGTAGAGGAATACCAGCTAAATATGGTGGGTACGAAACCTTTGCAGAAAATTTGAGTAAAAGACTTGTCAAAATGGGGTTGGATGTTACAGTTTTTTGTCCCTCTAGCAGTGAATATAAAAGGTATACTTATCAAGGTGTAAATCTAAGGTTTTTATTTAACTTTGAAAAATTGCTCGGTTCAGTTGGTACTCTACTCTACGATATCTTTTCAATAGTTAGAGCATCTTTCTCTAAATTTTCTTTAATCTACATGCTTGGCTATAGTTCTGCATGGGCTTGTATTTTTCCAAGACTCTTTGGCAAAAAAATTGTTATAAACACGGATGGTTTAGAATGGAAAAGAAGTAAATGGTCAAAGCCGATAAGAGCTTACTTAAAACTGAACGAGTTTCTAGCAACGAAATTTGCTAATGAACTTATATCGGATTCTATGGAAATAAAAAAATACTTTATGATAAAGTATCATAAAGATAGTACGTACATAACAAACGGTGCAGAGCTTTACGTATCTAAAAATAAAAGTTTATTGAAAAAATTTAGCTTGAAACCATTCAAGTATTATTTGGTTGTCGCAAGGCTAGAACCTGAGAACAATATTCATGTAATAATAAGTGGGTTTTCTTCGAGCAACTCAAAGAGAAAGTTGTTTATAATTGCGAACGTCAAAAAAACTCTATACTTTAAGCATATAATGAAACTTTGTAGGAAAGATAAAAGAGTTATTTTCTTTGGTCCATTGTATGACAGAAAGGAATTAAATGAAATTAGAGCCAATGCCTTCGCTTATATTCATGGGCATTCTGTCGGTGGAACTAATCCTTCCTTATTGGAATCTATGGGATGCGGTAGTACAGTAATTGCATTCGACGTCCCTTTCAACAGAGAAGTTTTGAGAGACAACGGATTCTTTTTTAAAGATGAGGTTGAGTTGAAAAATGTTATAGAAAAAATAGAAAAACTTGGTAAAGCAAAAATTGTAAAGATTGGTAAAAGGAATAAAGAAATAATAAGAACTTGTTATAACTGGGAAAAGATAAGTGAAGAGCACTGTCAGTTTTTTGTAAGATTATTAACACGAAGTAGATAACTAAGTTTATGATCAATCTTCCTTAACCCTCAAAATCTACCGAATAAAATTTTACCTTAAGAAGAATAAGATGAAAAGAATCTGGCTGCACAGCCAGATTCTCCGATGATATTCTAGAGCGGTAAAGTGCTACTTCTATTCTTAAGGAGTACTATTTATGTTATCTATAAGAAATTTTGATTCAATCATTATTTTAGGTCGTTAGATGAGAAGAGGAAAACCAAAGGTAAGCATTATTATACTGAACTGGAACGGAAAAGAAGTACTTAGGAAGTGTTTAAGCAGCCTGCTCAAGCTAACCGACTATCCGAACTATAAAGTAATAGTTGTTGATAATGCATCAACTGATAGCTCTGTAGAAATGATTAAAGCCAAATTCAAAAACGTAGACTTACTAGAGAATAAAGAAAATTTAGGATTTGTAAAAGGGAACAACATCGGAATAAGATATGCACTGCGAAAGTATAATCCAGCTTATATACTCCTTTTGAACAACGACACAGAAGTAGTTCAAAAGGATTGGTTAAAGAGGCTTGTAGATATTGCTGAATCTGATAGAAGAATTGGACTTGTTGGATGTAAATTGATCTTTCCTGACAGAAGAATACAGTGGGCTGGAAGAAAGAGAGAAACTAATGTATTTTATCTAATTTTCCAAACTCTCTCAGCAAGCCTAAATCCTGGTGTAGGAATGGACGAAAAAGAATCTTCCTTTATTGGAGAAGTTAACACAGTTAGTGGTGCTTGTATGATGATTAAAAGTGAATTAATAAGGAAGATTGGATTGTTGGATGAAAGTCTTTCGCCATTTTTCCAGGAAGATGTAGAATATTCTTTTAGAACTTGGAAATCTGGATACAAAGTTTTTTATGTAGGTACTTCTACTGTGATTCATTTACAAAGTTATTCATTTGAGAAGAGAAAATTTGTGGATGAAAAGTTATATTTAGCACTAAGGAATTCCACAATAGTATCAAAAAAATATTTTGGTGTTATGAAAACGATATTTTTTGGACTTCCGATATTAATCCTTACGGTGTTTTTGGAGCGGAGAAATAAAACCTTAGGATTTTCGATAAACAATTTAAAATTTAGGGGAAACTTGATATCTAAAATTTTAATATTGAAAAGAGTTATAAGGTGTCTTTTCGTATAAATGTTAATCTGAAAAAGGCCTAAACTTTAAGTGTACGTCTAAACCACTCCTTCTTATTAAAGCTGTATATAGTTTATTTTCAACTGGAAAATTAATACCAACCAACTTAAATCTTAGAGATGCTATTTTCCTAATTATTTTATTAAGCAATTGATAACGCGATCGAAATGCTAACAAGCTACCATAAAAAATTATATTATTCAGATTTTTTCTTATACGAGGATTAATCCATGGGTACTCTCTAAATTGTCCAGAACTCAGTCTAGTCTGTATAAATGGGCTACCAACCCACTCCTCAAGTTCGGATGGTTCGTTCATTTTCTCGCTTAAGCACTCTAGGTATAAATCTGAACCAGGATATGGTCTATATTTTTGAATACCTACATTAAACAAACAGTTAACATCTTCTCTCATGATCTCGTGAATTAATTGTAAACTTTTCTGGATGTCATCCTCTGTTTCCTCGCCAGGCAATCCTATAATCCATGAATATGAAGCCTTTATTCCAGCTTTGCTTAGTATCCTGGCAGAATTACGAATGTCTTCAACAGTAATGTCCTTTTTCAACATATCTAAGATTTTTTGTGAACCTGATTCTGCTCCAATCCCAACCATTTCACAACCACATTTTTTGAGTCTTAAAGCAAACTCAAAATTTATGTAGTCTGGCCTAAAATAATCCGCACGAACATTAGCAAACCATTTAAACTTCAAGCCTTTTTCTTCTATTCCATCTAATATTTCAACTACCCTCTCTTTAAACACAAAAAAATCTTCATCTAAAAATGAAATGGAATTTATCCCTAAACTGATGAGGTTCTCTATATCCTTTAAAACTAGATCGGTCTTTCTATATCTGTACCTTGTTCTTAAAACCTTATTTATACAGAAAGTACATCTGTGTGGACAACCTCTGCTGGTCTGTATGGGAATTCCTAGGCCAGTAAGCTCAGCAATCTCTTTTAAACTTTTAAATGGTGTTATACCTTTTACCAAATTCCAGTCAATGGATGGTAATTTGTTTAAGTCCAATAATTCTCTGTTATCAGTCGATACTATTTTATTGGTTTTTCTGGACCGAAATGTTATGCCTTTTATTTTTTCGAAATTACCGTGTCCCTCGATAGCCTTAATCAGCTCAAAAGCAGTGACCTCACCTTCTCCTCTAACTACAAAATCTACAAATTCTGCTCTTGCAACTTGTCCTGGGTATAAAGTCGGGTGTACACCTCCCCATATAATCGGAATAGATGGATCGATGCTTTTAATGTATTTTGAGACATCTATAGCGTTTGGAACCTGTGCGCTCATGACACTAATTCCAACAGCTATTACATTATTTAGTTCATTCCTTATTATCTTCAACGAATCTTTCTCGTCTTCTATATTGTTCAAATCTAATATCCGTACCTTGTATCCTTTATGAGACAAATATGAACCAACATAGATTAAGCTCATCGGTAAATTTGGTAGTCCAACTCTAAGTCGCTCACTAAACCTTGGATAAATTAAAAGAATTTTACTCATTTGCTCCACCCTTTTTGGTACTGTTGCTAATAAATAAAATTAATTTCATTTTTAATAATTATATGAGAACCACCTTGATTTTAACATGTCTTAATGAAGCAGATAACATCGGGAGGCTATTAGAATCTGTCATAAACCAGAGTGTTAAACCAGATGAAATGATAATTGTTGATGCTGGTTCTGTAGATGGTACTATAGATATCATTGAAAATTTGAGAAAGAAAAATAAATGGATAAAGCTAATTATTGCTAGAGGTATAAGCAGGGGTGGTGGAAGAAATTTAGCAATAAAGAAAGCTAAAAATGAAATAATTGCAGTTACAGATGCTGGTTGTATATTAGAAAAAAATTGGCTAAAAAACATAATTGCTCCGCTAAAGGAGTATGATGTCGTTGTTGGGTATTACAAACCCTTTTACGAAAATGATTTTCAGTTTTTTTGTGGACAATTATTAGTTCCGAAAAAGTTGAATTTGGTTAGAATATCTTCACGGTCTTTAGCTTTTAAAAAGTCAATAATAGAAGAAATTGGTGGCTATGAAGAAAATGTTGATGTTGGAGAAGATACACTATTCCATTGGAAAATAATGAAAAAAAATTTTAAAGTAAAATTTGAAAAAAGCGCAGTTGTATATTGGATAATGCCAAAAAATTCCAAAGAGTTGTTCAAAAAATTTTTTAAATATGGGGCTGGCTATTGGCAAACCATAAACCTTAAAGAATTTAAGAAATTTTTGTTGCTTATCTTTGGTTCATATTCTTATCTATTTTTATTAGTATTTTCAGTAGTAACAAAAATTTTTTATTTAACTAATTTCTTGATTTTATTTTTGCTTTTAGGATTATTATATACTGGCGTCAAAGGAGTTTTAACAACTAAAAAACTCAGAGCACTTCTGTATATACCTTATATATTTTTACTTAAGAATCTCTCTTTTATAATCGGGTTCAGCCTCCGTAAAATTAAAAGGTGAGTTAAATGTATAGAATTTTGGATATAGGATGTGGGGTAGGCAAGTATAAATCCAATAAGTCGAATGTAAGAGTTATAGGTTTAGATAGAATCTTCCTACCTGATGTAGATGTAGTTTATGACCTAGAAAAGTTACCTTTACCGTTTAAGGACAATCGCTTCGATGAGATACGTGCGCATCACGTCTTAGAGCATGTAATTAACTTTGTGCCGTTAGTTCATGAGTTATGGAGAATAACGAAACCTAATGGTATCATAAAAGTATGGGTCCCTTTTTATTCTTCTTATCATGGTTTTTCGCATCCTACACACGTGAGATTCTTTACACCTTTCACCTTTGACTTCTTCTGTGAGGGAACTTATGAAGTTTGTCCTAACGGTAAGAAACTCTTTAATCTTAAAAGGAGGTATGTAATTTTCAGTAAAGGCAAGATTATAAGCAAGTTAAACCCAATTATTAATCCGTTGATAAACATGAATCAGGAATTTTACTGTAGATTTTTTGCTTGGACACTGCCAGCTTCCGAAATATACTTCGAACTTCAAGTTGTTAAAGATGAATAACAATATTACACTAATTTATAACATAAAAGAGCCTGAACGAGGAGGAGTTGGTAGATATACATACGAACTCCTCGTAAGGTTAAGAAAAAGAATAGAGTTCAATGAAATAGATTTATCATCGAGCTTTGGGAAAAATAACTTAGAAAAGCTTTTTGCTATACTTTGGAAAAGGAAAGTCTTTCTAATGAAAAATGTTAATAAGTATGGTGACGTCAATCATTTTTTACAAGCTGAAATTTATTACACGATTGAGGGAAGGAAGAATATCGTAACATTCCACAATCCGCCACCTTTTACAAAAACAATCTCAGAAATGTATCCTGGATATTATAATTTTATAAGAAGTATTCTCTTTTGGAAAAGATACCAAGAAGCTGTTGAAAATGCCGATATAATTATAGCTAATAGTCAACTCACAAAAGAAGGTATCCTGGAACTTGGTTATGAAGAGGAAAGAATAAAAGTTATTCCGTTAGGTGTGGATGAAAAATTCAGAATAAATGTTCCTTGGTCAAAGAGAAAGAATGTTATTGGATATCTTGGAAGCTTTGCAACTCACAAAAGAGTTGATAAGCTATTAAGAGATTGGAAAGTTAACTTTGATAGAACCGCTGGATATAAACTAAAATTGTACGGATTTGGTGGGACGAAGTTTCAGGATCTTAAACAAGTATACGATGGTAAGCTTAATATCATTTTTGAGGGAAGAGCAAAAGAGGTAGAAATAGTCAAAATTTTGAATTCTTTTAAAGCTTTTGTTTTCCCTTCTAAGGGAGAAAGTTTTGGACTTCCGATAATTGAAGCCATTGCTTGTGGTACTCCTACTTTTGTTTATGTTGATTCGATAATTACTCCAGAGGTTAAAAAGTATGCAATAGAAATAGAAAATGTTTCTGAAATACCAGAAATTTTGGAGAAAATAAAAATGAAAAAGTTGATAAAAAAATCGAAAGAAGTAAAAAAGGAATTTAACTGGGATAGAAATGTTAGTGAGACTGTAAAAATTTACAGAAAACTATAAAATCGTTGATTATTTGGTTGCAGTTACTTTTATATGTAATGAAAAATATTTTTTCGAAATTTTTTGAAGAATTTTCTTGACGATAGTTCTGAACCTCTTAGAGTAAGGGTTGTAGTATTCTGTTTTTATCTCCCTAAACCCTGCCTTCTTCATCCAATTTTTAAGATGTTCTGGTGTAAAAAGAGCATAGTGTTTATCTTTTACACCTCTACCTTTGTGTCCTCCGTAATGTTCTAGACCAAAATTTCCAAGCAAGTTTATGTGAAAATAGACACATGCTGCATTGTCTGTAATGAGTACTAACCTTCCACCCTTCTTTAATACACGGAACATCTCTTTTAGTACAAACAAAGGATTTGTGAGATGTTCGAAAAGGTTTCGGGAATAAACTTCGTCAAATGTTCCATCTGGATATGGTAGTTTTTCCTCATCAACGTTAAGTCTTATAACTTCTTTTCTTGAAGGGTAAAGGTCTACAAAATCTGTGCCGTATATCTCATCACCACATCCTATGTTTAGGATTCTCATAAAAATCTATTCTTTTCTATAACTACTTTTTGTTGCATCACTCTGCAGTATTTTCTCCTTAATCCTTTAAATTTTTCAATTAAGAATGTTGGAATTCTATAAGGGTTTTTAAATCCTGTTTTTATTACATATTTTACTCGACGGGATTTAGCTAATTTTTTGAATTTCATAAATAGATCATACAATCTTTCTTTTGACAATTTTTCCGATAAAATTACAGCATCTTCTAAGTTATCAGCTGTTATATCTAAGACATTCCAATCTATATTTTTTTCATCAATCAAATTTCTTTTCTTTGCATACCCCCAAACAGGAGTTCCAGGAAGAGGTGTTAAGATGAATATGTTAAAGTTGTCTACCTGCGTTTTCTTAATAAATTTAAGTGTAGCTAAAATATCTTTTTCTGTCTCTTCTGGCGAACCGATAATAAATGATGCATTACACCCAATTCTATACTTATGACATAACTCAACAGCTTTTTTATTATCCTCAACTGTTACTGTGTTCGCTTTCAGGTACTTAAGAGTCCTTTCACAACCTGATTCTAACCCCATTACTAGTGATTTGACGTTCATTTTTTTAAGTAGCTGCATCATTCTATCATTCAAATGGTTTGCTCTCGCATTACAGTGAAATGCAACTCTACCAATTATATCTTCTTTTTTAAGTAATCGTACTATTTGTTCTATTCTTTTTAGATTAATTGTAAACAAGTCATCAAAAATTAAAATATCTTTCACTTTATACTTTTCAACCAAAGTTTTAATTTCATTAACCACGTACTCGGCTGAAAAGAATCTGGGTTTCCCCCAAAAATGGGACGTTGAACAAAAAACACATCTATACAGACATCCTCTAGAAGTAAGCATATGTGTCGCTGAGCCTATTTCAAATAGATCGCGAGCAGGTACGGGTATTTTATCTAAAGGTTCTATGGGTTTTCTTCTTCTTGTCAAGATAAGTTTTCCGTTGTTTTTAAACGCTATTCCGTCGATTCTTTCCAATTTATTTTTAGCAAAACTTTTCTCTCTTTCAAAAAGATTAAAAAGATCGATTATAGTTTCTTCGCCTTCACCGATAACAGCAACATCCATATCATTTGTTAATGATGAAGGTAGTGTGGAGATGTGTACGCCTCCGATAACTACGGGCAAATCGTATCTTTTTACAATTTTAGCATAGTCAATTGCCCTGCCATAGTTCTTAGTTGTAGATGTTATGCCTACAAAATCAGGTTTGAAATTTTTTATCTCTTGTGCAACGTTTTGGTTGATGATCTTAAATTTTATTGCATCATCACCAAACTCTTCACGTAACGAACTTACTAAATAACCTAGCCCTAATGGTGGCATGTCAATCTCACCCTCATCATTTGGATTGACAGCATTGATGAATAAGATTCTTGGCCTCATAGCTTCACACCTTCCTCTTTAATTGCATAATAATAATTCTTTTCTTTTGTATTCAAAACGTTGAACCCCCTTTCTTCTAGAAATGTTTTTACTTTATTTATATTATTTTCAAAACTTTCAAATATTATGGCCTTAGTACGTTTTAAAACACCCTTAGCACCTTTTAAAACTTCTAACTCAAAGCCTTCCACATCTATTTTAATTAAATCTATTTGTTTCTTGGGCAACAAACCGTCCAATCTTTCGCACTTAACTAAAACATGTGTTTTTGTTTGATTAGAAGTGGCTGAAGGGGATGTCATTAGCCATTTATCATAAAAAAGTCGTATAAAACCTTTTTTAGAGCTGCATGCAAAAGGTAAAGTTTTTACGTTTTTCAGATGGTTTATTTTAACATTGTAATTTAGTATGCTGAAATTGCGAGCATCTGGCTCTATTGCTATTACTTCGCCCTTTTTATTTAAACTTGCCATCATTATAGAATATTTTCCTATATGCGCACCTATATCAACAAATAGGTCAAATTTTTTATGCTGTAAAAAAATGCCTTGAATTTCTTTTTCATAACAGGGTTCAACAACAGCAAAATCACCTGTACGTCTACGACAATAAAATTTGCCGTAAGGAGTTTTAACCAAGCAATCAAACGGTAAAGTAAGAGTAATCGGTTTTATCGATTTCATTTTTAGAAAATACTTGATAAACGTGTATGGTATTAAAAAAATTAAAGCATACAATGCATTGATTTTAGCTTTTGTATCTCCATTAACCAATAGAAAAATGTATTTTGAAAACTTGCCCATATTCTCACAATTTAGTCTGTTTAAACTTTCTATAAAAATCTTTTATCCCTTCTTCATATTTTTTGATAAAAATTCTAAAGACCTTACAACAATAAATTCCTTATCTTAACTTCTTCCAAAAACTTATCTGTTTCGATCAAATGCTTGTACCATTTGACAGTAATGCTTCTTAGATCGTCTGGATTTAACGTACCGTTTTTTAAAGCGGAAAAAATTTCTTTTGCTCCTTCCTTTGGCGTAAAATCTGGCCTGAATTTTAAGATGTTTGTAATTTTATCAAAGCTAACCCTATAACTTCTATTATCTGGTGAGCCGTACCATTCATAGTTAAATTCTAAGCCAACTGACTCAGAAATTAGCTTGGCCAAGGGAAAAATTTGAAAATTCTGGTCGTTAGAACCAACGTTAAAAATTTGCTTGTTCACTAAATCTGCGTCAGCCTCTATAACAGATATAAATGCCTTGCTCGTATCCTTTACATGAACAAAAGGCCTCCACTGAGTGCCGTCTCTCATTATCGGGACTTTTCCGTTTTTGAAAAATCCTAGAACCATACCGTTTACTGCTAAATCAAACCTCATTCTATAAGAAAGCCCGTAACAAGTAGCTTGTCTTAAAACTGTAACACAAAAGTTTCTATCAGCTAGTGGCAAAGTCTCGTTTTCCCATAGGACATTAGCCTTTGCATAAGTTGTCAAAGGGTTCACTCTCGATTTTTCGTCTAATATACCATCTTGAAAGCCATAAACACTGCAAGAAGATGCTAGAATGTACTTTTTAACTCCATGCTTTTTTGCCAAACTCGCAACTCTTACCCTCCCTTTATAATTTATCTCCAAAGTTTTTTGAGGGTCTAGCTCACCACTAGGATCGTTGGACAAGGCCGCCATGTCAACTACCACATCCACATTTTCAAGAATAGATGGACTAAACCATCTGACATCGTCCTTTACTACTTCTATCCGATCCTCTACTTCTTTTAGGGAATCCATGCCAAAGAAAAACCTGTCTAAAACTTTAACTCTATGCCCTCTTTCTAAAAGCATCCTAACTAAAGTTGAGCCGATGTAACCTGCTCCACCAGTAACCAAAACTTTCATCTATTCGCCCAATTGGCTTTTAAGTATACGTAAACCTTCTTCTACTCCAAGAGACTTCATGCCTGTAACCCTCTCCACCTTGTTTGTGTTCATGTTTACCTTCTCAGGTCTTTTAGCTATTTGAGAGAGTTGCGGAGTTATTATAGGAGTTATTAGTTTACTGTTTAAGTTGAACGCCCTTGCGACGAGGTTTGAGAAATCGTACCTACTCATACAATCTTTTCCAGTTATGTGAAAGATGCCTTTTGCATCCAGTTCGAAAAGCCTAAACAAGAATTCGGCAAGGTTGTCTGCAAGTGTTGGATTGTTGTGTTGGTCTGTTACTATGCTTACAGCTTCACCTTTTTTCAACTTTTCTACTAGCCACAGGACGAAGTTTAGTTTACCCATGCCTCCTTTACCATAGAGCACTGCTGTTCTAGCTACTATGTAGTTTATGTCTAAAGCTTCCAAAATCAACTCTGCAACCCATTTTGTCTTGGCATAATAGTTTAGGGGATTTGGCTTATCTTTTTCTGTATATTCTAGCTTTTTACCGTCGAAGACGTAATCTGTAGAGATGAAAATGTACTTAGCTCCTATTCTCTTGCTTGCCTCAGCTACGTTTTTAGTACCTTCAACGTTAACCAACCATGCCTCCTCAGGATGAGTTTCACAGTAGTCAACGTTGTGCAAAGCGTGCGTATCTAGCACCAAGTCTGGCCTAATCTTTTCTATTAGCCTGAAAACATCTTGTCTTTTTGTCACGTCCAAGTGAAAGAAATTTTCTCCTTTGAGTGGGTGTGTACTGTAAGTTCCAAACATTTGATAATTATCTTTACCAATTTCCATAGCCCTGCTTCCTAAAAGTCCGCTTGCACCTATTACCAAAACTTTTTGTAGCATAAAAATATATTAACGTTAAATGTTTAAATATTAATATCTTAATATGTAATTAAGGTATTATGTTAGATGGCATAAAGGTTTTAGACCTCAAAAAGTTTATCGATGAGCGTGGATCTTTCACTGAAATAATGAGAGTAGATTGGAAAGATTTTTTTGAAGAAGACAATCCTGTACAAGCAAACCTTTCTGTGAGCTTTCCTGGTATGGTTAGAGCATGGCACAAGCATGAAAGAGGACAAGTAGACTACTTTCTTGTTATCAGTGGTGTAATGAAAATTTGTGCGTTCGATGAAACGAGCGGAGAATTAGATGAAATTGTTGCCAGTGGAGAAAAACTTCAACTAGTCAGAATTCCTGGAAAATACTGGCATGGAACAAAAACGATTGGTACCAAACCTTCAGTTACAGTCTACTTTGTTTCTAAGCTCTACGACTATCAAAATCCTGATGAATTAAGACGTGGTTGGAACGACCAAAAAATCATCCCAAAAAGTGTAAACGGTAAGACTGACGATCAAAGAGTAGGAAAGCCTTGGGATTGGTTTGCACCACCCCACAAATAAAATCGAAAGGATAGCATGAAAGGAGTGATCCTAGCTGGTGGTGTTGGTACCAGGTTAAGACCGTTGACTGAAGTAACGAACAAGCACCTATTACCTGTTTTTGATCAGCCTATGATAGTTCATCCTCTTAACACACTAAAACAGATGGGAATAGATGAAGTGTGTGTTGTTACGGGTGGTGAATACATGGCTGACTTTATGCGTTTTTTAGGCAGTGGGGTAAGGTTTGGGGTAAGGTTGACTTATAAAATCCAGGATGGTCCCTTGGGTATAGCCCATGCTTTGCTTCAAGCTGAAGATTTCTTTGGTAGAGAAAAGGTAGTCTCGATTCTTGGTGATAATATTTTTGAAAGAGTTGATGTCCCAAAAGAAGCCTTTGAAGACGACAATGCCTACGTATTTTTGAAAGAAGTTACTAATCCAGAAAGGTTTGGGGTTGCTGTATTCGATGAAAACAATAGAATAGTTAAAATTGAGGAAAAGCCGAAACAGCCAAAATCTAATTTTGTAGTTACAGGCCTTTACATTTATCCTAACGATGTTTTCAGCTTTATTAAAACTTTAAGTCCAAGTACAAGGGGAGAACTAGAGATTACTGACGTTAATAACTGGTATTTGAAGCAAGGGAGATTAAAGGCTGTAAAGTTAGAAGGTTATTGGTCTGATGCAGGTTCTTTTTCCTCTTTGCTTAAAGCAAGTTTGTTAAGGGCTGCTTTAGCAAATCCAATTGTGCTGAATCATGTTGACCTGAAAAAGTTGATAGAAGATTTGTTTTAAAACTTAAAGCCTCGAGTGATATTTAAATTTTCCATTTATACCTGCTACTAGCCAGAAGAACTGCTCCGAGCAGCACGTATACCCAGTAGCCAAAAAGCCTGCTCAGGATGGCTGCGCTCATCACTTCTGCAATGCTTAAATTAAAAAGTTTAGTGAAGATTAGAATAGCAACTGCCTCACTCGATCCAAGCCCTCCTGGTAAGAAAGTTAAAACAGCTATCAACGTAGTAAAAGCTACAATTGTGATACAAAAAGCTATGCTTATGGATATACCTATAGAAAGAAAGCTTACCCAGAGTATCAGACCTTCCACCAACCAGACTAGAACTGAATAAACGAATGTAACAAATAAAGTTCTTCTGTTTTTATACTTCATGAAAGCTTTGTGTAAGCTTCTAGAAAAACTCTCTACCTTCTTCTCCAGCTTAGCAAACTTGAAAAGAAAAGACAACTTTCCAAAAAACTTTCTCGTTCTTCTTTCAGAAATTAAAAAATAGACTGCTACACCAAAAACTGCTGCATAAACTGCTACAGCTCCAGCAAGCCAGAGAGAAAGAGAGTAAAAGAAAAACAAGCCTAACAAAGAAAATAAAACTGTAATAATTACATCAAAAATTCTTTCAACAAAAACTGAAGGCAGAGAAGAGCTTATGCTTTTCTTGGATGACGCCTTAAGCAAAACTGAACGCAAAGGATCGCCAACTTTTGCAGGAGTAACGTTTGATAAGAACATTCCTTGGATGTAAACTTTAGCAGTCTGCCAAAAGCCTAGCTTTATCTTAGCTTTGCTCAGAAGATACCTCCATCTTTCTGTCCTGATAACAAGACCAAAAAACCATAAACAAAAACCAAGGGAAACATAAAAAACGTTTGCTTTTGCTAGCAGAGAAACAACTTTAAAAAAGTCTGAATAATAGAGCAGAAGAGCTAACAATAGCAGCGAGAAAATTAAGAGTAAAATTCTGAGTTGCATACCTTTTATTTAGCTTCTAAACTTTAACAACTTTTCACTTCTATCAAGGATCTTCCGCCGCTTTCACCAACTTTTTTTATGCAGAGTGAATAACTGCCCTTAGGAAGTCTTTCATAGTTTGTTATGTTTATCGCCTGATTAGTATAGATTAGCTTTATCTCTACTTCCGGTCTTGTAGAAAGTTGGGTGCTTATAAACTGAATGTTTTCTTTTGTTATATTTGTTCCGTTTGGCAGAACGTCAGCACTAGCTATTAGCTTGTACTCTAAAGAGTTTGTGTCGTTTCTAACAAAGAATTCACCTTCTGGAACGCTAAAGCTATCTTTTCTAGAGCTTCCTACGCCTTCTGTTGCCACGTCTTCTACCATGCTTGCCAAGCTCTTCATGCCTTCAAAAGCCTGATTTAGATAACCCTCTTCCCTCATTCTTTGAAGAGTAGGATTGATAGCAAAAACAAATATAGAAAGAGCAGTTATAGATATCAGTATTGTTAGAACGAAAGATATTAGCTGGGATATACCCTTCATAAGATTATTTTGGTCTATAAAAGAAATTAGCTTAAAAAACTAAAGTTTAAGTATGGGAAAGGGTATATCTCCCTTCATTGCTTCAGTACTGCTGATTGCTTTTACCGTAGCTGTAGGTGCTATTGTCTCACTTTGGATAAATGCTTTGATGCGAAGTCAAGCAAGCGAAGTTGGTTCTGAAGCTGACCTAGCAGTAAAATGTAGGAAAGCTGGTATAAGAATTCTTGACGACACGATAAAATGCAACTTTACTGGTACAGACTACTTAAACTTTAGCTTACAGAACACTGGCTACATAGACATGTACGATTTTAGAGCTTACCTTTACATTAACGGTATAACATACTCTTATGATGTGTTAGATGTAAGCACAAACCAAAACTTTACTAAAGATGGTCCGCTTAAAATAGGTGAGATAAAAACTGTCTTAGTCAACATTACCGACAGCTTTTCTCCTACTACGATTAGTTGGTTAAAGATTTCAACACAATGCCCAGATGTAAGCGATAGAGTTGAAAACATAACATGCTAACGCCAGACTGCTAAGCTAAGCTTTACTCTTTTTATTTTTCCGTTTAGGTCTTGAATCATCACATACTGTTCTAGGATGCTGATAAAACCTCTTGTCGGTGCTTTACCGTAGAAAGGAGAGACTGATAAAGTAGTTGTATTGCTTCCTGAATTTCCCAGATCATCTGTATAGTTTATAGCAATTGTATGATTTTTAATTTCTATAGGAGCATAAAAAGTACAGTTCCAAATACCGTTTATTACCTGGACGTTTGAACAGTAGGCTT
>Ga0207433_10008895_pt1 | contig 16168 bp, 16 predicted proteins | sample YelNatPaOPGAMG01_FD_187559 | JGI IMG/M metagenome (GOLD analysis project Ga0207433, IMG submission 187559) | Hot spring thermophilic microbial communities from Obsidian Pool, Yellowstone National Park, USA - OP-RAMG-01 (SPAdes) (version 3) | ecosystem: Environmental > Aquatic > Thermal springs... | reverse complement strand
CGCAAGGAATTTCTCGACCATGCCGATTCCATCCGGCCGAAGATTCTGCCTTACGGCCAGCAGGTGCTCACGGCCGTCCAGCCCGTCGTGAAGGCCTTTGGGGAGGCCTTCATCACCGTACAAAAACTCAAAAAGAAAAATATGGCCGACAAGCTCATCCTGAAACTGCTCGACAACGTTCAAGCGGATCTGCTGGGATGGGTGCCTGTTGATTTTCCGGAGCTTTACTCGTTTGACCGCATGAAGGAGTTGCCGCGTTACTGCAAAGCGTTCGCGCTGCGGGCCGAGCGGGGGAGCTTCAATCCGTCTGCGGCCGAAAAAAAGGAGCAGGAGGTGCTGACTTATTCGCGGAAATTGCAGAAAATGATCCTGCCCGCAGAAAAGGATTCCCTTGACCGGCGAATCGGAATCAGGGAAATCAACCGCTTCAAGGAAGACATCGCCGCGGATTGTCCGGAAGAAATCAAAGCGCTGATTGAAGAATTCTTCTGGATGATAGAAGAATACAAAGTGTCGCTGTTTGCACAGGAACTCAAAACCCCGTATCCCGTTTCACCGAAGAAACTGAACCAGCTGATTGAGGCGATCGAAAAACATTAAATTTTCTATCGCTCCGTGATCGGGACGCCAAAACCGGCGAACTTGATTTTGAACCCATGCCTGTCGGCCAGCGTTTTGATCTCGCGGACTTTATTCAGATCCGGTTTAAACCCTATCGAAAAATCATTCTGAGTCTTTCCTTCAAAAGCCAAAATCATGGTTTCGGCCATGCAGGCGAAAATAAAGCCGTCTTTGATCGGAAGCTTCAATCCGAGTTGCGACGTCGGCGGCGGTTCAACCACCGCGCCGTCAATCACAAGAATATCCTCGCGCTGCTCACAGATTTCTTTGGAGATATTGCGCGGCGAAGGAATGTCGACAATAATCGCTCCTCTTTTGAGATGATCGGCTGTCAACGCCGAAGGCACCTCGACGGCGGACGTTGTAAAAACGAGAATATCGGATTCTTTAATGACTTCCTCAAGGGCCAGGCCTTTATCAACAATTTTTGTTTTTGATGTCTGCTCGTGCAGAAATTTCGTTAACTCTAAGAGCCTGGCAGCATTCCGGGCCAGCAGAAAAATAGTATCCACCCTGTGAAGTAATCCCATAGCACAATTTTGGCCGATGGCATTTGTCGCGCCAATAATGGCCACTTTTGCATTGGAGAGCTCGATGTTGCGCAACGCAACGGCCCTGTCCAATGTCTCCAGAATGGCCGCAGAGGCAAGACTTGAACCCGTTGTAACCGCCACAGGCGTATGATGGGCGATGACCTCTCCCCCCTTTCCGGAAATGCCCATCAGCGCACCTAGTCCGATTACATCTGCGCCGCTTCGTTCCCCGATCCGCACCGCCTCAAGTATTTTATTTAAAACGACGGCTTCGTTTATGGTCAGCACCTGCTTGGACAGCAGCGGGCAGACAATGAAGATTCCTTCGATTTGAGCGCCTGCGGCAGATCTCAGATTTTTTGCTCGATGAATTTTAAATGGCGGCAGAAGCCTGAGAATTATTTTTATCAGCGCCTGAGGCGCAAGCTTTGAAAGAAAGCAATAATCGTGAACATTTTGAATGTTGAAAGGATTAAAAACGAAAGCGAATTTGTCCATGAAGTTAGACTCGCTCAGGGATTTGTTCGTTCCATAATTTCTATTTCATCATTGATCTTAATTTCACCGCCGACCAGTACTTTGGCGAAAATGCCTTCCCGCGGCATGACGCAATCGCCGACGGTATAAAAAATACTGCAACGGTGGTGGCAAACCTTGCCGATTTGCGATACTTCCAACACAACCCTGTTTCCGATCTTCAGCTTTGTGCCAATGGGCAGGGACGGCAGATCAATGCCTTCGGTCGTAAGATTTTCAGCGAAATCGCCGTAGTGGACATCCAGGCCTTTGGCTCTGATTTTTTCAATGCTTTCTCTAGCCAAAAGACTCACTTGCCGAATACCGGGTTCGGCATGAGCATCGTTTTCCAGACCCAGATTTTCCAGGAACAAACCGCAGGCAATGTTATTCTTTTTTTCCCCCTTTTTCCGGGAAATATTCACCGCCAGAATTTTCCCGTGCAATTTCTTCATCAGGCTGAACCCCTTGCCGCTTCACATTTTTCAGTCGACAAAACCTCTTCGATGATTCCCCCGCCCAAAACCCGTTCGCGGTCATAAAAAACCACGGACTGCCCGGGCGTAATGGCTTCCTGCGCTTCGGCAAAGATGACTTTTAATTTGTCTTTTTCTCTCGTCACCTCGCAGAGCGCCTCTTTTTTGCGGTATCTGATTTTCGCGTGAATTTGCGCCGGCCAGTGGTCCGCCAACCTGTTGATACAGCCCGCCACAAGCCCCCTGCCCATTAAATCCTTTTTCTCTCCAACGACGATGAGGTTTCTCACCGGATCAATGGAAACGACATATAGAGGCGTGGGATGACTGATGCCCAATCCTCCCCGCTGGCCGATGGTATGAAAAATAATTCCACGATGCTGACCGAGAACCTTTCCGTTTAGATCCACCACCGGGCCCGGCTTTATTTCAGGCACCCGCTCGAGGAGAAACTCCCGCGAACTTTTCTGCGTCACAAAACAAATGTCCTGGCTCTCCTGTTTTTGAGCAACGGGAAGTGCATGTTTTTTCGCCAGCTCCCTCACTTCGTCCTTGGTCCAATCGGCGAGCGGGAACAAAATATGCTCTAGGCGTTCATAGGGGATGGAATAGAGAAAATACGTCTGGTCCTTTTTTTTGTCCTTCGGCCTGGTCAGCGCGTAACCCGCATCCCTTTTTTCAATGGCCGCATAGTGGCCCGTGGCCAGATAGTCAAAACCCAGCGCCAGCGCCTTGTCCAAAAGCGTGCCGAACTTCAAATGGCGGTTGCACTCCACGCAGGGATTGGGCGTTTGGCCTTTTTTGTATTCACTGATGAAGTGCGCGATGACCTTGTTTTGCAGCTCGGCGGCGTAATCGAAAACGTAATGACGGATCTTCAATCGATTGCAGACCCTTTGGGCGTCATCGATGGCGCTGACGGTACAGGATCTTTTCCGCTCTCCCTCCGTTAAGCTCCCAAATCGCATTGTGACGCCTGACACATCATAACCTTCATTCTTGAGCAACATGGCCGCGACAGAAGAATCGACACCGCCGCTCATCGCCACAAGGACTTTTTTACTCATCTATTTGCCGCCCCTTTTAAATTTCGCCTATTCCATTCATAAAGACGAAATATGTCGTGAGAGATTGTCGTAATGTTATTGAGCTTGCCGGATTGTGTCAATCATTTTTCGCGACAAAAAATTCCGTTGACGCGCATGGCGGGATAAAGAAAGATTTTCCGACTTATTTCATGACGCAATCGGTCAGTTTGATGAATCCTTCTTTGGTATGGTAGCGATGGACGGATAGGTCTTCTTTGCGCGTTTGCGTCCAATTGACGCCGGTTTGCGCTTCCTGTCGCGCGGTGGCGTCATATGCCTTGAGCTTTGCTTCATCCGCAAAGGCCTGGGCTTCGATCAGCGAGATAGCCCGCGATTCAATTTGATATAATAATTTTTTCTGCTGATCCATCGGCATGGCCGCCGGCATCATGACTCGAAAAGGCCGAGGATCGGTTTTTTTGAAATGCCCGTCGAGAAGATTGTCCGCGAGCTTCCGGGCAGCCTCTTCCGGAGTCGTCATCCCGGAACAAACCGGAACGGGTGGATTGTTGAACGATAAGCAGACCGTGACGCTGTAGGCTTGCGCGCAAGGCAATAAAGATTCACTTTCCGGCAAGGAACGGAAAACGGCCGGACGAATCAACTCTTTTGTCATTTGTTCATCGGTATCGAAAAGCTCAAGTGATGACCGCCCTGTGACTGCGTTGTATTTTTGAGATTGTGACGCGAGGCTGCTTGCAGTCGCATTGGAGCCGGAAGAGCCGGAGGACGCCGCCTCAAGGGCTGATCTTAAGGCGTTGATGAAAGCCGCTTGCGCCGACGCGGCTTCCGGCGAGGAAGAAGAAATATTGTTGATCACCGATATTGACGAATTTTGAAAATTAATTCCAACGCCTTCGCTGAAACCATACCCGCTGCGGCCGACGACCCAGGCGAGCAACATCAATAGAATGAAAAAAATTTTGCGCAGCCGCATCGCGGGGATGCCTCCTGAATCGACGAACGAGTTTTTGGAAAAAATTCTTTAATGACGCTTCAATCCCTATTTTCAATCGCCGCTGATTTCATGCGCGCAGTGAATCGAGCCGTCTTTGTTCGCAAAATTTCCTGTTTTCCCCATGACTTTTTTGCCGAAAAGTTTAAATCCTCGTTGATAGCCGCCGAAAAGAACCGGACGTTGTCATTGCGGCGCCTTGTGATAACCGGCGGCGATGGCGTCGGCTTCGGAATCAAATTCCACGCGATGGTAAGCCTTCACCGCGTTGTAGTATTTCATGCCCGGGAGATGATACCGCTTCGTGTCGCTGTTGCCGATAACCTTGAATTTTTTTGTTTCTGGAACAGGCACCGTTTTCGCTGAAGCAGGACTTATCTTATCGGCCGGAGCAACGGCCCGCGGGGCGGTGCTTGCCGGCGTAACTGATGAGACCGAAGTCGGCGCAGATTTCGACGCCGGGGTTGCCGCGGGGATCGGCGTCTTAGGAGACACGGTAGGCGTAGCGGGTAACTTTACAGGTTCTTTCCCCAGCGGAGCGCGGGCAAAAAATCTTGTCGTAATTTTAGTCAGCTCGGGGGAAATCAGGCGGTAAAATTCATCAACGTGATTCAATACGACGAACAACGATACGACAAAGACAGCCACGCATAAAAAACCAATCGCTATTTTTACTATTTGTGAAGGATCCGCCGCTTGGGATTTTTTCTTTTTTGAAGTTCCGGCACCCGCTGTTTTCATCGGTTCAGAAGAAGAATCTTCTTGGGGTTCCCTTTGCCCCGTTGCGGCTGGTTGTTGTTGAGGAAGTTCCTTTGCAGCCTTGATGCCGCCTCCATCAACGGGGCCGCTTGGAGATTTTTTGTTTTTAACGTTTTCTTTCAGTTTCCAAGTGATATAATTTTGAAGCTGTTTCACCGCCTCATCGGGAGTTCCATAGAATTCAATGCCGGCGTCGTAAGCCTGATCCTGAATCACCACATTAACCCATTTCACTTTTCCGAAAGCTTTGATTTGTTCTCCCAAACCTTTGGACTTGAACTCAAGTTCAATGAGGGCATCCACCGGCAATTGAACTTCCGTCCGAACGCCCATGCCCGATTTGGAAATATTTTTTGTGAAATTTTTGAGGTAAACATCCCGTATCTTCGCCTGCGAAGAATCTCTTTCGCCGGACTCGACGGTGATAATCAATTCATTTTCTTCTTCGAGCCGTTCTTCTTTTCTTCTTTCAGTGATGACTTCCATGCCCCAAAAACTTCCGCATTTCCAAAAAGGTTGTTTGTAACTGTTTTTATATAAAAAAATTTTTATAGGTGTCAAGAATATAAAAATACGCTTCCCCGCACGCCAATCTTTAGACATCGCGCGATCCCGGCAGGAATACAAAACTTTTCATTTAACGTCCGGCCACGCCGTATTCAAAAGAAAGCGCCAGATCCAGCACCGTGCTGTTTAGGTCTCCCTTAACGGATATGATTTGACCTGCGCCCAATTTCACGCCAAGCGCCTCCGTGAGTTTCAATCCCAGATACGCCATAGGCTGGAGAACAAAACCGCCTTCCGTATCCAGCGAAGCGCCGCCCGCCGCGCCCGCGAGCATTTCCGCGCCGGCGGTGAGTCGTTTGGCGAACGTAGCCGAGCGCAACCCGACGCCGACCATGCCGACTGAAAAAGCTCCCGACCGGCCCAGGTAGGCGCTGTGGGCCTGGCCCGTGAGGTAAATGTAATCATTGAGGTATCGATTGGCCTTCAACGTGATCAGGTCAACGTCGTGAGTTTCGCCGTTTTTCATGTTCGCGGCGAAGTAGTGCAAAGTGCCGAAAGTAAATTCATATCCCTCCACCGTGCCGCTGGCGCCGGCGGCGAAGGGATGATCCAAATCAAAGCCGAGATTTGCGGAACAATACGGCGCTTCAAAATCACCGTCGGGAGCGGCGGCGTAACCTCCTTCCACTGAAAAATGAATATGGGGGTTGATGTGATATGTCGCGTAGGCGCCCAATTTGCCGATAAAGCCGCCGCTGACCGACACGCCGCCGCCGCCGGCCATGCCTGCGGCCACCCGACCGCCAATCGCCAAGCTGTCGCCAAATAGAGGCGTCTCAACGCCCAGCGTGCCCAGATATTCGGCATACCCGTCAGCATCGCCGGAAAAAGCGCCGGCGCCTTCAACGCCGAAATAAAGCCAAGGCGTCGCAAATCTTTCATACCGCACGCCGACAAACCCCATGGTGTCATCCGAAGATGACCCTCCGGTTTTTTGAACGCCGGAGCCGGGAAAGTAACTGCCCAAAACCGCTAAAATGCGGTCTCCACCCAGTCCCTGTCGGCTTTTGACCATGACGTGCCGCCCGACACGATCGGGAGGATAAGATTGGAACGCCGTGTCAAACGCGATGGTCAAACCGATTTGATTGCTATGCACGTCTCCGTTGTCGGGAAAACTGACATGGGAGGCGGTGACTCCGGCTTTGAATATTCCGAAATCCCAAACAAGGTCCGCGTGCGGACGCAGCATCAATCCTCCTCCCCAAAGGGATGACGCGCCGCCGCCACCACCGCCACCGCCGACATAAATCCCGGTTTGCAATTCCATTTTGGAAAACAGCGGATAGTGCCAGGCGAGTTCCCCGCCCAGGGCGAAAAACCCGCCCTGCTCCCCTGTCACGGCTCCGTAAATCGCGGGACCGACATGAAAGCCGTGGCCGATTTCGACCAGATATGTCGTCCCGATGGTGCCCATATCCTTGCCCGCGGGCATGTTGATCTGTTCAAATCCGACTTTGACGACGGCGTGCCTGACGACGGCTCCGTCTCCTTCGGCATCCGGCGCCATATAGGTTTTGGCTTGAGCCAAAGAGAATCCCGAAAGACCAACATTCCCGATTGCGAAGACAGTCACAACAATAAAGAACAAAATTTTTCTGGAGGGTTTAAAAATCACGTGGCTTTCCCCTGCCGATAGAAAATGAAACACACATTCTTGGTCTGTTGGAATAATCGCTGTTTTTGATGGTGCAATAATTCAAATCCTTTATAATCCACCTTATATTTTTTTTCAAGTTCAAATCATGATTTTTCCCACATGAATGGAGCATCAAACAATCATTGCATTACGCGAATTTTTTTCGAATTTGAACCATTTGAACACGGATTATTCTTTGTTGACATCGCCTTTTGTTCTTCCTATACTTTCGACCACTTCAAAAAATACCGAATCCAAGGAGTCCCTATGACCGCACCGCTTGTTATCGCCATGTCGCAGGGCAAGGAAATCGCGCTTTTGCCGCAGATGGCGAACCGCCATGGATTGATCACCGGAGCCACCGGAACGGGAAAAACGGTGACCCTGCAGAAAATGGCCGAATCTTTCGCTTCCATCGGCGTGCCTGTTTTCATGGCCGACGTCAAGGGGGACCTCTCCGGCATCGCGGCGGCGGGCGTTGCTTCGGAAAAACTCCTCAAACGGCTTGAAGACATCGGCATCAAAGCATTCAAGCCCCGCGCCAACACCACGGTTTTTTGGGATGTCTACGGCCAGTCGGGACATCCGGTGCGCGCGACCATCTCCGATATGGGACCGCTTCTTTTGGCGAGACTGCTGAACCTGAATGAAACGCAATCCGGCGTTTTGCAAATCGTTTTTAAGATTGCCGATGACAACGGTCTTTTGCTTTTGGATTTGAAAGACCTCCGATCCATGGTGCAGTTCGTCGGCGAAAACGCCGCTCGATTTAAAACAGAATACGGGAATATTTCCACCGCTTCCATCGGCGCGATTCAGCGGGGGCTTCTGACCCTTGAAGAGCAGGGCGGGGACAAATTCTTCGGCGAACCGATGCTGGACATATCGGATTTGATACAAACCGACGGCGAAGGACGCGGCGTGATGAATATCTTGGCCGCGGATCGGCTCTATAACAATCCCAAACTCTATTCGACGTTTTTGCTCTGGATGCTGGCGGAACTTTTTGAACAGTTGCCAGAAATCGGCGATCCGGAAAAGCCCAAGCTGGTTTTCTTTTTTGATGAAGCCCATCTTTTGTTTAACGATGCGCCAAAAGCTCTGTTGGAAAAAATCGAACAGGTTGTGCGCCTGATTCGCTCCAAGGGGGTGGGCGTTTATTTTGTCACCCAAAATCCGCTGGATATTCCGGAAACGGTTTTGGCTCAACTGGGCAACCGGGTGCAACACGCCCTGCGCGCCTTCACGCCACGAGATGAACAGGCGGTGAAAACCGCGGCTTCCACCATGCGTCAGAATCCGGCTTTTGATGCCTCAAAAGCCATTATGGAACTGGGCGTCGGCGAAGCGCTGGTTTCCTTTCTCGACGAAAAGGGACGTCCCTCCGTTGTAGAACGCGCCTTCATCATTGCGCCCGGCTCGCGGATCGGCCCGCTGACGAACGAAGAGCGCGCCGCGATCATCAAGTCCTCGACTATTTACGGCCATTATGAAAAAGTTCTGGACCGTGAATCAGCTTATGAGAAATTGCGCGGCGGCATGCCAAGCGCTCAAGACGCCCAGCCCGCGCCGAAAGGCGCCGCTGCGGATGCGCCGGCCAAGGACGAGGGCGGCTTGCTGGGCGATATCGGCGACACTTTGGGCCAGATTATTTTCGGCAGCACCGGGCCCCGCGGGGGACAGAGAGAAGGCATGGTGCAGGCCGCGGCCAAAAGCGTCGCGCGCAGCATCGGTTCGACCGTCGGGCGCGAAATTATCCGCGGTGTGCTGGGTTCCATTTTAGGCGGCCGCTCCCGGCGCTGACCCATGATGATCGCGCTTATCACAGGAGGATTCCATGCCTTTGGAAATCGAGAGAAAATTTCTTGTCAAAGGAAATGGGTGGAAAACAAACAACGGCAAACCCTATGTTCAGGGTTATCTGAATCTCGATCCCAAAAGAACCGTTCGCGTGAGAATTGCCGGCGGGCAGGCCTTCCTCTGTGTTAAGGGACCGACCCGGAAGGCGACGCGCTCGGAATATGAATACAAAATTCCTTTGGATGACGCCAAAGCGTTGCTGAAAATGTGCGAAGGGTCGCTCATTCAAAAAATAAGACACACCGTCGATTACATGGGGATGAAATGGGAGATTGATGAATTTACGGGAGAAAATGCAGGATTGATCATCGCCGAAATCGAACTGGAATCCGAAGATCAAGTGTTCGATAAGCCGCCGTGGCTGGGGTCTGAAGTCACGGACGATCCGCGCTATTTTAATTCGAGCCTCGCAACCCGCCCTTTCGGCGCGTGGGGGAAAAATTGAAACGTAAGGAGAAGCTTATGGAGACGCGCAGGGATTTCATCAAAAAAGCCGCCATCGCCGGAGCCGCTTTGTGCCTGCCGGCTACGCTGACGCGCGAAAGCGTCGCCGCCTATTCGGAATTTAAAACGCGGGATCCCAAAAAAATCCTGATTTTGTGGTACAGCCAGACAGGTCACACCCAAAGATACGCGCGACTGATCGGCTGCGTCCTCAAGGCGAAAAATCTTGACGTGAATGTGCGCGAACTCCAGGAAGCGGATCCCAAGATGCTGCCGCGCTACGATTTGATTTTCGTCGGTTCGCCTGTATTTTATTACGACACGCCGTCCAACGTCGTCGAGTGGCTGGAAAAAATTCCTGCTGTTACCGGCACGCCGGTGGCGGCCTTTGTTTCCTTCGGCGGCCCGGAAGGCAACCAACACAACGCCTCCTGCCATCTTCTCAAAATCTTGGCCGGTAAAGGAGGCGTCCCCGTCGGACGAGACGCTTTCAGAAATATTCCTTCCTATCCCACGCCGAACTGGAACACCGATATTCAAAAATCCGGCGAACATCTGCCCAACGCCGCGACGTTCGATCAAGTGCGTCGTTTCGCGGCGGATACCTTGCAGAGAGTTTCCCGGGGCGAGACGATTTCCATCGGGTATGAATTTGCGCTGCGGGAGCCACTTCGCCATCTGCCGCTGATTTGGCTCAACAAAAGAATGATCAACAAACATACCGTAGACGCTTCCATCTGTGTCGGCTGCGGAACCTGCGTGAGAAAATGCCCGACCAAGGCGATTGATCCGTTCAAGCAGGTCGTTGACCGCAATCGCTGTCTGGCCTGCTTCGGCTGTCTGAATAATTGTCCCGTCGGCGCCGTCGTGATGGAATACGGCGGCAAGCCGCTGTATGGTTTTTTCGAGTATCTCAAGCGCAGAAACATTACGATTCTGGAGCCGGAAGAATTCAAAACATGCACTTAGTATCCAAAAATCCGCTGGAGGCGCGCGGGGAAAACCTCGCGCAATCATAAAGGGGTCTGATGAAAAAATCCGTGAAAGCGGCGGCGATTCAGTTGGCCGTAAAAATAGGCGACGCGGACGCGAATCTCGCAGCCTGCGAGCGCTTGGCGCGTCAGGCCGCGCGGGAAGGCGCGACATGGATCGCTCTGCCGGAATTTTTCACCACCGGCGTCAGCTGGAATCCGAAGATCGTTGAAGCCGTTCAGACCCTGGACGGACCGGCGGCAAATTTCATGCGCGACTTTTCGGCAAAGCATCACGTTGTTTTAGGCGGCTCATTCTTATGCCGGGTGCCTGACGGCGGTGTGCGCAACCGTTACTTGTGTTACGCCGACGGCACGCTGGTCGGCCGGCACGACAAGGATCTTCCCACGATGTGGGAGAATTATTTCTACGAAGGCGGCGAACCGGACGACAGCGGTTTTCTCGGGACTTATGAAAACATCCGCATCGGCGCGGCCGTCTGCTGGGAATTCATGCGCACGATGACCGCGCGCCGTCTCCGCGGCAAAGTGGATGTGGTCCTGGGCGGTTCCTGCTGGTGGAGCATTCCCGTCAATTTCCCGAAATTCGTCCGGCGCCTTTGGGAACCGGCCAATCAGCTCAACGCCATCGCCGCCGTGCAGGATACAGCGCGTCTCATCGGCGCGCCGGTGATTCACGCCGCGCATTGCGGCGGGATCGAGTGCCCGATGCCGGGACTGCCGATTCCCTACCGGGGTTATTTCGAAGGCAACGCCGCTGTGGTGGCCGCGGACGGTCACGTGCTGGCACACCGCGGTTTTGCGCAGGGAGAAGGCATCGTCTGTTCGGAGGTGTCTCTGGGCGCCCGGGAATCTCAGGAGAAGATTCCTGATCGTTTCTGGCTGCGCGACAGAGGCTTTCTGCCCGCTTTTGCGTGGCATCACCAACGCTGGCTGGGACGGCGCTGGTATCAGCGCAACGTGCGCCGCCGGCCCAATCAGATTGTCGAAAGGTGAAAAATCAAAAATGGAGAAATGTTGATTATGAAACAATTTGTTTTGACCCCCGCAGCTGGAAAGCGCCTGATTGCAAAAGGAATGGCGAAACATGACGCGGTGGCGAAGGCCTTGGAAACAGGAACGATCGTCATCATTGCCGGAACCACCAACGGCTATGTGGCGGAAGAAATTCTGACTCAAATCGGCCAGGCAAAGGATTTCAGGCGGGATCATTTTTACCGCGGAATCATTCTGCCGCCTCATCGCCCGGCAACGCCCACCGGGCGAAGCGCCGATGCAAGCCGGTTTCCGGGAGACGTGATCATTTCCAGGGGAAGCTTCCAGAGCGGCAAGACCATTTTTGATGTCGTCAATGATTTGGGCGAGGGCGATGTTATTCTGAAAGGAGCCAACGCGGTTGATTTGTTCCAGAGGCGGGCCGCTGTCCTCATCGGAGATCCCAAGGCCGGGACGATCGGCGCGAGCCTTCTGGCCGTCGTGGGTAGACGGGTCAAGCTCATTTTGCCGGTGGGTTTGGAAAAACGCGTCTTAGAAAATCTCGATGAGCTGGCCGCCAAAATGAACGCGCCGGGCGTGCGGGGGCCTCGTCTTTTTCCCGTGCCCGGGGAAATCTTCACGGAACTGGACGCCATCCACCTGCTCACGGGCGCGCAGGCGTCGCTGGCGGCGGCAGGCGGCGTCGGCGGCGCGGAGGGAAGCGTATGGCTGGCCGTTTATGGAACGCCGTCGCAGGAAAAAGCCGCGGAAGAGCTCATTCAATCCGTCACCAACGAACCGCCGTTTAACTTCTGATGACCACAGATCCATTTTCTAAGATTACTTTTCTTCTCCCTCGATGGGAGGGGATAGACGAGGATGATGATTGAGATATTCCTCCGCCCCTTCATCTTCTTCTTCAAAGGGCGGGGAAAATCAAAAAGACAGGAATGGATTTATGCAGGATGCTCAAATTAACAACATCATCAAAATTCTCAAAAAAGAACTGGCCGTCGGTACCATGCCCGTCGTTTCGCACCTGGCAGAGAGCCAGCGTGATCCCTTTGTCATTCTGATTTCGACGCTTTTGAGTTTGCGGACAAAAGATGAAGTGACCGCCGAAGCAACCGACAGGCTCTTTGCCCTGGCGTCTACGCCGGAGGAGATGCTCACTGTGCCCGTGGACAAAATCGCCCAAATCATCTTCCCGGTCGGGTTTTACCGCGTCAAGGCAAAAAACATTCATCACGTTTGCCGCGAACTCATCGAACGTTTTGATTCCAAGGTGCCGGATAACCTCGACGACTTGCTCAGCATCAAGGGCGTCGGCCGCAAAACCGCCAATTTGGTGGTGTCGCTGGCTTACGGTAAGGACGCCATCTGCGTGGACACGCACGTGCATAGAATCTCCAACCGCCTAGGCTACGTGAAAACCAAAACCCCGGATGAAACCGAATTCGCCCTGCGCAAAAAACTGCCGCGCCGCCACTGGATCATCTACAACACCATCATGGTGGCTTTCGGCCGCAAAACCTGCAAACCGGTGTCGCCTTGGTGCAGTCAGTGTCCGGTGAAACCATACTGCGATCGCGTCGGGGTGACCTTGAGCCGGTAACTTGCCCATCACAGAATTTGTGCGCTTGGCCTGATAATGGTCACCCGATTGGCAACGTCTTGTCCGTTGACTTAAAATAATCTTCAAAAAACATCTGCTTTTTCAAACGCCATTCGTTTATCCAAGTCTTCTTGATCTTGAACGAATTTTCCACGACATGCCCGCCGGGGTCTTTCGCGGCAAAAAGACCAAGCGCAAGAAGTTAAACATGTTGATATTATGGCGCATTTTGTCTTTACATTTTTTAGAGATTAAAGTAGTGTTGCACAAAATCCATAGAAAATGGCCAGTAGGTCTATTAATGTCGGAAAATAAAATGAGAAGAAAAAATACATTTGATCCAAATATACTTGATCCAAATGAGGTGAAAAAGGGATCGGATGCTTTTCCGTCACATGAAAGACGCGATGCGATATATAATGTATCGATAATTCTCGCAGATCATTTCTGGGGTAATTTTCCCCGGATGGCCGATGCCTTGGGTGTTCTTTTGCTGGTATGGAATAATGCATTCTACCGATATGGCCTGTTCGATTACGATGCCCTAGAAAGGGTTCTGCGCGAGAAAATAGACGATCTCAACAAGTTTAAGGAGCGAGACATCGAGATCCTAGGGAATAATGATGAGAAAACGATTACTGCCCTCTTTACAGCATTACTCAACGGGTTGGCAATTGCAGAAGGGAAGTCTAAGGGATTGCGAAGTCAGGTTAGTGTTGCCAAGGCCTTACATTTGCTTGCGCCCGGCTTCTTTCCTTTGTGTGACAACAAAATCGCGAAGGCATACCATTGCCACTATTTGCATAACCCGAGTGAGACGTACTTCCAATTCATGAAGACAAACAAAGTCATGGCCGAGAACTGAGCGGCAAAATCGAGAGCCAAGGAAGGACTCTTTTGAAGATAATTGACGAATACAACTACGCGAAGTTCACAAAAGGGTGGCTTTAAGGGCCAATAAAGAAACCGCCGGTCTTTTTAACTACGGATTGGATTGTCGGACATTTTAGCAGGAAGAAAGCAGAAGCTCAGAAGCGCTACCGCAGGTTTGTAAAAGAAGGAATAAATGCAAATTCGCCGAGGAGCGAACTTCAAGGACAGATTTTATTGGGAGAAGAAAGCTTTATTGAAAGATACAGAAAGCTGTTACACGGCAAGGAACAAATTAAAGAAATTCCCAGAATACAGCGCTATTTAAACAGGCCGAAGCTGGCAGAGTTATTTTGTAAAGGTGATGAGAAGAAAGGAAGAGACCGGAATATTTACGCAGCGCATGTCAGGTATGGCTATAGGCTAAATGAGATTGCGGAATATTTGGGGATTCGTTATACAACGGTCAGCAAGGTGCTAAAGAATGCAGAAAGAAACTGACATTCCAAGACCTGCCCCCATTCTTTCTTTTGACCCCATTCTTTCTTTTCTTTTGCCACACATCTTTTGGAAAACGGATATGACATACGAACAATACAGGAACTTTTAGGTCACAAGGATGTCAGTACGACTATGATTTATACTCACGTTTTAAGCAAAGGTGATCACGGAGTTAAAAGTCCTTTTGACGGACTTTAGCCGATTTATACAGTCTGTATAAATCAGAAACGAAAAAGCATAAATTATAATTTTATAGCTTGATTTTATTTAATAATAGTGGTAATTTTAAAACCATAGAAAATCGATTTATACAGAAGGAAACAGTCTGTGTTTACAGAATTATACAGACTGTATAAACATTGTTGGGCCCTCATAAGGAGCATCTGAGAAAATGTCAGTTCAGCTCGACGACTCTTGTGTTTACACAATCGCGACACCTGAGCGCCTTCTTGAAGCCTCCAAGTTTCAGATGCCGCTACATGAACTGAAACGTTGGGTTGGTGCTGCCGAGCACCTGATGAATGCAAAAAATGCTGGTCGGGAACTCCCCATAGTTTTCGCAGACTCCAGAGACTGCTCCAAATTGATCGCGTGGAGCGTATTGCGGTCGGTGGCAGTAGCCCCTAAAGAAACGCATTACACTATTGGCCAATTGTGGGCGGTCCATAGGTCACGCCCACAAGACCTGCGACTTCTGAGTTCAAAGAAACACATCGCTGAAGGCTTCATCCGCCCTTATGCTTTGTGCCAGACCCCGGATTTTCTACACATTGAGTCAAAGAAACCACGTGTCTGGTTACAGCGCGGCACAACTATTCGCGAAGTCCGTGAGGGTAAACGCCGCTTAGTCGCGCATATGCGTCTGGAAAGAAACCGTGGGATTGTAAATGAGTTAAAAAGGCATCGGATGCAACAGTACAATGGCCGCTTGCCATGCGAGATATGCGGGTTTGATTTTATGGAGGCTTATGGTCCCGTTGGCGCTGGCTTTGCTGAGGCGCACCATAAACAGTCATTGGCTGGCTCCCCCAAAGGTGGTCGCGTCACATCGTTGAATGATTTTGTTGTGGTCTGTGCCAATTGCCACAGAATGCTTCATCGAACCCCTGAATTGCCGAGCGTTGAGTCGCTCAAAACGAGAGTCCGCAGCTCGGCAAAGAAGGCCCAACAAGGCGCTCCAGGCGACGCCAAAAAGCGGCGCGCCTGAGCTTATGCGTTCTCTGAAGGAATTAAATGATGGATAAGCCGTTCCAGCGAAAAGGTTCTGAAAGCAACGCTCATGTGGGGCGTGATTTTGAGGAAGAGGTAAGAAAGTACTTCGAAAAACAAGGCTTAACCTTGAGTGCTCACATTTCAGTCCCTATCGGCATTACTGGAAAGAAAGCGCATTCCTTCGATCTCGGTAACAAAGTAAAGAAGGTTCTTGTCGAGTGTAAGGCGCACAGATGGACTGAAGGCGGTAATGTGCCAAGTGCTAAACTTACGGTATGGAATGAAGCAATGTTCTTCTTTTACGCGGCGCCGCAAGGCTACCGAAAACTTTTGGTGGTATTGCATGATTTCAGTTCAAGAAGAAATGAAACCCTCGGGGATTACTACATAAGAACGTACGCACATCTTATTCCGGCGGACGTCGAAGTGTGGGAATACAACGAGAGTAATAAAAGCGGAAAGAAGATTAAATAACCAGAGAACAAGAACATACAGCCGATCGCTACGCTCCGGCTGATTTTTTCGTTCTGCAAAAAGGATGAAGT
>Ga0207433_10008882_pt1 | contig 16188 bp, 14 predicted proteins | sample YelNatPaOPGAMG01_FD_187559 | JGI IMG/M metagenome (GOLD analysis project Ga0207433, IMG submission 187559) | Hot spring thermophilic microbial communities from Obsidian Pool, Yellowstone National Park, USA - OP-RAMG-01 (SPAdes) (version 3) | ecosystem: Environmental > Aquatic > Thermal springs... | reverse complement strand
GGGCATCGATGCGGCCATGTCAGTGCGCACCATAGACATCCAGCAGCTGCAGGCGCGTACCATGCAGCCGCTGCACGAAGACGGGCAGGAAGCTTTTCATCACGGTGTAGCCCAGGTCGTGGTCGGCCTCGCACTTGTCGCGCAGGCAGGCCACGTCGATGCCGATCGCCCCGACCGGCTCCAGCGCGCGCGCATCGAACGTCCATCGATACGGCGGCACCAGCCACGATGCGCCGACCACGTCGCCCGCCCCGAGCGTGGCGATCACCCGGCGTCCCCGCCCCGGCACAGTGATCTCCAGCGCCACCCGGCCGCTCCGCAGCAGGAAGAATTCGCGGGCTTCCGCGCCTTCATGGAACAGGTAGCCGTCGGCGTCGTAACCGGCATGGCGCGCGCATCCAGCGAGCTGTCCGACCTGTGCATCGGTGAACCCGGCAAGGAAGGGGTGCTCGCGCAGCGTCGGTTCAAGGTCGTCCACGGCGCTCACTCGTACCGTTGTCGAGGATCGGCGCGGATCGCCGCGGCTTCCGCCGTGATGTCGATACCGACCGGGCACCAGCTGATACAGCGCCCGCAGCCCACGCAGCCGGACGTGCCGAACTGGTCGATCCAGTGCGCCAGCTTGTGGGTCATCCACTGCCGATAGCGCGACCGCGCCGACTGGCGGACGCTGACGCCATGGATGTCGGCGAAGTCCAGCGTGAAGCATGAGTCCCAGCGCCGCACGCGTTCGGCGGTTTCGCCGTCGAGGCTGCTGTGATCTTCCACGGTGGTGCAGAAGCAGGTCGGGCAGACCATGGTGCAGTTGCCGCAGCTAAGGCAGCGTGAAGCCACCTCGTCCCAGCGTGGATGCTCGGGCTGGCCCTGCAGCAGGTCCTTGATGCCGTCGGTCTCCAGCCGGCGTCCCATGTGCGCGGTGGCGTGCGCGATCGCGGCGTCCGCTGCCTGCTGTTGCTCCGCGCTGGGCGCATCGTGCGCCACCTGGTCGAGCAGCCGGATGCCGGCCTCGCTGCCCGCCTCGACCAGGAAGCAGTGCTCCCCGCCGTCGAGCAGCTCGGTCAGCGACAGGTCGAAGCCGGTTTCGGCCCTGGGGCCGGTCTGCATGGACACGCAGAAGCAGGTGCCACCGGCCTGGCCGCAGTTGACGGCGATGATGAAGGCCTCGCGGCGACGTGCCGCGTAAGCGGCATCTTCGTACGGACCGTCGCAGAACACCCGGTCCTGGATCGCGATGGCGTGCAGTTCGCACGCGCGTACGCCCAGGAAGGCGTATTTCGGCACCGCATGCGCCGGCGGCTCGACCGACAGCACGCCCTCGCGCCGGAGCATGGTCCAGAGGCTTTCTTCCGGCGGATGCAGGAAACGCTTCCACGACTGGGGCCCGACGGCGAAGCCGAACAAGGCATCGTCCCCGCGGCGCACCAGTCGATAGCGTCCCGCGTCCTGCTCGTCGGTCCAGCCCGAAGGCAGGTCGGTGAGCCGGGTCACATGGTCGTAGACGATCGCACCGTCGCGCAGCGTCGGGCCGAGCACCTGATAGCCGTCGGCCGCCAGCGCATCGATCATGCCCTGCAGCGCATCGAGCGCGACGATCCGGCGAGCCCCCGTTGTCAGGCGAGTCTGTTCCATCACGCCACCCCTCGACGCATCCGCGCCGCTGGCCATGCAGCCTACCTGCGATGGTCGGACCGAGCTTGACGCAGGTCAACTCCGCCCTGGATCGAGGCAGCCATGCCGGTTGCGGCGTCTCCAGGCGCGTGCTGGCCGTGCGCGCGGATAGGCGAGCTTGGCCCTTGAACCGGGTCGGCAAGCGAACCGGCCCTCGCCAGTCACTGGTAGCGCAGGGCATCCACCGGCTGCATCGCCGCCGCGCGACGGGCCGGGTAGTAACCGAAGAACACCCCGACGGCCGAGGCGAGCGCGAACGCGACCAGCACCGACACCGCGGTAACCACCACCGCCGTACCGGCGAGGGCATGCGCGGCCACGGCGCCGCCGATGCCGCACAGCGCGCCGATGAAACAACCCAGCAGCGACAGGATCACCGCTTCGAGCAGGAACTGCAGCAGGATGTCGCGGCGGCGCGCCCCGATCGCCATGCGGATGCCGATCTCGCGGGTCCGTTCGGTCACCGACACCAGCATGATGTTCATGATGCCGATGCCACCGACCAGCAGCGACACCGACGCGATGGCGCCGAGCATCACCGACATCACCCGCGTGGTCTGCGCTGCGGTGTTCGCCAGGGCGGTGAGGTTGCGGATATCGAAGTCGTTGTCCGCCCGCGCCGGCAGGTGATGGCGCTGGCGCAGCAGCGAGGTCATCTCCTGCTCTGCCTGCCGCATCAGCGCCGCCGAGCGGGCCTGCACCATGATCAGCCGCACCGTGCCCGGAAACTGCGTGCCGAACAGCTTGCGCTGCGCGGTGGTGACCGGCACCAGCACCGTGTCGTCCTGGTCCTGGCCGGTCAGGCTCTGGCCCTTGGCCGCCAGCACGCCCACCACCACGAACGGGCTCTGCTTGATGCGCAGGGTCCGGCCGACCGGGTCCTGGTCGCCGAAAAGGTTGCTGGCCACGGTCTGGCCGAGCACGGCCACCTTGGCCGCCGAGCGCACGTCCGCCTCGGAGAACGCGCTGCCCCGGGCGATTGTCCAGTCACGCACGGTCAGCATGTCGGGGCTGGTGCCGACCACCACCGTGCTCCAGTTGTTCGGGCCGTAGACCACCTGCGTGGTGCCCGGCACCATCGGCGCAACCGCGCCCACCGCCGGCAGCTCGGCGATCGCCGCGGCGTCGCCGGTGGTCAGCGTAGGCATGGCGCCGGTACCCATGCGCAGGCCGCCGCTGGTTGCCGAACCGGACAGCACGATGAACAGGTTGCTGCCCATCGAGGCGATCGATGCATTGACCGACATCTGCGCACCCTGCCCCACCGCCACCATCAGGATCACCGCCGCCACGCCGATCACCATGCCGAGCATGGTCAGCACGCTGCGCATCCGGTTCGCGCGCATCGAATGCCATGCTTCCAGCAGCATTTCGCCGATCATCGCGATACCTCCACCGCCGACGCGCTCCGGGGGATCGGCTGGTCCGACACGATGCGCCCATCCACCAGCATCACGCGCCGATGCGCATAGTCGGCCACCTCCTCCTGGTGGGTGACCAGCACCAGGGTGATGCCGTCGGCACGGTTCAATGCCGAGAACAGCTGCATGATGTCGCCACTGGTGTGGGTGTCCAGGTTGCCGGTGGGCTCATCGGCCAGGATCACCCGCGGCCGGTTGACCAGTGCGCGCGCGATCGCCACCCGTTGCTGCTGGCCGCCGGACACCTGCGAAGGAAGGTATCGCTCGAAGCCTTTCAGGCCGACCCGGGCCAGTGTCTCGGCCGCCCGGCTGCGCCGCTCCGCCGAAGGCACGCCTGCGTACAGCAGCGGCAGGGCCACGTTGTCCACCAGATCCGCGCGCGGCAGCAGGTTGAAGCCCTGAAAGACGAAGCCGAGCACGCGGTTGCGCAGGCGCGCACGGGTGTCGCCGTCCATCGCGGACACGTCGCTGCCGTCGAGCACGTAGCGGCCACTGGTGGGCACGTCGAGGCAGCCGAGGATGTTCATCAGCGTGGACTTGCCCGAACCGGACGGCCCCATGATCGCCACCGACTCGCCCGCACCGATGCTCAGGTCGATGTCGCGCAGCACCGGCACCGCTCCGGCCGCGGTCGCGTAGGCCTTGCACAGGCGCTGCAGCACGATGACGTCTGCCGCCGGCATCAGAACACCCGCATATGGAAGCCGCGCGTCGAGCTCGCGCTGTCGCCCGACAGGGTCTGGCCCACCACGACCGGTTCGCCCGCCTTGAGGTCGCCCTTGACGACCTGCACGTACTTGCCGTCGCTGATGCCGGTGGTCACCGCACGCCGTGCGAGCCGACCGTTCACCAGCACGTAGACCGATGCCCCGCCCGGTGTCTCGCCCGATGCCGCGCCTTCGCCGGCTGGCTTGAAGCGCAGCGCCGCCGCCGGCACGGCCAGCACGCCAGTGCGATGCGCGACCTCCACGTTCACGTACGCGGTCATGCCCGGCATCAGGCTTTCGTCCGGGTTGCTCACCCCGACCACCACATCGTAGGTCACCACGTTCTGCTGCGTGGTCGGGTTCAGGCGGACCTGGCGCACCGTCGCGCGGAACACCCTGCCGGGGAAGGCATCGACGGTGAACGTCACCGGTTGCCCGGCGTGGATCTGGCCGACGTCGGCCTCGGCGAAGCTGGAGTCGATCTGCATGTCGCGCAGATCCTTCGCGATCACGAACAGCGTCGGCGTCTGGAAACTTGCCGCCACGGTCTGCCCGATGTCCACCGCACGCTGGATCACCACCCCCGACACCGGCGAACGGATCACCGAGTAGCGCAGGTTGGTGCGTGCCAGCTCAAGCTGCCCCTGCGCCTGCCGCACCTGGGCCTGTGCGACGTGCAGTGCTTCCTGCGTGGTGTCGTAGTCCTGCCGCGAGATGTAGCCCTTGGCGTAGACCGCGTCCGCCCGCCGCGCATTGCCCCGCGCCAGCGCCAGCGACGCCTCCGCGTTCGCCAGCGCGCCCTCGGCCTGCTTCAGGTTCGCGCGCAGGATCGACGGATCCAGCTCCAGCAGCACCTGCCCGGCCACGACGTGGTCGTTGTAGTCCGCCCGCAGCGTCTGCACCGTGCCCGACACCTGGGTGCCCACATTCACCAGCGTGACCGGATTGAGCGTACCGTTGGCAGAGATTGTCTGCGTGATGTCCGTGACCAGGCTCGGCTGCGTGCGGAAGGCCGTTGTCACGCCGGAACCGCCAAGCACCCTCCAGGCCAGCGCGACCGCGATCGCGAGCGCCGCCATGGCGCCCAGCAATGCGATCCGGCGTCGCGTCATGCGCAGCGCATGCATGGCCGCACACGTCGCGTCCGACTATCCACCCGCCTGGAACGATGCCCAGCCACCGTCGCGTCACCATCGCCGTATCGTGACCATCCACGTACGGACGGAGCTTAGGCGGTGCGGGCATGGCGGCGATTGACCCACATCAACCAGAACCGCGCCCCGGCAGTGCCGCACCGCGGCGGACCTTGACCTCGATCAACGCCGACCGGCGAGGTCGCCGCACACTGCCTGCATCGCGCCCGGCGCGACGCAGCGGAGACCGGCGATGCCACGGCAGATCAAGCTGTTCGGACTGGGCGCCAGCCGCCCCCTGGCGGAAGCGATCGCCGCCGGACTCGGGCTGCCGCTGGCGGCGCTCGAAGAGCGCGAGTTCGAGGACGGCGAACACAAGGCGCGACCGCTGGAGAGCGTGCGCGACACCGACGTCTACGTGGTGCACTCGCTCTACGCGGACGAGCAATACAGCGCCGAGGACAAGTTGTGCCGGCTGTTGTTCTTCCTCGCCACGGTGCGCGACCACGGCGCCGCGCGGGTCACCGCGGTGGCGCCGTACCTGTGCTACGCGCGCAAGGACCGCCGCACCCAGCCGCTCGATCCGCTCGGCACGCGCTATGTGGCGCAACTGTTCGAGGCGGTCGGCGTCGACCGCGTGCTCACCCTCGAGGTGCACAACCCGGCCGCGTTCGCCAACGCCTTCCGCTGCGGCGCCGACAACCTGGAAGCGCATGCCGCGATGGCCGCACGCCTGGCGCCGAAACTGGGTGGCGACGACGTCGTGGTGCTTTCCCCCGATACCGGCGGATTCAAGCGGGCGGAGGCATTCCGGCACCACCTGACGGACGTGCTCGGGCGACCGGTAGCGCTGGGCCTGATGGAGAAATGGCGGAGCGGCGGCGTGGTCTCCGGCCGCGCGCTGTACGCCGATGTCGCCGGCTGCGACGTGGTTGTCGTGGACGACCTGGTCAGTACCGGCACGACCCTGCTGCGCGCCGCACACGCGGCCCGCGATGCCGGCGCGCGCTCGGTGCATGCGGTGGCCAGCCATGGCCTGTTCACCGGCGATGCGACCTCGGCGCTGGCCGACCCGGTGCTGGCCAGCCTGCTGGTCACCGACAGCGTGCCGCCGTTCCGGCTCAAGGGCAGCGGCGCCCTGCGCCGGCTGGAAGTGCTGCCTGTGGCGCCCTTGTTCGTGCAGGCGATCCGCCGGGACACGCCGGGGATGCGCGTCTGATCGCTACCGTATCGATACCCGCTGGATGGGGGCCTTGCCGCGACGGCAGATCAGTCGGCGCCTGCTGCTCCATGGGACGTCGCGTCGTCCAGGCATCCGAGCTGAAGGTGCGCGTAGTCCAGGTAATCAGCGGCAACGGCGCGCCAGTGCCGCGGCGGACCGGTGTCCGGATCGTCCAGGTGCCAGGCCGCGATCCTGGCGCGTGCGAAAGCATTGAGCGCCTTGTGGAATGCGATCAGTGGACGCGGAGGACGGTCTCCGGAACGGGCCCGGTAGGCGGCGAACAACCAGCCGTCGATCTCGGGATGGCCCAGCCGGTCGCATTCCATCGCCAGGAAGGCCAGCTCGTCCACCGGATCGTGCAAGCGCAGTTCGCGGTCGAACTCGATGCAGTCGACGATCGTCGGCGGCGTAGTCAGGTAGATGTGCTCGGGCCGAAGGTCGCCGTGCCCCTCGACGATGCGCCGGTCGCGTACGCGGGTGGCCAGCAGGTCGGCGTGCGCGTCGACGAATCCGTGGAGACCGGCTGCCACGGATTCGACCGTACGGCGCGCCTGGCCGTAGACAGGGCGGCACAATGCCGTCGCGATATCGCTCACCGTGGCCTGCAGGTGGCGCTGATAGCCGCGGATGCTCCAGCGGGCGCGCGGCGCATCGCGGAACAACGGGATCAGCCGCGCCACCACCCGCCCGATCTGTACCGGCGTCACCGTTCCCGCGCGCAGGCGGCGTTCCAGTGAGAACGCCTCGGGCAGGCGGCGCATGTGCACCAGCCAGTCGACCGTTCGGCCGCGGCCGTCCAGGCCAAGGCGTCCGTGCGCGTCGATAGCCAGGCGGGTGATGCCCAGGTAGTCGTCCGGCGCCAGGCGCCGGTTCAGGCGTACCTCGCGCATGCAGTTGCGATGACGGGCAGCGGGCGTCGCGTAGTCGATCCGTTCGTGCCGGTAGGGCTTCTTGAGCTTGTACACGTCGTGCCCGACGAGGAACAGCCAGGACATGTGCGTCTCGATGGTCTCGACCCGGTCCGCGTGCCCGGGATAGTGCCCGGGCTGGCTGAGGAACGTGACCTTGGCGACCAGGTCCGGCCCACCTCGCACCGCGGTCGGGGCGACGTCGTCACGCATGTGCCCTGCCTGCCGGGACCGCTGTGGCGAGCGGCCGCGACGGCGCGCACACGCACCCTTGATGCCGATCAAGACGCGGATCGTGCGGCCATGCTGAGATCACACCGCCACGTACCGGCAGGCAGGCATGCGCGATTCGGTCCTCCACCTTCTCCAGCTCGCCTACTTCATGGCGCCGGCCTACCTCGCCAACATGGCGCCGCCGTTCCTGCGCTTCTGGAAAGGCTGGAACCGGCCGATCCACCTGCGCCTGCTCGGCAGCCACAAGACGGTGCTCGGTTTTGTCCTTGGCGTCGTCACCGGGGTTGCCGCGGCGGGGCTTCAGGCGGTGCTCGCGCTGCCCCACACGCTGGCTACCTACACGGGCGGCGCCTGGCTTTGGCTCGGCCTCGCGCTGGGCATCGGGGCGATGAGCGGTGATGCCCTGAAGAGCCTGTTCAAGCGCCGCCTCGGCATCGCGCCGGGCCGCCCCTGGCCGCCGCTGGACCAGGTCGACTTCGTGCTCGGCGCGCTGGCGCTGGCCGGTCCATCCGCCGGGCTCGGCATGCTCGATGTGCTCGCCATCCTCGCGTTCACCTTCATCGGCGACGTGCTGGCGAACCGTCTCGCGTTCCGGCTTCATCTCAAGGACGTTCCCTGGTGAACGTCGCCGCGGATGCTTCACGTCCGCGGCGACCGCAGCTGCTCGAGGAACCAGTCGGCACCCAGCTCCGCCACCTGTTCCAGGGCCCCCGGTTCCTCGAACAGGTGGGTCGCGCCGGGAATGATCTTCAACGCCCTCACGCAGTGCATGCGCGCGAGCGCCTGGCGGTTCAGCGCGAGCACCTCAGCGTCGTTGCCGCCGACGATCAGCAGGGTCGCCGCATCCACCCGCGACAGTGCGGCACCGGCAAGGTCGGGACGTCCGCCACGCGAGACGACCGCCCCGACCCGGCCCGCTTCCTCGGACGCCGCGACCAGTGCGGCGGCGGCGCCGGTACTGGCGCCGAACAGGCCCAGCGGCAGCTGGCCGACATCGTCGCGACCGTCGAGCCAGGCGATCGCCTCGCCCAGGCGACTGGCGAGCAGGTCGATGTCGAACACGTTGTGCCGGTCGGCAGCCTCCTGTTCGGTCAACAGGTCGAACAGCAGTGTGGCGATGCCGGCACGGCCGAAGGCCTCGGCCACGGCATTGTTGCGCGGACTCAGGCGACTGCTGCCGCTGCCGTGCGCGAACGCCACCATGCAGCGCGCAGGCTCCGGCACGCGGAGCACGCCGTCCAGCCGCAGCGAGGAAACGCGCACGGCATGCGCCGCGACGAACGCGGGTGCGCGAGCGGAACGGATCATGGCGATGATCTCCCTGTCCAGAAGCATCGCCAAGCCTGCGCGGCGAAGACGCGCCCGGTGCTGACCCAGATCAACTTTCGCGCCACTGGCAGGAACTTGATCCAGGTCGATATCGCCCGGCGCGGATGCGCTAGCGTGATGACAACCGCCGAGGGAAACGCGCCATGGCCGTCGACAACGCCGGCATCGCCGCAGCGTTCGAGGAGATCGCCGACCTGCTTGAACTGCAGCGGGCCAATCCTTTCCGCGTACGCGCCTACCGCAACGCTGCGCGCACGCTCGCCTCCTGGCCGGAGGAAATGAGCCAGTGGGCCGCGCAGGGACGCGATTTCGACGACCTGCCCGATGTCGGCAGGGACCTGGCAGGCAAGATCGACGAGATCCTGGAACGGGGTACCTGCGACCAGCTCGAACGGCTGCGCGCCAGCTTTCCGCGCGGCATCACCCACCTGCTGCAGATTCCCGGACTCGGTCCGCGCCGCGTGCACACGCTGTACCACGAACTGGGCGTACGCACGCCACAGGAACTGCTGGACGCCGCACGGAGCGGCCGCATCCATGCCATCCCCGGCTTCGGCACCACCAGTGAGCGCCGCATCGCCGAAGCGGCGGCCGGCTACCTGGATCATTCTCGCCGCTGGCCGCTGGCCCGGGTGGATACCGCCGTCGAGGCCGTGCTCGCGCACCTGCGCGCCGGCGCCGGCGTGGTGGAAGCGGTCGTCGCCGGAAGCTACCGTCGTCGCCGCGAAACCGTCGGCGACATCGACGTGCTGGTTGCCTTCTCGCACGGCAGCGACCCGTGCCGGCGCCTGTGCGGGTTCGATCGCGTCAAGCAGGTGCTGGCGCAGGGCCGGACCCGGGCCAGCGTGGTGCTGCGCGATGGCCTGCAGGTGGATCTGCGCGTGGTGCGGCCGGAGAGCTTCGGCGCCGCGCTGGTCTATTTCACCGGCTCCAGGCCGCACAACATCGCCCTGCGGCGCATTGCCCGGGCGCGCGGCCTGAAGATCAACGAGTACGGTGTCTACCGTGGAAGCCGGCGCATCGCCGGCAAGACCGAGGCCTCGGTCTACGCCACCATCGGGCTGCCCTGGATTCCACCCGAGCTGCGCGAGGACCATGGCGAGATCGAAGCGGCGCGCAGCCACCGCCTGCCGGACCTGGTCGAGCGCGACGACCTGCGCGGCGACCTGCATGCGCACACCAGCGCCAGCGATGGCGCCGACAGCCTGGAGGCGATGGCCATCGCCGCGCGCGAGGCCGGGCTGGACTACCTGGCCATCACCGACCATTCGCAGGGCATGAAGGTCGCGCATGGGCTGGACGCGCCGCGACTGCTGGCGCAGATCGAGGCGATCGACCGACTCAACGAACACCTGCGCGGCATCGTGCTGCTCAAGGGCATCGAAGTCGACATCCTCGCCGACGGCAGGCTGGATCTGCCGGACGACCTGCTGGCCCGGCTCGACCTGGTGGTCGGCGCGGTACACAGCGACCTCGACCTTCCTCGCGCGAAGCAGACCGCACGCATGCTGCGCGCCATGGACCATCCGCACTTCAGCATCCTGGCCCATCCGAACGGCCGCCTGTTCGGCACCCGCGCCGGCTGCGAGCTGGACATGGAGCGCATCGTCCGCCATGCCGCCGGACGCGGCTGCTTCCTCGAGCTGGACGCACAGCCGGACCGGCTCGACCTGTTCGACATGCAGTGCCGCCAGGCCCGCGATGCCGGCGTTGCCGTGGCGATCGACAGCGATGCGCATCGTGTCGGCGACTTCCGCTGGCTGCGGCTGGGCGTCGACCAGGCCCGTCGCGGCTGGCTGCAGAAGAACGACGTGCTCAACACCCTGCCCTTGCCCGCGCTGCGCAAGCGGCTGGCCGCGACCATGGGTCGATAAGGTCCGTGGACCGGCCTCGGCCGCGCGCTTCGTCACGCCACTTTTCTTGACGCCCGTCAAGATCGTCGCGACGGCCCGCGCGCACGCTGCCGGCGGACCCTGTGGATCACCAGGCCACATCGCGCGTGCGCGTCGCCAGCCCGGTCACGCCGGTCACGCCGGCGCGGACAACGCGATGCGTGAGACTGAAACGCCTGCCCGAGGAGATGCCATGAAACCCCGCATCCTGCTGGCCTATTACTCGATGACGGGTCATACCCGGACGCTCGCCCTGGAACTCTGCTCGGCGCTCCAGTGCGATCTGGAGGAAATCCGCGAGCCGCGTCTGCGCAAAGGCTTCTCCGGCATGCTTCGCGCGCTCTACGATGCGCTTTCCCGTCGCGAGCCGCCGATCGAGACCGCGCACCACGACCCAGCCGTCTACGACATGCTGGTCCTGGGTGGCCCCGTGTGGGCCGCGCGCATGGCATCGCCAATGCGTACGTATGCGCACCGCTACGCGGGGCATGCGCCGAAGCTCGCGTTCTTCTGCACCGAGGGCGGGCGCGGCGCCGGGCAGGCTTTCGATGAACTGTTGGCCGTGTGCGGAAAGAAGCCCGAAGCCACCCTGGCGGTGGATGCCCGTCATCTTCCGCCGGGCATGCACCGCGACGCGGCGCGGCATTTCATCGCCAGGCTGCATGCGGCGGCGCCGACGCAGGACCTCTGAGGCGCGGCGACGGCGCCCGTGCACGGAGCCGGATACGCGCGACTGCGCATGCGGGAGCCGCGGCAGTTGTTGCCGCGACCGGTGCAGACGGGATCACCATGGCGACCGGAATGAATCGCGTCGAGCGTTATTGGGCACGGTCCATCGACGAGCTGTTCGCTGCGCTGGACGCCGGGCCCGGGGGGCTGACCGGCGCCGTGGCGGCGACGCGCCTGAGGCAGTTCGGACCGAATGCGCTGGCCGAGCCGGCGGTCCGGCCATGGATGCGCCTGCTGGCCAGCCGCTTCACCAGCCCGCTGGTGCTCATCCTGATCGCCGCCGCATTGGTGTCGCTGCTGGTCCGCGACTGGATCGGCGCCTGGATCGTACTGGCGATCATCCTGCTGACGGCGATGCTCGGCTTTCTGCAGGAGTATCGCGCCTCGGTGGCGATCGATACGCTGCGACGACGCGTCTCGGTGACGGTCCAGGCGATGCGCGACGGCATCCTTGCGACCGTGCCTGCCACCCAGGTGGTTCCGGGCGACATCGTCGAACTGTCGGCCGGCGCGCTGGTGCCGGCCGATGCCCGGGTACTCGACGCGCGGGACTGTTTCGTCAATCAGGCCGTGCTGACCGGCGAGTCGCTGCCCGTCGAGAAGCGCCCCGGCGTGTGCCCCGACGACGCCGGGCTGGCGCTGCGCGACAACTGTGTGTTCATGGGCACCTCGGTGCGCAGCGGCTGGGCCCGCGTCGTGGTCGTCGAAACCGGCCGCTCCAGCGTCTTCGGCAGCGTTGCCGGTCACCTGCTGCAGCGAGCCCCGGAGACCGGCTTCGAACGTGGGCTGCGCCGCTTCGGTGCATTCCTGATCCGCTTGATGCTGATCGTGGTGATGGTTGTACTGGCAGCCAACATCATGCTGCATCGCCCTCCGCTGGAAACGCTGCTGTTCGCCGCCGCGCTGGCCGTCGGTCTCTCGCCGGAGCTATTGCCCGCGATCCTCACTGTCACGCTATCGCACGGCGCACGGGCGATGGCGCGCGAGGGCGTCATCGTCAAGCGGCTGAGCGCGATCGAGAACCTCGGCAGCATGGACGTGCTGTGCACCGACAAGACCGGAACGCTCACCCGCGGGGTGATCCAGCTGGATGCGGCGGTGACCGCCGATGGCCAGTCGTCGCCCGGCGTGCTGCGCCTGGCCGTATCGAACGCGAGGCTGCAGACCGGCATTCGCAATGCCCTGGACGACGCACTGGTCGCACGGGGCCGACAAGACCGGCTTCCCACGGAGACCGCGAAAAAGATCGACGAGGTTCCCTACGACTTCCTACGTCGACGCCTCACCGTGGTGATGGAGACGCAGGACCCGGCCATCGCCCGGATGGTCAGCAAGGGCGCGGTGGAGAACATCCTCGAAACCTGCTCGCGGGTCGCTACCGGTGGGCTCGACGAGCCGCTGGACGAGGCGCTGCGTGCGGCGCTGATGCAACGATTCATTGCCTGGAGCCAACGCGGCTTCAGGGTGTTGGCGCTGGCGACCCGGACACTCGCCACGCGACCGCGCTTCACCCGCGACGACGAGCGGGACATGACACTGGCCGGCTTCCTGCTCTTCTTCGACCCGCCCGAATCGCAGGTGGCGGCGACCCTATCGGAGCTTGCCGGGCTCGGCGTCGCGGTGAAGATCGTCACCGGCGACAACCGCTTCGTCGCGTCGCAGGTCGCCGAGGCCATCGGCATGAAGGTGGACGCGCTGCTGACCGGCAGCGAACTGCGACAGCTCACCGACGAGGCGCTGTGGCAGCGGGCCCCGGCGACGACGCTGTTCGCCGAGATCGAACCCAACCAGAAGGAGCGCATCATCACTGCCCTGCAGAAAAGCGGGCACATCGTCGGCTACCTCGGCGACGGCATCAACGATGCCCCCGCGTTGCACGCGGCCGATGTAGGGATCTCGGTGGACGGCGCCGTCGATGTCGCCAAGGATGCCGCGGACCTGGTGCTGCTCAGGCACGACCTGGAGGTGATCCGCCGGGGCATCGACGAGGGCCGGCGCACCTTCGCCAATACCATCAAGTTTATCCTGATCAACACCAGCGCCACCTTCGGCAACATGGTCAGCATGGCGCTGGCCTCGCTGTACCTGCCGTTCCTGCCACTTCTGGCCACGCAGATCCTGCTCAACAACCTGCTTTCCGATATTCCGGCCATGGGCATCGCCGCGGACAACGTCGACCCGGAGTGGGAGCAGACGCCACATCGCTGGGACATCCGGCTGATCCGCCGCTTCATGGTGACCTTCGGCCTGGCCAGCAGCGTGTTCGACCTGATCACCTTCGCCACGCTTTTGACGCTGGCAGGGGGCCACCCGGCGATCTTCCGCACCGGCTGGTTCCTGGAGTCGCTGCTGACCGAGCTGTGGATCCTGCTGGTGATCCGGACTTCACGGCCGTTCTACCTGAGCCGCCCGGGACGCTTTCTTGGGTGGAGCACCGCAGCGGTGATGGCGGTCACGGTCATGCTGCCCATCTCGCCGGCCGCCCAGCTTTTCGGTTTCGTGCCGTTGCCGCGGCAGGTGTTCCTCGCCATCCTCGCGATCACGGCACTTTACGTGGCGACCTCCGAAGCGACCAAGCGGTTGTTCTACCGGCGCATCGCCGCCGGCGAAGTCCGGGCCGACTGAGCCGGACAGGGTTGTCCAGCCGCCTTCCATCACGCTGCCCTCGCTCCGTGTCGACCCGGGTGAACACGTCGGTGCGCAAAGCCGCGCCATGGCCGGCATGCGATCGCCGGCGTCTGTTTAGTTGATCTCCATCAACACCCGGCCTTTCCATCCGCGGCCCAATGCAAGGCATCGACCTACCGATGGATGGCGCCCGTGTCCGCCGTGGAAGCTCGCCCTGACGGAGCCGATCGAGGCGCGGAACCATCGTTCGCAGACAAACTTTCCTGCAGCCCCTCATGCAGGCCGATCGAGGAACCAGGACCCATGCGCGCCGCCGATATCTGCACCCGAGACGTCGTCTGTATCGATCCGGAAGCGTCCGTCACCGACGCCGCGAAACTCATGCGGACACGCCATGCCGGCGCACTGGTCGTGGTCGAGCAGCCGGACGGCGAACGCATGCCGGTCGGCATCGTGACCGACCGCGACATCGTGATGTCCGTGGTGGCCGCGGACGTGTCCGTGGAAACGGTCAAGGTCGGCGACATCATGACCACCCCGGTGGTGAGCTGTACCGAAGACCATCACCTGCTCGAGATCGTCTCCATCATGCGTTCGAAAGCCATCCGCCGGTTGCCGGTGCTCAATGCCAATGGCGGCTTGACCGGCATGGTCGCCGCGGACGACGTATACATGGCCCTGGGTCTGCTGCTGCGCGAAATCAACGATGCGGTCACCGGCGAACAGACCCATGAACGCCAGCTGCGCGCGTAGCACCGACGCCTTGCGGGCGCCACGGCCTGGGTCGCGCATGCGCAACGTGCGCCAACGGCGTTCGAACACGATCGGAACAGTGTCCCCACACCACCGATGCCCCCACTTCCCAGGCTCGCCATGATCTCCCCAGGAACCGAAGGCACGCCGCCGCTGAGCATTCCGCTGGATATCGTCTGCTTCATCATCGGCAAGCTGCGCAGTTACGAAAATGCCGACCTGCGGCGCGAACGGACCGATGGCAGCGACGACTGGGACGGCCCCGGCAACCCGCTGGAATGCGATGACATCGATGCACTGCGCGAACGGGAAAGCGATTACCGCAACGAGCCGGTGTTGCAGGAACTGGAGTCCTTCATCGGCGACCTGCCTGACGACCAGCAGATCGATCTGGTCGCATTGATGTGGCTGGGTCGGGATGGCGACACCCCGGCTGACTGGCCGACCCTGCGCGAGGAGGCGGCGCGTGCCCACAATACGCGCACGACGTCCTACCTGCTCGGTTCGTCGATGGCCGGCGACCTGCTGCAGGAAGGGCTCGCGCTGCTGGGCCATACCTGCGAGGACAGCGACAGCGAAGCGGAATGAGATGCGCGAACGGATGCCTGGCCAGCGCGCCGCCGCTCCCGCACCGTCGACGCCGTGACAGCGCCTCAGTTCGCCTTTTCGCCAGGTGGCGGCAGCCATTGCCGGAACCAGTCCGCGGCAAGCCGCGCCACCTGTTCCAGCGCGCCCGGCTCCTCGAAGAGATGCGTGGCCGCCGGCACCAGGGCCAGTTCCGACGGACAGGTCATGGCCCGCAGTGCGGCGCGGTTGAGCGGTATCACCTCGTCGTCGGCCCCGCCCACGATCAGCAGGGTCGGCGCCTGCACGCGCGCGAGCACGTCGATGCCGGCCAGGTCGGGCCGGCCGCCACGCGAGACCACGGCGCTCACCCGTGCCGGATCGCGCGCCGCCAGTACCAGCGCCGCCGCCGCACCGGTGCTGGCACCGAACAGGCCGACCGGCAGGGAGCGCAACGCCGGGTCGCCGCTCGCCCAGCGCAAGGCAGCGTGCAGCCGCGACACCAGCTTCGGAATATCGAAACGCGCGGCGACCTCGCGCGATTCGTCCGCCGAGAGCAGATCGAACAGCAGCGTGGCGAGTCCTTGCCGATGCAATGCGTGCGCGACGTGGCGATTGCGCGCGCTCATGCGGTTGCTGCCGCTGCCGTGGGCGAATATCACCAGCCCGTGGGCGTCCGCCGGGATCTCCAGGTCACCGTCCAGGACAACGTCGCCGGCGTCGATCCGCGCGGATTCGAGGCTTACCGGCGCCACCTGCTGCGACGACTGTTCCAGCAGGCGCAGCACATCGGCGTCCTCGACGGCGGGAAACCGCTCGTAGAACTGCCCGACCGCACTGAAGTACGGCGGCGCCGACAGGTACACCACGTCGTCGGCCAGCGTCGACACCCGCGCCAGGCTGTCGGGCGCGGCCACCGGCACGGCACAGATCAGGCGCGCAGGCCCGCGCGAGCGCACCCATCGCAGGGCCGCCTGCATAGTGGCGCCGGTCGCCAGGC
>Ga0207433_10008880_pt1 | contig 16189 bp, 15 predicted proteins | sample YelNatPaOPGAMG01_FD_187559 | JGI IMG/M metagenome (GOLD analysis project Ga0207433, IMG submission 187559) | Hot spring thermophilic microbial communities from Obsidian Pool, Yellowstone National Park, USA - OP-RAMG-01 (SPAdes) (version 3) | ecosystem: Environmental > Aquatic > Thermal springs... | reverse complement strand
GGGTCGAGGACAGGGTCCGAGGGGACCACACTAAGGGCGCGTGCTTCGTCGTCACGCTGCCGACGATGCCGCCGAAGCAGAAAACGTGACACCCTCTGGCGTATCCCACGCATGCATCTGTAGAACAGGCCACATGGCTTTTCGGATATGCTAGTCTCACGATTGATTATGATCGCGTCTCATATCGGGCCTCTTCGGAGATGTTTCTCCCGATATTCCTTCATCTGGCGGCTTCATGATATCCAATATTTTCCACGGCGAAATATTTAAAATCAGAATGGATATAGCATAAATCCCTGTCAAAGGCGCATCATCATCTGTTGAGAAAGCTAGCGTCGTGCGTTATGCGAGTAGATGCCTTCGATGGCGTATATCGCGTGTTGGTTCGAATATGAAGGCGAGGTTGGAGAACACGAAGGAGGTCGTGAGTTTCGGAGAGCTCCGGGCAGTTACGGACGATACGAAGCCGAAGGTGCCCCGGCTCGCGGTCGTGATACCTGCATACAATGAGGCTAAGACGATAGCCGAGGTCGTCAAGGGCGCCGCGAAGTACGCGGAAGAGGTCATCGTCGTCGATGACGGCAGCACGGACGGGACTGCGTTCGTCGCGAAGGCGGCGGGGGCGTATGTGATCCGGATATCTAATAACAGTGGGAAGGGCGTTGCGCTTTCCATAGGGTTATCCACCGCTGCGTTAAACGGTGCGGATATAATCGCGTGCATGGACGCGGATGGACAGCATAACCCCGACGAGATACCGATTCTATGCGCACCTATCCTGAGGAAGGAAGCTGATCTAGTAATCGGGTCGAGGTTCCTGAGCGAGGACGGAAAGAAAGAGATTCCGCTGTACAGGACAATAGGCCAGAAAATTCTCACCGAGGCGACCAATTTCGGGAACGGGGTCAAGGTCACGGACTCGCAGAGTGGGTTCAGGTGTTTGACGAAGAAAGCTGCGCTATCGCTCGAGCTGACCGAGACGGGGATGGGCATTGAGTCCGAGATGGTGAGTGATGCAGCGAAGCGAGGGATGAAGATCGTGGAGGTACCTATTAGCTGTAGGTATGAAGGATTGGAAACATCGACCTTGAAACCGACGAAGCATGGCATGAGCGTATTATCATCGATAATCAGTAATATTAGAGATGAACACCCGTTATTATATTTTGGTTTGGGCGGGTTGATAATTGCATCGATTGGGATTGTTGCTGGCCTATATTCAATTTATCAATTCATAGCTTATAAATCTCTTCCATTCTTGCCGAGTTTAGTTGCCATCTTGCTATTCTTCCTCGGCACGATTTCAATATTCTCAGGCGTTATTCTGAATTCGCTTGTTCGTTATAGACAAAATAAGAACAATTCTTAATAAATAAGATAATCATGGTCTATGGGAGGCAGTGAGGGATTCGTTGATACTACTCATAATGGTAATTCTATTGACGTTATTCTCAATTCTTCTCTTATGGCAATTCTTGGGATACCCCTTAACAATGGAATTTCTGGCTCGATATCATCGAAGCAAGGAATTCGATGATACATATTTGCCGTTCGTTTCCATTATTGTTCCCACTTTCAATGAAGAAAAGTCAATCGGAAAACGAATAGACAACCTTCGAACCCTTGACTACCCATATGATAGATATGAAATCTTGATTGTTGATTCTGGTTCTCAAGATAAGACTGTATCAATCTCAGAAATCAAGGCAGCTGAGAAAACATCACCCTCTGTTAGAATTCTAAGAGAAAAGGAGAGAAGGGGGAAGGCATCGGCTATCAATTTCGGGCAATCGGTTGCAAATGGTGAGATAATTGTTGTGACTGACGCAAATTGTATTTTTAATAAGGATGTGTTGAAAAAGATAATCCCGTATTTCAAAGATCCATCAGTTGGCGCCGTCGGAGGAAGATTTGTTGTACTCAACGCTGGGGAGAATGAACTCGCTTCATCGACACAATTCTACTGGGAGATCGAAGCAATCATGAGGATGGGTGAAAGCAAATTAGATTCGGCCTGCTTATTTCACGGAGAACTTAATGCGTGGCGAAAGGGCATTGTCAGAGCAGACGAGAGAATGATATCAGAAGATCTTGATATGGCCATTCAAATAAGAAAAAAGAATTATCGCATTGAATATGAGCCAGACGCCATTGTATATGAACCGGCTCCTACGACTGTGAAAGATCAAATAAAACAAAGAAAACGAACAAGTGTCGGGACTATTCAATGTATTCACAAACATTTAAGATATTTATTAATTCCTCGTGATTATTATCGAGCTATTATATTTCCATCTCATAAAACTCTCGTGATGCTGTCCCCGTTTTTCGCATTAGGCATAATGTTCCTTTACATCATATTTATTATCATAGGACGTCTTGATATTGTGATTATTCACATTGTGTCTATGATAATAACGGCAAGCTTACTGTTCATTGCTTTTTTACAATTAAAGAAAACTATCATCAAAAGAACTTGCAATCAACAATTCTCAGATTCAATTCGAAATGGAACTTTTATCCATAGAATCATCTCATACATATTCTTAAACGAATATCTCATTCTACTGGCATGGAAAGACTATTTGTTGAAAAGATATAGCGTGCTTTGGGAAAAGGTAGAATCTACAAGAAATTAGATAGATCGGAATAATATCATAGGATACTTATCGATAACGTAAGGATGTTTCCTCATTCCGAAATAGGAGCATTATCTGGATGATGAGACTGAGTTCTAATAATGCCTGCTTATAAAATCATGCTAAATAATAGGTAATGATATTTTTCTTCAATTTATTCTTAAAGAACTTTAAAATATCAAATTTCTCATAATACTGAAGAGGCGTAATTTCCAGTGAACATATTGGTAATATCTTCAGTTGATCCAATGCACGCTTCTCACAATCGGATTCATGAGTTATTATCCATTCTTTCTTCAAGGCACCAAGTTGATATAATTTCAACGTATGCCTGGTGGCTTGAAAATCTCGATAAAAGAGGCTATTCTTCGGATTATTATAAAGGAGAAATACAGGAAACACTCTCCAAAGTGAGAGTGGAGTATTTATCAAAAAAAAGACAGCATCCAATCATTCAAGAATGTTTGGTTGGCATTAACATAGACAAGATATTACAGGCACTTCAGGGCAGGGATTATCAATTATTATTCAATCACGGGACAATCCTGTCAGGCTTGCTAGTTTCATATCGCTTTCCAACTGTTCCGATGATTTATGATATTTTTGATGATATAGCAACAATGGCTGCCAATTCGCCAACCGTGCCAGATTTTTCAAGACCAGTAGTAAGGATTGTTGCAAATTGGCTTATTAACAAGACCATAAGTCGTAGCAAGATCGTATCATTAACAACCCCTAAGTTAGCCTCCCATTTTCAAATTTCGAGTGAAAAAATTCAGATAATCCCAAATGGAGTGAATACCGACCTTTTTAAAAAAATCGATAAAGAAAGAGCAAAGCAATCCTTTGGACTGACAGGAAAGAAGGTAATAGGATATGTTGGTATTCTCCGGGAATGGGTGGACTTTGAAATGATGCTCGGAGCTCTCTCAAAATTGGAAAAAAATTCTATCGAGTGCTATCTATTCGTTGTCGGAGGAGAAGGACGTATAGATGAATTAGAAGCAAAAGCAAAAATATACGGGGTACAAGACCGGGTGATTTCGATAGGTACCTTGCCTTATTCCGAAGTTCCCTTGGCAATCTCCGCGATGGATATTGGCCTAATACCTTTTGGAAGTGATACGGTTGCAATGAATGCCCTGCCATTAAAGTTGTTCGAATATATGGCGTGCGAAGTGCCAGTTATTTCTCAGAGAATAAGACCAGTTATTGACGCTGTAGGAGACAATATCCTGTACGCATCAAATGCCACCGAGCTTGCAGAAAAAATTAGGCTCCTTTTATCATCGGATAGTCTTAGAAGCGATCTCGGAAAAAGAGGCAGGTCAATCGTCACTTCAAAATGGAATTGGCAATCAATTGGCAAACAGTTAGAAGCTGTATTAGAAGCTGCAGCGAGTGAGAAGAAATGAGAGTGTGTTTGTTGGGACATTATCAGCGAGAGCCGACCGAAGGAACAAGAAAAATATTCGCTGAGATAAGCAATAGAATTTCGCAGCTATGTGAGACAATGGTTTGCGATATCTCAGACATCTCGGCGATTAAGAATGCTAGAAATTTCCATCCCGACATCGTTCACGCAATAATGGGCCCTTCGTCTTTGTTATCTATTTTCATATTAAGAATTTGGAGCTTCTTGTTACGTCCAAAAGCGTTGATTTTGACAGCAACGCAGTTTACGATAAAAAGATTTTCAATTGCCAGCTTCATTATTAAGCCTGATTTGGTAATTGTTCAATCGGAACGAACCAAGGAAATACTAGAGAAGATTGGATGGAAAACCCTCATATTGCCAGCAGGCGTTGATACAAATAGATTTATTCCTGTTGATAATGAGAAGAAAATTGAACTGCGAAAAAAATTCGGGTTGGCATCGAACAAGAAGTTATTACTACATGTCGGACCAATCAAATATAAAAGAAATCTCAATTGGCTTGTGGATTTAAGATTAAAGAACAGCAGTATTTTGTGTATTTCTCGACCTAACGATTTAGGTGATAGAGCGCTCATAAGAAAATTGCAAGATGATAATGTTAACATCATATCAGCGTATATTTCTGATATAGAAAAAATCTATCAAATGGCAGATTTGTTCATATTCCCTGCAATGGATATCGAAAGTTGTATCGAAACTCCATTATCTGTGTTAGAAGCAGGCTCTTGTAACCTGCCAATTATGACAACCGAGTTTGGATCTATTCCTATGATTTTTAGGAATACAAAGGGAATAATATTCGTAAAGGGATATAATGAATTTCGACATGCTATTAAAATATTTGATGAGGCAGAAAAATTTGAAAGTTACTCAAGAAATGCCGTGCTTCAATATGATTGGGATAACATATGCAAGATAATTTTGGATAAATATTACGAGATCCTGGATAAAACATTGGAGAATTGAAATTATATGAATAATGATGGATTTATTTGCAGATATAAAAGAAGCAATAGATTACAGAAAAAAGGCGGTGCCATAATTGCATTTATTGGAATTGATGGAAGTGGTAAAAGCACAATTGTCGATCGTCTTTATGAGAATCTGCTGAGCAGAAAGATGAATATAAAGAAAGAGTGGTGTGGTTTTGAAGATTGGTTTATTTTTAAGCCCGTTTTTAAATTCCTAAGACGCTTCTTTCGAACGCCCCCGAACGATATGTCTGCAGAGGAAAGATATACACTTATGAGAAATAGACTTCGAAATAAGTTTATTAGATTTGCATATTATTTATTCGTAAGTATTGATTACATTTTTCAATTAACAATTAAAGTTACACTTCCTAAGAAATCTGGCTTAATTATTTTATGCGATCGATATTTCATCGATCAAGCAATAACTTTTTCAGTTGAAATGGAAGCGCCATCCTTATTTTCTTTTTTCTTGATCATATTTTCATTTTTCTTGCCCAAACCGACCTTGGCATATGTCGTATTTGTTTCTCCAAAGACTTCGCTTAATAGGAAAAGTGACATACCTTCTATCGAATATATAGAAAAAAGGCTGAGAGTATATGAGCGAATTGTGTCAATTTATAATTATAAAAGTCTCAATGGCGAGCTTGATATCAATTTTAATATCAATAAAATAATTAGGGATATCGAAAATTCAGATTTACTATAGAAGACGGATTTTGGTTAAGAGCATGAAAACTAAAAAAGTATTAATAATCGGGATCGATGCACTTGATTCTTTGACACTTAAGAAATTATCTAATCGTTTGCCTACCTTTTCGCGCCTCATGAATAATTCTAACATCAGCTTTGATGGCGTGTTTCCTCCAGATTCACCAACATCTTGGGCATCTATCTATACTGGTTTGAATCCCGCAAGACATGGAATCTTATTATTTATTGACCCGCTTAAAAGAGTAAGCACAATGATAACCCAAGATGTAGATGATAGTTCGATACGAAAACGCACCTTTTGGGATATTGCAGGGAATAGCGGAAAAAAAGTAATCGTACTACCACATCTGTTAGGTTATCCACCATGGGATGTTAATGGATTAATGATAGGAAGATCTGGAATAAAGAAAGATGTGCAAATCCGGAGCTCATATCAAATTTCTGATATCAATTTGGATGATTTTGCTTGGACCATTAGTCTTTATCCCGGTAGAAACAAAGAAAAATATGTTAGATTGGCAAAAAGCCAACTGAAAAAGGAGTTTGAATTGGGAAAAAAATTAATGCGAGAATTTGATTGGGATTTGTTTTTTATTTCTTTCGGAGAGCTTGATCCAATCCAATACGCATATTGGCATTTTTATGATAAGAATGACAGTTGCTATCCTGGACCGAATAAATACCAAGATGTGATACCACAATTCTATCAGATGTATGATATGATTGTCGGAAATTTGATGAAATTAGCTGGCAACGATTGTTGCACAATAGTTGTAAGCGACCATGGGATTGGCTCAAGACCTACAAAATTATTTAATATTAATGAGGTCCTTAGAAGAAATGGATTCCTTAAAGAAAGTGATAAGAATAGAATCAGTAATAAAAAATTATTAAAATCATTAATTCTCAGGACGGTTGGTAATTTGGATTTGACAGACTTCGCAGCCTTGATGCTGAAGAAATTTCCGGTTGGCAAGGATTGGTTCATAACCAATGAAAGAATCGATTGGGAAAAAACCGTTTCATATCTCACAGATCAATCGGGCATCAAGAATTATCCTTATGGTGGCATACTAATCAATAAAAGTGTTTTACAAGATTTAGAATATGAAATTGTAAGGGATAAGATTATCTCAATTTTTTCATCAATAATTGATCCTACAGATGGAAAACCGATTTTCAAATGGATAGAGAGAAGAGAAAAATTATATGAAGGTGAATTTATAGAAAAATATCCCGATATACTTTTCGAAATGAGAGATGATTACGGAGCTGGTATGGATTTATCAAAGGATATATTCGATCACAGCCTTTCTCATAAAATAGTCCCTGGCTGTCATAAACAGCACAATGCAACTTTCTTATTATCAGATATGGAAATCGATCTTCCTGCTCAAGTGCGAATGAATTTGATGGATGTTACACCAACAATACTAGATATTTTAGGAGTTAAAACCAATATTCAATTTGATGGTTCCAGTATTATTTCTCAGAATGAGGGGTTCAACTTGTTATAATATAACTGAGGCTTTGGTTCTAAACTCTTGACCGCTCATTTCCTCGCTCTCTGAGCTACTAGTTCTTTATTATACTTCGCTAATTATATAGATGAGGAAATCCATACCCTTTGTAGGCAAACAGAGGTATCCGGGATTGCACGCCACCGAAATCACGATACTTCCCGAGATATTCAACTTTTGCGGACAATCGAAGATGGACACATTCTCACTCGATATCGACCAACTTCTTCCCGAACTCTGCAGCTACGACGACATCACGGTCAACAGGGTGAGATTCTCTCTTGAAGCGATAAGAAAGCACTCTGGCAGTTTCTCTTCTTTACAGCATAAGCATTAGACAGGAAGACCTCCGACTAGCGAACGAACTCTACTTATCGCCTTCCTGATCAGACAGCTGTTCGATGCGACCTTCAGGGACACGGAAGGCCTTCTAACGCTTCTCGCAGAGTACTTCAACATCAATAATGTCCCCGACCACTCCGTCCTCGTCAAGAAAAATAAAAGTGGTAGATGGTTCGTTATTTGGAAACAATTTCACTGATACGTCCTATCGCTCCTTCCGAAGCGGAAGATCGTCGTCGCGACCGATGCAACGGGATTCAGCGGTCGCAATAACTCCTGGCGAGAGACGGTCTATGGAATAAGAGCTAGCCAGGACTGGGTCAAAACGCATGCTGCGATCGAAGTCGACTCCTTCTTCATCCTCAGCTACGAACTCACTAAATCGAACGTCCATAAGAGTCAAATGTTCGAAGCCGTTTGGAATGGTCTCTACGACAACATCGTCCCTGTGCGAGGCCTTGCAGACTCCGCATACAACGGGGAGAAATGCCTACAAACAGCAATCAGACACGGAGCTATGCCTATGCACGGGCTCAAGAGGAACACGAGGTTCTTCTTCAGACCGCAGACGCAATATCCGAAAATGGCTCACTTCGCCAAGCATTGGCCAAACAGATACGAAGAGATGTACGGGAAACGCAATCATGCCGAGACGGCTTTCAGCATGATTATAAGGCTGTTCGGATATCGCGTCAGATCAGATCTAGGATTGGACGAAAAAACGAGGTTCAGGCGAAGCTGTCGATGTTCAATATATTTCCACTGGCTAGGAAGAGTCCGAACTCATGGATTTAGTTTTGCAACACAGTCATCTATATATCCTCAAGCTTCATCGCTTCTCATGTTCCCTTTGTTTTTCTACATATATTTTAATGTTATTAAGAAAAATACCTCAATCTCTTGGATTATAATAGGAATTCTAATGATAATATTCTTTATATTCATTTATCCGTCCCCAATGATAGTCTTAATCATATGCCTTTTATCTCAGGGGATATTGCAAATCGATTTCTTCTAAGAAGAAAGGATAATAGAAAGACTACGATGCGCATTATCGAAAATGAAGAAATCAGGAAGAGTATTTTGGTACCACCTGATTTTAATGCGATAGGATCCAAAAGAACTGATCTGGATAAGATACATTACGATATTACTACTCAGAGAATATATGACATTGGCAATCTCTCATACTATATTGTTAATTAATAAAATTATCTTATAGATCATTATTGAGATATGTATTAGAAATCTCAGCACCAGGATTTTCTTATGACAAGCTGAAAGAGGTTGAACAATACTAGCCTGCATCTTACACTATTTTTAGCGAATTCCTCTATCTTGATATTCTAGCGGTATTATAGCGCACTATCTGGTATGCTGAGAATTGTATTGACATATTTGCGGTTCGAGGTTAAATTGCTAAGCACTCTGATAAGAGCTTCTTGAGGTTTAGAACCAAAGCTAATATTATATAATTTTTCAACCATGAAAAATATAATATGTTCTTAAATCACCGTTGTCATATATTTTATATGCACTAACATCATTTGTTAAATTATCAAAGTCGTGTTTATTGAAGCTTCCTTCTTTCGGAAATACATTGTAATAATAATTAATAACTGCATTATCAAATGTTAAATATATGTCTTTTGAATATTGTTTCCCAATATTAATACAAGATTCGTTATATCCGAAATGTGGAATCGGAAACACATCATTAGTATAAAATATAGCATCAGATCGTATCCTCGCCGCATTGGGTCCTTCCCAATAATCAAGGTACCTTGCAAACATTCCGAGAATTTCTATAACATGATTTTTATCATTTTTATATTGAATGAGCCATAGGTTTCCTTCTGAATTGGCTATAGAAACTTCGGGATTATATTTCCCTATATTGGGAGAAGGATAGAAACTAAATATTCCCAAATAAGAAATAAGGAAAAAAAGGATAACAAATATAATAATTATTTTCGTTTTGCTTTTAAATGAAAAATTGATTGTTCTTAATAAAACTACAATTCCAGCGGAAATAGTTAGACCAGATATTATCAATGAAAAACTTATTATTCTGCCGAATGAAATGATTATGCCATTAAAAAATGCTACGATAGATAATAATAAATAGACACAATTTGAAACCCAAAGGTATTGAAACAGCCAAGATTCTTTCTTCTCTTTTATGAAATGTTTAATAATTATGGGCAAAATTAATCCCATAAAGATGAGCAGTAAACATATTCCATATGTATAAATGAATATTATAATTGTATTAAAAATTTCAAGATTCGATCGTGATAGTAATTCTTGATATCGCGCAGCTTCAGATTCCTCGAAGTTGCCGGATAAGATTAGATAAAATCTTCGTAATGTAAGATTGAAAAAGGATAAATCGCCTATCCATAAAATAAAACAAATTAATAGCAAAGAAATTGAATAAGAAGCTGAGTGAAAATCTAGTAGTATTTTATTCCGATTTTTAGTCAACTTTTCTTTTCTTTCTCTTAGCCAGCCGATCAACGGCATAAGTAATATAATAAATGGTAATAAAATACAAACCTGTGGATGAAAAAAAACTATAGAAATCAAAAAAGCCGATAGAATAGCAACCCATCTTCTTCGATTACAATCATGATATACTCTTAATTGAAGAAATAGTATGAATGGGACCAATGTATATACAATACATGCAGGCGCAAAATAGTCCGAAATTATCCATGAATTTGGCACCGATCCAATAATTAAAGACATCATTCCTATTGTTCTATCATGAAATAATGCCTTTCCAAAGCAATAACTTCCCAATAACAGAAAAACCGCGAAAAATGAGATAATGATCTTATGGAAATCTAATGAAGTAAAGCCTCCCATAAAATATAATTCGATAACGATAATATGAGAACTAGGGTAGATATTATCTGTTGATATTCGTCCAGTATTTATCATATCCCTTAATATGCCCAAATGAGTCAGGCTATCGTGTCTATCAAGGGAAATGTAACCTCTAAGATATGGTAAAATGGTAAATGAAAATATCAATAAAGATAATGAAAAAATTATAATTAGATTATATCTTCCCCGCTGTGGAATATTAATAGAAAATACGATTGCAAAAAAAGAAAAAATTAATGAGCAGATCCCGAGAAACCATACCTCATAACCCACAGAATCATAAATTGATAGCTCGTATCCTTTTGATGGTCCTGATATTATGATAAAATCAAAAAATAATAAAGAAGCAATTAAGGAAAGAATCCCAAATCGAAGTAGCCATTTCATGAAAGTTATCCCTTCTTTATTCTATTATTAATTATCCAATTATTCTTTTATTTTCAATTGGCATATTGAACCATATCTGGAATGGAACAATATGTAGTTCTCACTTCTAATTTTAATTTTACCGTTTACTAAAGCACTAGCGCATTGTCTATATTATACTATTATTCTTATCAAGCCTTAAAGAAAATATCTGACGAAATAATACGAAATAAGTCATTTAGCATCAATATACTGATATCTATGTATCAAAATATCTAGCCATTTGGAATAATGTATTGCGATCGCAAATCGGGTGTAATGAATATGGCAGCTCGAGTCTGCATTATTGCCTTTCCATGGCGCTCAAACAATCCATATGATTTCTTATCTGAAGTCATACAAATCATCTCAAATATTTCATCTGAAATAATAATTATAACTGGAAATGCAAAGAAAATAAAATATGACAATAATAAGAACATCAGGATATCAGACGTTGGCATTTCAGCCCATTATTTGAATGAAATCAATCCGAGACCATATTCAATTTTTCTTTGGCTAATAAAAAATATTATCATTCAAATTAAACAATCTTACAGGATTTTGAAAATGAGATACGATTTTGATGTTGTCATTTATTATATGGCATATCCTTATTTCATTCTTCCGTTAATCACATCAAAAATACTCGGTAAGAAAAATATTGAAATCCTTACAAGAGGTAAACGACAATCGCTAATTGAAAGGATCATATCTGTTCAAGATCATATCATCCTGAGGCTATTGGACGGGATTGCACCAGAATCCTCAGGACTGGTCAGTGAATTGCGTTTGGAAAAATATGAAAAGAAAATCTTGCCCATTGGTGCTCGTTACATTGACGGCTCAAAGTTTACAATTAGAAAGGAATTCGAAAAGAGGAATCTGGTGATCGGTTATATCGGAAGAATGTTTCAGAGCAAGGGAATTTTGGAATTTATTGATTCAATTCCATTTGTGATAAGAGAATTGCCAAGTGCGACATTTATGATTATTGGGGAAGGGGCGCTATTATCTTTAGTAAAGGAAAAATGCTCTTTCATTGAAAAGCAGACTGGTGCGCGAATTGAAATAATAGGCTATGTGAAAAGAGATAGGATATCATTTTTTCTCAACGAAATGAAGCTATTGGTATTACCATCAAGATCAGAAGGATTACCAACCATAATATTAGAAGCCATGGCGTGCGGAACACCAGTTCTTATAACGCAATCTTGCGCCATTGCTGATTACGTGAAAGATGGATACACTGGTTTCATTCTAAGTGATACTTCGCCAAAAGCAATTTCAAATGATATTATTAGAGCGATCAGGAATCCTAATTTAAAAAGCATCGTTGAAAATGCAAAAAATATTATTGACAATCTATTTTCTTATCAGAGTGCGATAGATAGATGGAAGAAGATTATAGATCTACAATTCGACAAGAAATGATATTTGCATTGCCCTTTAAATTGTTTTATTAGATATATTATGCCGAGGAGATTCTCAAGCAAACTCGTAATCCCTTTGGCAGTCATATCCTTTATCTGCGACGATTAGCCAGACAGGTTGTTACGCTAGTCAAAGCTTCTTTAGGATTCTGATAAAGTCAGGAGAGGCGTTCCAGAGCCCGTACCTGAGCTTGATAGTAGCTATCAGCTGTTTTCTTGTCTCAGCGGCGATTGTCTGCTTGAGATATCGTCTTATGAGGTGTCTATTGCGAGGTCGGCCATGTTTTCCTGTCCTCATCTCGAGAGTTCGAGTGTAATAGAAGCTTGCGGAGGTCGGAGAGAAGCCTGTAGAGTCGACGGCGAGATGCAGTATTCTAAGGCGAGCGTCGTCGAGGCAGGCGAGGAGTAGCTGTTCGAGCATCTTCGTGTCTGTCCTGGCGGAGAACTTCTGGAGAGTAGTGGAGTGTGGCAATTTCTTGAGCCCGAGCTCCTATAAGAGGAGAGTGCAGGCCTCCATCAGCTCGCAGAAGCATTCATAGGACTTCCTGAGGTGCTGACGGAACGCCAGCAATATTATGTGCTGATGATTGTTGTACGGGTGATCTGCATACTTCGATGCCTTTAGAGGATATCTCGTTCTTCTAAGGATTCTCATTTATCTTCGTACGATGAGAATAAGTTTTATCTGGTGACTGATTTCCTGATTCTGTGGCAGGAGGTCATCCCATCCTGACGCCGGATTCTTCATTGGAGTGAATTTATGGCCCTCAAGGAGGGAGCCATATCGTGTCGTAACTTTGATCTTTTCAAAATGTCGCCTTTCATAGGGGTTTCTACACAGCTTTAACTGTATATCTCATATATCTTTTACATTATACATCATCTTGTCGGTTTATATGATAATAAATCTTACATTCGATGTGCCAAATTCTTATGAGCTCGCCCCAAAATCATTCGACGAAATAAGAAACGCCATAAGAAGAACCTTTGAGGTCCTTGATGAGATCGGATGCCGACAAGCCACCTGGTTCATTGATGAATATGGATACAAGATAAGCGAACGTGATCCTGCACTATTGACTGAAATAAGTGATTATGGGGAGATAGGCATCCATTCGCATATGAATTATCCGCCTTGGGGGAAGAGAAATCGCCTTCCCAGAAATAAGGACATCATGCTGCGTCAGATTAAGGAAGCGAGAGAACGTCTTCAGTTATGGGCTTCATCGCAGGGATTAGGCCAAAAACAAGAGATATGTTCGATTCGATCAGGAAATCTGCTCACAACCGATGATTATTTCAGGGCACTGTCGGAAGCAGGAATGCTAATTGATTCATCATTTGCAGCCTATCGTACAAGATATACAAGACGCCCTATTCAGTTGGTTACGAATTTACTCTACAAATTCACATTTGGATATAGATTCACCGATATTAGGCCTGTAAAGCCGGGAACTCAACCATTCTTTTTCGAGATAAGATCTGAGGATAAGAAATCTAAGTTTCGATGTCTCGAATTTCCGATTCACATATTCACTTTAGATTTTCAAAGAGGGTTAGATTTAGAAAGGATGTTCTTTGATCAATTGGAATCAGCAAGGGAAATCAACAAGAACCCCATCATTACAATATGCTCTCACCCATATGAATTCTCTCACAAAGAAACAGCAGCAGACTTTGCGCATGAATTTATCAGACTATTTAAGGAAATAAAAGAAAACTGCTTATTTCATACTTTATCACAAACACGCGATAGACTCGCAATTTGATTTGTTTTCAGAATCAAACCAATCAAATTATCTTCATTCTCAGATTTGGGAAATAATCGGTTTCTTCTTCAATCATGTTAATTCGAAACGAAATTGTAATCTCAAATCCATATATGTCTCTGCCCGAAAATATTTATAAATCCCTAATAAAATAAGATGACTATATGAGAAATAAGGTTCTGATTCTATCATATTACTTTGAAGAGGAATTGATTGGCTCAATTAGGTCACAAGGGCTAGCGAAATATCTTCCTAGATTTGGCTGGGATCCAGTTATATTGACACATGGCGATACTGGGTCTAAGAGTAAATATTCTGGCATAACTGAATACGTTCAGTCAGATGACATGTTTTCTTTATGGAGAAAAAAATTGGGTATTGAGCAGAATAAAGTCATAAGACCTTATTTGAAATTACCCAATAAGCATAGATCATTCGTAGATTGGATAACAGGTCTTTGGGACGAGATATTTCTGTTTCCTGATGCACAAAAAAATTGGATACATCCAGCAAAAGAAAAAGCGCGAGAATTAGCGAGTCGCGATAAATTCGATGCAATAATTAGTACCGCCTTTCCTGTTAGTAGCCATATTATTGCAAGATATTTAAAGACGGAATTTGAAATCCCTTGGGTAGCGGATTTCAGGGATTTATGGAGCCAGTACTCGTATTATCATTATAGTCCTCTGAGAAGATTTGCAGACTTCTGTTTAGAAATCTGGACGCTATCTAAGGCGGATGCTATTACAACAGTATCCACACCATTGGCATTAAAATTAAGACAAATTCATGGAAAGAAGAGAATAGAAGTCATTATGAACGGGTTTGATCCGGAACTCCTTAATCATCATCAAAAATTGAGCCACGATAAATTCAATATAGTTTATACAGGACAATTGTATAAAGGGAAAAGAGATCCAATGTTGCTCTTTCAGTGCATTTCAAATCTTGTTAGAAAAGGCATTATCGATGAAAATAAAATAGAAATCCAATTCTATGGTCATATCCCAGAGTGGCTCGTGCGAGATATTGAGAAGATGAGATTGAATGGAATAATAAGATTAAATGGACCAGTTGCTAGGGAAATAGCGTTGCAAAAGCAACGCGAAGCACAATTATTGCTATTACTTAGTTGGAATGATCCTAAAGAGCCTGGGATCCTCACAGGCAAACTCTTTGAGTATCTCGCTGCGAAAAGACCCATCATATCTATTGGCCCTGAGACATCGGAAATAAAAAATATATTGGAAAGCACAAAAGCAGGAGTTCATCTGACGAATGATGAGGAAATCAAAGAGTACATTATAAAGAAATATTCGGAATTCAATACAGCAGGGCAAATTGAGTATCATGGGATTTCTGAGCAAATCAATAAATATTCTCATATCGAAATGGCAAAGCGTTTTGCCTCAATACTGGATGAGATTGCGAAATAGAGTGACAATATCATTCATTTCACATCATCTATCGGAAAAATTCTGAGAATATCAACTTATAATCTCTTTGCAGAACAGCAGTGTAGAAACCTTATGAAAGGTGACATTCTAGGAATATAAATGTTGCACGCGATATAGCCACTCCCTGGCGCCAGCAAATTCACTCTGATGAAGAATACAGCGCTGGGGACGAAATGACTCCGTGCCGCAGAATCGGAAAAGCGGTCGCAAGATAAAACTCGTTCGCATCGTACGAAGACGGATGAGGATCCTCAAGAAGGGAAGATACCCTCTGAGAAAATCAAAATTCGCAAATCACATCTATTCGGATCATCAGCATATCATTCTGCTGACATTGCGCTAGCTCCGAAGAAAGTCGTATCGGGACTTCTACGAGCCTGATGGAGGCGAGCCTCCGGGTGCTGCAGCTGGCCGTCGACTCGACTGGCTTCAACTCAACGGCTGCCAGCTATTACACAAGGATTCTCGAACTGAGGACGGGGGAACGCGGCCGTCCTCGCAACAGGCGCCTCATCAGGCATCATCTCAAGCAGACCATGGCGGTGGAGACGAGGAGGCAGCTCATCGCCGCCGTCAAGTTCAGGTACGGTCCTGCGAACGACTCTC
>Ga0207433_10008879_pt1 | contig 16195 bp, 14 predicted proteins | sample YelNatPaOPGAMG01_FD_187559 | JGI IMG/M metagenome (GOLD analysis project Ga0207433, IMG submission 187559) | Hot spring thermophilic microbial communities from Obsidian Pool, Yellowstone National Park, USA - OP-RAMG-01 (SPAdes) (version 3) | ecosystem: Environmental > Aquatic > Thermal springs... | reverse complement strand
CGGCGTCTTTTAGCGGTATTTCAGGCCACTCGACGAGGCTTGGAGGCTGAGGAGTGGCGGTTGCAGCTTTGGGCTTGCGCTTGAAAGCCTCTGTTAAACGCCTAAGGATGCTGCTCACTTGTTAATCCCTCCAGAAACCTTAAGCCTTTGGCTGTTATGCGGTAAGCCGCTGTATGCTCGCCGCTTGTTTTTTCGACAAGCCCCTCGTCAATTAGGAAGCGGAATATTCCCTCAAAAGTCGCATGCGTCCCGCAGTGCATTACGGTGCGTTTTTCAAGTTGGCTTCTGCGCAGCTGCTGCCTTTTCAACTCGCTTAGGACGATTTTTGCGAGCCTTATGCGTTCTTCGAAACGTTTAGTCACTCAAGCGTCACCTCAACGGGCTTTTGGCTGCTGTAGTATGGCGGACTGTGCCTGTCACACCAGAGCAGGATTTTCAAGTCGCGTTTTCCGTCAAGCCCATAAGTGGATGGCACCAGATCAGGCGTGTAAGGCATCATCTCTTTTCCGCATAGGGGACATATGCGCCAGCATTCGCATTGTATGAGCTGGGTTGGGCGGTGGGCTACATAAACTCGCCCGCACCTTGGGCATCTGCCAAACGCTAAGCCAACTTTAACGGTCAATTTGACTCATCCTTCCATGGGTTTAGGGGGACTAAGAAAAGGGGTGAAAAAGGCTGATGGGGATGCTGATCGCCTACACTGTTGTAGCCACATTAGTCATTTTGGCGACGCCTTTGGATTGTAATATGCCTAAGCCTATGCGTTCTGAGGCGACTACGCCGTAGACGCCGTTTTTGGGGTCTTCATAATCCTGCGTCTGTATGTCTCGCCTTACAAGCATGACTGCCGCGACGTCTGTGTCTATGGCGTATGCGGTGCCGTTTGTGCATTTTGTGCTGCTTACAATTCGCATTCCGAGATATGTTTCTGCTAATACGCCTCTCCGCACATCGACGCCTTCGCCCCAGTATAGGCTGTTTATGAACTTGTCGTCTCGCCATAGCTGTGTTACTTGGCGTGGGTGTAGCACAAGAACTTTAGGCTGGAAGTCCTCGTTTATGACTGCGTCCCATAGGCTTGTCACTTTAGCCCAGTCCATTGCTGTTCCGCCTCCAGCCAAAACTGCGCCGCCGGCAAGGTCAGCGTCCGCAATAGCGCCGTATAGGTTTAGGACTCGCTCTGTCTCGTTTTCTGCAACGCTTCTTCCGCATTCGGCTACCTGCCTGTCCATAACGTTCCACGTTGCGTCTTCAAGGAACTCTTGAGTCCATTCCGCTGAAGCCTTAATCACGATGTTTGTTGATACGTCGATTTTGTCGTAGCGTTCGCCTATGACGTAAACCTTGCCGCTCTCAGCCATAACGTAGGCTTTCCCCCTCTTAGCCTTTGGGAAACGCTCAAGAGCCTCTTTGGTTGGTCTAACCCAGATGACTTCTCTTCCGATAAGCCTCGGTTTGGCTGATTCTATCACTTCGTCGTGCATTCTTCCTATGGCTTGAGCTGCGTCTGTGAACAAGCCTTCCTCAATGCCCTTTTTGACGTATCGCTGGTAGAACGGGTTCTGGCTTACACGCACAAGCATCTCTTTAACTTCAGCCTCAAAGGCTGGTTCCTTCATAAGCGCCTCGAAAAGTTTTGGCATGCTAATTCGCCTCCTTCCTTTCTAAAGCCTCTAAACGCCTCTCAAGCTCCAGCACCTTAGCCGTTAGCGCCTTGTTGTCCAAAACTTGCTGTTCGCTCATGCGCACCACCTACTTGCAAACGTAGATCAATCCAGCGTCGCCCGCAGCGCCGAAGCTTTGAAGTGCAATGCCAAGCTTGCGCGCGTAGTATATGGTGTATGTTGCTGTTCCACCCTCGTTTACTGGCTGGTCTGCGAGGGCTAAGATGCGCTTTGAAGCGTCTGCTCCGTAGACGGCTTGTCCTCTGCTTATTGCTCCGCCAGCAACAACCTTAACGATACCTTTCAAAAGGACTGGGCATTGTTCGCCTGCGTTCACGGTTTTTAGGGCTATGCCTATGCAGTTTTGGGCTGACGTTGCAGGCGCAACTTGCATGTCCGCTGTTAGATAAACCGGGTCGCCTTTTGTTATGGCTGATGCTGCTGTTAGGCTTAGTATTTCCGTTTCTGCTAATGGTGTTAGGACGTCGCCGACGCCTATGTCCGGATAAAGGTCTGCCATGGCTAACTCTCACCTTTCTCTTTGTTTTTGGTTTCGCCAAGTTCGTCCTTGGCTACTCCCAGTCCAGAGGAGGACTGTGAAGATTGCGTGAGAACGTAGCGTATTTTATTGACAAGCTGTCTGGGACCGTAACTCCAGCTTCGAACAACGCGTTCAGGAGGGATGAGCTCCAGAATTAAGCGTTTATCAATGAGGTTCGAGTCCTTCGAGGCTGGTTTTGCGAGGAGCTGTTCAGCAACACTTTCAGCATTACTTTCAGCTTTTTCGGAAGCCTTTTCAGAAGTTTGCGTCTGCTCAAGCCTTTGTATGCGTTCATCCAAGTTTTCAATCGCAGTGTTGATCTGGTCAACTATGTCTTCTATGCTTGCGATTAGCTCATCCAGGGTCGGCTCTGGGGAAACTTCGAAGGCTACGTCGCCGACTGGCTCCTGTTCAACAAGCTTGGCTTCCTCAGCAGCCATCCCGATGCCGAGGGCTTTCTTATGCGCAGCCAAATGGCGCATGGCTTCACGCTTCTGCTCATCCGTCAAGTCGCTTTGAGGAACACGTGCGTTCGCGTTGCGCAGGTGTGGAAGGTCTATTTTGCCGTCATTTGTGTGGTGTGGAAACTTGCGGAGGCTCCTCGGCGTGGTTTTGCCCTCACCGTCCTTTTCTCCGCCCGGAAGGATTACGGCGAAGGCGCTGTCTGGCAAGTCGTTGATGTATTTGCGCGTCCAAACACGCTCCATTAAGCGGTTTATTCCGCCGGGGTTTGGTCCAGGCTTCCCGTTTTCAGTTTTCGCGGGATCTGAACCCGCATTTTTCTGTTCCTGCATTTTTCCACCATGCTCATTCAACGGCGCCTGCGCTTGGGGAGGGTTGCCTGTTGGAGCTGAGGCGGATTCGATTAGGTAGTGTGGATGAAGCAAAAACCAGTCCCGTATTTTGGGTTCATCCCACTTTTCACGCTGGAAAAGTATGGCTTGGATTCGCCTTTTCTCAGGCTCCTGGCGTAATCTGCCTATGAAGGCTAATACGCCATTTTCACGGTCAAGCCAAACCGTGCTAAAATGCTCGGGCATGAAGGCGTATGGGTCCCTGTGGAAGCCCAAAATGTATTCGCCAGGCGTTATGTATTCGCGTCCATCCAAGCGGAAGTCGTCAACAAGGGCTGCAGCCTTTAAGGGCAGGCTCTCAAAGGCTTTGGCTTTGCCCTGCTGGAGGCTCTCCAAAACTTGGATGTTTGTTTCAGGAATCCCGGGAACAGCCACGAGGCTTAGCTCAGCGTTGTGTAAGCCGTGGGGAACCTTGCCATCCAAAACGTCAATGGTCTCGTAGTCTGCTCCAACGCTCACGTGTTGGATTAAGCCCTTGCGGATTTTCTCGGCTGTTTCATCATCATAGATTTCGGCTTCATACCACACAGCTTGGGTTTGCGGGTTCCACCAAGCTTTGGTGACTTTTCCAATGGCGTTTGGAACAGCCACATGCTCAATGTAAACAGGCGCGGAAACAAGCTTCTGGGCGAAGGCTTGCAGTTCCTCAGGCGTGTAAATGTTGAAGTTTCTGCTCATGCCGGCGGTTATGGCTATGCCGCGAATGCGCAGGGGCTTGTCAACAATCCGCTCCAGAACGTTGAAGGGAAAAATAGCCGTGACGTGTTCATGGACAGGCATGGGCTTAGTGTAATCCAACCCTTTTTCTTTGCATGTTGCATAAAAAACCTGTAGAGCCTTACGGCAAGTCTTGTTTGGGTAGCCCTCAGCCGATTCGGTTCTGCTTGTTTCCTCAGAGTCGCCAGTGCAGTATTGTTCCGTCATGCCGTCAAGCATGGAGTGAAAGTCTTTATGGATTGGCAGAGTGCTTAACCGCCTTCCGCATGCTCTGCCCTAAACAAATATATGCTTCAAAAAATAAATTGAATTATACAGTGGGATGGCCAAAAGGTGGCAAGAAAACACATTGTAAGGGTTGTTTTAAGCCCCCAACACAAAGAGCTATTGGACAGGATATGCCAGAAGCTTGGGCAAAGCGAAAGCGAAACCATGCGCATAGCCTTCCTCGAATATGCAAAGAGCATAAGCCTCGTAACGGAGAAAGTTCATGGAAAAATTTAGGGGTGTCTTTTTTGGCTTTTCCGTTTTAATAGCGTCGCTGTTAGTAATGTGGCTATCATGAATAGTTGCAATATGAGGGTTTGCGTGTATTCTGGTATTGCTGGTGCAGCGAGGAATGAGTATAAGTCGTTATAGTGCATTACAAAGTATGTTTCGTTGGCTGGAACCTGAAATGCTACCTTTCCCCTAATTGAATCCCCAGGTGTTAGTGTTCCACTTCCTAATCCGCCCGTCAGGGAAGATGTGGCGATGTGAGAGCTGAACATGTATCCATTCGAATCCTTCATGCTCATGTATAGGACGTTGTAACTTATGTTCTCGCTTCCCATATTCTTGATTGTTATGTCAGTTATGAGAAAAGTCCAACCTTCTTTCGCCTGGTAGATGCCGATCCAAGACGTATTCTCGTAGGAGTTAAGTGTTAAAGCCACACGCCCATTTTGGACAGTGTCGCCAACTCCGTATTGGGGGACGTATTCGCTGGTAGGTGTTGGCTGTGGGCTTGGGCTTGGCACAAGCTCAACAGTAAAGCTTGAGAGTAAATCGGCATATTCTATGCTGAAGCCTGTTGCGTTTGATGGAGCCTCAAAGGCGATTTGCCCTCTTACAATATCCTTTGGCGCTATTTTGTTGCCTGTAAAACTGTAATCTAACCCCGACGTCGCTGCGCTTGATGTGTATTCGTAATTTTGGCTGTCCTTTAACTTTGCGAACAACGCACTGTAGCTTAAAGGCTCTGCTAACTTATTCTTTATAACAATTTCCACAACAACAAACTTGTTGCCTTGCTGTGGCGTCCACATTCCAATAGCGTTAGATGTCTCCGTATAATTAACCACATAGAAAATCATCCTTGAATCTTCAAGGGCATCATTCATCTTGCCGATAACAACAGCATGAACTATTAAAGTATTGAAGATTGCAACCGTCAAGAAGAAGAACAAGGATATTATAACGAGTTTCGCTTTCATACACTACATCTCTTTAACCTTTCTTTCAGAAATTTGAACGTAAAAGCTTTTTTATCCTATCCTATTGTATATCACGAAGACTGAGTTGTTTTTTATCACGGGCAGAAGCATAGCAAACTTTTTGTTTGCTCAGTTGGTTATATGGATTTGGTGTGTTCATGTCCATAAGTCATAGAATTGTGCGCTGGGAAAAGAAATACGGATTTATCGGATTTCCAAAGGGGCACGAGCATGAGATTTTAGAGTTTTTTCCAGAAGGTGAGTTTACCATAATTGCCTTCGGTGAACGTCTTGAAAAGAGAAGACTCGATAGAAGATGGAGGCGATTGTTTATTGGCAAGCCTTTAAAGGATAATCCGAACGTAACCGAGGGCTCAACGGTTACAATTAGCAGGGTTTCAGAAAGAGAATTTCGTTTGGATTTAACGGAAAAGGGACAGCCAACAACAGCATTTATTGAGCCCTTACATGAAAAAATTATTGGAAAGTGGTGTGTGGAGCAAAGGTCAAAGTTTGGTCCTTTTGAGCCAAAAATATTGAGAAACGTTAACCTGAATGAGATCCTCCCTCAAACCGTAAGTTTAAAGGAGAACGTCAAAACCGTCGATGGCTATGCAGTTTTAGAGATAGGCGGGGTTCCCATACACACTTCTGTATTGGAAGTGCAACATAAAGGGGTTAGGGAAGACACCGTGGTAAGGGTTAGCCTTATTCTACCCTTCGTCAGCCACGTTGACATCATAGCCGATAACGTTGAGGATTTGGCTAAAATAAAAGAGCTTCTTGAAAGGCTCAGCGATCCCAACATTGTAAAAGCCAAACTATCATTTCAAACATTCACTGACTACCTCCTTAAAAAATAGGTTAAGGGAAGCTATTTCCTTGAGCAGGGATATTAAAAAATGTCCAAAGTGTGGTGGGGAAATGGAGGAAGGCTTCCTTCCCGGAGCACCTCACTGGAAGCCCCGCAGAGGCATCTTCGGGCTGAGAGACTATAGAATATTTGGGTATAGATGTAAAAACTGCGGTTTTGTCGAGTTCTATGCCAAAGAATGATTAAGCGGGCGAAAACGAACCACGACCCAAAAGGTCATGCTTTCAACATACACGTATCCCTCTGGTTTATTACACACTCTTCTAACCAAGCATCATTTGCATTTTTGTAAGCATATAATGAATCACACTTTCTTTTCTCGAGCAATACCTGACTCGATATATTGGCGGGCTTCATCTTCTTCAAGTAATACTGTTTGGCCTGCTCTATATTTCAAAAAGGATTTTATGAATTCAACTTTAATCATAGGTTTTTCTTCTTTTGATTCCGCCGCTGCCTTCGCTTTTTCATATTCAGAAGCGATCTTAAACATTTTAGCTTTGCCAATACGTCGAGTGTGGACGAGAATCCCGCGCGCACACAGCACCTCAATATATTTGGAAACTGTTATTCTACTTATCCCGGCTAACTTTGCAACTTCGTTTATAGACAAGTCTCTTGGTTCAGCGTTTTTGAAGCACTCTACTATTTTACGTTCAATATCGCTTAACTGCAATGCTCATCACCGATGCTAACATCAATAATTAACATAGATGTATACCAAGATAAGTCTTATTCCAAGACCAAATCGTAAGCGCGGCAAGCAGGGTAAGAAGTATACAAACCCGCAGCTCACTGGTTGTCCCAAAGCAAAACCACAGTGCCTAATTTTTGAAGAAACAAAGAGAGGTGATTTTTATGCAAGCTTCATGGAAACAGACAACCCTCGATAACTGGCTCTGTGAAAACAAAGAGGTTTCTGAAAAACAGCAAACACCTGATAATAAAGCTAAGGTTGAAGTTGTCCGGATTAAAGAGGAAGCGCAAGTTAGGCTTGCGAAACCAATAGTGAAGAATGCCAACACTGCCAAGGAGTTTAGAAGAGAAAACAAAGCATACATAGAAGGTTTCCTGGATGATTGGGATGACACCATTTGCAATACCGAATTAGACATGAGACATGACAAAAATGGAAATGTTTTGGGCTGGATGGAAGGCGACCCTAATGCAGACGAATGGGACGGATCAGTAGACAACAAAATAAAAAACCTTGAGGACCACGTAAGTAAAAGAGGCTGGCTTTTCTAAAATTCAACAACTTTCTCCTTTTTTCTTTGTACGCCTGAGTACCACATTGGAAGCCTAGAAGTGAATTTATGCGCGCGCAAACACAGGTGTCAACACAAATGCAAAAATATTTAAACGCGTAATTAAATAATTAACAAGAAAAAATGTCAAAGAATCATGATAAGCTGATTATCAAACTTATAGAACTTTTAGAAAGGGATCCAGGACAGACTGTAAAACAGTTAGCTGCGCAGTTGAATGTCAATAGAACTTTCTTATCTGGTTATCTTGAGGCATTAGAAAGTCAGGGTTACGTTAGGTCGAAGAAGATTGGACCAGCCAAAGTATATTTTAAAGAAAACTTGGAGAAATAAGGTATGGGAAAACAAGTTACTTTAAGTGGTAAAGTTGCTGAAGAAACTATTCCATTGGGCAAAATTAAGTGTTTTATATCCGGAAAACTGCGTAATGACACTCCTGAAGAGCGAGTTCGACAGGAAATAGCAAGAAGCTTGGTTGAAGAGTACGGTTACAAGAAAGAGGACATTGAGCTCGGGTTTCCGATAAGAGCTGGAAGACATGTGAAATTTGCAGATATAGTAGTTTTTTATGAAGGCCGAATGCATAAGCAAGAGAACATTTACATAATTGCCGAAACTAAATCAGAAAAGGTTAAGCCCTCACATAAGGAGAACGGGATAGATCAATTAAAATCGTATCTGTCGGTTTGCTTGAACGCCAAATTTGGTCTATGGGTTGGTAGTGAAAGAATTGCTCTGGAAGTTGTGGAGAAAGAGGGAATAAGGGAGTTCGTGGATATTCCAGATTTACCAAGGCGAGGTGAAACCACTCCACCTAAACCCACGAGAGGTTGGTTGGTTCCTGCTATTAACTTAAAATCTGTGTTCAAAAGAATCCATAACTATATTTATGCAAATCAAGGCTTACAGAAGGACAAAGCGTTTGAAGAATTGTTAAAATTGATCTTTATAAAGGTTTATGATGAGAGATTTAATCCAACCACTAAGTTCTACATCTTGCCTAAAGAAAGTATTCAGGATGTTAGAAGCCGATTATTAGAAGTTTTTCAGAAAGTAAAGGAAAAATGGAAGTATATTTTTAAACCAGAAGAAACAATCGAATTAAATGATCAGGTTTTGAAATATGCAGTTTCAGAACTTCAGCGTTTTTCTCTTGGAGATACAGACGTAGATATTAAAGGTGAAGCCTATGAAGAGATAGTGGGTCCAAATTTAAGGGGAGATCGAGGAGAATTCTTTACACCCAGAAACCTCTGCAGAATGACTATTAACATGTTGTTTTCCCTTGTCCCTGAAGAGAAATTATTGACTCCTGGAGGTTTTAGAATTTTGGACCCCGCTGTTGGTACAGGAGGTTTTCTCATTGTTGGCATACAGAGAATAAGACAAATGCTTTCTCAAAAAGGATATAACTATGATAAATTAAAAGATGCGGTAAAAGAAATTGCTGAAACAAACTTTTTCGGAATAGACTTTAACCCGTTCCTTGTTAAAGTTGCTCAAATGAACATGGTCGTACATGGAGATGGCTCTGTCAACATGGTTCATGCTAATTCCTTGGCGCATCCCTCTACATGGTCAGACGAGGTACTTGAGAGGCTTTTTCCCGAAGATGTTAGAAAAAATGGTGGTGTTGCGAATCTCAGAAATAGTCTTAAAACACTTGAAAGGCCATCTGAAGTAGAACAATTTCTCTCAAAATTTGATATTGTCGTTACCAACCCGCCTTTTGGTACAAAAGCCCTTATCGATGATCCATCAATACTTTCACAGTTTGAAATTTGGACCTTTGAATCTACGTCAAAAAGGAAGGCGCTACCTCCAGAACAGCTTTTCATCGAACGGTGTCTTCAATTCTTGAAACCTGGTGGCGTTCTTGGAATTGTATTGCCAGACAGTATTTTAAGCAATCCTGGCCTTGTTTGGATTAGAAAATGGATTTTGTTGAAAGCTTATGTTGTAGCAAGCGTGGACATGCCAACGGAGACTTTTGAACCGCATACTGGAACACAAACAAGTATTTTGATACTAAGGAAAAAATATCCTGAAGAACAAAAACTGCAAAAAACCTATGAGATTTTTATGGCTATCCCTGAAAAAGTAGGTCATGACAGGCGAGGAAATCCTGTTTATAAACTTACATCCGAAGGCGAAATAGCCTTAGATGAAAAAGGTCAACCGATCATAGAAGATCATCTTCAATTAGTATCTAAACTTTTCAAGGAATGGGTGAGTCAGAAACTTGAGCGATGATGTGGCAACGTCATTTCATTGGAATATCATAAAGAGCGATTGGATTTCTTCTGAACCATATGTACGACTAGATGCGAGTTTCTATGCTAAGGACATAGTAGAAGCCAGAATTCTTCTCGATAAAATAAGGAAAAAAGGCGCAATTAATTTGACAACTTTAAATGACCAAACCATCATAGACAAAATCTTCTGGCCTACTAGATTTAAAAGAAAGTATACTATGGAAAAAAATGGAAAGCCATTTTTAACACCGAAAGAAGTTTTCCAATTTTTAATAAAGCCAAGTAAGTTCATAATCGATCCTCCTGAGGATTTAGCGATAAAAGAGAAGTGGATACTAGTAACAAGATCCGGCAGTATTGGAAGAAGCTTAATTGCTAATACTATTTTATCAAATTACGTAATTTCAGATGATTTAATAAGGATCATTTTAAATGATGAAAAATATTTGGGGTATATATACGCCTTTTTAAATACATGGATAGGACAAGCATTTCTAACAAAGACACCTTATGGAGAAACCGTTAAACACATAGAGCCTGAGCATGTAGCGAGCATCCCATTACCGTTGCTCCCCGAATCAGACTTGAAGGAAGTTAATGAAAAAATATTGGAAGCTCACAGGCTAAGGGAAGAAGCCCAAAAACTGCTACTTAAGGCTGAAGAAATGCTCTACAAAAAATTAGAGCTACCTCAATTGCATGATGATGCTATCGATTATTTTGGCGGGGAAAACGGTAAACTAACCAAAGTATTCACTTTGACTTCGAATGAATTTTTTACATCTCAGATTAGACTGAATGCGTATTCTTATTTGCCAATTTCAAGATATGTAAGAAAAATTTTAACAGAGAAAAAAAGCAGCATTGATTTGAAAAAATTAGGAGAACCGGAAGTTGCGAAGAAAATTTTCACACCTCCAAGGTTCAAAAGAATTTACGTTGGTAATGAAAAAGAAGGAATTCCATTACTGCAAGGCTCGCATATACCCATGCTAAAATATTTTGACGTAAAGTTGCTTTGGAACAAAATAGAAGATCTGAATGAATACATTATTAAGAGAAATTGGATATTAATAACGTGTTCAGGAACCGTAGGGAGAGTTTTCCTTGTAAGTAAATTTTGTGAAGGATGGGCGGCGACAAACCATATGACCCGAATTATACCTTCAGAAAAAATAAATGCCGGCTATCTCACAATCTTCTTACAATCCCTCTATGGGTTTTCACAGCTCCAAACATTGATCTATGGCGGGGTTGTAGAAGAACTTGGCGAGGCAGGTGAATTACTTAGCGAGATATTAGTTCCTATTCCTTCCGATTCAACACGAAATGAAATTGGAAATTTAGTTCTGGAAGCGTACGAGAAAAAGGATCAAGCCAATATAATTGAAAATGAAGCAACTAAAACCTTGGAAGAAAAGTTAGCTGAGGCTGCAAAATGAGGGGAATAGATATTGAGTGCAGTTGATGTAAAAGAAATTAAAAACCAGTTTAAAGCGATCGTTGAATGTGTTAAAAAACATGGAATGCTTATAAAGAATCCTCTTCTTGAGCCGGCTGAAGAAGAATTACCAATCGATTTAGAGAAAAGAGAAGATGATGAGAAATTTAGGAAAAGAGAATGTTTTAACATAGAAATTCCAGAAAATTTAGAAAAACCATATGTGTCCCTAGGCGAACCACTTCACAGAGGACAAAAGCATTTTTTCAGATTTTTCTTAGATGGTAGTCTAAAGACATATTATTTAGGCGAATATGTCATTCCAGCTCTTTCTTTTCCGTTTATGGCTGGAGAAATTGCAGCCGCATGCTTATTTAGAAATGATGACGGAACTCTTTCTGTCCCTTCAAATGGCTTTAAGAAGAGAATTTGCTTACTTTTTCCAAATAAATCTTTATTACCTGACAGTTTACAAATAGAGCTCGAAGGAATAACCAAAAAACTTGAAAGTTATAGTGGTTTAAAGGTTGAACCTCAACACACGGAAGAAACGGAATCAAAAGACTGGAGATCCTCCTTAAGAGCTAAAGGAATTTCCGAAATGCATGAGACCGAAGTTCAACTGGCCAAATCTGTAAGAGAAAAATCAACTGAAGGATGGCTGGTTATTGACGGAGCCATAAGAAAAAAAATATTTTTGGACTTGGAAAACGTGATTGGCCTAGCAAAATCCTTTAGCAGATTGCCAATTTTCGAATTAGAGAAACGAACAACATTAGACATCGTGAAGCTTCTAGCAAGGTTAAGAGAGGGAGAAAGAACAATAATTTTTAAGCAAAGTATTGCGGAGGGAGATGCCGAAAGCAGCGTTAAGAAGGTATTAGGCTTTTGGTACGTGAGATTAAGATCGGGCGAGTGGTTAGAAAATCCATTACAAGGCGTTGTTAAGGTGGAGATGAAAATCGAAAAAGATCTTGCAGATCCTAAAACAATAGACATTGTTAACGAAGTTTCAAAAGCCTTGTTAGCCGAAAGAACTGTATCACCATATCCAACTCCAAGGTGGCACGCTCACATTTACCCTATTTACGTCGCTGAAGAATATATTAAAAGTAATTTCTTATCACAATACTATTTCAGAGGGTTGTTAGCATGAGTGGCGAAACTAAAGAAAAGGGGGAAATCATCGGGAAAACAACAGCTACAGAAAGATTTCCAAACACTGTAGAAGAGTTTTACTTCTGGGTTGAGCCTGGCAAAGTCATAAATCCCTTTGATTTTGTGTCTGTCGAACACATTAAAGGCACTACTACAATTGGGTTAGTTTCTTCAATGAAGCTAATAACCGACGCCAAATCCCAATTAGCAGATTTTGTAAGTAGCGAATTCGGCAAAGTAGAATCTGTACCTCAAACCCCAAGAATCGAAACAACAGTTGCAAAAGCAAAAGTGATGTCTAACATATCAGCTGAACTCCCAATCAAAGTGCTAATGCCTGTCAGTGCAAATAAAATCGTAAGATTCGCCATCAAAGACGAAATTAGAGCTGGATTGGGTCTTCTAGCAATTCCAGAAGAAAAAAGAATCCCAATAGGCGTTATAGAAATGAGCAACGGCACTCAGGTGTCTGTTTTTGTCGATTCTGAATACCTATTAGGTCCACAAGGTGCTCATTTAAACATTTCTGGAATAACAGGCCTTGCCACGAAAACTTCCTATTTAATGTTCTTGATTCAAACCATTTATCAGAGAAAGAAGGATCAAGTAGCAATCATCATCTTTAATGTGAAGCAAGATGACCTTTTACACTTAGACGAGGAACCAACAGATATCACTCCAGACGATGAAGAAATGTACAAAATTGTAGCAGTTAGTAAAGAGACATTTCCTTTAAGTGACCCACAAAAAGAAATAAGAGGAGTAAAATATTTTCTGCCTAGAGGTTTTAGAGGACAACCAAATTCTGCATACATTCCACGAGAACACTATGTTTATGCCTATGCATTATCAGACGTACACAACAGGCTCGACCTCCTTTTTCATGGTGTGCCCGATCCTTACTTAACTATGCGCGGCATAATTGATTACATAATGGAAAGATATAGTCAGCTTCGGTTTAGAAGGGATGTAACAGACCCCAATACTGGTCGTGTAATTAGGCGAGCAGGAGCCCCTGTTGCAACATGGGAAGACCTAAGACTTTTTGAAGATTACCCAAGAGAAGTTGTGCGATATGAGCGAACCGCATGGAGGTTTAGAGGATTATTAAGACAATTTACGACTTCTGATTTATTTGTTAACCAACGCTCTCATACGGAAGTTTACCTTGGCGAAGAAGTCAAAAAAATTAAAGCTGGAGAAATCTACGTCATTGATATTGCAAGGATAACCGATGAAAGAGAACAAGCATTCATAATAGGAGACGTTATGCGATCCCTCGATGAAATGTACGGTGAAAGAGAAAGTAAGGAAATTCCGTCAAAAATCATCATCTTAATTGACGAACTTAACAGATACGCCCCAAGAATTGGAGCGTTTGAAGAAATATCACCAGTAACTGAGCAAATAAGAGAAATCGCTAGAACGGGAAGATCTAGAGGCACCATTCTGTTCACCGCTGAACAGTTCAAGAGCTCAGTTGATAGACAAATAATAGAAAATTCCGCCATGCAAGTTGTCGGAAGAACAGGAAGCTCTGAGCTCACATCGGACGTTTATAGGTTTTTGGATCCCGAAATAAAAGATATTGCCACGCGACTTGAAAAAGGCGAACTAATAGTCTCCCATCCAACATTTAGAAGGGCCATAAAAATAAGATTCCCAAAACCCTATTACAAGAGAATAGGCTAATAGAAATAAATATACCAACAACAGCAGAAAACTGTTTTCGACGATGAAAATACTGCTCGTCCAACCAGAATTCCCTCGTGCTCCTAAAAGCAGGTATTTCAATCTTTTCTTACCCATAGGATTGCTTAAATTAGCATCTTATTATCGCAAAAAAGGGCATCAAGTAAAACTGGTTGAAGGAACCAAAATTTCCAAAGACTTTTATCCCGACAAAATTATGATCACATCATTATTCACGTACTGGGCAGAGCATGTAAAAAAATGTGTGGAATTTTATAAGAGCAAATTTCCTAATGCTAAGGTTATTGTCGGCGGCATTTATGCTTCTCTCTTACCTGAACACTGTAAGGATTTCACTGGTTGCGATCAAGTATTCGTAGGTATCCATAAATCTGCCGAAAAATGCAGACCAGCTTATGACCTGTTGTTTAATTCAGATCCTCCATACCAAATAATTCACACAACAAGAGGATGCATAAGAAAATGCCCATTCTGCGGCGTATGGAAAATTGAAAACAAACTAACATTCAAGAAAACAATTAAAAAAGAAGTTTGCTCAAACAAGCTAATTTTTTTCGATAATAATTTATTAGCAAACCCTTTCATAAAAAACATCCTAAACGAACTCGCAAATTTAAAATGGCATGGAAAACCAATAAGATGCGAAGCTGTCTGCGGTATTGATTATAGGATACTTCTTAAAAACCCTGAATTGGCAATCCTTCTCAAAAAAGCCAGATTTGAAAAAATAAGAATAGCTTGGGATTGGCACTATAATGAGCATAAAGAAATCGAAAAGGCGCTCAAGTTGCTAGTATCTGCGGGATATAGGAGCAAAGACATTTTCATTTTTATGATTTATAACTGGGAAATACCCTTTTATGAAATGGAAAGAAAACGAATAAAGTGTTGGCAATGGAAAGTTCAAATTGCTGACTGCAGATATAGGCCTTTAAATCAAACATATGATAATTATGACATTACCGAACAACAAACGACAGAAGATTATTACATTCATCCAAAATGGACAGATGCAGAAGTGAAACAATTCAGAAAAAATGTGAGAAGGCAGAATATCTGTGTAAGATTCAACTTACAATATTACTCAAAGATTCTTGAAAAGCGACTGCTTCCTCCCGCTGAGATTCTTAAGCTTAAAAAAATATCTCCGAAAGAAGCAAGAAAGAAGTTAATAGATGTTTGGGATCCATCTCAGACAACCTATCCTTCACCTTCAGATTTTGATCTAAAAGCTCAAGTTGAAACAAATTGTAAATGACTCTTCTATTGTCAAATTTATCCTTTCTTATGCTTGTCTTTTCATATCTGCCTTTTGCATTACTTGTATAATTTGTTCAATAAAACAAAAGGACGGTTAATGTTTTTTAATTAGTATTTTTCTTGATGGTAGTACGCTTATGAACTGCCATCCTTCCGCCAAGTACTTTTCAAGCTCGTTTTCATGTATTATTCTTTGGGGGTTGTGCTTTCTCTCTCGTAGCCTTTTTAATTCTCTTTCATAAAGCTCCAGTTCCTCGTCCTTGTTTAGTTCTCTTCCAATCTGCTTCTCTTTTGCAACCTTAACATCGAGCAAATCTATACCTAGAAGACTTTTAGCTATGCTTTTCAAGGCCTCTATCTTGGCTTCTTTAATGATACTCGATTGCTCTAAAGGTTGTGTTGCCGTGCTTAGGAATGGCTCGCATTCTTTGTAGGCTTTGCGCATGTCCTCAATCATGTTTGGTGGTAATACACCTTTGTTTGTGCTGTACCGCGCCTCAATGTCGCCCTTATGCCCCATAATAAACTGCAGGTAAGGATGGCTGATCTTGCCTTTTGACTCGGCTATAATCATATTTGTATCGCAGTAAGCCCTCAACACGTAAGGCCTCCAGCCGAAACCAGTCCTCAAAATGGCTTCCCGTATATCCCTAGTAACAAGAGTTGTCCTTAGAAACCTGTTCTTTTTAACGCCTCTTGGATCAAAGCCCAGTAGCGCGCGCTAGCCGACGCCCAATACTACTGGGAAGAATTCTTCAACATCCTAAAGGAGCTCAACATCAAACCGGTGATTCCAGCTCCTCCACAAATCAAGAAACCCATCATACACCTAAAAGTTAAAAACGGCTTCATAGTTGAAGGCGACCAGGAGCTGGTGAAGCTTTACCACATGAGGATGATGGTGGAACAAGTCTTCAAACATGGAAAGAAACGCCTAAACCTAGACAACCTAAGGTGGAGGGGAGCAGCCAA